>JAABUS010007198.1_pt1 | contig 12954 bp, 13 predicted proteins | sample 5560161 | NCBI WGS metagenome assembly JAABUS01 (sample SAMN10711885, study PRJNA513376) | rock metagenome | isolation source: Antarctica rocks | place: Antarctica: Victoria Land, Trio Nunatak nord | collected 2016-01-04 | reverse complement strand
TCAACTCGCCACTCGCCACTCGCCACTCGCCACTCACTGAGCCACTCGCCACTCGCCACTCGCCACTCGCCACTCGCCACTCGCCACTCGCCACTCACTGAGCCACTCGCCACTCGCCACTCGCCACTCGCCACTCACTGAGCCACTCGCCACTCACCCCGGGTGCACCATAACTTTCCCGGCCGCTTCGTGCCCGAGTGCGACGGGGCGGTCGCCGAGGCGGATGACGAGGGCTCCGGCCTCGGGGCGGTTTTCGACGATCTCGCCCGATGCGTTCAGGTCCAGGCCGCATTCGCTCAGGTAGCGGAGGAAGGCGGGGTCCTGATCGACGACGCGGACGACCCGGAACGTCTGGCCCTTGATGAGACTGGACAGGGGGGTCCCCTCCGGCTGGGGCAACGTCCCGTCGGATCGGGGGATCGGGTCGCCGTGCGGGTCGACGGAGGGATGACCCAGGAAGGCGTCGATCCGGTCGATCAAACGTTCCGAGACGGAATGCTCCATGTGTTCGGCCTCCTCATGGACCTCGTCCCAGGGCATGTCCAGCGTCTGGACGAGGAAGAGCTCCAGGAGGCGGTGGCGGCGGATCACCTTCAGCGCGAGGCGCTCTCCCGCCGGGGTCAACCGCGCCCCTTCATAGGGGGTGTAGGTCGCCAGGTCGGCCTCCGAGAGCGTCTTGAGCATGCCCGTGACCGTCCCCGGCGAGACCCTCATCGCCTGCGCCAGCTCGCCGGTCCCGACGGAATCGTCGCCGACCTTACGGGCGGAGATCTGAGAGATCGTCTTGAGGTAATTCTCGACGGTCAAGCTCGGCACGGCAGGCCTTCGCCTCCAGTCGGGGCGTCGTCGGGAGACCGGGTGCGACCGACGCCGCAGCTCTGTTCATCCTACTCCAGCCCCACCGTCTGTCCAAAGGGAAAGCCAACGGGGCATCCCCTCACTCGGCCTCTTCCCATCCTCCCCCTTGTTCCTCGTCTCCGTCGGGTTCCGGTTCCTCGCGGACGGCCCGGCTCGCGTCGCCCATTCGCAGCCAGATCGCCTTGAGATAGGCCCCCTCCAGGGCGTCCAGGCCGACGGGGTGGTCGGCCGAGGCGCCGGTCGCCGCCAGGAGCTGGGCCGAGCGGCCCGCCTTGCGAGCCGCCGCGCGGAGCAGGATCACGAACTCGTCGCGCGAGAGCAGCCCCGAGCACGAGCAGGTCAGCAGCAGGCCCCCGGGCTCGACCAGGTTCATGGCCAGGACGTTCAGGTCGAAATACTTCCGCTTGCCCGCCGCGATGTCGAGCCGGCCCGGGATCAACTTGGGGGGGTCGAGGACCACGACCCCGTACCGGCGACCGTTGAGGCCCATCTGCCGCATGTAGCCGAAGGCATCGGCATGCACGAAGCCCGGTCGGACCTGATTCGCGTTCGCATTCTCGCGCGCCAGGGCGATGGCCTTTTCGTCGAGATCGACGAGAGTCACCTCGCTCGCCTCCCCTCGGATGAGGGCGTTGAGCCCGAACCCCCCCGTGTAGCAGCAGGTGTCGAGCACCGAACGTCCGGCGCAGAACGCGGCGAGGTCCCGGCGGTTGTCGCGCTGATCGCAGAAGAAGCCCGTCTTGTGGCCCCCCTCGAACTGGACGCGGTAACGGACCCCGTGCTCGTGGATCGTCACGCGCGGTGGCGAGAGGGGGCTGGTCAGGGGCCTTCCCGAGAAATCTTCCGCCAGGGCGATCCGCTCGTTGACGTGGACCCGGACGTGCTTCGTGCCCAGCGAGTCGGCCACCAGGGAGAGGATTGGGCCGATCCGCTGGTACATCCCCAGGCTGAAGAGTTCGGCCGACAGGACGTCGTCGAAGCGGTCGACGATCAGGCCCGAGAGGCCATCTCCCTCGGCGTGGAGGACCCGGTACGCGTTGGTGACCCGGTCGAGGCCGAGCATCTCTCGACGAAGGGCGACCGCCCGCTCGATCCTCCCCTTCCAGAACTCAGGGCCCGGCGCATGAATGCCCTGCGCCAGCAGCCGCAGGCTGATCTGCGAGCGGCCATTCCAGAGGCCGAACCCGACCGGAAGGTTGTCGCGGTCGATCACGCGCACGAGGTCGCCGTCGGAGGGCCGCAAGCCGCCGACCGGGCCGATCACCATCTTCCGATAGACGAACGGGTGGTGCCCCGCGGCGCGAATCGCCACGACCGGGAGATTGTCCGGGGGCTCGAGCGGCCTGTCGGGCAGGTCGGGAGGTGGGGCAACTTCCTGGGGATGGCGGGGACGGGTGACCATCGAGGACGCTCGGCGGGACGGGGAGATCATCGGTCACGAGGGGGGTCGAGAGGGGTTATTCGATGTCCTCGGCCTCATCGGATTCCGTGTCTTCGGAAAAGTCCTTCCGCACGATCCGACGCAGCCGGACCAGCAAGGCCGTGGCGTAGCGCTGGACGGCCAGTTGCCGGGTCATGACCGGCTCGTTCGCCGCTTCAAGGGGGATCTCCGCGACCAGGCGGTGCGCATGCGTTAAGCTGGCCCATCCCGTCACGAGGACCTTGCGCAGGGCCTCCGGGTCGCCCTTGGCAAAACGGAGGGCCTGACGGGCCTTCTTCATGCCGGCCTGCGCCTGCTGGAGCTGTCGCAATGCGGTGCCGGAACTCATTTCGGTCATGGATGCTCCACGCGATTCGCCGGGTCTCTTGCGGTTTCGTCGCCGTGTCGATCAAGATAGCATCGACGGATCCCCGGTGTAAGTCGAATGTCGTTCCGGAAGCCTCTCCATGAACACCGAAGACGACGCCGAGACTGCGGTGGCCGAACCGATCGTCACGACCCAGACCACCCCCAAGTCAAAGACCGATCTCGAGACCTGGACTCGTCGCCAGCCACCCTATCACGTCGTGATCCTGAACGACGAGGAGCACACGTTTGATTACGTGATCGAGCTGTTGACCAAGCTCTTCGCCCACCCGCTGGCGACCGCCGAGGAACTCACCCTGAGGATCCACCATGCCGGCCGTGCCGTCGTCCTGACGACGCATCGCGAGAAGGCCGAGCTCAAGCGCGAACAGGTGCTGGCCTACGGCCCGGACCCCCGGATGAGCATCTCGAAGGGACCCCTGGGCTGTTACATCGAGCCTGCGCCGAGCGACTGAAGGGCCGGCATGACGCGCTCCTTTATGTCGCCGACCGCGTTCTGGGCCACATGGGAGAGCTCGTCCATCGAGAGCCCGACGGCCTCACTGCCCAGTCGGAGCGCCAGGTAGTCTTCGAGCAGGCCGAGGATCGGTTGCGGCATCCCCGTCGTCCAGCCCAGTGTCCTTCGAAGCTTGGGCGCGGCGACGGCCACCCCCATCGCGACGGCCGCCCCGAGTGGGGCCACCCAGGGGTCGACTTCATTCTCGTCTTCCATGCAGGTCTTGGCCACCCAATAGCCCGCCACACCGCGGATGACCAGCGAAGCCAACGTGTCGCGGCTGGGCACGAGGGGGAGCTTGTCCGCCACCATCTCGCCGATCGCCGCCATCGCCAGGCCATTCTCTTCGGGACGGTGATTCGCCCGCGCCAGCAGGGCCGGCCCGAGCGCCGCCCGCAGGCCCGTGACCACCGCCAGCTTCATCGCCTTCTCGAATGTTGCACTCGCCATCTTTGCCGACTCCGGAACGATTAGAGAAAGTCTTTCGCTCCAGAACGGTCCCGCCGTCCGGAGCCCCTGCATCGCGATTCCGTTCGATAGGCCGGATACTCCTGCAAATGACGGGGCCAATGCGCAGGAAAATTCCGGAAGGAAGGGAGGGGACATGGATGCACAAGCTCGAAGACTCAGGACTCTACCTGCTTTACGTCAGCTACGCCCTTCTCCGCAAGCAGGGAGGCGGGTACTCCAGTCGTGATGTCTGGGTAGGCAAGCGGAACGCCGAGCTCGGAGCGTAAACGTCGGTTCGAGACTCGCTTGTTCGTCTCCTCGCGACGCACCTCGGTCCCCTCCGGAGCGGGGAAGACAAACCGAGGGGGGGGTGACCCGAGACATCGGGCGACGAGGTCATAATACTCGCGGCGCTCGACGGGCCTGTCATCGCACGCCAGGTAGGTGCGGCCACCCTCACTCCGATCGAAGGCGGCGACACTCGCCCCGGCCGCGTCGTCCAGATGGATCAGGTTCAGGTATTTGGAAGGGTCGCCCACGAGGACTTCCCCCCGCTCGACGGATGCCTTGCGCACGATTCGACCGGGCCCGTAGAGGCCGGCGAACCGGAGGACCACGACGTCTCCGCCCCGTTCTCGGATCAGGTCCTCGGCGTCGAGGCAGACCCGCCCCGACTCGTGCTTCGGCTCGGCCGGCGAATCCTCATCGATCCAGCCGCCATCCTCCTGCCCGTGGACGCTCGTCGAGCTCGCGTAGACCCACCGGCCGACCCGATCGGCGAGCCGATCGAGCACGTTGCGCAAGCCCTCGACATAGACCGTCCGCATCGAGACCCCGGCCGAGCGGTCGAACCCGACGCAATAGAGCACCCGTCCCGCGGCGGGTAAGCCCGCGAGCGAATGGGTGTCGAGCACGTCGGCGATCACGGGGACGATGCCGAGCGCGACCAGTTCCTCCCCGCGGGCCGGCGAACGTACGACCCCGAACACCGTTTCCCCACGCCCGACGAGGAGTCGGCCGACACGGCGTCCCAGGGCTCCGCAGCCGACGATGAGCGTGCTCATGAATCGACCCCCTCGACCGGGTCGGCCAGCGAAGTCGCCGGGGCTTCGGCGGCCGGGCAGCCAGCATCGAGGAAGTTTTGCAGGAGAATTTGCGCAGAGAGCATGTCGCGGAGCCCCTTGCGCCTCTGTCGCTTGAGTCCGGCCGCGATGAGGGTTTCCTCGGCCTCGACGGTGGTGTAACGCTCGTCGTAGTACGTGACCGGCACGGACGTCACCTCCGCCAGCCAGACCCCCCAGGAGCGGGCCAGGCCCGCCGAGGTTCCCTCTCGCCCTCCCGTGTGCAGCGGCAGGCCGACGACAGCGAGGTCCACCTCGTGCTCGATGGCCAACACCAGGTAATGGCGAGCATCCTGGGCCGCGTCGCGCCGCTCGTAAACTTCCAGCGGCGTGGCGATCATGCGCCTCGGGTCGCTGACGGCCGCCCCGATTCGCCGGGTCCCGAAATCGATCCCGAGCACACGCGCCATGGGTGCACCAACCCGTCGGGTGGAGGAAGAAGGCGTGACAGGGAGCCTACTGCCATCAAGAGAGGCCGGTGCGATCTTTCCCCGAAAGGGCGGATGAGGGTCTTGGGCCTCGGCGTCTCGATCGACCTCCCGCCCTGGGACGTGGCTCCGGGAGGACCGTTGACCCTCATCCGGCCGTCCCGGCCATCTTTTCACGGGGGGAGAAGGGAGGATTGCCCCGGCTTACTAGATGACGATAAGCCATGCGCGAGCAAACTTGCGGGCGTCAATCGCCCGTCATGTTACTCGGGGAAGAGCGGGGTGGAGAGATAGCGTTCGCCGAGGTCGGGCAGGACGACGACGATCATCTTGCCGGCGTTCTCGGGACGCCTGGCGACTTCGACGGCCGCGAAGGCGGCCGCGCCGCAGGAGATGCCGCAGAGCATCCCCTCTTCGCGGGCGAGGCGGCGGGTCATCTCGAACGAATCCTCGTCGCGGACGGTGACGACTTCATCGATGACCGCCGTGTTGAGGACGTCGGGGATGAAGCCGGCGCCGATGCCTTGGATTTTATGAGGGCCGGGCTTCAGGGGGACGTTCTGGCGGAGCTGGCTCAGGACGGGCGAATTGACCGGCTCGACGGCGATGACCTTCACGTCGGGCTTGCGATCCTTGAGGACCTCGCCGCAGCCGGTGATGGTCCCGCCGGTGCCGACGCCGCTGACGAGGATGTCGACCTGGCCGTCGGTATCGCGCCAGATTTCCTCGGCGGTGGTCCGGCGATGGATCTCGGGATTGGCGGGGTTCTTGAACTGCTGCGGCATGAAGGCGTGGGGGGTGTTCTTGACGATCTCTTCCGCCTTGCGGACCGCGCCGGGCATCCCCTCGGCCGCCGGGGTCAGCACGATCTCGGCGCCGAAGGCCTTGAGCAGGCGGCGACGTTCCATGCTCATGCTCTCGGGCAGGGTGACCATCAGTCGATAGCCGCGGGCCGCACAGGTGAAGGCCAGGGCGATCCCCGTGTTGCCGCTGGTCGGCTCGACGATGACGGTATCGGGGGTGATCTTCCCCTCGGCCTCCGCCGCGTCGATCATCGCCACGCCGATCCGATCCTTGACCGACCAGAGCGGGTTGAAGTTCTCCAGCTTCGCCACCACGACGGCCTCACAGCCTGCCGTCACGCGCCTGAGGCGGATCAACGGCGTATTGCCGATCGTCTGTGTGATGTCGTCGTAGATCCGGCCTCGGATCCGTTCGGCAGTCGCCATCCCGCTGTCTCCTGAAAGATCGCTTCGAGTCGCCGCTGCGCATCACGGGCCGACTCGCGAGCCAGGCCGTGAGTGTCGCCTCACCTTGGCGTCGGGAAGCCGATGCTCAACCACGATTCGCCCGGGGGTCTTCTCATCATAAGAGAGCGGCCCGGCACGGGCAAGGTGTGCTGACATCGCGGAGCTTCGGTGGCCCTGGACATCTCCGGAGCGGGTCGACCTTCGTGTGCCGTCCCCCGCATCGGGACACATGTCGGACCAAAGGTGGGCCGGAGGTGGGTCTCAGGTGGGTGAAAATCGGGGTCCGCCCGGCTGCTTCCCGTGCAGGAGCCGTCCCGTCCTCCTTGACTGTTACAGTTCTACTATCCTTCGCATCTTGTGTATTGCCCCCCGGAGAGATTCGTTGGCGCCGCCGCACCAGCCCATTTCGGTCGAGCGGCACCCGGCTCTATGATGAATGCTCCGGCCATGTGGGGCCGACGGGACCGAACCGGTGTTTGGTACGAAGTTTGCTTGAAGTCGCCGGAATTCGGACCATGACTCTTCATCGACTTTTCTCCAGGAGCAAGGAATACGCGCATGGCCAAGCGGAAGGAAGACGCAGGCAAAGCCGACCTTGAGGGGACCCTCGCCAAGGGGGGCGAGACTCACCAGATGGCCGGCGGCGACACGCCGGTGCTCACCACCCAGCAAGGGATCCCCGTCGCCGACGACCAGAACTCGCTCAAGGCCGGCGCCCGCGGCCCGACGCTCCTGGAAGACTTCCACTTCCGGGAAAAAATCTTCCACTTCGACCACGAACGCATCCCCGAGCGGGTCGTCCACGCTCGTGGCTTCGGGGCCCACGGCTACTTCGAGAATTACGGGAACCTCGCCGACGTCACCCGGGCCGACCTCTTCCAGCGCCCCGGCGAGAAGACGCCCCTCTTCGTCCGCTTCTCGACCGTCGCCGGCAGCAAGGGCTCGGCCGACCTGGCCCGCGACGTCCGCGGCTTCGCCGTGAAATTCTACACCAAGCAGGGCAACTGGGACCTCGTCGGCAACAACATCCCCGTCTTCTTCATCCAGGACGCGATCAAGTTCCCGGACCTGATCCACTCCGTCAAGGAGGAGCCCGATCGCGGTTTCCCCCAGGCCGCCACCGCCCACGACAACTTCTGGGATTTCATCACGCTCACGCCCGAGAGCATGCACATGCTCATGTGGGTTTACTCGGATCGGGCGATCCCGCGCTCCTTCCGCTTCATGGAGGGATTCGGCGTCCACACCTTCCGCCTCGTGAACGCCGAGGGGAAGTCGACCTTCGTCAAGTTCCACTGGAAGCCGAAGCAGGGGCTCCAGTCGGTCGTCTGGAACGAGGCGGTCAAGATCAACGGCGCCGACCCCGACTTCCACCGCCGCGACCTCTGGGACGCCATCGAGTCCGGCGACTTCCCCGAGTGGGAGCTGGGCCTCCAGCTCTTCGACGAGGCCTTCGCCGAGAAGTTCGAGTTCGACGTTCTCGACGCCACCAAGATCATCCCCGAGGAGCAGGTCCCGATCCGTCCCGTCGGCCGGATGGTCCTCGACCGCCGCGTCGACAACTTCTTCGCCGAGACCGAGCAGGTCGCCTTCTGCACGCAGAACATCGTCCCCGGGATCGACTTCAGCAACGATCCTCTCCTGCAAGGGCGCAACTTCTCCTACCTCGACACGCAGCTCAAGCGGCTCGGCGGCCCGAACTTCACCCATATCCCGATCAACGCCCCGAAGTGCCCGGTCATGCACTTCCAGCAGGACGGCCACATGGCCATGCACAACCCCAAGGGGCGGGTCAACTACGAGCCCAACTCCTGGGCGGACGGCGGCCCGCGCGAGTCCCCCGAGGTCGGTTACCAGACCTATCCGGCCCCGGTCGAAGGCCCCAAGGTCCGCGCCCGATCGGAGACGTTCGCCGACCACTACAGCCAGGCCCGGCAGTTCTACATCAGCCAGACCCCCCTGGAGCAGAAGCACATCGGCAATGCCCTGACGTTCGAGTTGAGCAAGGTGGAGACCCTCGCGATCCGCGAACGGATGGTGTCGCACCTGCTCAACATCGACGCCGGCCTCGCCGAGTCGGTGGCCAAGGGACTTCGACTGAAGGAGATGCCCAAGCCCGCCGCCGCCGCCAGGCCGACCCGCCAGGACCTGAAGCCGTCGCCGAAGTTGAGCATCATCAAGAACGGCCCCAAGAGCTTCGCCGGACGCAAGGTCGGGGCGCTCGTCACCGACGGCGTAGACGCCGGGGTCCTCGCGGCGCTGGCCGAGGCCCTGAAGGCGGAGGGGGCGACGCTCAAACTCGTCGCGCCCGAGGTGGGAGGAGTCAAAGACTCCGCCGGGGCCTGGCACGACGCCGACGAGAAGCTCGAGGGGGGCCCCTCCGTCCTCTTCGACGCCGTCGCGATCCTCCCCTCGAAGGAGGGGGCGTCGCTGCTGACCACGCTCCCCGCCGCCCGCGATTTCGTGGCGGACGCCGCCGCGCATCGGAAGTTCATCGCCTATGCGGCGGCCGCCGCCCCGCTCTTGGAGAAGGCGGGCGTCGCCCTCGATGAGGGCTTCGTCTCCCTCAACAAGGCCGACGACTGCACCGGCTTCATCGCCGCCTGTCGCAAGCTCCGCTTCTGGGAGCGTGACGCCGCCGAGCGTTAAGTCGTCGGGACGAGGTCGGGGGACGCTGCACGCGTGCCCCCGCCTCGCTTCACATTGTCTTCCCCGACCTATCGCCGTGCCGCCCGCGGCCCACTCGCAGGATCCACAACGATGATACAGAGCCGACGATCGCTCCTCTCCGCCATCGGCATCGCGCTCCCTTTCGGCCTCGGCGCCCGCGTTGGGGCCTCTTCGACTCCGGTCGGCACGGCCCTCGCGCTCCGGTTCCGACCGTTCGAGGAGGTGGTGCGTGAGGCCTTCTCGGTCCGCGGCCGGACGTCGCCTGATGACGTGGCCGGTCAGATGTTTCCGTGTCGCCGGCTCGAAGTCGGTCACTCCGAGCAGGTCCAGGCCGGCGTTCAGTGCTGCCACAACGACCGCCCGTTCGCCGGGTTTCCCGCGGGCCACCTGAGGATCGTCCGGACGGGGTCCGAGCCGGGTCCCGTCTGGCGTGGAGTCCGGCTCTACGTCTCCACGGTCGATGTCGCCCTGACCGGCGGCCTTATCCCCGGTGTGCCGAGCCGTCCACTCGATTTCTCTTCTTTGCCCCCTGCGCCGACTTTCTCCTGAAGACCGGATCCCTCTGACTTGCGGCGGATTTCACCCGCGTCTCGGAGCGATGCCGCCGTGATGGGCCCCGGCCGGAGGGTTCCCGACGCTCACCGCACGGCGATCGGCCGCAGCGCGAAGCCGGCGACGGTCCCCTTGATCCTGTTGATCGCGGCGATGTAGCAGAAGGTGTAAGCCTTGGCCTTGCTCAGGCCTTCCAGGTAGTGGAATTCGCCGATGTGGACCCCCTGGTCGACCAGCAGGTAGCGGTGGACGGGGATCGTCGTCCCGGGGTCGCCGGGGGGCGGGTTGACCTCGTATCCGCTGGTGTCGGAGCCGACCATCATGGCCCCCTGGCCCTCGACGAGCCATTTCGTCGCCTCGAGGTCGGGGCCGGCGGAGTCGTGCTCGCCGATCTTCGCGTGGTCGGCGCCGTCCTCGCCCCAGTAGCGGCCGGTCCCGGTGCGGACGAGCACGACGTCGCCGGGACGGAGGCTCACGCCCTGCGCGGCGAGGGTCTCCCTGAGGTCTCCGGTCGTGATGACGGTGTGGCCGGGGAGGGCGTCGACCTTCTTGTGGGCCGCGACGTCGATCAGGACGCCCCGGGCGATGATCGGCGGGATCGTCGTGGCGTCGCACTTGCGCGGGCCCCAGTCTCCGCCCCATTCCGATTCCTTGAAGCCATTGTACCAATGATAGTCGGCGCCCGCCGTGATGTGGGCCAGGCCGTCGATCTGGGTGGCGACGTTGTCGTTGACGAAGAGGGCGGCCGAGTGCCAGAAGACTTTGTCGGGATTCTTCGAGGCGGGGGGCTTATCGGGGTCGTTCATCCGATCAATCCCGTCGGGGCTGCGGAAGGTGATGATCTCGCCGGGGCTGTGGCCGGGCCATTTGAAGCTCCGGCGGCTGTAGGACATCCCCAGGTCGAAGGTCTCTCCGCGCTTTGCCGTCGCCAGAGCGGCGGCCCGGGAGGCGTCGGTCATCGCGTTCAGGGCTCCGACCTCGTCGTCTTTGCCCCAGATCCAGCCCCATCCCTTCCCCTTCTGCCAACCCTTGATCGCGCCGGGGTCGGACGCGCGAGACGCATCCTGCTCCTGTGTCGTGCCCGGCTCGAGTGCACGGACCGACGCCGGCAGGGACGCCCAAACTCCCGAGACTCCGGCCAGTCCCAAGACTGCGGCCACCCTGAGAGCACGATTGACTCGCATGGCATGTCACCCCGTGGTTTCGCTCGGCGAAGGACCCGTCACACGACCTCTCCACGAACCTCGCGGCGGCATTGTAAGGACGCGTGAGGGATGCCGCAACCGGGCCCTGCCGGCGCGAAAGTGACGCCGGAGGGGCGTCGGGGTTTGCGGACGGGGCGGGGGGGTGATACCCTTGAAATCGACGCAACGACACGCTTCCACCCGGGTGTCACCATCGAGCCCAAGCGCGATGATCGAGGCCGATACCCACGTCCCGCGCATCTTGATCGTCGAGGACAGCAGGCCCGATCAGCTGATCTACCGGCACACGCTCCGCGACTTCGATCTGGTCTTCGCCGACTCGGGCGAGACGGGCCTGGAGCGGCTGGCGAAAGAAGAGTTCGACCTGGTGGTCCTCGACTTCCAGCTCCCCCGGATGAACGGCGACCAGGTCCTCTCGCGGATCCGCGAAGAGCTGGGGCTCGACCTGCCGGTGGTGATCGTCACGGGCGGGGGGAGCGAGAGCGTGGCCGTGGACCTGCTGAAGCAGGGCGCGTACGACTACGTGACCAAGGACGACCTGCACACCCCGCGCGTGGCCGCCGCCGTGCGCGGGGCGCTCGACCGGCACTGGCTCGACCGGGCCCGACAGAAGGCCGAGGACGAGCTCCGCCGTCGCAAGGACGAGCTCGAGACGGCCCTCCGACAGCTCCAGGAGGCGCAGGCACACCTGGTCCAGAGCGAGAAGATGGCCAGCCTCGGACAGCTCGTGGCCGGGGTCGCGCACGAGATCAACAACCCCCTGTCCTACGTCTCGAACAACATCGCCGTGCTCGACCGCGACGTCCGCCAGGTGGCCGCCATCATGGCCGACTATCGGGCCCACTGCGGCGCGGACATCCCCGATGCGCTCCGCGAGGCCGAGGAACGCATCGACCTCCCCTACACCCTGGAGAACCTCGATCGGCTCCTGCATAGCTCCCGGCAAGGGCTCGAGCGGGTCCGCGAGATCGTCGCCGGGCTCCGCGACTTCTCCAGGCTCGACGAGGCCGACCGCAAGCGCATCGACCCCAATGACTCGATCCGATCGGCCCTCGAGATGGTCCGCTATCACATCCGCCAGAAGGGGATCCACCTGGTCGCCAATCCGGGCGAAGTCCCCTCGTGCTGGTGCTTCGCGGGCAAGCTCAATCAGGTCCTCCTGAACATCCTCATGAACGCCATCCAGGCCGTCCCCGACGGGGCAACGATCACCGTCGCGACCGGCGCCAACCACGATCGGACCGAGGTCGAGATCGCCATCTCGGACGACGGGCCGGGTATCCCCGACGCGATCCGCGGGAAGATCTTCGACCCCTTCTTCACCACCAAGCCGCAGGGACTCGGCACCGGCCTGGGCCTCTGGATCACCTACAACGTCATCCAGGAGCATCAGGGTCGCATCGACGTGGAGACCGAGGACGGCCGGGGGACCACCTTCCGCATCACCCTCCCCGCCCGACTCCCCTGCGACCCCGCATGACCCCCGCGCGGACCGCGCCGCGGTGTCCGCCTTGCCGCCCGGCGCGACGCGGTCGTACAATAACGGCTCCCCTGGATCCCCGCCCGCCACCCGCTCAGGAACGCTCGCCATGCCGTCCGAGCCGAACAGCCCGACGTCCTCCCCGCCGGAGGCGGCGACGCACCCGATGCAGCACGGCCACCGCCCGGCGTCCTCGGCGCAGGTCCCCGCGACGCTCGTCCCCGAGGCCGGCTGGCATGTCCTGCACCTCTTCTACCGAGTAGACCGCGGGGCGCTCGCCGGCCTGTCCGAGGACGCCCGCCGGGAAGGACGCGACGTCCTGGCCCGGGCCCTCGACAAGGACACGCCCGGGGCGCCGGAACAGATTCATGGATTCGCCGTCCCCGGCCACAAGGCCGACTTCGGCATCATGATGGCCGGCCGCGACCTGAAGACCTTGCACGCCATCCAGATGGCCGTACAAGCCTCGCCGCTCGGCCCGGCGCTGACGCCGACCTACTCCTTCTACTCCCTCACCGAGGTCTCCGAGTACGTCCCCGGCGTCGAGGATTACGGGCGCATCCTCCGCGACCGCGAGGGGGTCGACCCCGAGAGCAGCATCTACAAGACCAAGCTCGCGGCCTATGCCGATCGCCTC
>JAABUS010007196.1_pt1 | contig 12955 bp, 8 predicted proteins | sample 5560161 | NCBI WGS metagenome assembly JAABUS01 (sample SAMN10711885, study PRJNA513376) | rock metagenome | isolation source: Antarctica rocks | place: Antarctica: Victoria Land, Trio Nunatak nord | collected 2016-01-04 | reverse complement strand
CAATTACAACGTTATTCTGACTGTCATTTGCAAATTATTGAAAGAAAGACATTATATCTTTTGCATCATTGATGATGAAGATACTACAGTTGAAAAGACAGCTGAAATGTTGCTTCAATGAGTATATTGAACTCATGATTTATCAAGCTTCATTGTATTCAATTGAGATTCTCAGTTCATCTTCGTTCTTTGAAAGTTTCTTTGCAAATGACTGAGCATTTCTCTTTGATTATTCATCATTTATCACTTTCAGATCAATGATCAAAGCGAACAAGTCAATCAGAATGTCAAGCAATATCTTTGTTCTTTCTGTTCATATATGCAAAACGACTGATTTAAGTGACTATTTATGATTGAGTTTGTTAACAATAACATCTTGTTCTCAATCATTTTCTTGACTTTCTTCTTCATGAACAAGAACTTTCATTCTCATATGAGCTTTGACTCTGACATCATCAAGTATGAAAGCACTTACGAACGTCTGCAGATTGCTCAAATCAAAGATATATTTAATCACATGAATAATACATTGATCTTTGCTTGTGAAACTCTGATCAAAACATGAAAACAAATGATGAATTAAATTAATAAGCATAGAAAGAAGATCAATTATAAGATTAAATCAAAGATGTTTCTGAATGAATGAAACATCATTATAGTGAAATCTTTCAAAAAATTGAATGACAAGATGCTCAACTCATTTCAGATCATTGAGTCTGTTGACTCATTCTATAAGTTGAAACTATCAGAAACTATGCATATACATGATATATTTCATTCAGAGCTTCTTTGTTCTGTCGTTAATGACTCTCTGTCTGATCAAAAGAATGAATCTTTGAGATCAATAATAATAAATGATGAAGATGAATGAAAAATTGATGATATACTGAACTCTCGATGCTATAAAAGATAACTTCAATATCAAGTTAAATGAAAGAGTTATGACAATGATCTTAACTGATATAATGCTGATGATGACGAATTTATGAATGCTTAAGAGATAATTGATGACTTTCATATTAAATATTCAAGAAAAGCGCACTAAGAAACAACATTCATGCAAACATGAATAGTCAAGAAAAAGAAGTAATGTTATGATTTTAGTCTTCGTCTATTCTTCAACTAATTTTCATCTGATTTCATTTTAATCAAGTTTAGTAAGAATCTGATTTAAAAATGATGTCATTGAGTCTTTGCATCATATGTGTAAGACATCAACTCAATTGAGTTTAACACAAAACTGAGAAATACACATATAAAAATTGTGTTCTTTTCTGTAGATACTTTTCTTTCTTAGCATTTATTTATTAGTTAAATGACACTCATATAACTCACTTTATGCTGATCTTTAACATCATTCACTGTTGATATCATCTTGAGTAATTTAGAAAAGATATTCAGATTTCTTACTCTGATAAATATTAAAGTCATTGACATGACTTTCATTAATGAATCTTTGATGTCAGAGCTATGTGAACACTTTGATATTCAGTCAATATTGCTGTTAAAATCAAAGTTGATTCAATTATATGATGAAATCTTTGATTGAAAGTTGATTACACATGCTTTGTATACATCAATCATGATACAAGAACACAAGAATGAAATGATGTTTTTATTAATAACTTGTTTAGATCAATATAAAATAATCATTGAAAATCTTTAATTGAAAAGAAATCAAATGTTGATAAATTCTGCAAATGATTGATTAATATCATCATTAAAGATTCAAACATCAAAATCTGTTGTTTCAAAAGCAAGCAGTTAATCAGCATTTTACAAATTTGAATTAAATGAAATCTGTAAAATGAAATGAAAGAACTTAAACTTAATTGTTACATTAATGATCATCTTGAATAGATTCATGAATCAGAAATCAGTGAATAAATTCATTGAATCTGCTTGATTCATTGAATCTGCTTTCATAGCAAAGCAAAGCACTTAAGTTAATCTCAATTAACTTCACTCATTTCAATCAACTGAGACAAAGAAACTCATCAATATTATCATGATTGAAGTTGTTGTGTATTAAACTTTAGTCAAGAATAAGAAGATCAAGATCTTTTTCTTGATCATTAGTGAAATCAACAAAGCGCTTAGCTCAGTTGAAGATTTCGCGAAACTGAATGAAATGATCTTTGTCATGTCATTAAATGAATTGAAGAAGAAGCTTTTAATAGTTTATCATGACTTTCTGAATGTTTTTGATAAAGAAAAGATAACGCAGTTGTCTCTGCATCAATCATATAATCATAAGATTAAATTAGAAGATGAGAGTTAATCTTTTAAAAGTTGATTGTATTTCATATTGAGTTACAAGTTGCAGAAGATCAAGAAATATTTAGAAAAGAACTTGAAGAAGAAGTTTATTACATTCAGCAAAGCTTTCTTCGCTTCATCAATACTATTTATTGAAAAGAAAGATGATAATTTTTGCTTTTGCATGAATTATTGAAAACTGAATGCTCTGATCAAAAGAGATCGTTATTCAATACTCTTGATAAACGAAGTACTAGCTTAAATTCAAGACAGTAAGTATCTGACTTGACTTAACATTATCATCATGTTCAATAAAGTGTGCATGAGTTCAGAAAGTGAGAATTTGACTACTTTTGTTACTTTTTTCAATGTTTACAAGTATAGAGTAATGCTCTTTGAATTGATCAATAAATCTGCGTCTTTTCAGCACTATATCAATGATGTATTGTTTGACTGTCTGCATAAGTTCTGTCAAACATACTTGAATGATATTCTCATTTATAGTAAAATCTTGAAAGAACATAAAACTCATGTGAAAGAAGTATTAAACAAGCTTCATGAAGTCAACTTGCAGATAAACATTGACAAGTACAAATTTAAGATTCAGAAAATCTTATTTCTTAAACTACTGATATTCATCAATGATTTGCAAATGAATTCTCGAAAAGTAGATGTGATTCGAAGCTGAAAAGTGTCTTGATCATTGACTCATGTGCAAATTTTCATTGACTTCTGCAATTTCTATCAACGATTCATAAAGAACTTCTCAAAGATCATTCAATTCATGATAAAGCTGACTCAAAAAGATCACTTCTTTGAATAAATAAAGATTTATCAGATGATCTTTGAAGAATTAAAGCAACAAATGATGACAGCTTTCATTCTGAAGCATTTCAACTCAATCAGAAAAGCTATTTTGAAAACTGACTTCTTGAACTATATTAACGACGAAGTATTATCTCAGTATGATGATGAAGACATTCTACATTCAATGATTTTTTATAACAAGAACATGATTTTCGCAGAATGCAACTACAAGATTTATGACAAGAAACTGCTGATCATCATTTGCTGCTTGAAGCATTAATGCTTCAAATTAAAATGTATGAATATTTTAATCAAGATCTTCATCAATCATCTAAATTTGAAGTACTTCATAATCATCAAAGAACTGATCAGATGACAAGCTAAATGAGCTGAGAAGTTATTTGAATATAACTTCAAGATTATATATCAGTCGAGAAAATAGAATCTGAAAGTCAATGCGCTGATCAGAATGTCAGATGTCAAGTCAGTTGAAGCAAACAATGATTGTAAGCTATATCAGCATTAAATGCTATTATCAGAAGACAAATTTGAACTTCAATTAATAAAAGATGATCAGAAAGTTAATCAAGATCTGATTTAAATCTTGCTCAAATCTGACTCAGAATTTGATTCAGATTTGAAACTTGAATCAAAAGCTAATCAAAATTTGATCAAAGAAATGATTTCTATTCAGAATCAAATTATAGTTGAAAATCAAACAAATCAACTGTACTTTGATATTTGAATAGTCATGAAACAGAACAGAAAGACTTGTCAAAATATTAATCTAGACAATTGCAAAGTACTTGATGAAGTACTCTGAAAAAATGATAAACTATAAGTTTCTCAGTCAATGATCATTTTATTGATAAGAAAAGCACATGATCTTTCAATCAATGATCATTCTGACATGAATTGAACGTTAAACTTGCTGAGATAATCATATTGCTGATTGAAGATGAGAATGATGATCAAGCATTACATTCAAAACTGTTATGTTTATCATAGATCAAAAGCATCTAAAGATTGAATCAATGAACTGCTGAAGTCATTGCTCATATTCAAGCAAAGATGACAGAACATATCATTAAACTTCATTATTGATCTATCAGAAAGTGATGAAAGCAACGCGATTCTGACAGTCATAGATTGATTGTCTAAGAAACAACATTATATATCATGTTGATCAGATGATGAGAGAATCTTCGCAGAATAAACAGTTAAACTACTGTTGATATGAATCTATTACGATTCTAGTCTTTGTCTATTCTTCGTTTAGTTTTCGCCTGATTTCATTCTAATCGAGTCTAGTGAAAATCTGATCTAAAGATGATATCATTGAAACTCTGCATCATATATGTAAGACGTCAACTCAATCGAGTCTAGCACAGAGCTGAGAAATACACATATAAGAATTGAGTTCTTTTCTGTAGATACTTTTCTTTCTTAGCATTTATCTATTAGTTAAATGACATTTCTATGACTCGCTCTAGATCAACTTCTAACAGTAAATAAATGCTCATCAACTACTCTGCTATCGACGTGTAAACGATACGAAATAATCTACTTCGTTTATTCAGAAAATTTGCAAGAAATTCTTTGAATTACTTTCATCAAAACACACATTCAAATTTATCAAATCAATCACTTAATCAAATCTATCTATCTATCTTTCTCACAATGACATGCGACTTCGAATCAGTCGAGTTACGAACAGCTCATCTGCTTAAAAGCATTGCTAGCAGACGCGTTTTCATTATTTCTTTTGATGTCTCAGCTGAATCTCAGAATGTCACTACTTCATGAAACATCAACACGAGTCAACAACTTTGTCAATGAGCTCATGATCAGTCGAACGAGATCATCAAGATGTTGATCGAGCTAAGAGATCAACAAGACATGACTTTGAAACTGAATGAGCAGTGAATCGTTGTTCAAGTCGAACATGACAAGAGATTGAATCAACTAGAGATCAAACAAATGATCATAGACACTCTAGAAGAGACAAACAAACGCTATTGAAAGAAGATGTTGAATCTCAAGAATAAACTTAAAGAAGTATTGCATTCAGTGAATCAGTCACGATCTCATCAGTCTATTGAATCTTGAGTTTCTACGAAATCTCTATCTTGAGCTTCTATCAAGAACTATACTCGACGAAAGTCATTTACTCTATTCGACTATGATCATCACAAGTTCTTCAAGTTTTCAAACTCATCTATATTCACTGATGAAGATGAATCAACATGAGACAGCTGAAGAGTTAAGATGAACGACAAGCTTCAGACAAATGTTGATCACTTCAATAATGAGAATATCTGTATTGTTTATGTGATATCTAGACTAGAAGATGATGCTGCTGAACATATCTACGCTTGACATCATCATGACGCTTCGCATTCTTACATCTCAATCTACGAGCTATTTGAGCATCTGAAAGAAATATACGATGAACTGAATAGAAATTGAAAGTGTCATCACGAGTACAACGCTCTGAGACAAACAGACAAGTCTTTCAATGTCTTCTACTTCAACTTTATAAAGCTATTCAGCTATCTTGAATACGACGATTGCATTCTGATGAATGATCTTCAGAATAAAATCAATAATCGATTGCAGAACACTCTATCAATCTGTTCAGAGAACTTTACTTCACTCACTCGCTTAAGAATCTTTCTTCAGAATGTGAATAATAAACAGCGAGTCAACTATCAGTTACGCAGTCAGCTTTGCACTGTCATCGTCAAAGTCACTGTTGTACCTGATAAATGCGCTGCTACTTCATTGTCAGCAGTGACGACTTTGATAATTGAATATGTCAAGTTAACTATCTTTTCTATTTCTGAGTCAGTCAGATCGTCTATCGTCTGCTATATCTGCAAGATCTCAGATTACTTATTCAAGAACTGCTCTCAGAACAAGATCAACATCTCGACATCTTATGCATTCATTCTTCGTCTACATGAAATTGTCATTTCGAAGAATAAAGAGAATGAGAAAATGTCTTTCAAGAACAGCGAGACAAAAAACTAGAGACTTTCATCAAAGACGTGATGAAAGATGTGTTAATTTCTTCAACGACAAGCATGTCAGATGACTCTTTTGCTTCTGAATCTTTGACTACTGAATGTGTACTTTCTAGCAATGAAATTAGTTACTCATTGAAGTCATTGATTGATATCAAAGCTGCTGACTATTCGTTCATTGATGAAGTGATCGCGCAGATTGTTTGTGATCAGTTGCAAATCAAGCTTCTGACTTTGATCAAAGCGAAGTCAATTCGAGAATTTGATGATTATTATGCTAAGAAACTCATTACTCATGTCATCTATTTGAATCTGACTGTTCAAGATCATACGATTGACACTGCTTTTATGTTGATCACTCGATTAAATCAACATCAAATGATTCTTGAAAAAACATGAATGAATAAAATCAATCTAGTAATTGATATGCGAATCGATTCTCTTCGATTTTCGAATTTCAACTCTACTAGTCAGAAATTGATTGCTCTATTCTCAAGCAATAAATTAATCACGAAACGAAAGAGCTTGACTTCTACTCATATACTGAAGAGATCTTTCACTTTCGTTACATCTCAACTCAGTCAGAAATCACTCTCTTTCAGTCAGTTCAATGAGAAGTCAGTTAAACTAATTGAACAGTCAAAATCGCGTGACGCAGTTTCGTCTAGCGTCAACTTTAAATCAACGTTCAGTTTGAAATCAGCTTTCAGTTCAACCAACATATTCATGATAGAAGCAGCGACATATAGAATGTTAGTCAAATGATCAGACGTCAAGATCTTTGCTGTTATCATCTTGAAAATCGATTGACTCATAACTACAGCTGAGAATAAGCTCGAAGAAGTGAATCTACATGAGCTTTCACATGTTGAGTTTCTTGAGCAAGTCAAGATTAAGCTTCTCTCTGAATATCATGACTATCTAGACATCTTCGATCGAGCAATGATCGATCAGCTATCATCTCATCGTATCTACGATCACAAGATTGAGTTGATCGACGAGAGAATGTTCTTGCGAAGCAGACTATATCAGATGTTCGATCACAAGCTTCAGAAGATAAAGAAGTATCTGATCAAACATCTGAACAAAGAATTCATTTTCTTCAGCTTTGCATCATACGTCTCGCTCATCTTGTTCGCTGAAAAGAAAGATGAAAGTCTGCGTTTCTGCGTCGACTACAGAAAGCTCAATGCTTTGATCAAACGAAATCGCTATTCTTTGCTCTTGATAGACGAGACTTTCATTCGTATACAAGAAAGCAAATATCTGACTCAATTAAACATCATTGTCGCGTTCAATAAACTACGAATGCACTCAGATAGCGAAGATCTGACTATCTTTATCATCTTCTTCAACTCATACAAATATCATGTAATGCTCTTTGAATTAATCAACGAATTGATGTTCTATCAACACTATATGAACGATGTACTGTTCAAATATCTTCATCAGTTTTGTCAGATCTATCTAGATGACATTATCATCTACAGCAAGATCTTGAAGAAACACAAGCAACATGTATGATTGATCTTGAATAGACTACGAGAAGCTGATCTATAGATAGACATCAATAAATGCAAGTTTCATGTTCAGAAAATGATCTTTTTAAAACTTTTGATGTCAATTGAGAGACTTAAGATGAATTCATGAAAGATACAAGCAGTAGTGAATTGATCTATTCTCAATAATCTCACTCAGATTCAGTCATTCATTGACTTTTGCAACTTCTATTGACGCTTCATCAAGAACTTTTCGAAGATTGTTCATTCAATGATTCAACTCACTCAAAAAAAGATCATATTTGAATGAAATGAGATCTGTCAAATCATCTTCGATCATATGAAGAGACGTATGACTGAGACTTCTATACTACGTCACTTTTGATCAAACTTGTGAGACTATTCTTGAAATTAACTCATTCAACTACGTCAATGATGAAGTTCTCTCTCAATATGATGATGAAGAAGTACTACATTCAATTGTCTTTTATAGCAAGAACATGTCTTCTGCTGAATGCAACTACAATATATATGATAAAGAACTTCTGATCATTATTTGAGCATTTGAACACTGATGATTCAAACTGAAGCTAACTGACATTTCTATCAAGATGTTCATCGATCATCAAGCGCTCATCTCATTGATGAAAGATAAAGAGCTGAGCAAACATCAGATACGCTGAGTTCAGAAGTTAGCTGACTTCAACTTCAAGATAATGTATCAATCTGACAAACAGAACATTAAGATCAATGCATTAACTCGTCGAGCTGACTTCATGCCTAGAGATTTCAACGATGAACGCGTTCAATATCAAAGAACTACTATTCTGACATTGAATTGAATGAAGATCGTTGATCTAAAGAAGAATAATGATCAATCAATCTATAGACAAGTTCTTGATGCAAATGAAATCGACGAGAATTGTACATTACTTCGTGAAGTAATAGCAAGAGACGAAGCACAATATGAAGATATCAAATTGAAGAATTGTTGAACTCAGAATGAAATCTTGTTTCATGATAGTCAGCTATGAGTCTCGTTCAATAAACTTCTACAAATGAATCTGATTCGTGAAGTACATGATCAGTCATCGATTGATCATTCTGAAATTCTTAGAACAGTGAAGATCATAAAGCGAAATTACTATTGATCTTCTATGCGAAAAACGATAGATCGATATATTTGAAACTGCTACGTATGTCAACGTTCAAAGACATCAAGAGATAAATCAAATGACTTGCTTCAACTTCTATCTATATCTGAACAGCGATGACAGAACATAGTCATGAACTTCATTATCAATTTATCTGATTCGTACAACTACAACGTTATTCTGACTGTCATCTGCAGATTGTTGAAAGAAAGACATTATATTTCTTGCATCACTGATGATGAAGATATCACAGTCGAAAAGACAGCTGAAATGTTGCTTCAATGAGTATATCAAACTCATGATCTATCAAGCTTCATTGTATTCGATCGAGATTCTCAGTTCATCTTCATTCTTTGAAAGTTTCTTTGTAAACGACTGAGCATTTCTCTTTGATTGTTCATCATCTATCACTCTCAGATCGACGATCAAAGCGAACAAGTCAATCAGAATGTTGAGTGATATCTTTATTTCTTCTGTTTGTACATGCAGAATGATTGATTCAAGTGATTACTCATGATTGAGTTTGTCAACAATAATGCTCTGTCTTCAATCATCTTCTTGATTCTCTTCTTCATGAACAAGAGCTTTCACTCTCATATGAGCTTCAACTCTGACATCATCAAGTATGAAAGCACTCGCGAACGTCTGCAGATCACTTGAGTCGAAAATATATTCAATCACATGAATAATACATTGATCTTCGCTCATGAAGCTCTGATCAAAACATGAAAACAAATGATGAATCAAGCTAATAAGTATAGAAAGAAAATCAATTATAAGATTGAATCAAAGATGTTTCTGAATGAATGAAACATCATTACAGCGAAATCTTTCAAAAAATTGAATGACAAGATGCTTAACTCATTTCAGATCATTGAGTCTGTTAACTCATTCTATAAGTTGAAACTATCAGAGACTATGCATATACATGATGTATTTTATTCAGAGCTTCTTCATTCTGTCGTTGATGACTTTCTGTCTGATCAAAAGAATGAACTTTCGAGATCAATAGTGATAAACGATGAAGATGAATGAAAAATCGACGATATATTGAACTCTCGACGATATCAAAGATGACTTCAATATCAAGTCAAGTGAAAGAACTATGACAATGATCTCAATTGATATAACGCTGACGATGACGAGTTTATGAACGCTCAAGAGATGATTGATGAATTTCATATCAGATATTCAAGAAAAGCGCACTAAGAAACAACATTCATGCAAATATGAATAGTCAAGAAGAGAAGATAATGTTACGATTCTAGTCTTCGTCTATTCTTCATCTAGTCTTCATCTGATTTCATTCTAATCAAGTCTAGCGAGAATCTGATTTAAAGATAATATCATTGAGACTCTGCATCATATGTGTAAGACATCAACTCAATCGAGTCTAGCACAGAGCTGAGAAATACACATATAAGAATTAAGTTCTTTTCTGTAGATACTTTTCTTTCTTAGCATTTATCTATTAGTTAAATGACATTTCTATGACTCGCTCTAGATCAATCTCTAACAGAATCTTCAAAACTCATGAACTATCAAGATCAATAGTGTTCAATCGTGATTTACAATTCATATTGATTGTTTGAAAGTCTCTATGTCTGAGACTAAATATCAAGATGAAACTATTCATTGATTATCATTCTTAAATTGATGATCAGACAGAAAGAGTAAATCAGAATGTAGAATGATATTTACGAAGCTACTGCTCATATATGCAGAATAATTGATTCATCTGATTATTCATGATCAAATTTATTGATAACAATGCTATTTCATTGTCAATTAAACAGTCAACATTCTTTCTGAATAAGAGCTTTCACTCTCATATGAGCTTTGATTTGAACTCAATTGAATATAAGATTACTTGAGCTAGAATTGAAGTCAACAAAGCAAAGAATATATTTGAACATATGAAATGATCACTAGCATTTGTTGAGATCGTGTCTAGATCATTCAATCAAAGAGACTCAAGACTGATATATATGTATTGCTCTTTAAAGATAGCTATAACAAGACATTAAGAATACAGAAGAGAAAGAGTGTGAGTTCTTCTATAAATAATGACTTGAGACTGCGTTAGACTCGATACAGATGTGATGTAATATGTCAGATGTGTTTGTCTAAAAAAATGATGAAAGAGATGAATGAAGAAAGTGCTGAACAATGAAAAGAAGTGCTGAGAATGACTTAAAGAGTTCAACAGAAATGCGCTAGATTCAAACTAGACATAGCATCATGACTTGTTCTAATTAAATTGATTAGATTTAGATCTGAACTCTGATTGATTCAGATATGTTCATAACATTACTCTTCTTTTCAAACATTCATGTTTGCATGAATAGAAAAGAAATAAAAGCAAAAAAATTCATCGTGTTTTCAATTTAGTGCGACTTATTCGAATATAGCTTGTGAAATTCATTCAGAACTTTCTTCAAGTCATTGAATTTTTCTTTATCAACATAGTATCATTCATTGTCATGATCTATCTCAATTTATTTGACCTTGTATTGTAGTCTTTCTTTATATTGTCTGAAGTTCAATATATCATCTACTTCTCAGTGCTTTTCATTCTCTTCAATAATCATTGATCTAGAGAACTCAGAGTGTTGTCTTGATAAAGAGTCATTTGATGAAGATTGTAGACACTTTGAGCTGAACATTGAATGTATATGCTTCATGCTTCTAGATAGCTAAAGACGATTGAAGATTTCAACTTTGACTGTGATTGAATAGAAGTTGAGCTGCTTGTCTTTCAAATCTTTGCATGATTTAATGATTTTGATGTTTTCAAAGACTAATCAAACTTGATCATCTACTTCATAAATGACGTCTCATCTATGCTTGTTCATCTGAGCTTCAATGATCTGCTTGATCTTTTTCAATTGTTGATGATTGAAGATAAGAAGTTTGCTCATTCAAGTGACAATATCATCGATCTTTCTAGCTTCAATACGTTGATGAGTTATTTTGTAATCAGTTGTATCTGAATTGAAACTCATTCAAAGATGAAAGTCTTTGTTGAAGTAGAAAGAAATCATTGAGATAGTCAAGAATATATTGAAATTGTCACTGAATTTCATCATTGAAAGTCATTTAACTCAGTCATTCTGCATGTAATTGCAGTAAATTCGAAGTTCGCGTTCAACATCTTGATTAGCTCGTTTCAACTGATCATCGATCTTTAAATGATAAACTGTTAATAGATTGACTTTGATCTTCAGTCATTTACAAAGACTTTGTCACATGATTGATATGAACTGAAAGTCTCTATTCAAAACGATAGAACTGAGTATATCATGAAGTCGATAAACGTTTCATAGCATGATTCATACTGTTTCTTCAATTGAGATGTCATTGTTACGATTCTAGCTACGCACCTATGTTGATAGCTATGTTGATGACTATGTTGATGGCTATGTTCCTGGCTATCGCCGGTCGCTCGTCACTAGGCTATCGAGTTGTTCCGAAGCCAATCCTATTCAGAGTTAGCTTATGTTCTTCTGAGTCATATAGATAGTCGGTTCTTCTCTTCTAGATACTTTCCTTCCTTAGCATTTATATACTCGTTATCTTACACCCATATGACTCGCTCTATGCTGATCCCTAACATTATATAAATGCTTCTTCGTTACAGGCGAAGTGAAATAATCTGCATCGATTCCTTCGAGTGCTTCTGCTAGTAGTTCTCCAACCCTCTATCGACTTTGGTCTAGCGGCTTGCGTCCGTGCAGCAGCACTCACCTTTCTCCCCTCGTGCGCTGGTCAGCGAGGTTAAATAAACGATCGGAACCATCCGACTAGATCAAAGATCAGCGGATTAACCGTTCATTCAGATTCGCAAGGAATTCTTCGAATTTGTTGAACAATCAAACGGGACCAGTCTATGACTGCGTGAAGCCTCTACCCCAAAGAGCAACCAAAGAGGCCAGTCTAGAACTGCGTGAAGTCTCTACCTCGATGAGCAAACCCCTCAGTGAGCCTGCTTCAATGGCATCGTCAAAGCGATGGCCTACTCACCTTCATCGCTCTACCTACCAGTGAACCGATTCGTCAACCCGATCATGTGCAAATAGTGAGCCTGCTACAATGACACCTTCCGTCAATGCGATGACCCATCTACCCACATCGCTCTACCTACCAGTGAACCGGTCTGCCGACTCGTTCGCGTGCAACTAGTGAGCCTGCTACAATGGCATCCTCAATG
>JAABUS010007194.1_pt1 | contig 12957 bp, 12 predicted proteins | sample 5560161 | NCBI WGS metagenome assembly JAABUS01 (sample SAMN10711885, study PRJNA513376) | rock metagenome | isolation source: Antarctica rocks | place: Antarctica: Victoria Land, Trio Nunatak nord | collected 2016-01-04 | reverse complement strand
GCGTGCACGGGACGGGTCTCCTTCGGCGGGTGCGGTTGTGTGGTAGCTCCACACCCAACCGGGCAGACCCGTCCCCGTTCAACCCGCGCCACCGAACCCGCTGGTCACAACCTCATGACATGCAACATCTAGCAGGAGTTCGATCGGCGAGCAGTCTTGGATCGACGACGTCGAGCTCTGACGTTGATTTCGGGGTGTCCGGAGGCGACTCCTGCGCGGTCGTCAATCCGAGTCGGCGTGGACGCGTTGGTAGCGCTCGTAGATCACGCGTAAGCCGAACATTCTAGTCTCGATCAGGTCGAGAGGAATGTCCTCGGTGACGGGTGGCAAGTACGGCGTGCCACCACCGACCACGATCGGAATGCGAAAGATGCGCAGCTCATCGACCAGGCCGAGTCCGATCGCTGCTGCGGCGAGGCCGGCGCCACCGATCTCGACGTCCCTATCGGTCGCCCCGAGCGCCGTGGCGACACCCTCGGCCACCGATGAGTCAGCGAGCCGGGCGTTTCCCTGGACGCTGTCGAGCGTGCGGCTGAATACGACCTTCGGGAGGGCGGACCACACGTCGGCAAATTCGGCCCCGAGCTCGGTGTCGCGCAGCGATGGATCGGTCTCCCACGGCAGCATCGTTTCGTAGAGCCTGCGGCCGCAGAGGTGGGCGCCGAGCTCGCGCACTCGCGCGAGGTGGAACGCAAAGAGCTCGTCGCTCGGTGCGGTCCACCCGAAAGCGCCGTCGCGATCGGCGATGTAGCCGTCCACGGAAACGCTCATCGAGTAGACCAGCACCGCTCGATCGTAGTCCGGCCACTTGCTCAAGCCCGCGTCGTCATCACCGACTGGAAGGAGGACTACAACCACCGCCGACGGCACAGCTCGCTCGGCTACCAGGCACCAGCGGTCTACGCAGCAGCCTGCACCCATCAATGAACGACTCTCACATGGGGTGGTCAGCTACCGGGGTCCAGTCAGGGTCGCTGCGGCGGCCTCGTCAGCGAACACCACGTACAGCCGGGCTGTCGGAGCCAGACACCGTCGGATGGTCACCAGCTTCCTGAACTGCCTGCGCGCGCCTACACGCCTACCGCCAGCGGTCTCGGCCTGCCATGATCCACATTCGCCACTGATAGTCCCCACTCAACGGCGCGGCACCGTGAGCACCCCTTGGACGGGATCGAGAGGCGTGCCGACTGTGGTCCTGATCTCGCTCGCCCTGTTCTCCCTGGCCTGTGCGGGCGTGTTCTCCGCCCTTCTGGGGCTGTCCAGCGTCCTGCGGTGGTCCCTCGATCGGGTCGGGGCGACCGCGCGCGCTCCGGTGGGGTCGCAGCACAGTCGCCGCCCCCTCTCGCTGGCCGACGTGGACGCCATCGAGCGCGAGTGTGAGATCGGGCCGTACGCGCCCCGCGTCGTTGGCGCTCGTCGCGCCGGCCAGGACGCTCGCCGGCCAGAGCTGGACGCCTTCTAGGAGCGCCTGCGGACCCTGGCAACGGGACGCCCCGCTGGACGTGCTGGCCGAACGCGGGTTCGAGGGCACGACCGTCGACCTGGTCGCGAAGGCCTGCACGCCGTCGCGGCCCGGGAGCCCCGGGACGGCGCCGAGCCCGGCCCCCGAGCTAGGGCGCTCACCCGGCTGGGGGCCGCGGCTCCGGGTCATCTGCTGCTGGCTCAGCTGTCGGGTGCACCCGACAGATCCAGCCGAGGGGGCGCAGTCCCAGCCGACGAGCGACGCCCTGGGAAGCGAGGTTGTGCTCGGAGGTGCTGTAGAAGAGCACGCCGTGATCCTCACCGGCGACGTCGGCCCAGGCAGCGGTGACCGCGGCCGCGTGCCCTCGGCGGCGAGCGTCAGGGTGAGTCCACACCCCTGCCTCGGCTGAGCCGTGTCTGGAGCGCGGGGTGTGGCACACGGCCACGACGTGGGAGCCGTCCATCGCGATCGCCCAGGGGCCCAGCCGACCGGTCAGCAGCTCCTCCCATTCCTGCGGCTGCCACCACGCCTGCGGTCGCGCGGCCGCGAGCATCGCGGGAACCATTTGGGCAGACGTGTGCATCTGACCCACGCCGGAAACGCTTCGCGGGGACTTCACCAGGTAGCTGGGTCCCCCGGTGACCGTCACGGGAACGACCGGCGCCAGCAGCTCGGCCCACCGATCCAGCTCCGGTGGGCGGCGGCTGGGATCCCCCGTCCCGCTGAGCACGCTCTCGTCTAGTCGCACCTGAGCGGCCAACGCCGGGGGGACCGAAGAACGGATGCGAACGGCGCACCCGTCGCTTGCGGCCGCCACCGCAACCAACGGAGCCGGCTCGTCCCGGCCGTACGCGTCTGTCCCCCAGAGCACGTCCATCTCCAGCCCCAACAGGCTCAGATCGCTCATCGCCGAAAGCTAGCCACCGCCAGCGACGGAAGCCCCGAGTTCTGGCTAGCGGACAGCGCCCGGACACGGCGCCTGCTGGGCCGAGCGGCGCTGCCGGTCAGGCACGGGTTTGGAACCAGTACGACCAGCGCGTCGCCGCCCCGCGAAGTCGTGTCGCCAACGATGAAGCGCGCCGATCGTTCTCGAGCCGGTCGACCATGGGCTGGTGCCGATCCGAACTGCGACCGCCGACGACGTCGACGCGGTCATCGAGCTCGCGGCCGCCGCGCGGACCGACCATGCCGCCCGCCAGCCGGTGTTCTGGCGGCCCGCTCCCGACGCTCGCGACCGGCACCGTCCCTTCCTGGCCGGGCAGATCGCCGATGAGAAGGTCATCACCCTCGTCGCCACCGACCACGGGACCGTCGTCGGGTTCGCGGTCGGCGTGTTCCATCCCGCTCCCCCGGTGTACGACCCAGGCGGCCCGACCTGCACCGTCGACGACTTCACCGTCGACCACCCCACCCGGTGGGCCACCACCGGCGCGGACCTGCTCCGCGAGGTCCGCTCCCGCGCCGCGGCCTTGGGCGCCGTCCAGGTGGTCGTCGTCGTCGGCCACCACGACCACGCCAAGCAAGCCGCCCTTGCCGCAGCCGGGCTCACCGCCGCCTCCCAGTGGTGGACCGCCCCGACCGGGGGCGCGCCGTGAAACCGGCCGATGACCAGGCGTCCGCTGCGACCCTCCCCGCCGAGGGGTGCTTGATCCTCTCGGGCACTCCGGGCGCCGGAAAGACCACCGTGGCGCGGTTTGCTGGCTGGCAGCCTTCCGCGGTCCGCGCACATCGGCGGTGACGACGTCAGCCTGATGGTCGCCTCCGGCGCGGTAGGACCGGTCAGCGAGCCGAGGGCAGAGGCCGAACGCCAACTAACGCTGCGAGCGCACAACATCTGCAGCCTGGCCAACAACTTCGCCGCGTTCTGCTTCTACCCGGTGCTCGACCACGTTGTCCCGAACAGGCACGTCCTGAACCTCATGGTCGGATTACTGAAACCGCGCCCGGTGCTGTTCGTGACGTTGGCCCCGACCCTGGAAGTGGCCGCCGCCCGCGCGGAGGCCGAGCAGGTCGACTACCCGTTCGCCGCGCTCGGCGAGCAGATGTCGGAACAGCTTGGCTCGGTGGGGTGGTGGTTCGACACCTCCGCCCTGACTCCCGAGCAGACCGCGACCACCATCAGGTCGGAAGCGCAGACGCGCGCTGTCCTTCGGACCTGATGGCGCCCGTCGAAGGCCGGGTGATCAGCACGCGCGACCACCCGTCGCACCCTCAGGTCGGCAGCTCTTGGGCGACCCGCGGCTAGGACTTGGTAGACGCGGACCCGGCGTAGCTTTCGACCGTGGCAACGGATCCCTCAGCCCAGGCTGGTCTGTCGGGTGACGGCGCGTTCGTCGACGGCGTGGCGCTGCGGGACTCCGCCTACGCCGACCACGGGCCGCTCGCGGCCCGGATCGGCATCTACGCGTGGCAGCGCAACCGTCTGGACCTACCCGGACTGGCCGTCGACGCGTTGACCGACGTGACCGGGGTCGTGCTCGACGCCGGATGCGGCACCGGCGCGAACACCGTGCGACTGCGCCGCGACCGGCCCGACCTCCGCGTCGTCCCGCTGGACCTGTCTTTCGGCATGACCCCCGAGGTCGCCGGCGACCTGCAGGCACTACCGCTCGCCGACGACTGCGTCGACGGCGCACTGGCGATGCACGTGCTGTACCACGTGCCCGACATCGCAGCGGCCGCCCGAGAACTGCGACGGGTGCTCCGGCCCGGCGGCACGCTGGTCGTCACCACCAACGCCCACGGCGACAAGCGCGAACTCGATGAGCTGTGGACACAGGTGATCGCCGACCTGAGCGGACAGGACGTCGCGCCGCCGGCCGGTGACGAGCGGTTCGGGACCGGCCCGGCCGACATCGGCGTCCTCCGCTCCGCCTTCGTCGACGTCGTGCTCACCGAGCACGTCCGGGAGACGGTCGTTCCGGAGACCGGGCCGGTGGTCGCCTACGTCGACAGCATGCGCGGGTTCGACGCCGACGCACTCCCCGCGGGACTGGACTGGGACGTCTTCGTCGATGCCGCGCGGGCTCGCGTCGAGGAAGAGATCAGCCGCACCGGAGCCTGGCGCATGACCAACCAGGTCGGAGTCTTCGTCTGCAGGTGAACGCGGCCGACGCGCTCAGCCGATTGCCCCTTGTTCCCGACGACCAGCCGCCGATCAACGGCGCCATCGCCAGCGACCTGGCGCAGGTTCTGGCTCGGCAGCCGCACAGCTACCCCTCGTCAGCGGTGGACCGGTGCTGGCGGGGCAGGCAAGTCGCGTACTCCACGAGTGGTGAGCGGAGCGAGGACGGCGACGGCGTAGGCGATCCCGGACCAGACGATGACGGCTGGGCCGCCCCACCGGGCAGCAGTGGGTCCGACGAGCAGCTGCCCGATGGGGATGGCGGCGTAGGAGAGCAGGTCATCGCAGGAGGCGACCCGGGAGAGGACGTCGCGGGGGATGTTCTGCTGCAGCGCGGTGTCCCAGGTGATTCCGGCGACCGCGAGACCGAGCCCAGCGACAACAGCGCCCGTCAGCAGCAGCGGCAGGCCCGCGCCGAGCCCGAGCGCCAGCAGCGGTGCTGCGCCGAGGGCGCCGGCGAGCTGGCCGGAGCGCAGCGGGTGCCGGAAGGCCATCTTGTAGAGGACTGCGCTCATCGTGAACAGGCCCACGGACCGGGCGCTGAGCACCAGCCCCCACGCGGCCGCGCCGCTGCGTTCGCTGGTCAACGTGGGCCCGAGCACCTGCCAGGTGCCGACCCCGACGAGGTTGACCGCGCAGAACGACGCAGAGACCCGCCACACCCAGCCGATCCCGCGGAACGCCTGCCAGCCGACCCGGACGTCGCTGATGACACTGGCCCGCGCCGCGGCCGCCGGCACCGGTGGGAGCCGGAGCCTGCTGAGGCACCCCGCTGCGAGCAGGAAGCTGACCGCGTCCACGGCGATCGCCCAGCCGCCGCCGGCGCCGAGCACCAGCAGCCCGGACGCGGTCGGTCCGAGGATCTTGGTCGCGTTCCTGCTCGACGCGAGCAGCGCGTTCGCTCGGCCCAGCCCGGCCGCTGGGACGAGGTCGGGGAGGATGCCTCGCAGCGCCGGTGAGGTGAACGCTTCCAGAGCGCCGTTCACCAGTTCCAGTGCTGCCACGACGGGCAGGCTGTAGTGGCCGGTGACGAGGACCGCGGCGACGGCGCCCTGGGTGAGGCCGGCGCCGAGGTTGGCGGCGACGAGTACGGTCCGCCGCGGCAGCCGGTCAGCCACGGCCCCGCCGACGAGCAGCAACGCGAGCTGGGGGACCACGTGGGATGCCAGGACGACGCCGAGGTCCCCGGGCCGGCCGGACTCCTGCAGGACAGCCAGCGCCAGGGCCGTGGGAGCCATCGCGCTTCCCAGCAGCGACACCACTCGTCCGGTGAGGAACCACCGGAACGCCGGCGTCGCCAGCGGACGGTCAGCACGCGCGTTCGCCACGGTGGGACGGTGCAGGTCGGCGCCCCGTTCGGGCCAACGTTGCGGCGAACGGCGCAACCATGACCCTTCTGCAGCTGGAACCCGGAGCCCTGTCGCGGTGCCGGTTCGGACTGTCCCCGCTGGCTGAGACCGTCGGCTCGCTCATCGCATTGCACCGGCCGTGCACCGACCCGTGGCTGCGGGCGTGGCACACCACCCACCAGGCCGCCTACCGGACCTGGCTGGGCCAGGACCCGGTGGCCGCCGGCCTGGTGCCGCTGCTCGCCGCGACCAAGTGGCTGCCCGACCTCGTCGCGATCCCACCCGCCGGCGGCATGAGCACCCGCCTGGTCGACGAGCTCACCGCAGTCGCGGCCCACGACGACCGGCAGGTCCGCGCGACCGTCGCCGACGCGGTCGACGCCAGCTGGGAACCGCAGATCACCACCTGGCTGAGCCTCGCCGGGCTCGGACCGCGTGTCGCCGCGGTTCTCCAGCAGGGCTGGGACCGGTTCGTCGGCCCCGACTGGCCCCGCCGGCGGGCGGTCCTGGAACGCGACGTCATGCACCGGGCGGGCCTGCTCGCCGCCTACGGCTGGCAGCACGCCGTCGAGGACCTCACCGGCACCCTCAGCTGGGCCGGCCCCGACACCCTCCGGTTCGGACACGAGGCCTGGCCGGACCGGCGGATCGGCGACGACGGGCTCGTGTTCGTTCCCCGCACCACCGGCGGCGGGGCCTGGACCTGCGAGCAGCCACCCCGCTACGCCCTCGTGTACCCCGCCCGCGGCCCCGCCGCCCCAGCCCACTCCCCCAACTCCGACGCCCTGGCGGCGATGCTCGGACCAGGCCGCACGCGCGTCGTCCGCGAACTCAGCCGGCCAGCCACCAGCAGCCAACTCGCAGCCGCGCTCACCCTGTCCCTCGGAACCGTCAGCGCCCACCTCGCCGTCCTCCGCGACGCCGACATCGTCATCGGAGCCCGCGTCGGCAGACACGTCGTCTACCGCCTCACCGACGGCGGAACCGAACTCGTCCAGCTCCTCCTGCCCGAAACGGCACAACGACCCGATTCGTGACCCATGGACCGCGATCCGCAAGGCACGGCTCGTCGAACCGGACGGTCGCCGCACCGGGAGGCAGCTCGCGCGAGACCCGCGCGACCTACAGCTGCTTGCTGAGCGCGACCTCTTCCTCCTGGAAGCCGAGCGCGGTGTAGAAGCGGCGGGCCGGGACATTGGCCGCGCCGGTCTGGAGGTAGATGCGCTCGAGGCCGCGGTCGCGGGCCCAGGCCTCGGCGGCAGCGACCAGCTGACGGCCAACCCCTGTCCGGGCTGCCGTATCGGCGACGACCAACTCCCCGATGTAGGCGTCGACTGCTCCGGTGAAGTGGAGCCGGGTCGAGACGGAAACGAACCCGACGACCGATCTCCGCCGTTCCGCGACGAAGGCCGCGCCCTCGTCGGGCGCTCGGCTCGTCGATGCGGCGGTCCACTGGTGGGCCGCGTGGACGGCGGCCGTCGTCGACCGCCAGGAGGCGACGCCGACGGCGAGGCGGCCGGCCAGCGCGATCACGTGCTCGTGGTCACTCTCGGCGTAGAGGCGAACGGCCGCTGGCTCGTCGCTCACGGGCCGACTGTCTCACGCTCGTCGCGGGTAAGCGTGGGCTGGCGTCGATCGTCGCGGTCGACCCACCGCCTCCCACCACTCGCAGCAACAGGGGATCACTGCGGGCGGTCTGGTTAGGGCGCTGGCGTCTCGGGTGCGGGTGCGGGTGCGGGTGCGGGTGCGGGTGCGGGTACGGGTGCGGGTGCGGGTGCGGGTGCGGGTGCGGGTGCGGGTGCGGGTGCGGGTGAAGAAGGCGGCACGACCAGCTGCGCGGACCGACCATGCCGCCCGCCAGCCGGTGTTCTGGCGGCCCGCTCCCGACGCCCGCGACCCGGTGTGAATCGGCACGCCGTCTCCCTTGGGAGCGATGGCCCGATCCTCCCGATCATCACGCGAGGGACCGACGTGGTCGGTCAGTACGAGGGCGCCGTCGGCGGGGTAGGTATTCCAGCTACCGTCACGGCGCAAGGCGCCACTGGTGCTCGTCGGCTCCAAGCCCGCCATCGCGTCCCGGCGCGCTGGATGCGTCCGGGACCGACAGTCGACGGCCGATCGGGCACCCTTCGGGTCGTCGGTAACCCCTCCGCTGTCGCTGCCGGACAGTAGACCGGGCGGAGCGGCAGTCAGCCGGTGTTCTGCAGGCCGGCGGAGACCCCGTTGACGGTCTGCAGCAGCAGCCGGCGCAGTCGGGCGGTGTCCGGGTCGGCCTCGGTGGAGTCCGAGCGGCGGAGCTCGCCGAGCGCCCGCAGCTGCAGCACCGACAGCGCGTCGACGTAGGGGTCGCGAAGCTGCACCGCCCGCCCGAGGACCCGCCGGTCCTCCAGCAGCCGACGGTGGCCGCTGACGGCCAGCACCCACTCGCGGGTGACGTCGTACTCGTCGAGCACCAGTTGCGCCAGGTCCTCGCGGTCACCGAGCGCGAGGTAGCGCGCGGCGATCCGCCGGTCGGCCTTGGCCAGCGACATCTCCGCGTTCTCCAGCATCACCGTGAATAGCGGCCACTGCTCTCGGGCAGCGCGCAACACATCCAGGTCCCCGACGGCGGCCAGCCCCGACCCGAGCCCGTACCACCCGGGCAGATTGACCCGTGCCTGGGACCAGGCGAACACCCACGGGATCGCGCGCAGGTCGTCCAGGGAGAGCGACGCTCGCGCCTCGAGCCCGGACAGCCCTCGCCTGGCCGGCCGGGAGCCGATCTGCAGCTGCCCGATCTCGTCCAGCGGCGTCACCTGGGCGAACCAGCCGGCGAACCCGTCGGCACGGATGAGCCGGTGGTAGGCAGCCTTGGAGGCCGCATCCAGGGTGGCGGCCATCGGGGCGAACCGCTGCGCCGACGTCCGGGCCGCATCGGCCACCGCCGGTTCCCACGCCTGCAACGTCGCCGCGGCGACCTGCTCGATATGCCGGCGAGCGATGCTCTCCTGACCGTAGCGGGCGAAGATGACCTCGCCCTGCTCGGTCACCTTGAACCGCCCGGCGACGGATCCGGCAGCCTGGGCGACGATCGCCCGGTTGGCCGGACCGCCACCACGGCCGAGAGCACCGCCCCGTCCGTGGAACATCGTCAGCGCGATGTCGTGGCGCGCGGCCCACTCGACCAGCCGGGCCTGGGCATCGTGCAGGGCCAACGTCGCCGAGGTCGGGCCAACGTCCTTGGCCGAGTCGGAGTAGCCGAGCATCACCTCGAACCGCCGCCCGTTCGCGGCCAGGCGTGCGGCGACCCGCGGGTCCGCGACGACCCGCTCGAGGATGTCCACGCTGTTGGCCAGGTCCGCACCGGTCTCGAACAGCGGCACCACGTCCAGCTCGGTCTGGTCGGCGGCGTCGCCGAGGGCGTACCGGGCGAGCTCACCGACGGCGGCGAGGTCGTCCGGGCCCTGGGTGAAGGACACGACATAGCGGCGGCACGCCGTCGCGCCGAACCGGCGCTGGATCGCGGCGACCACCCGGATCGTCGCCAGCACCTCCTCGGTCATCGGGGCGAGGGCACTGCTCTCGACACCGTGCTCGGCCAGGTCGGCCAGCGCGCGGGCGTGCACCGCGGAGTGCTGGCGCACCTCCAGCTCGGCCAGGTGGAAGCCGAACGTCTGGACCTGCCAGACCAGCTGCTGCAGCTCGCCGTAGGCCTGGCGGGGCGCGCCGGCGGCGACCAGCGACTCCTGGACCGTGCGCAGGTCCGCCAGCAGCTGCTCCGGTCGGGCGTAGGCGAGGTCGGCGTCGCGGCGGCGGGTCCCACCGATCCGGCTCCCGAAGTACAGCAGGGCGATCCGGTGCGGCTCGCCGGCGGAGCGCTGGTCCAGGTCGGCCATCACGGCCGGGTCCGAGGCCCGCGCGCGACCGAGCAGGGCCACCAGCTGCGCCGACGGCGGCGTCGACCCGGCGGACAGCGTCAGCGTCCGGCCGATCCGGGAAGCGGTGCGCTCCAACGCCAGCAGGGCGTGCTCGGACTGGATACCCATCGCGTCCCGGGTCACCGCGGCGGTCACGTTCGGGTTGCCGTCGCGGTCCCCGCCGATCCACGAGCCCAGCCGCACGAACGCGGGAGCGATCGGCGGCGCGGACCCGGCCGTGTCCGGCTGCAGCGCGTCGTCCAACGCCCGGTACACCGCGGGAACGGTCCGGAACAGGGTGTCGTCGAAGACCGCCATCGCCGCGCGGACCTCGTCCAGCGGACCGGGCCGGATCGTGCGCAGCTGGTCACTGCGCCACAGCACGTCGACCTCCTCGGCCAGCCGGCGCAGCAGTTCAGCGCGCTCGCTCGCCCCGCGGCGCGGGTCGTCCAGGACGGCCAGCAGGTCCTCGACCCGGGCGATGACGTTGGTCAGCGCGACCCGGCGGGCCTCGGTCGGGTGCGCCGTCAGCACCGGCCGGAACTCCAGACCCCGCAGCAGACCGGCCGCGCGGTCAGTACCGAGGCTGGCCCCCAGGTCGGCGAGCGCGGCCGAGATCGAGCCCGCCGGCGCCGGGTCGCGACCGGGCACGGCGGTGTCCCGCTCGCGCAGGGTCCGGGACCGGTGGTGTTCCTCGGCGAGGTTGGCCAGGTGGAAGTACGCGGTGAAGGCGCGGGTGACCTCTTCGGCCCGGTCCAGCGGCCAGGAGGCGACCAGCTCGCGGGCCTCGTCGGCGGACGGACCGTCGGGTTCGCGCCGCGCCGTGATCATCAGCTCCCGCAGGCGTTCGACATCGGCGAGCAGGTCCGGGCCGCCGGACTCGACCAACACCCGCCCGAGCGTGTCCGCGAGCAGCCGGACGTCGGCGCGCAACGCCGCCGGCAGGTCGCCGCGCGCCTGCTCGCGGTCTGCGGGGGTCCCCGGCCCGAACGACCCGGACGGCTCGGTCCTTCCGGACGACACAGGAGGCCCGGAGGACAGAGAGGGCCCGGTAGGGGCACTGTCGGGCGCATCGCTCACGCCGGGAACGGTACGACCCACCGGCGGCCGGCTGGGCCCACGGGACGAGGCGGGTTCGTCCCGGCGGACGACGCCGAGGCGGGTGCATCTCCCTAGCGTCGAGTCATGGCAACGATGCACGTGGTCTCCCCGTCCGCCCGGTCATGGCGGCCGTCGGCCGGCAACGGGGTCCCCCGGGACCCGCACCAGGTGGGGACGGCCGGACGCCGGGTCGGCGGCGCGGTCACGGCGATGCTGTCCGCGGTGGTGGCGGGCCGCGTGGCCCTCGCCGCGACCGACCCGGCCGGGACGGCGCCGCGGGACCGGCTCCGCTGACGGCGCTCCGGCCCGCTCGACGCTGCGCTCCGCGTCGGGACGGCGCTCAGCGCTACGCCATGCCCCCGTCCGCTGCCTGGTCCCGACGGTTCACCCGGTCGATCAGAGGACCGTCGGGGCGGTGACCGCGCCGAAGGTCGTCGGGGAGTCCGGTGACCACAGCCGCAGTCCGGTGCGGAACGGGATCCGGATCTGCGCGGCGACGTGCCCGAGCCGGTCGGTCTGCAGGTCACGGATCGTCGCCCAGCCGGTCTTCGTCCACCGCTGCAGGTAGAGCCGGTGCGACGGGTAGGCGGCGTAATGCTCGTCGGCCACGTATGCCTTGGTGGCGCCGGCCAGATTGATGATGTCGCCCGTGCGGGTCATTGACTGCGCGAGCAGTGAGCGCAGCTTGACGGTGGTGTCGAGAAAGGCGATCTGGCCGGCCTCCCCGGTCGGGTCCGCCTCGTCGAACACGCCGAGGATCCAGGTCGCGGTCCCGCGGGTGGAAAGGGTCCGCTCGTCCATCCCCAACGCGCCGCGGTAGGTCGTCTGCCCGGGCGCGGTCCCGTACACACCGACCTGGGTGAGCAGATGGTCGTTGTCGAGCAGGGTCACCACCCCGATCGGCGCGCGGAAGTCGTTCGGTGACGCGACCGTGAACCGGACCACCGTGATCGACGTGCCGACGGCGATCCGGGTGGGCAGGTCGGTGGACACCGTTGTCCCGGGCACCAGCCGGAGCCCCGTCGACGCGAGCCCGGTCGACGCCGACCGGGCGAACCGAGCGGCCGCGGCGCGGGCGATGGCCCGGGCGACCGCCGGGGGAACGGCGCGGGTGACAGCCGGGCGGACGGGGCGGGTGAGAGCCGGGCGGACGGGACGGCCGGTCCCCTGCCCGACCGCCGAGGACGGTGCCGCGGATGCGGCCGCCGGTAGCCGCCCGCTCCCCGACGCCGCGCGGGCGTCGACCGGAGCCACCAGGACTCCCGCCACGGCGACGGCGACGGCGACGCCGGTGGCAGACCGGCGTCGGAGATCGGATCGGACGGCTGGCAACTCGGGCATGGGAGACCTCTCCTGTTCGAAGAACGGACAACGGTCGGACCGGGCGCCGAGGCACTTCGGCCGCGACGAACCGGTTTGCTCGACGGGTCGCTCGTCGCAGGACATCCTCCGGTCCCCGTCGGCACTACCCCGCGAGGGTGAACGCGTTCAGAACCGGCCCGGCCAGCGGACGGTCGGCGTAGACGAGCCGGACCGCCCCGGCATCGGGGTTGCCCCGATCGCGCCCCCGCCAGACCAGCGTCAGGCCGGCCCGCTCCCCGTCCGCAGAGAGCCGACGTTGTGCTCGAGCAGATAGGCGACCACCGGCCGCGCGGCGTCGACCGCCGATGCTGCACCGCGTGCGGCGGTCACCGCCTCCGACGCCACCCCCCCCCCCCGACCCCAGACGGGAGCCCAGGTTCCACGCCGGGCCATCGTGGACCCGGTAACCGACCAGGCCGCGGACCGGCCCGGACGGTGCGTCGCGCGCGCGGACGACCCAGCTGCTCAGGCCGGCATCGGCCCAGCTCCGAACCTCGCGCTGCACCCTGGCCTCGGTCAGGGCTCGATCGGTGTGCTGAACCGCCCCGGCGTGTCCGGAGACTCACACGGTTGAGACCTCGGCCGGTGGCCGGGTCTGGTGGTGACGGTAGTAGGCGGCCTCGAGCTCGGCGGGGGGCATGTCGTCGCAGTAGCTGTTGAGCC
>JAABUS010007192.1_pt1 | contig 12960 bp, 13 predicted proteins | sample 5560161 | NCBI WGS metagenome assembly JAABUS01 (sample SAMN10711885, study PRJNA513376) | rock metagenome | isolation source: Antarctica rocks | place: Antarctica: Victoria Land, Trio Nunatak nord | collected 2016-01-04 | reverse complement strand
TCTACCTGATGAGCCGCGGCCTGACCGAGTCCGAGGCCTCGGCGATGATCGTCTCCGGCTTCGTCGAGCCGATCACGAAGGAGCTTCCGCTCGAGTACGCCGTCGAGATGAACCGGCTGATCCAGCTCCAGATGGAAGGGTCGGTTGGCTAAGGCCGCGGAGGCCGCCGAGGCGGCGATCGCAGGGGCCCGGCTCGACGCGCGCACGTTCCGCGCGGACTTTCCGATCTTCGAGCAGCGCTTCCACGGAAAGCCGCTCGCCTACCTCGACTCCGCGGTGACCGCGCAGAAGCCGCGGCAGGTGCTCGACGCGCACCGCGAGTTCTACGAGACGTCGTACACCAACGTCCATCGCGGCGTCTACCTGCTCGCCGAGCGGGCGACCGAGCGCTTCGAGGGCGCCCGCGAGACGGTGCGGGTCTTCATCAACGCGGCCTCCACGCGCGAGATCGTCTTCACGCGCAGCGCGACCGAGGCGCTAAACCTCGTCGCCTACGCCTGGGGCCTCGACAACCTCGGCCCGGGCGACCTCGTCGTTGCGACCGAGCTCGAGCACCACTCGAACTTCGTCCCCTGGCAGCAGATCGCGAAGCGTACCGGCGCGACGTTCCGCCCGATCCCCGTCGACGGCAGTGGCGAGCTCCAGCTCGACGCGCTCGACGCGATCGCGAAGCAGGGCCGCGTCAAGGTCGTCGCCAACAACCTCGTCTCGAACGCTCTCGGGACGATCAACCCGGTCGAGACGCTCGCCGCCTGGGCGCACGAGCAGGGCGCGATCATGGTCGTGGACGCGGCGCAGGCCGCGCCGCACCGGCGCATCGACGTCCAGAAGCTCGGCTGCGACTTCCTCGCCTTCTCCTCGCACAAGCTCTGCGGCCCGACCGGCGTCGGCGTGCTCTGGGGCCGCGCCGAGCTGCTCGAGCGGATGTCGCCCTTCAACTTCGGCGGCGAGATGATCCGCAAGGTCACAGTCGAGGAGACGACCTGGAACGAGCTTCCGTACAAGTTCGAGGCCGGAACGCCTCCGATCGGCGAAGCGGTCGGGATGGGCGCCGCGATCGACTACCTAACCGCGATCGGCATCCAGGCAATCGAGCAGCACGAGCACTCCCTCACCACCTACGCGCTCGAGCGCCTGGCCGAGCTGCCGTGGGTGCGCGTCTTCGGGCCGCCGGCGGAGCGGCGCGCGGGGATCATCTCGTTCAACGTCGAGGGCGTCCATCCGCACGACGTCGCCCAGATCCTCGACTGGGAGGGCGTCGCGATCCGCGCCGGACACCACTGCTGCCAGCCGCTGATGGACCGGCTCGGCGTCGCCGCCACGAGCCGCGCGAGCTTCTACCTCTACACGATCCCCGAGGAGATCGACCGCTTCATCGAGGGCCTACATAAGGTCAAGAAGACGCTCGGAGACGGCGTGCATTCGGCGAGCCCGAGTGCCCGCTCGAGGCCATCTTCCCCGAGGACGCCCCGCCGGACAACTGGGAACCGTTCGTGAAGATCAGCTACGCGTACGCCGACGCGGACCAGATCAACGCCCTCGTCGGCGGATACGCCCGCGAGCACGATGTTCAGAACTCGCCGCTCGCAGTACGCTAGCGGCAAGGAGGCTCTCCAGAGCTTGCTGACATGTCGCGTGCGCCAAGGTCCCGCCCTCGACCATCTCCATGTGCTGACGTCAGCGAGGTGAGCATGAAGGAAAGGACTCAGCCGACAATCGCGCCGGAAGAGATCCGTGCGGCACTCTCCCAGATCAAGGACCCGGACCTGGGTCGGGACATCGTCACGCTCGGCTTCGTTAAGGACCTTCAAATCGACGGCGAGAACGTTTCCTTCGCCATCCAGCTCACCACTCCAGCCTGTCCCGTCCGCGACCAGATGAAGGAAGACGCGCATCGGGCGGTCCTCTCGATCCCGGGCGTCACGAACGTCGAGGTCGAGATGACCTCGAAGGTGGCCGGCACCCAGTCGGAGCAGAAGGACGCGCTCATCCCGCTGGTCAAGAACGTCATTCCCGTCGCGAGCGGGAAGGGCGGCGTCGGGAAGTCCACCGTGAGCGCGAATCTCGCGGTCGCGCTGGCGCAGCTCGGAGCCAGGGTGGGCTTGATGGACGCCGATGTCTACGGGCCGAGTATTCCCACCCTCATGGGCGCCACCACTCCGCCCACAGCGGAGAACGGCACGATCGTTCCCGTCCTCCGCTACGGCGTCAAGATCGTGTCGATGGGCTTCTTCGTGCCGAAAGGAGAGGCGACCATCTGGCGGGGGCCCATGCTCGCCAAGGTGATCGACAAGTTCCTCGGCGGCGTTGAGTGGGGCGAGCTCGACTACCTGCTCGTCGATCTGCCTCCGGGTACCGGGGATGTCCAGTTGAGCCTCTGCCAGAAGATCCCCCTCACCGGCGCGGCGGTCGTCTCGACCCCGCAAGATCTCGCCTTCAACGTGGCCGAAAAGGCCATCTTCATGTTCACCAAGCTACGCACCCCGGTCCTCGGGTTGGTCGAGAACATGAGCGGCTTCGAGTGCCGGCACTGCGGCCACCGTGAGGAGATCTTCGGCAGCGGCGGCGCCCGGCGGTTCGCGGCGGCGAGCGGGGTCCCCTTCTTGGGCGAGATCCCTCTCTCGACGGATATTCGCACGACCTCGGACGAGGGAACCCCCATCGTCCAGTCCATGCCCGAGTCGCTGAGTGCCCGCGCCTTCCTTCGGGTCGCCGAGAACCTCGCGGCGCAGGTCAGCACCCTCACCATGGGTGGAGCCTCCGCCGATCGACCGGAGATCGCGGAGATTACGCAGCCATCCGAGAACGAGGTGCGGATTCTCTGGAAGGACGGGCACGAGAGCATCTACACCGGCTATGCCCTGCGCGTGGGCTGTAGGTGCGCGGTGTGTGTCGACGAGATCTCGGGGAACAAGCGGCTTCGCGAGGAATCGATCAGCAAGGATGTCCGGCCGCTCTCGATCGACCCGGTGGGCCGGTATGCGATCCGCTTCGACTGGAGCGACGGGCACTCGACCGGCATCTACACGTTCGAGCATCTGCGCGAGCTATGCCCCTGCCCGATCTCCGACGCCGAAGCACGAGCACGATAGAAGCCCTCGGGAGCCGGGAATCCGACTTCCAAACCGCCTCGGCGGGCCTTCTGGCCGCGGTCGTCGAACGCGCTCGAGACGGCGGCGACCTGGAGGTTGTCGCCGCCGCCGGTGCGGTCGTTCAGGGCGCTGTCGGCGCCGGGGAAGGCATGTGCGAGGAGCGTACGGATCGTGTCGGTCGCCACGGCAATGATGGTAACGAAGGGCTCTCGGATCGGATGGGCTCCCGGATCGCTTTCCCCACGTCGTTCCCGGAGCGCGCGCCGCTTGCTGGGGGCCGAGGGAAACCGTGAAACGCCACCCTGCACTCGTCCCGCTGTCGGAGGAGCACCACCAGGAGCTCGCGCACGCGAGGCGCTTGCTCCGGGCGGCCGGCGCCGGGCCCGAGGAGCGGCTCGCGGTGGCGAGCGCGTACCTCGACGCGTTCTTCACGGAGACGGTCGAGCACTTCCGGCGCGAGGAGGAGATCCTGTTCCCGCTGTACGTCCGCCACGCCGGCTCGACCCCCGTGCTCGAGCGAATCCTGCGCGAGCACATGGAGCTGCACGGGCTCGTGCGCGCGCTCCGAGCCGAGGCGGCCGCAGGCGACATCCCGCCGGAAGCGCTGAGGACGCTCGGCGACCTCCTGCACGACCACGTGCGCCTGGAGGAGCGCGAGCTGTTCGAGGAGATCGAGCGCATCGTGCCGGCGGCGGAACTCGAGCGAGTCAGGCTCTAAGCCGAAGCTCCTTCGCCATTGCCTGCCACCCGAAGCGCGACCTCTTCGATCACGATCGAGAGCGGGTTGTCGGCGTCGCCCGTGACGGCCTGCGGCGGCTTGCCGAGGATGCGGTCGAACGTCCCGCGCGCGGCCTGGAGGCGCGCGCCTCCTCGTTCTCGAGGCTCGCCTCGACTTCCACGTCTTTCGAGGCCAATGACGAGCTAACCTCCGCAGGCGCGGCTTCCCCTCGATCATCACACAGACGGCGTACTTGCCGTTCGACTGCGGGTAGATCCCACGCTCGACACGGACGTGCTCCCAACGCTTCGAACCCGCTTCATCAAGACGTCCCTCGTTAACCCTACGAAACACTCGGCCCGAAGTGTCGAGTCGCGGCGGGGTGCACGCCAGCGGTGTACGCGGGGGCCGCGTTCGGGCTAGTACAGCCCGTCCGTTTTCGCCGCCATGATGAGATCGTTGCGATGCAGGCCCTTGATCTTGTGCGTCCACCACGTGACCGTCGTCCTACCCCATTCGGTCAGGAGCGCAGGGTGATGCCCCTCTTCCTCTGCAAGCTCGCCTACCTTGTTCGTGAAGTGCAACGCCTGGGCAAAATCGTCGAATACAAAGACGCGTCGGAGGCGTTTGATTCCATCGAGCTCCACGATGTGCCAGTCAGAGACTTGGGGATGGAATTCGGCGATCTCGGAATCCGTCATGGTCGGTGCGTCCGTGCGGCATGCGACGCACTTCATCTGCGTCAGTGTCTCCATCTCCCCGTCTCCCTTTGAGTCGGCTCCTCGCACGCGGCTTCGTGAGCGATCACACTACCGCTCGCCCTAACAATCCCTGCCAGCTTCCCCGAAGCACGGGAGGCTGCTCGTATCTTGTTCGGCGCGTAGGCGCGCCCCGATTCAAAAACCGCCGGAGCTCTGCGACCGTGTGAGCCCCTGGATAACGTTCGTCAACTCCTCAATTGTCGCCTCGAGAGCATCCACTCGCGCGGCGAGCAACCCGATCGCAGCTCGTGTCCCTGTCGTGGACCGAATCGGTTCGCGCTCCGAGGCTTGCATCTGGTGTTCGTAAATCCGTTCCGAGAGGATCTCACTCAGCGTCTCCACGTCTCGCGCCTCCTGTGCCTGATCGATCGTTGGGGAGTCGTTCCTTCTACGACGACCGCACGTTCGTTCGGCAACGACAACGATTCGGGACTCGAAGCTTACACACAGCGCCGTAGCCTTTGCGTCCCTCGCAAGAACGCACGGGTCGCAGGACTTTCGTCTCCACTCCCCGCAACCCGCGGCCGGACGAGTCGCGGTCGCCGCGACGAGCCGATACGACCCTCAGCCCTTAGGGGTCGCTCCCTCTTCTTCAGCCCGGCGGTGGAGAGCAAATGTTCTCAGAGCGTAAAGATTGGTGGCACCGCGCACGTTTCGGCGGGCCGCGTCGTCTACTCGATTAGCAAGACACCGGTACGCCTCTGGGCGGCTGGTAGTACTGGGCGGGTCGGAACATCCATGCGGCAACGGGGGAGAACACGATGAGCACGGCAGCGGCTAGCGCCCCTGAGGCGAGGGATCTAACGTCCTGGCTGGTTCAAGATCAGGAGCCACAGGAGCCAAGCGATCAGGCCGCCCCAAGCGACGAGCGAGGACGTGAAGGCCAGCAGCAATCAGTTGCCGCGGCCAACAGAGATCATCTCGGTTCGCTTGGCGTTGTGGTTATAAGTTCCCTCGTGGTTTCCCAGCTGGCGTGGATAGGTGCTCTCGTCTATCTGGGGCACTTGCTCGTATTCTGAGTCCCAAGCGCCAGACGGCAGAGCCGGCGTGGGATGGATAGTCCCTTGCCAGCCACTTTCGCTGTCCCGACGTTACTGACGGCGCTTGGTAAGCGCCGCAAGCGGGAAAGCCCGATACGGACGGTCGCGCAGCCCGGCGCGCTCGCCGCGTCAGCCAAGCCCTCCGACGGGTGCCACGACGAGGGTGCCGTCCGCTCGCGCGGAAAAGCGGGTTCACGGCGGGTTCAAGCCTGTCCGCCGACGCCGTAACCGACGTTTTGCAGGGATCTTCCGATGTCCGTCTCACCACTCGTAATGAAGGGGTCGGGAGTTCGAGTCTCCCCGTCGGCTTCTCGGGTCGGGGAAATCCCTGCATAAAAGGAATTCGTGTTGTCTCGCAAGGCGCGGAGAGCTCTTCACCGGGAATGAAGGGGTCCGCGGCTCGAGTCCGCGCGAGTCCCTGCAAATGGCTGGGTTCCTGCTTCAAAGTCCTGTGACAGCGGCGGTCACCAGCCGCCACGAAGGATGCACGGGCGGGTTCAGAGCGGGTTCAGCCCAAGCAGGCGCGCTTCGAGGATTCCTGATCGTCGAGCTCATCGAACCACGAAGGGGGACGGGGATCGTGATCGATCGAGGATTCCACGAGCTTCGCTACGGGGAGCGCGGTCGAAGAACGCTCGAACGTACTGCCGTTCGGCGCGGAGGGGCGCCCTCGGGGTCGATCGTGCCGATCAAGCTGGGCGCGCGCCGGATCGTACTCGCGAGGCTGAGCGTGCCGCGAGCGGCGGTGAAGAGCTGAAGTTGGGGGGCCCAGAGGCCGGCGCGCGGACGGCGCCGCCGGAGCGTCAGGCGGCGCTCGTCGACCGTGCGGGTGAGCGGCTGATGCGGAGGACGATCAACGTCTTCGACTACTGCAGGGCAGTGTCGAGGTGGAAATCGACTCTCGCGACTCGGTCGACAGGAACCTGAACTCGGCGCGGTGTCAGTCCGGTGCCCACGCGCGGGGAGGGAGATGCTCTCACGGCATACGCGCCGGCTCGTAGGCGGACGCGGTAGGAGCCGTCAGCACTTGTTGTCACCCGTGCCACGACGTTCCCGTTTCTCGTGAACACGAGCAGGAGTTGAGCTGCCGGCCGGTCGCAGCTGTCGTCGGCCAGGCACACAGGAGAGACAGGGCCGCGCATCACGGTCCCGTGCAGCCCGGAGATTGCGGTCTGGCTGGAGGAGGCCGCGACGAGCGTGGCAACAGTCAGCGCTGCAAGAGAGACGGGCACTCGTCAACCGTAGCGCGAGGACGTGGGGACCGCCGGCTCGTCCGGTCAGCGGTCGGAGAGATCTCGCTGTGTCACCACGACTATGGTGCGGCGGGCACGGGGGTTAGCCCGCGCCCGCCGCCCGTCGTCCTAGGAGCAGCCCGGGAGCTTGAAGCTCGCGATCCGCGTCTGCCAGCCAGCCGGGGAGCTGAGCTGCCCGGTAAGCGTGTAGTACTCGTTCACGTACCAGAACGTGCAGTCGTCGACGGGGTCGACGTTCATCGACGTGTAGTCGCCCCAGCGGGAGTTCGTCGTCGTCTGGACGCCGCTGCCGTTGATGATCGTGCCCTCGCCGAGCGTCATCTGCCCCAGCGCGTCGCCGGCCAGCCGGCCCGTGTAGCGGATGCCCGGGTAGACGCTGGTGGCGTTGACGACGCTGTAGCCCACGGCTGTGTCGCCGTTCTTGTCCTGGGCGATCGAGCCCATCCAGCGGTGGACCCCGTCATTCGGAGCGAACGTCCCCTGCTGGTAGACGCTGTAGGCGCCGTTCGTGCGGCGAACCTCGTACCACCGCACGCCCGCGACGCCCGGGGCCGCCTCCACGGACTGGTTCGTAACCAGCGACTCGTACCCCTTGAAGTTGCGGTACGCGAGCCGGTACGTCGGTCGCTGTCGGTACGAGAGGATGTCGAGGTACTGCGATCCGTTCGTGATTCCCGGTTGCGGGAGGCAGTCCCGTGAGCTCGGCGGACGGGTTCCCGGCACCGTGCCGCAGGGGAAGATCGAGTCGAACGCCGCGACGGGGAGCTGGGTGTTGAGAGCGAGCGAAGCCGTCGGCGTCGATCGCCACTTGACGTTGAGGTCCCAGACGTTCAGCGCGTCGAACGTGGCGCCGTAGCCGCCCCCGTCATCTTGCGTGCCGACCAGCGGGATCGCCGTATCGGTCTTCGGCTTCTGCTTGCCGTCGATGTCGGCCGGCAGCAGCCCGTCGCCGACGAGCGGCAGATTCGCCGCGACGTTCCCGTCGATGAAGAAGCTCACTGCGCGTGCCTTCGGATCGCCGTTCACCATCTTGTTCTTCTCGAGGGCGTACACGCCGATTCCGTACTCGATGGTCGGCCCGAACTCACGCGTCGTCAGGACGTACGAGTCGGTCCACACGCCGTACTTCGGGTAGTCCGGGAAGTTGGGTCCGCTCGTGAAGGCGTAGCGGTAGTACGAGCCTGTCGGGTCGCCGGTCACGGAGACGGCAACGCAGTTGTAATAGACGGGCCCTCGCGTCGTGAACTGAGACAGGATCCAGCGGTCGGTGATCTGATCGTGGAGCACGACCGGGTCACCGGAGGGATCGGTGCAGTCGGTGACGGAAAAGTCCTGCCAGAGCGCGCCGATCGGCGAGGGACCGAGCAGCAGGGCACCCTGCTTGCTGTAGACCGCGAACGCGAGGTTCGCCATCTCGACGTAGTGATTCGGGCCCACATCCCCGACCGGGTCGGGCGGGTTCACTCTGAAGCCGAAGGCGTTGAAGTTGTCCTGGTTGCTGATCCCCTCGAAGTTCGCGATCGTCCCCCCGATCGTCGAGACCGTCGGCAGCAACGTCTGTCCGGCGCCGTCCCCCGTGAAGGGGCCGTCCGTCGGGGCCGGATCATCCTCGTCCAGGTCGAGCCGCGCGGTCGGGGCCTTCGCGTCCCGCGCGAGCACACTTAGCGGTCGTGAGACGTCGAACGCCTTCGCCTGGGTAAACGTCGGTTTGCTGACCGTCGGACTCGCTGCCGCTTCGGTCGGTGCTGCGGTCACCGAGGCGGCCAGCGCCGCAGCCAGAACTGCGAGGGCGGCCACTCCGAACGAGAGCCTCGCCCGAGATCCACCGTGCATCGTCATCGCTCTCCCCTTCGTCTTGTTGCGTCTGCCGGGAATCGGCAGGACGAAGCTAACGCGGCGGGGAGCGCAGTACAAGCCCGGGGGCCGGTTCCAGGCGACGGCTAGAGCTCGTCGAATTGCGGCAGGTCGTCGGTGATCTCGAACCACGGAGCCTGGAGCCGACGAAGATGTGCTGCGTCGGACGGATGGTCGGAGCATCCACCAACGACCCCCATGGCGACGTGCACGTACGCACGGGTGTGCCGGTCGATGCCGGCTGCGTCGAGTGAGTCCACGTCGCTGACCTTGATCCCGCGGATGCGCTCCAGCGTCAGCACCCGCGAGGTCGTCGTCTCTCAGAACACCCGCGGGATGTGCACGTCGGGGTTGCCTGCGAAGTCGGCCGCGAAGCGGTCAGCGCTGCGACCCTCACGGAGATAGTCGAGTTCGGCTTTGAGCGTCTGCGTGAACTCGGCGGCCAAGCCGACGAGGTCGTAGTCGGCGGCCGGCTGCCAGTGCCGGCCGGCATGCGCGGCGAGGTTCTGGAGGATCTCCAGATCCTCCTCGACCTGCTCGACGACGCCCGGCCGGCACCTTGACCACGACCTCGGTGCCGTCGTGCAGCGTCTCCTCTTCACGTCCGGGTATCTCGCTGCGTGGACGAGCGTCGGAGTGTTTGCCTTTGTCGTTGCGACCGAAGGCGGACGCATCTCGGGTGACCTGCTTGCCTGGAGTAGCGGCGGTCGCTGGTTCGCAGGGGCAACCCTGATCGTTGCCGCTGTGTACGAGCTCACGCCGCTCAAGGACGTCTGCCTGGGAAAGTGCCGCAGTCCACTTGGCTACCTGCTCGGCTCATGGCGTAACGGACGTTCGGGTGCACTCCAGATGGGTGCAAGGAACGGCGCTTGGTGTATTGGTTGCTGCTGGGCTTTGATGGCATCGCTCTTCGCATTCGGGGTAATGAGCGTCGTCTGGATGGCAGTCGTCGCCGGGTTCATCGCATTCGAGAAGTTGATTCCATCCCGTCGCACTGCGACCTACGGAACGGCAGCAATCCTGTTCGTGCTCGGAGTGCTCGTGATGGCGGCTCCCGACACGATCCCAGCGCTTACCGTTCTCGGGAGCAGCTCGCTGGCTCAGATGAGCCAGATGAGCCCTTAGCTGCAGCCGCAGCGGTTTCATCACTCGACGTCGATCGAGGCGGCTTCGCGCACAATGCGAGCAATGTCGGCGGACATGCACGATGCGGCGATCGAGCAGGGACGCGCCGCGCTCGCGCGCGGCGCGTGGGCGTTTGCGCGCACGCGCTTCGCCGAGGCAGTAGCAGACGAGGAGACGCCGGAGGCACTCGAGGGGCTTGGGATCGCCGCACGTTATGAGCTCGACGCCGATGCCTCCTTCGCGGCTCACGAACGTGGGTACCGGCTCGCGCGTGCCGAGGCTGACGATGCGACGGCGGCACGGTTCGCGATCCAGCTCGGCTACGACGCTTACGCATTCCGCGGGCCCGCCGAGGCGCGGGGCTGGGTGGAGCGCGCCGCGATGCTGATCGACGGGCAGCCCCCGAGCCTCGCGGCGGCTTTCGTGCCGATGATGCGCGCGCACCTCGCGTTGCTTGTCGACCACGACCCCGAGTCGGCGCGAGTGCTCTCTGGGGAAGCCCTTGTACGGGCCCGCGAGGTGGGCGCGACCGACGTCGAGATGCTGGCGCTGGCGCTGGGCGGGCTCGCCCAGGTCAGCGTGGGCGAGATCGAGGCCGGAACGCGTCGCCTCGACGCGGCAGCGGCGGCGGCTCTCGGGGGTGAGGTGAGCGACGCCGACGCGATCGAGACGGTGTGCTGCTACGTCATCGATGCCTGCCGCCGTGTGCGCGATCTCGAGCGCGCGCAGGAGTGGTGCGAGCGGGTCCGCGAGGTGGCGACGCGCTACGACGACCGCCAGATGTTCTCGGTCTGCCGAACCTACTACGCCGATATCTTGATGTGGCACGGGGACTGGGAGCGCGCGGACGCGGAGCTGACGGCGGCTGCCCGCGAGCTCGCGGGCAGCCGGCCGGGGCGCGAGATCGACGCTCTCGTGCGCCTCGCCGAGCTGCGGCGCCGCCAAGGCCGCACGGCCGAGGCGGAAGAACTCGCCGCCGCCGCCGAGCCACACCGCCTCCAAGCGCTCGTCGCGGGACTGATCGCGCTCGATCGGGGCGACGCGGCGGCCGCTCTCGACGCGGCGGCCCGCTTCCTACGGCGAGTCGGGGAGGGCGACCGCTTCGAGCGCGTCGCCGGACTCGAGCTGATGGTCCGCGCGGCCGTGGCGTGCGGGGACGAGTCCGCCGACGCTGCAGCGCTCGAGCGCCGTGATCGCCGACGTCGCGCCCAACGTCGCGTTGCGTGCTGCCGCCCGGCTCGCCGGGGGAAGGGTCACCGCCGCGCGCGGCGAAGCCGTCGCCGCATGCGCCCTCCTGGAGGAGGCTGCCGAGCTCTTCGAGCTCGCCGGCGCGGGCTATGACGCCGCGCTGGCGCGGTTCGAGCTCGGCGCAGCGCTGCTGCTCTCCGGGCGCCAGCCGGCCGCGGCGCAGGCCGAGGCCCGCGCCCAGCGCGCGCTCGACGAGCTTGGAGTACGTCCGTCAGCGGCGCGGCCGGGCGGTCTCTCCGCGCGCGAGACCGAGGTGCTGCGACTCCTCGCGCGCGGACTTTCGAACGACGACATCGCACGCGAGCTGGTCCTCAGCGTCAGGACGGTCGAGCGCCACACGGCCAACCTGTACACGAAGATCGGCGCCTCAGGCCGTACCGCGCGGGCGATCGCGACCGCGTGGGCGCACTCGCACGGCATTACGTAGCGGGCGGTGCGAAGTTGGGTACCGGTGCCGATGCGCGACCGGCTTCGCGCTGGCAGCCTCGCTCAAGGAGCCGGATGACCGGTCACGCGAGCGAGAGGAGAGTGTCATGCCGAAGGCCTCCAAGCAGACCGCGGCGGAGACGCTGGCGATGGAGGGGTTCGAGGGCCATTACGAGAAGCTCCCAGGTGGATACACCGTCGGGTTCGAGGCCTACAGCGCGGACGCCGACGTCGCGGAGCTCTTCCGCGGCCTCCCGGACGACCGCTGTCAGTGCCCGCACTGGGGCTACGTGTTGCGCGGGCGCGTCGACTTCAGGTTCGCGGACCGCGAAGAGACCTACGAAGCCGGCGATGCCTACTTCGCCCCGCCGGGCCATACTCCGGTCTTCCACGCAGGCGCCGAGGTCGTCGAGTTCAGCCCAACTGACGGTTTCGACGAGACCGTCGGCGTCGTTGCCGAGAACCTGCGTGCGGCCGGTGTCGAGGTATGATCGCCGCCGTCGGCGACATCGCCGGGCTCGCGTCGCGCCAGCTCGAGCTGCTGGGGCTCATGGGGGAGCTGACCCCCGCCCCATGCGTGATGGGCGGCTGCTCCTCGATGACCACCGCACAACTCAACGAGCTCGACTCGCCGGAGGCCACGCAGGTTCTCCGCTGGCGGCTTCGGAATCTCCTCGAAGCCAGGTACCGCTACACGGACGCGCTCATGCTGGCCATGGACGGCGACGTCGACCTACACGCCGCCACCGACCTAATGCGCCGCGGCTGCCCGTCGGCTCCCGGCGTCCGAATCCTCCTCTGAGCCACGGTCGCATGCCCGCGCCCGCACGCGCGTCACCGGGCCGCGGGGCGCATGGTCCGTGCGCCAGTCGTGCGCCAGTGCCGCACTCAACCAGTGGACACGCGCAGACGCCAACGGACTTCCATGGACTGACGGTGTCGGTCAGGTAGACCGCGCACGACCGCACGCAAGCGGGCTCCGTGGCGGAACCCGCTTGGTTAAGCGGAGAGGGAGGGATTTGAACCCCCGCGAGGCTTGCACCCCGAACGGTTTTCGAGACCGCCGCATCGGTCGTCGGCGTGCAGGCCCTGACAAAACGATCTGGCGCTGCAAGCGGCCTCCCGACGGTCATACGACGAGGTTTGTGGCATGGCGGTGCAATCGCGGGTTCACGGCGGGTTCAAGCCCGCCGGGAACGACGTGAAAGGGCGACTGTGCAGCGATTTTTCGGCGTTATCGTCATCACTCGTAATGAAGGGGTCCGCGGTTCGAGTCCGCGCGTCGGCTTTTCGATCGAGGAAATCCCTGCATAACACGATTTCGTGTTGTCTTCGAAGGCGCGGAATGCACTTCACCGAGGATGAAAAGGGCCGCGTAGTTCGAGTCCGTGCATCGGCTGTCGATCGATCGGTTATCTCTGTAAATTGCCACTCTCTGCTACG
>JAABUS010007190.1_pt1 | contig 12963 bp, 25 predicted proteins | sample 5560161 | NCBI WGS metagenome assembly JAABUS01 (sample SAMN10711885, study PRJNA513376) | rock metagenome | isolation source: Antarctica rocks | place: Antarctica: Victoria Land, Trio Nunatak nord | collected 2016-01-04 | reverse complement strand
TGTAGATTGTCCACTTTCCAAGCACTGTGAACAGCATGTCCAAACGGTGCTGTTCACTGTTTGCACCTGTGTATCACTGACCAGCAGACATAGGCCTGAAAAGCCATTGACATGTGCATGGTCACTGTCTCACAAGAATCGCTGTACATGCTCTGAATTCAGACGGTGCAAGGGTGGGCAATCATGCAAGTGTAGCGACATGCCTGCAGGCCACTTGTTCACCAGAGCAGCAGCTGCAGTCATGGCTGCCTGCTGTATGCCGTTTTGAGAAGTCCCCATGGCAAGCCTGATGAGGCAGTCCAGCATTGGCTTCATCTGGTCACCAGGCAGCACCCCTGGACTCAGGGCTGTCACTGCTGCTGCAGAAACCAGCCCACTCTGTGCCAGCAGCTGAGTCACCTGCTGCGTGGAATGTAACCTAGGTAGCGTACCATCCCCTGATGGGATGTCCACAGAATTGGTGGACACCTGTCTACTCTCATCTGAACCTTGCACCTGATATTGGATGCTCTCAGCATCATGTGTCTGCATGGAGTCATCGGTCTGTGCTGGATGAGAGGGGGGGTCAGCATGACTTGGGTCCAGGGGAGTTGTGCTTTGAAGGTGTTGGCAGCACTGTGTGAGCTGGTGGCAGGCAGTCTGGCAGATGAGGGCTTGCTGGTGTGTATTGCATCCTGCTGTTGCTGCCTGCACTGCTTGGGCACAGGCTGCGGCCACATCTTCAGAAGCCACCTGACTAGCCTGCAACAGCACAGGTGAACGGATGTGATCACTGATTACGGAGTGTGCACAACATTGCAAAGTCTTTTCACCCTCAGGACAGATGTGTGTCTCATGACTTGGTAAATGAGCACATAGATGTGACCAGACAAGCCAGCGCTGACACAAGCTAAACCTTCCTTGATTTTCCTGAATTCTTCAGTGGCAGGGAGGCCCAACACAGTCATGCACGACCTACCAATACAGAAGTGCCACAGTCTACCAGATTGGTTCAACGAAAATGTCTGCATGCGCTTGTCAAGTTCAATGTCCACGGCATACGAAGTTGTATGACATACCATTGTGAGCTGTCTCATTCCTTTAAGTAGATCTAAGGAGATAGCTGCCGCCACATCTTCTTCAGACTGGGCAAAGGGAGCCAGCTTGTGTCTGACAGCTTCCAAGACGCCGATCAGCATCTGCTGATTGTGCTGATTACTGATGGAGGCAGCAAGCATTGCTGGCAGCATCTGCTGAATGCTGCTCATGATCCTGCCTCTCAGTCTTGAGGCAGGAGCTGCTAGGGCGGCCAGGGCTTGCAAGGGCAGGGCACCTTGCCACTGCCCTGCTGTGGATGTCTCTGTGGCCCCTTCTAGGAGTGCATCAAGGGCATCTTCTTCCAACAGGTCAGTATGGCCGGCAGCTGCAGACATGCAGACCTTGCTGTTTGTGAGACGCTTGTAGCTAGACAGCACAGGCAGGCACAGCACACAACTGCTTGGTTGTCTTGATGCAAGAGCTGGAAGGTGTACATCTGTAAAATGAGACGTGTATCGAGCAATGACATCTCAGGACAGTCACGTGTACTGATCTGCTCCCATGATGATGAGGTGATGATGAGGATACAGTTGAAGACTTCATGCAAATTGTGACACAACTGAGATCAAATCTTTTGGGGACTTTTTTTGGTGAAGACAGGGCAAAACAGCACCCACTCACATGTGATGCTGCCTGTGTGTCGCAAAGTCAAGCGTATGATAGGCTTCACAGTAGTGTTGTGTGGAACCAGAGTATGCTGACCTGCCATTCTAGTCAAGCCTACTATTGCTTGCTGGGCTACTGCTTGGGAAGACTGGCTGGACCTGGCCACGCATGACAGCAGCTGCTGCACAGCACTGCTCCACTCCTGCGCATACCAAATGCACACATATAAGTAACACAGGCTGATCAGCCAGCTTGTGTGTTGCTGCATTGTATACAGACACCAGCAGGCTTGCAGTCTTTCCGTTTGTCATGATGGGATGGCTTTTAGATAATCCTGCCGCACAAGGGCATCATGGTCGAGAGCCAATGCTTCCTACGTGAGCAGGCCGTTGGACTGAGACCCAAGGGGTTGTCAACTTGTGCTGTCACTGTTGCCCTGAGGAGGGAATCAGCAACACCATCAAGCATAATGGCATCGTGGTCATCATTGAGAAAAAGGCCAAAAGCTCCTGTCCCCACCCATGCTAGCCTGCCCATGATGAGCTTCCCAGCCAAGTGATGCACCTTTGCAGAGGAGGTAAAGACAAGCAGACAATAGAAAGAGCAGGGAACCCAAGATCTAGCAAGGTGTGAGAAGCAGTATTTTATATATCATGTCTGGCTGCAGCAAAGCCCCCCTCAATACAGAGCGTCACATGCCTTTAGAGATCAAGCAAGCCAATAAAAAAAGATAATTGAAGCTCACCTGTGGTGATAGACAGTTCAAGGTGACCGGTAGGGACACCAACTCAGTCATCACTTGCAGCTGCAGCAGCCGTACATCCTCTTCTACACCACCTGAGTCAGGTTGAGCTCTACCCTGCCCATGGCTTGCACGCTGTGCCAGTTGTTGCAGGCTTTGATCTTGCACAGCAACAGACTCACTTGCTGTATCAGTATCCATGCTGCCATCTATGCCTGTGCTGAGATCACTTGTGTCTGACATGTCAGCTGGCGCGCATGGCTCTGCACAGACTGCTTGGAAAACAGGTGAGCCAGTGGCTGCCAATGGATCATGATGGCAGAGCCCTGTAGCTGTGAGTGTGTTGGCTGCCTTCAGCAGGTGAAAGATGGTGGACAGTGCCAGTTGCTGTGTCTGGCCAGCTGGATTGCTGCTTGAGTAGTGCTGGCTGTTTGAAGGTGAAGCTGCTGCTGCTGCTGCTGCTAGTTTTGGCAGAAGGCGCTTGCAAGCCGCCTCACATGCTGCTTGGGAGCTTCCAGTCACCTGTACAAGTCAAAACATGATGTGAAGCACAAGGCAGTGAGCCATTCATCTACATGATCAGAGACATTCTGAATCCCAGCTTGCAGACTGCAGGTGTCTTGTGGATTGTTGTGATTTTACACATGTTGACTGTCAGACATGTGCTGACTCCTGGGTTGCTCAGATCTGACATGTCCACACCATATGACAATAGACTGTTCTGCACTGACTGCCAAGACACACACCAAACATTTGTGCTAGCTTGTGGACAAGCCTACAACACTCAGCCGTACTTGGCAACATTTAGCTCCACTGCTGTTTCTGCCCTCAAATGATGACAGCTGCTGATCAGATACAGCAATGCTTTGTGGCCTGTGCACCCATTTGTGTGTTACATGCAATTCTTTCTGGCTGGCAGATGGAGCTGCCCAACAAGTGCATCAGCTGATGTGACACAGCGCAATGACCATGTTGCCTTACCGCAGCAACAGCTTGGGTGATTGCGTCAACATGTCGAGCAGGGTCGTGTGAATGCTGCTGTTTGGTGCCGGACAGGCAGGCCAGCAGATCACCACATATCTGCTCATCTTCCAGTACCTTCATTGCCAGAGCTTCATCCCCCTGTTGGCTTAAGGCCTTGGCAGTCTTGCTGAGGCACTCAGCAGCTTTGCTGGCAATCTGCAGGCATGCATGCCAGTCTGCTCAAGGCAGAACAAGGGCTCAGCTGGCAATGCAGGGGCAGGGAATTGGGGGATCCCTGCGTGGGGGAGGGTGCTTGAGGGGAGGATCAGGGAACAGGGGGATCCCTGCTTGAGGGAGGGTGCTTGAGGGGAGGGCGGAGAACAAGTCACCATACTGATCACATTCTCAGGGGTCTGCCAAAAGCAGAACGTGAAGCTCCAGTGCACAGATGTCAGCAAGTGGGAGACCACCAACAAGACCAAGCAGTGCCCCTCTAACAAAAGAGCAGCTGGGTGACAAATGGATCACGATGAGCATTTGATTGATGAGCATTTGAGCATGTTGAAACTTTTCTGAATATCACCTGCTGTGTTGATGTGAGGTCGGTGGGTAGCAGGCCAGGAGCAGCAGGAGCAAGCAGCTCCCCTCTGAGTGCATGCCAAATGGCTGACAAGTGAGGTTGCATGGCATCTGGGCGGTAAGCCTCGGCAGCTGCTGCTAATGCAGATAAAGCATCCAGCTTCGCTTGCCTGCACTATCACCCAAGGGATGCCTCCTATTGGTGACAAAGCAGAGAACAGCATGGGGATTTTACCTTGCACGCCCACAGCTGACAGGGAGCCAGCATGTACAAGCCTTGCAGAACAGCTGTAGTGTCAGGAAGGTCACATTTCAAAACGGTGCAACTGCATGTTTGCAAGCATGGGTTTCTCAGCGGTATCGGCAAGAAGCTGCTCTGAGGGTAGCAAACTCCCCTTCAGAACGACATCAAGCACAGATGTTGAACCTTGACATCTTTACTTAATCTGGTGGAGGGCAGTTTGGCCAACACACAGGATCCTGACCTGAGTGTGGAGGACAGCTTCTCAACCAGCATGGGTATGAAGAGGGGGGTGAAGAGAGTGGTGCAGGTGACGGTGGTCTGCAGGGCCCCTGCCAGGTCCTCTCGGGTGATGCCGTGCACATTGTTGGGGGGCGGAGTGAAGCTGATGGGGAAGTAGCATGCCACCACATCAAAGAGCTCCTCATAATCTGCTTGCAGACTCTCCTGAGCTGCTGGCACCTGCGTCATACATTTAGCTTCATGCTTATGTGCCATGCATGATGATGAGATCTAGTTCATTCATTGAGATACTGCACTGTCATGTGATCATAAAGCGTTGTATTGAGGATCAAATCTTATGCAATGCAAGTATCGGCTGATTTGCACAACGTGTCACTTGAAAGTAGATGCCGAGACTGTAGGCAACAGGGATCAGCATGTTCAAGTCCAAAAGGCAGCGATGGTGACATGCAAGGAGTTGAATGCCGTTATGGCAGGTATGGGCATACTGAAGGTGATGCCTCATAGATCTTGACAACTTGCTGGCTGAGCTGGAAAGACAGCAGCAGGCAGCGAGGATCCTTTTCTCCATCTATAGCTGCTATGACCCCTGAGATCACATCAGTTCCACTTCTCACCAGTAGTGTGCCACAGCTCTGCAGTGCGCATCAGTGAGTGGTGCACCAGAATGGGTTTGGATGCCTGACAGTTCATGTAAGGCAAGCTGCACCTTGCAACACTGAGCAATACTTCAGAAATATGGCAGCAGCTCAAAATACAATACATTGCTGATTACCAAGCACATCTTCAGTGCTGGGCAGGCAGAAAAGGTGCTAAGCAACTGGCAGTTACGGCACAACTCCCATGAACAAGCATGGCACAAGGTGCATGGCATTTGAAGACTGGTGTTATTGCTCAGTGCAGGCATGGCAGCATACATGATGCCAGGAGTGTTTTGAAGCGGACCTGCAAAGCCTGAAGCAAGATGGTGAGGGCGAGCATGCGATCTGCCTGAGCAAGTGTAGTGATGTGCACATTCAGCAACGCCTTGACAACTGGACAAAGTAACTTGGACGCTGGTGGACCTTGTTCACTGCTTATGAGGCCAGCAATGCCCTTCAAGCAACCATGCACTGAAGGCCTGCGCAAAACATTGCACAATGATGTTCATCACATTGATAAACCGCCCCAGCAAAGGCAGGCCAACAGCAATATAGTATCCTAGACTCACCAGTCTGCTAGTCTGGAAGACAGGAACTGAACAAGATGCTCTTGAGTTGACTGGGCATTGACTGAGGCTGAAGCCAATGTAACAACCTGCATGCAACTTCTGCTCAGTTGCTGATGCAAGGTCAGCACAGTCTTATGTCAAAGCTGAATCACAGTGCACCTCCCCCAGCAGCAAGGCAGCTCGACCACGTTCGGTCTCGTCATCTGAGACCAGGCTGTGACCAAGACCTTCAATCTGCATACCAAAAGGTTGCACACGCATCATCGCACGCCTCATGCCTGCAAGCGGTAGTGGACGCTGTTTGACCTACCAGGTCGTTGATGCTGCTACTGCCGCTCTGTATCTTGGCGGCGATGTCTTGCAAGCTGCGATGCCGATTTTGCTCATTGTTTCCAGCGTCCAAATATACAGCAACATCTGGCCCCAAGCTCTGAGGATCGCTAGTGGGCATGTGTACTGTTGATCCGGATCACTAGACAGAAAATCGAAGAGGTTGCAGCAACTGGTCGATCGACAACACTTCAGCTTCGTAGATGAGCATTGTTATTTTCACCCAGAAGCTGCCTCGCCGATCATGGCGTGCATTGATCAGCAATGAAACGCAAGCCTGCTGGCGTTATGCTGGTGACACCATCAGGTTGTGAAAAAGATGAATAGTGGGCAGGACCTACAAGCCCATGTTCCCATACTTTGCCCGTCTTCTGTCTTTCTTCAAATGTTCACTGAGCATGCCATGCGTCAACAGCAGGGCGTTGGTTCAGTGGCCGAGGCAAGCGACCTTGCCGGTTGGTAGCACTGCGAATAGGCCGCAGCTCAGGCTGCTGTGCCCTTGCAGACAGTGGCCTGTGCAGGGCATCATCAGCACTGCCACTACGATGCAGAGCCAGCCTTGCATCACCTCCAGCAACGTTGTCTACATCCGCTGCCACACCTGGAGCTTGACTTACGTCAGACAGCATATTGCGCAATCTCATGATTTCCTTCTGGTAGGCAACAGTGCTTTGAGCGATGTAGTGCTGCAAACTTTGCAGTTGCTCTTCAGCAACCAGTGCTCTGGACTGCATGGCGGCCATCTGCCGCTCCAAATCCATCTGCGTATTGAGTGTGAACTCCTGCACAACAGCAAATGTATGCCCTGAACTGCTTATTACTCTTATAACATCATCCAGCAAGGCACGCGCATCAAGACTTTGATGTATGTTGCAACCTTGCACCAGGGCACAACTCAATGTGATGTTGCACTCGCTGCAGCCTTTCAGACAAGGCGCACAAGGTTGCCTTGCACTCAGTAGCACTCAACGCAAAGGATGCGTGCCACAGCCTCTGACAACTCCCACCTTGACCTGACGGCGCAGAGCAGCAGTGCTGTTTTTGCCATTGGTCCGTCGCGTGTGATCCAGCTGCTGCTTGAGCTCAGCCACCTCATACCCCAGCTGGGCTCGAGTCTTATCCCCCTTCTCAAGCTCTCTGAGTTGACTCACCAAGCGCTCATTTCTGGTTCTGAGCTCATGCTGAGGGGTTGTGACTGCCCTCTGCCTCAGGGCATCCAACTCCTCCTGGAGCCGCTCATTCTCTACCTCTAACGATTGCAACCATCCCTGCCCTGTACCATCAAAGCACATTGCAACAGACAGCAATGGCGGCATGGGATTCTTATGTCACAAATGCGTGCTGTCTGTGGATGGGATATTGAGATGTGGCCAGCAGTACTAATTCCGTCTGGTTTCAGCATATGACATCGCAAAGAGAAAGTTTTTGCAATATTGTATTCTTAGATCTTGCCGCTAGTCCACATGAGAGCTTGCTTTGGACCTTCAAGTGTCAGTGATGATCAAAGATGAGCTTCCATCGGCAAGGGATGAATGAGTATATCTGATTGTCTATACACCCAAGGCACTAAGGAAGCTCGAGAGCATCAAAGCAGCTTCACTCACCTCCTGGTCTCTTGTTCAGCGCCTGCTTTGCTGGACTTGCTGGTCTGTCACCCCTCTGCATCCGTGCTGCATCCCTCTCCTGACGCAGGCGTGCCACCTCCTGCTGCAAGTGCTGCATCTCACTCACCACCCTCTCAAGCTCATTCTGCCGATGCCTGTAAGCTGACTGCTGCAAGCTATTCTGAGTGGCACTGTCTGACACTGAAACCGGTGACCCGCTGTCTCTGAAGGAGTAGGTCTGTCTCCTGAGCATCTCCCTCCGCAGCTTGCTCAGCTCATCTTGCATCCTCCTGAGTACAGCATCATAGCATCTCTCTACTCTGACGCCATCTGGGAATTTTGACATGAGCCTCAGACTGTACCTGTCTGAACTGCAATGACTGCAGCTGCAAGTCAGCTGGCAAAAGCAGGCTTGCCAATGGTGACAAATCACGATACATCGAACAACTGTAGCAGAAAGTGACACCTCTTGGCTGACTTCAAGTGCAGTGCCCAGCAAGGTGTTGATAGACTCTTTCAGCACCAACATCACCAAGTGCACCATGTTACAAGCAGAAGTTGTGCCAAATCAGACCAAAAACAACCTAGTCAAGTGATGAGACCAGGATTGTGTACCAATGTGAAGCCACGTTACAGAAGTGCAAGGTATGCAGATATGGTTGTCTCATGATCAACACATGTTCACAAGCTGCCTTAGCATCCAGGTGTACATGTTGCTGAGCTCGCCTGTTGTCAGCGTCCAAGGCCTGCAGCTTGTGATGGTCAACGCTAGCTAGGGGCTTGTACTCCTTCTCAGACGTCACCCTCCGCATCGCGCGGTTGGCAGCCTGTACAGCAAGGGTCAGAGCTTCAAGGACAACAAGTGCATGGCTTTTGCAAGTCAGAGTGTCAAGACCTGGAGAGCAGAGCACCTGCCAAGGCAGGAATGCTGGTCACAAGGGCTGGAGGAAGCAGGCAGCGCTTGCAAATACAAGCAAGAGAAGATGGACCCTTTGTTTGAGTAAATGGGCGCGTAATGACTGTGTCACAAGCAGAACTGATCAAACTGATTTTGGAAGGGCAGGCACGCTGAATCCCACATGCAACCGGAATTGTACGCACATCTCTCGTTAACATTTGCGTTGTTGACCCGCGATTTATAGTACAAATACTTTTTGAACCGTATGCAGTGAAAATACACAGACAGCCATGAGGATCAATACCAAGACAAATGAAGTGTGTACATTGATGCAGGATACAGACCACAAAAGCCAATGCCCCCTTCACAGGGTAGGGCCTTAGACTTGGCAGGCATGTAAAGTATACCGGCAACCATGGGGTATGCCATGTACAACAGGCCTATCATAACAGGCAGGATGCAGGGGGCCCAAGAGGGCATTGCACCTTGCTGTTAGGTGCCAAGCCATCCAAGGACCTCTGCAACAGGTCCCTCTCTAGGCTGGCTGCTCTGAGGCGCAGCTGGCTTACCACATCCTGCTCAGCCGCCTCTTCCTTAGCAAGAGCCGCATCCAGACTCACACCCATGATCTCATCCTCGTGCATACCGCTCTGACCCTGTAAAGCACCCGCATGCACTGATTTCAAGATGACTGCTGCATAAACAGTACCAAGTCTGAAAAGTGTTGCTCGCGCCACTGTGGCTCTATAGTCAAGTCACCATCTTGTGTCAGCACCAGAGTCTGCAGAGACTCCAGATCACTGTGAAACCACAGCCCCTTTGGGAGAACTTGCAGCTATAGCGAAAGAACTTGCAGCTGAAGTATGCAAGACTAGACTCAGTGTGCATAGCAAACTGCAAATATGCAGGACCAACATGAAACTGCACTGTGTATTGCTCTGCACATCACCAGCATGTGACATCCATTGTCAGCATCACAACCTTCACACAGATCGAATTTGCCATAGCAGTACAACAAAGAGCTGAGCAGTGTAGGAGACAATCTCACAGTGATCACATGCTACCTTCCATGTGATGCCTCGCACACAGCAGAGTTGTTGACCAGCTGCTGCAGTCTCTGCAACACAGCTTGTTCACTGAAGGAAATGCCTTGTAGGACCGTGACCTTTTGAAGCAGTAAGAACATAAGCAAGTGAACAAACTGTGCTTCAGGAGTGAGTAAGTGACCTACCATGTCTTCCAGGCGCAACCTGAGCTGTGTATAAGCAGCATGCAAGGCCTTGAGGGAGTGGCGTAGGCTGGCATGACGTGCATGCAGCTCCTTCATCTGGTGAGCTGCATATGCATCCTTCTGTGCTTGCACCTGCATCAAACGAACGCTGCGATCACTTCATTGTGCTCAAAATAGGCCTGTCTGGAAGGACCTGATTTGCGCTGCATGCACCTGATGCCTGTTGGCCAAGTCTGCATTTTACTGTTACATTGTAGATTGGTATGCTTGAATGTTCACAAGTTGCCTGTGTACTGAAATTCCTGAAGCATCAGTGATGTCATTGCACTGCATGACAAGAGCATGAATGACACTGCGTACAGGCAACAACATCCATCACGCACCCTCATGACAAATGTGTCAACCAGCACAGTCATGCAATGTATCCCAGATCTGCTGTGGCAGCACGTCATTTCACCAGCTTTCAAGGCAGGACTGTCTGGCTGCAGTTGACAGTCAAGTGCAGGCAGACAGTCTAAGGTAGCACATGTGACATGTGACTGAGCCAAGTCAAGCAAGCAAAGTGAAGATAAGGTGATGAGCACCTGCAGAAGCTGGGCAGCCAGGCTCTGGACCCTTTCCTGGAAGTCAGCTTGAGTGGGCACCAGGTCACTGCCTGGATCATCTTTGGCAATTGCACACGCCTTCTGCAGATCTGCTGCCTGCATCATTGTTCAAGTGTGTAGCGTAGTGGCACTACATTGAAATACAATTCAGAGAATTAGACTAGGAGACACCTTGGCCAGGGGGCCTGGTCTCATCATTTGATCAGGTTGTTTTTGGTCAGACTCATTACACAGTGTCTTGAAGTTTTGCCCTGCAGAATGAGTGACAAGGTCTTACTGAGACCGGTCTTGCAACTGCCATGTAAGGTTGCCAGGCGTGAGGTTCTGTCAGAAGGTAAGTGCCTGGCATGCTGATCATTTGGTGCATGTCTGCTTGCATATGTTTCCTGCAGGATGGCCTGCTAGTTTGGTACACAGTGCACATACTTCAGCCCTTGGCCAGAAAGTATGGTAAGTCTCTGCCTACCAATGCAGCTGTTGTACACGAGCAGAAAGTCACACAGGAGGTGCTTGGGAGCACACCTCTAGCATGCAGTGCTGAATGCGGACTCTGAATGCCTCTCTGGATTCCTCCAACTGGATATGAGCCAGCGTGGCCTCTCGCTGCAGGTGATCATTGGCCTGCTGCTGTTCCACCAGCTGGCTCTGCAAACTGTCTGCCCCACGCTGCTGTGCTAGCAAATCACCCTCTAGGGCTGCAGCCCTCTCCAACTGCCCTGCCTGGTTCTGAAGCTGTGCGCGCAGGTCTGCCACTGTGTCTTGCATCTCGGACCTGCCAAATGCAAGGCCTAACTTCAGAAGTAGCTTTCCTGATCTTTCAGCAATGATGGATCTGCATCTTGGTGTCATGCTGCAGGGAGCACAGTCTTGTTGTGTACAACATCACTATGACAAGTGGCAGTTTGGCCTTTTGCTTGGAGACCCTACACATAGGGTAGCTTCTTGCTTCAAACCTGTAGAAAGCACAGTGTGACAGCCTAGGTGCAAGAACAGTGTGTAACTCCAAGTGAGTACATTGTGGTAACAGGTCTTCCTACAGTACCCATGCTTTGATTATGCATGTAGCAGGCAGAATGTAATATGGAACACACCTGCTAGCAAGCAGTTCCTCATTCTGCTTCTGCGCATCTGCTGCCTGTTGCTGCTGCTGTGCAAGCTGCTTCTGCAACTCCTGCTGTGCTAGCTGCCGCTGCTCTTCTTGCTGCAGGAGCAGCTGCTGTTGTGCTGCAGTCTGCCGCACCTGTCCACTGCTGGGAGTAGACACATAGGAGCTACTGGATGAACTAGATCTTGATTCCAAGTCCTGGATTTTCTGCTCCAGAGCAAACTTGGTATTCTCTGCCTCTTCCTGCAGCAAAGGCAGATATGTTAAAAGCCGCACAAAAGTCTTGATGAAGATGACTGGCTTCATGCTGCATGTCATGCAAATCAGCTGAGTACCACAATGCATCCGTCTCAACTGTGTACGTCTGGAAGTAGTTACAAGTCATTGTGCCTGATGGTCATTGCTGCCCACTAAATGTGCCCACCAAGTCTTGCTCTATGCACTATTTGGCAAGCGTGTATGCATGTATGCAAAATGGCAACCAGGCTGTCGGTCTGTACGTCATACTCAACATGCACACAGCAGGTGCAACTGCTCTGCAGCGACAGCAATGATTGTGCATAATGCAAAGGTAAGACTGGAGCACATCTGAGACAGTTCAGACTGACCTGTGCTTTGTTGAGATCCAGTTGCATGGTCAGCAAAGCTTGGCTGACTGTCAAGCGCTCCTCCTCAGACTTAATCAGCTCCTCCTGTAGAAAAGAAAAGAAATGAAAAAACTAAGTCTTTCGGCGTCAATTCATTGAGAAGCTAAGTATTATACCGGGTTCCTCCTCCTGTACTCAAACCATGACATTCAGCAAGATTGACAACAGCCACAAACCTGGTGCATTTTGAAAATCTGTCTTTTCGATACTGACAGTCACCAGTCACTGCTAGTTCACTACCAGATTCAAGCAGCCTGGTATGGTACTTGGCTTCTGATTAACTTGACACCAAAAGGTGTAGTATCTTCTTTTGATCACTACCAGTGCAACATGAGCTGGTACATTTTGCAGGAAAGACCAGAAGCAGTGCAATGCATTGTGCAGGGGCAGCATTATGGACAAGCCAATACTCCGCTTGCCTGCAGTTTGCCCTTTTCTGTATCCTGGGATGCAGACTTGTCGTTGGCTGCTTGCAGGCGTGCTTGCAGCGCAGCCTTGTCAGCCGCTTGCTCCTTCTGCTCCTGCCTTGCATCTGCCAGCTGAGCCTGCAGACCCCTTATCTGCATCATCGCACAGCTAAGCTCAAGTCAGGTCTCCATGCCATGCTTGTAGGGGAAAAAATGAAAAAAAGAAAAGACTATGCCTTTCGGCATCAATTAAATGAGAAGCCAAGTATTATACCGGGCTGCCCAGGGCCGTGCTTGTACATACTGCTGGCATGACTGACTGTCCTGATGCATGCTTGCTGCTGTCATCATTACACAGCTACAGACAGCAATAGTTGCTGATCACCACAGCGCAACTGGCTGACTTGCTGTTTGTCACCAGACCACCTGCTGCAGTACTGCACCTGGCTATTGAAAGGTCATGGCCAGGGGTGGA
>JAABUS010007187.1_pt1 | contig 12968 bp, 15 predicted proteins | sample 5560161 | NCBI WGS metagenome assembly JAABUS01 (sample SAMN10711885, study PRJNA513376) | rock metagenome | isolation source: Antarctica rocks | place: Antarctica: Victoria Land, Trio Nunatak nord | collected 2016-01-04 | reverse complement strand
GAACTTTTCTGCTGACTTCACTTGCCTGATCTTGGCAGGTGTGTCACTCATTGATGGATCAGATGTTTCACAGCTCAGAGCCACCACAAAGTCAGGCGGCTGCAGCGGATGCTTTGCATGACATATGGAGCAATTACTCCAGTTTTCCATCCCAAACAGATCATTTACCACACCTCAGGTAGCTGTACCATGTCTTATGCAGCATCACTGCACATGTTAGTTGTCAGCAAGCTAAGCCTTAAACAAAAAACAATAACAACAAAAACATCACTTGTTCTGCTACATCTCTTGCCCATTAGACTTGGCTCAAAGACTACAATCAGCTGCAATCTAGCACCATGCAAAGCCTTTGGCCGTCAAATGTATTTCAATTTTGCTCTGTGTTACATTGCAGGTTTGCCCACTTGGTGAACTATGGAGGCAGCTATTATTCCTATGCTTATGCCATGTGCTTGGCATCTTCTGTCTGGGAAAAGCTATTTCAAAATGATCCCCTGAGTCGTCATGCAGGTACAAATCATCTCTGTGTTCAACAAAGCTTGCTCTCACTACTCAATTGTCATGCTCATTGCAACAGCTTGTCCCAGCAGCATGGTTTGTCTGACAGAACATGCGCACAAGTGTGAGGAATGTCAAATGTGATTCCAAGCCTTCAGCGCTTCTGAAATCAAGTTCAAACAGCTTGGGGTTTCTGCAGGCAATGCACTGCGGCATAAACTGTTGAGACCAGGTGGAGCAAAAGACCCAAAAGACTTGATCAAAGGAGTGCTGGGACATGATTCTCTACAGCAAGCTGGAGGTGGATACATGCCACTACCTGATGGACTGCTGCATCACTATGGCGTTCCAACTGCGGCATGAACGGTGCTTAATTGAAAGGCTGTTTAGCTGATGCCAAACAATACAGTGGATCACCAAACAGCTTTAGCAATGCTCAGATGCACCCACACCAGGCATGTCCCAGTCTAGATTTTCCCAAACAACATCCCTTGGCCCTTAAGGCACTAAGTGTTACAGCCCCGAGGTGGTCCTGTACAAGCAGGTGCAGGTACAAGCAAGTATTAATGTATTTCTTTCCAGTAATTGGCCAGTAATTGTGCGGCATTGTGCTGTTGCTGCTGTGTCTGTGTGACACACTGTGACCTTGATCCCAATGACATCAGAGCCTGCGATACAGTGACTCAAACTCTGGATTTAAGTCCAGATCGTGCATGCGCATGACGCTAGTTTGCCGCCATGCTGCGTTCAAGTCAAACTGGCAGCACGCTATGCAAGGTCTGAGGTACAAAGTCATCTGTAAGAGCCACCAAGCTCAAAACTCGCGTGACAAGTAACGCCGCTTGCAGTATGGCCTTTGCACCTCGTTCAAGTCCGGGTCCGCGCCGCTCACCGTACCACGCCGGCAGTCTGCCCTCCCACACGCCAAGCAGCAAGGTCAAGATGTCTCTCAGCTTTGATAAGGCCACACGCACTCCCGGGGCGACGCTGGATGACGCCTGCAGTGTGCAGAGCAGCAGCGGCTCTGACTCCAGAAGCAGGCTGAGGCAGCCTGGCACCGCCTGGTAAGGCGTTGAGCAATGTGCCAAGCTTTTTACCTTCTTTGCAGCGCTGATCGGCATATCACGCGGCGGCCTGACGTCACAGGAAGGGCGATGAAGTAGTGGCAACCAGCAGTGCCACCCCTGATGGCACGTCAGACGTTCCTCCTTCAACCTTTGACAGCAACACTGGCACATACCAGGAGCATGACAACACCAGCTTCTCTCAGCACAATGGCCTGACCACACCCGCTTCCAAGGAAGGACAGAGACAGGGTTTCAGAGCAAACAATGAAGATCACACCCTTCCACAGGTCAATTCATCCAGATCTGTGCAGAAGCAGTCAAGCAAAACTATTGTGCTGTCTCCAGCAGCTTGCAAGACTTTGAATGAGGTCGCAGCTCAGCTGTGGATCATAGCTTACCACCAGAGATATGAGCCAGCACATGGCAGTACACCACCACAGGGTTTAGACACTACACAGCACTTGACACAGGTATGCACTGCTAGCAGCCTGATCTGTCTGCTTGTGAGATAGCAGTGCATCACCATTATGGCTGACACTTTTCAACGCTGATACTGCAGGCTGGTCTCTCATACATCCTCAAGACAGGCATAACACCAGGTTCACAGTGCCAGACCAGCCTGACCTGGAAGAAGACAATGATGACACTATGCATGGCAGGCCTGATGACACTGGCTTTGGCTGCTATGTGTGTGTATGTCATGAGCGGATTGGAGAGCAATTCATACATAGGATTTAGCTGAAGCACATCATAGCTGCCTTTGTGCTCATAACTTGTTCAGATTTTTGAGCTCCAGTGTGATGTGAGCAAAAGTGACAGTTACAATGGCAATGTACAATATGCATGGGACTGCAATCTTCAGGGCAAATAAATTGCTGCTGCCATGTCAAATTACACTCTTGATGCTGCTTTTGCGTTGGACACCTATATTACTTCAAGAACCCTGCACAAACATGAGCACCAATAAATTCTCTGGCTAATGCAACAGAACATACAACATTTACCATGGCCTTCGCTTGTCAGCACACCTTGCACTCCATGAATGCACATCATACCTGTGTGAGTCAGCTACTTGACTGATGGCACTGGCTTCTGTGTGAACTGGAATGTCATCCACTCTGCCCATTTGCTCCAGTTCCTGTACAGCAAAGAGTAGCTCAGTGCACCCAGCATCACAGCCAGCTTTCCTTCAGTGTCACAGGACTTAACAAGAGGTTCTTTAGTTGCTTTGGTGTGCATGTGCCAGCTGCAGCATGACTTAACACATAGCAAGCAAACTCATGCCCTCTCTCAGATTTTGTGAGCGCTGGTTCATAGAGCGTTGCTTGCAGTCAAACCTCTATCAATCAATCAATTCAGTGCAAATTCTGCACTGCTTAAGCCTGAGAGATGTTACCTGGAAGATCTGTCTACCCAAGGGGTGCCGCTGCTGCTGCCAGCTGCTCAGGATAAAGTCAAGCAAAAGTGCCATGATCGGGGCACAGAACACCACTCCAAGCCAGAAGGCAGGAGTGCTAAACAGGTGAGGCCCTAGCTCTACCATATCAGTCAAGGTCCTCTGCAGTGGCCCTATAGAGCTGAAGCCATACAGGGCTGGCAGCCAGCAGCCTATGCTCAGGCTTATCATGGTCACATTGATCCATGTGAAGTAGTGCGTCCTGATAGCTACCTGCACACCACGTTGCTGTCTCAAACACATTGATCCACAACTTGCCTTGATATGATCTAGCACTCATCGTAGCCATTGCAGCACTGGCATCCACTGGCATTGTCCTGATACAGCAGTACACATGATGAAGGATTCACCTTGAGGTTAGTGATGATGATCAGGGCGGTGTAGGTGGCCACTCCATATGAGAAGATACCATCTACAGTACCATTCCTCCTGGACTGGCCTAGTGCCAGCAGAGGCACAAAGAAGCAGACTATGCCGTGCCAAAGACCCTCCAGCAGCCATCTGCAAACATGACATGCTTCATGTACAGTGAGTTCATTTAATACCTTACAGTCTGGAGTGTGGAGCCAGTTGTGATTCATCAGACATCCTGGCTTGAAAGCCCAGGTGTAGGAGTTGAGAAACAGGCCCAGTTGACTCTGTGATCAGGGACTCAGGTGGCTTGCATGGCTGACAGTCCAGCCAGTCAGAGTTGCAGCGACTCAGTCAATGTGGGCTGACTGGCAATGCATTGCGGCACAGTAACAGAGATCTTGAGTCATCTGCAGACTTCATTCAGCAGCTTTGACAACAGCAAAGCAGGATGCTTCAAGCAGTCAGCTGTGAGTTGCTTATTAGACCAACAGCTACTGCTTGCAGAACGTTTGGCAGGCCAGCTCAGCCTATGCTGACTAGGACTTGTGCTTGGCACATTTGGACCTGCATGTGTCAGACTAACAGGCAAGCAAAACTTTGGAATGCATGTGTGAACAAGTGTTGTCACACATACACACATGCATGTATGAATGAATGAAAGCTTGAATGAATGACAGCAGAAGCGTGCACTCTGGCAGGGCAGGGCAGGGCAGGGCAGGGCAGGGCAGGGCAGGGCAGGGCAGATCTGAGGAGATAGTCAGGAGGAAGAGCAGACCTGGTGAGAGTGGCAACAAAGTCATGGCGGCGAATGTTCATGGTCTCCCTATACAGTTGTGGATGCCTCATCACTGTGCTTGCCTTCACATCCTGTCACAGCACAAAGTTGTCTACTGACCTGTGTCTGGCTGTCTGAGATGCTGCAATCCACAGGCAGCAGACAGCGCTTGTAGGAGTACTTGAACATGGCAGGCCTTGACATGTCGACGTGCAATACATTGTTTTCATGACAGGTGATAAGTGAGGTCCTGCAGGAAGGGCCAAAGAGGCATGATGCAAATGATCTTCTCACAGATGGATGCAGTAGCACAGTCAGCAGCACCAAAAGCTGTTGCAAACAAAACCGGTGCTGATTTCAAAGCTCATCACAGGCGCCTGCTGAAGCAGGAACCCAACAGGAACCCAACAGATGCTGTGTGTGATTTTACTATATGCAGGATCTGCTGAGTCAAACACCCAACAGATGCTGCATAATGTTGTATATCTATATGTATGATCTAGGGTATAGATGCTCAGAGGACAGGTTTAGTATATAGATGCTCAGGGAGGAGGAGGGAAACCTGTTCCAGGACTGCAAAGCCAATGGTGGGCCAGGAGGTCCACACCACATTGAAGGTGGCTATCAGGGAGGATGTGTACAGCGGCTGAGCTGAGAATCCTGCAAAACATAGGTGTAAAAGGCTGTTGCCATCTGCCAGATCAGTTTGCCTTTGCCACTGTTCACATGCTGCAGCATGCAAGACAAAGCACAGTGCGACACTTGAGAAGCAAAGATATGAGTCACAGCAATCAAGGCCGCCACCCAGTCTGCTGTGTGGTTGGTCTGTTGTGCAATGTCCTCTGGACTGCTGCCTCCTATTGTGATCATCGAACCATACAGGCTTGTGTGTTGTTGTCTTTCCTCTTATTTGGGGAATAGTGGTGTACTGCAACTGTGTTTGTGTAATCAAACTGTTCCAGCTATTCTGTAAAGCAACGTGTCAATCAAGAATCTTGCATCCAGCAGTATTAACTTGACCGCGTATTGCACAGGCAGAACAGAATACAGCTTCTGTTCTTCCAGAGCAAACAGGTCTGACCTGACACAGCAGCAAAGAGGATGTTGGGCAAGCAGTAGGCGAAGTTCTTGTAAAAGGCGTATGCCACCACTTCACTGTTCCTGAGGTACGACCAGCGGCCATGCACCAGCAGCAGCCTAGCCAGGTACTGGAACTGTGCAAAGGCATAGTCACTGGCCAGCACTGCTGCTCGCCCCTCCCTGCCACTGATCCCCACCCCTATGTGGGCTGCCTGGATCATGCCCACATCATTTGCACCATCACCAATGCCTGCAGAAATTATAATAAATAAATAAGTAAATAAATAAGTAAATAAATAAGTGAGTATGCAAATAAATAAATAGATAAACTGATAAAACAAATAAAATGCATTTGGTTGCTGCCTTCTCCTGCAGGCAACTGGTCACATGCATGCACAGATATGCATTGCTGGTCTGGTAGCTGTTGCCACAGCAGGTGAAGCATGTTGCCACTTGATGCCTGGAGCTGGCTGTGTCAAGGCATGACAAACTAGTTGCTAGATCTCTCAATTACTTGGGCTAGCAAGTGACTCAAGTCAGAGTGCTGCTGCATGCCAGTTGAATGAATGCATGGCGCAGCGCCAGAGATACAAGCTGGATGCTACACTTTGCACGCTGCACGATGTTAAATGAAACAATGAATGGATGAGGTGGGAGGGAATTGGGTAGAGGGGGGTACAGTGGAGAGAGGTTGTGGAAAAAAATTACCCAGCGTGATGGCGCCACTTCTCTTGACCAGTGACACAACTTGGGCTTTCTGCATGGGGGTCACCCTGCAGCACACCACCCCCTGGCACGCTTGGCACAGCCCCAGGAAGGGCTGGGAGTTGTGCCTCAGTAGGGCAGTTGCCAGCGCTGCGCCCTCTATCACCAGCCCAACGTTAGGCCTGCACCAGTCAGCCCTACTGCTGCGTCCTGAATGAGTCAACTGGCATGCACACTTACATTGAGCAGTTGTCACAGCATGTGCATCCTGTTTTGTGCAGCATGTGACACAAGCAGATGTACTCCGGCAGATGCTGCACTCCCACCATGGTGAGGTGGCTTGCGCAACTTGGTAGTACAGGTGCATGCCTCAATTTGTACTGTGCCAGTAGGCATTGAGGCCACTATACTGGGCCACTATACTGAGTCCACTATACTATATTCATGTTATTGTACATGTATGCTATCTATATATTGTATGTTGTTGCGTATACTGTGCATGCAGTAGTAAGCACCTGCGGCCTTGTTGCTGCTCCTCTGTGTTGATCCTGTTGGCCTCCGTAGCCTTGATCAGTAAAGCTTCCGACACAGCTTCCCTGCCATCTGCTAGGTCATGCTCCCGGATGATCATCAGCTTGGTGTCATGCGTGAAGAGGTGGCAGGACAGGGAAATGCTGATGGCCGTTTCCAGCTTGTCCCCTGTCAACACCCACACCTACAGATCATAGAAGCTCTTTTCAATCCCAAAACGTCTGTTTTAATTCAGAGACGTCATCCCTACACTGGAAATGTAAACTCAGAAACGTCTGGGGACAGTAGAAATGCGCTTCTACATTGTGGAGATGTCATCAGGCGCTCATCAGAGCAATGCATGACCTGCAGCTGGTCATGCAGACAAACACAGACCAATGTGCATCAGTACATGTGAAAAGGTGAACATTCTCAGGTCTGCAAAATGCAGTTTGTTGCTTCAACGGCCTACAACTAAGAAGAACAAGATGATGCAATGGAATTCCGGCATGCAACCTCACGCTACAGGTGAAGTCAGTATGCACAAGTGCTCCTGTGACATGGTCAGTCCTTTCCTGTCAAGGCACTGTTTATCTCATACACACAAAATGCTGCACAGGCACCAACCCCTGACCTCCCTTCAGGCCAGGAGGGCGTACCCCACAATTGCGCAGCCCCACCCTCCTCCACCCTTTTGAAACAGCTGTCAAGGCTCCAAAGGCATAACCATGCAGGAGCAGGGTGAGTAAATGACCTTGATGCCAGCAGCAGACAGGGTAGAGATGGCTTGGGGGACCCCCTCCTGCAGGCGGTCCTCCACAGCTGTGGCCCCCAGCAGGGTCAGCTTTGTCTCTATGGCCTCTGCCTGAGCCGCCACTGCTTCTTCTCGCCCTTGCAGCGCCACACTGGCTTCATGGTAGCTGGAGCTCCACACCTGCATGTGTGTTGTATGTCTGAGACTTCTGTGTGACATCTGTGAAGCAGTACAGGCTGTCTCATGACAGGTGCAAGGCAGACCCAAGCGTTGACAGAAACACTAGGCTGCATGAAGCCAAGACTGATATGCCTGCAGGAAACGAGAATCCTGCTCAGCCACTGATGCTCTTCCATGTTCATGAGCATCTCCAAGCATTAATGTCTGCACGTTGCCATCATTTCATGATAAAGTTTATTGATCAAGACAAGGACGGAGCAGTGGCCAGCCCATGACCAACAGAAAGGCTCGCGCATGTTGATGTCATGCCATGAGAATGTCTGACATTGTGTCAACAGAAACATCCCGCCTTGTCAGGAGAATGTCCTTACGGTTTCAGCAGCAGCAAATGTGCTTGCTTCAGTACGCGTCCAGATGAATTCCATGCCAGCAACACAGCACAAGACTGCGCCCAGCCCGAAGACAATCACATTCAGAACAATCAGCTCTGGCTGCAGTTTGACATCTAGGCAGGAAGAGAAGAGACCTGAAACTCTCTGTCAGTGATGTCTCGCTGGCCAAGGCAGAGGGTCCTGAGGCCCTCTCGGGCCATCTCTGCCAGGTGAGGCTGGCTCGCCTGTTCCACTTCTTGCTCTGAGGCCAGGCGAGCATAGATCATGCTGTCTGCCCCCTTGCAGTACAGCCGCACCCTGCATACCAACATGACACCAAATTGGTCAAACTCTGCATCATGTGGCCTTTCTGACTAGCAAGACTTTCAGGTGCTGAAAGGATGCAGCTGCAGCTTGTGCTGACATCATACAGCCAAAGGTAGACCACAACCTGTTGTCGGGAGCAAGCTGACAGAGCAAGAGTACAGGAATTCATGGTACTGTCGTTGTTTGGGTTTCTGAAAGCAATCATGCAGTTGAGTGTATGGTCTCTGATGCAGTAAACTGAATGGCCTCTGTTGCATTACACTGTATGGCCTCTGTTGCAGTAATGTGTATGGTCTCTGTTGCACTAATTGTATGGCCTCTGTTGCAATAATCTGTATGGTCTCTGTTGCAGTAATCTGTGTGGCCTCTATTACAGTAAATTGTACGGCCTCTGTTGCAGTACATTGTATGGCCCATGTTGCATCCAACTGTATGGCCTCTCTTACAGTAAACTGTACGGCCTCTGTTGCAGTAATCATGCAATACACTGTATGGGCTTTGTTGCAGAAAGGCTGACCTGCCATCAGGCAAGCGACACAGGATGCTCATACGCTTCCTGTCACTGTTGAACTCCAGCACTGCCAGCACCTGCAGCTGTATCTGCTTCCCCTGAACCTCCACCACCACCTGGCAATGCACACACTGCATTTTGTTATCATTATTTAGTCGTGATAGGCCTATTGTACAAGGCATGACCCCAGGGTTGCCAGCATAGATTTACAAACCCTGCTGAGACTAAGGCCCTATACCATGAGGGGGCATCGGCTCTTGATTGAGTGCACACACTGCATGCATCAGCCTTCAGCAGTCCACATAGCCTTTACTACTAGTAGACATGACACATCAGTCAAGTTGAGAGCAGAGCTAGCGTCTCAAAGTTGCATGCTGCATAAGCCTGAAGAAGTGTGAGGTGACACCCTCCCCCATGTGCCCATGGAAGGGGGCCCTTTGGGTGTGTGGGAGGGGGGGGGGGGTTTGCATTGGTGAGGATGGGGCAGGGCTGCAGCAAGGTGGATCCAATAACACAGCAAGCCTGGGGTTGCATCTGGCATGAGAAAGAATGGAGGGTGTGATCAGGATGGGGTCAGGCTGGGGTCAGCTGGGGTCAGGCTGGGGTCAAGACTTCAGTGGGGATGAATCAAAGCTGGGATAAAGCTAGGGTTGGGGAACATACCTGGTCAATGGATCTAGACAGGAGCTTGAAGCCTAGCATGGCTGCCCCCTGAACCAATGCCTCCTCATCTGGAGAGGCAGCCTACACCAACATGCCAAGGTGTGTGTCATGAGTCTGCCACATGACTGCAGCCAGCAGCTCTTGAAGCTGATTGTACTGCAGCTGCTGCAAGTGCCTTTGCTGCTTTTGCCATTGCTGTGCATGCTCATCTCACTTCTCACAACAATGTTGCTGCAGCTGCACAGGGTACACAAAGCTTACACAACTGTCCCCTAAGAGCAACAGCCATGTCACTGAATTGGATTGTACAGTTTGGAGTGTACGGAAAGACAGACGTCTGATCAATGAATGAATCGATTTGATGCCAAAAGAATCTAGGCAGAAGTGACTGCTGGGACACCTGATAGATGAGTTGACCAGCTGCGGTGGTGGCAGGAACAACAGTGTTGCAAACAGCCAGATGAGTCAGGAAGTCCACAGCCTGCTGATGCTGCTCTCCCTTGCCCTTCTTCAGCATACTCAAGAGCTCAGAGTCTTGAGTGATGGTGTGTGGTGTGTCGACTTCAGGTGGAGCTTGCTTGCCATACAGCTTGCCATTGATGCTGCACCAGACGAAGCCCATGATGTTCTGCGTCAAAGTGCCTGCAGGCAATCACCAGCACTTGGTAACTTGCTAAATGCAATGCAAACATGCTTCATTTCTCCAGCACATGAAACAATTGTCCTGCCACACATGTTCTCTCGCACATGTAGACAGCAGGACAGGGCAGGGCCACAGACACAGACACAGACAGACACACAGCATCAGCCTGAGCACATGCAATGCAACTTCTGAACCTGGTGCAATTATGCAACATATGCCTCGACAAGCTGAGCAAAGCTTGACATGCAATCAGCTCACAAAGCAGGCACCTCAGCAGTTGTCAGTACAACAAGCAATTTGGCAGATCACGACTCTGGCCCACCTGTCTTGTCTGAAAGGACATACTGCACTTGGCCCAGCTCTTCATTCAGTGTGGTGGTGCGGCACAAGAAGGGCGTCCCACTGGCTTTGTGATACATGTGGAGGTCCCACGTCAGCAGGGTGCACTGCATGACCTTGACTAACTCCAGAGTGACGTAGAGGGAGATGGGAATGAGCTGATTGATGAGGATGATGAAGCGCAGGAACTGCACCAGCACTGCACCTCCTCCTGGTGGCAGGTCTGGAAACACCCTGCAACATGCAAATGGTGCCACGTTTCAAACATTCATTCCTTGCACATGTGTGTTCTCTTGGGCAGCCGTGTACAGGCTGCTGAGTTTGTATTCCCACAATGTAACAGACTTTTCTCTGAAGGAGTGACACTATCTTCTCCTGACACTCCTAAGATCCGTATCTCTCTGCATGAGCCAGCATGAATGAGTTGGGTGTTGGTATCATGCATGTAGCTGTCTTTGATTTGCTTATGATAGGCTGACTGCACCTTTGATCCCATGCTTGAAATCATGCACAATCAATGACAAATTTGAACTGTTGGCTTGACAGCAAGCATGCACGAGCAGTGAAACCACACTCCTAGCACACGTTCCAGACAAACCTCATTGTTGTAATCACGTTTGCTACCATTGCTGCTGGAACAGCAAAATGCAGCCCTTCATTGCTACATTGACAAGCTGTAGCAGAGCGCAGGTCAGAGGCAACACAGTAAAGTTATGCACTGCAGGGGACAGGTTGAACCAATGCCCAGTTTGGTACGTCACCAGGAGATTGACAAGCTGTAGCAGAGCACAGGTCAAAGGGAAAACATTAAAGTTATGCAGTGCAGGCAAAAGCTGGGACCAAGGCCCAGTTTGGCATGTCACCAGGAGATTGAGGACTCACATGGGCGCCGTCACATACCACATCTCCTGCAGATACTGGGTGTTGAAGTAGTTCTGACCCAGCGCGCACAGCATGGAAATGATCACCTGGACCAGGAACATTGTGCCCACAAGCACATTCATGTTCTGCTCTAGCTGTGTCACCTGCAGTGTTTCAACACATGCTCGGTGTCAGAACCTCCCAGGTCAGAGCTTCTGCATGATGAAACAATACTGCATTATAGCTCTTTGACTTTGGTGATATCAGTTGATTGACAACATCTGGTCTTGATGTGTTATCACAAACAAACTACAACCCATGATGTTGTACAATGCACCAAAACAATGGAGAGCCCTTGAGTCCTACTCAGGCCAAAGCCATACGACAGCACATCGTCTATCAAGGCTTTCCAGCTGTATTGCCCAGCAGCTCATTGTCCTTGCAGAGCTGTGCCTGAGTATCGCCAGACAGCCAGTCATGCCAGCAGGAGCACGCAAGTGCTCACCTTGCGTGGTGCCCGCACCCTGTTGCGGAAGATCTTGGTGTCGAGCCCTGCAAAGAGCACCAAGCCTATGACCCAGTCTGTGTTGCGCAGGGTGCAACCCCTCAGCAACAGGTTGGCCACGTCCAGGGCGTCCCTGCTGCCATCTGCCTTCACCACTGCCCCTTCAAAGACATACAGCCTGCAGTCACATCAAACCATTGTCTCATGATGAGCTGAAAAGCGTTTGGTCATTCTTATTGTTATTTATTATCTACTGTTATGATTGTCTGCATTGCTGACAGACACGATATGACTCAAGTGTAATAGGTGTATATGTATACATAGGGAACAAAATTGTGTGGTGATGAGCTAATTTTTGGCATGCACAAGCTGCGATAAGAGCTGCTTTGCTGGTGAGACAGAGGGATGATTCTGAGGACGGTTGCAGAACCATGCCTTGCTGCCTTGGTTTGTGACAATGACCATACGCGCATTTACATGCTGGTCCTACATACAGTGAATGGTGCTTTGCTTTGCATCACACATGTTTAGACACTTGACAGGTGAGTGACGGCCTGGGTTATATCCTTGTATAAGCACTCTGACTGCACATAACAATTTGTCTCATTGGTGCATTGCATTGCCAGCAGTGCACCTTTCATTGGGCTTCTCACACTCCACCCAAGAGCTAGCAGCAAAGGTCCTAGCGTCCACAGCACTGGCCACAATCTTGGTGCCTCGGTAGCAATACTTCAGCTTGAGGTTGGTTTCGCCATCCAAGTTTGCAGTCTCCACATAGCACAGGTCAGCACTGTCAGACGAGGACAGGAACAGCAGGTCTGCTGGAATCTGGCACCCTGCAGCAACCTGTTTGAACACGTGAAATGCACGCTTTGATTCAGGCATGGGTTTGTACAAACTGTGAGGCTGACCACAGATCTGACATGTCATCTGCCAAGCATGCTTTGGTGTCCATTTGGAAAGTGTTCATGTGCTTGTTGCAAACACTGCGCCATCACTGCGTGTCAGAAGTATCATGACCTTCATGTGATGCTTCGCATGCAGCACAACTTCTGATCCAGAGGCGACATGTCAGTTTTTGAGCAGCACTCAGCAGTCTTGCACCCAGCAGATGCAGTCACACATCATGTGTGCGGCGACATGTCAGAGGCGACATGCTTCGCATGCAGACACAGGCAGACAAGTTTGCTAAGCTTGCCAAACTGCCAGCCTGAAGAGCTATGCTTCTTGTGCTGAATGATGTGCAAATGCATTGGGGCAAGGCAGACTGTATGCAGCTGCCATTGGTAAGGATCTGACTCAGACTCTTGGTCGTTGGGGGCAACCCATTGGAGGCAATCCACTGGAGGTAAACCATTGGGGGTAATTG
>JAABUS010007185.1_pt1 | contig 12974 bp, 13 predicted proteins | sample 5560161 | NCBI WGS metagenome assembly JAABUS01 (sample SAMN10711885, study PRJNA513376) | rock metagenome | isolation source: Antarctica rocks | place: Antarctica: Victoria Land, Trio Nunatak nord | collected 2016-01-04 | reverse complement strand
TGCTCACCCAGACCCTGCGATCCCTGGAGCGGGACGGGTTGGTTTCCCGGCGGGTGACGGCGTCCGTTCCGGTCCGCGTCGACTATTCGCTGACACCGCTGGGCGCCTCGCTGATGCCGGTGATCCAGGCGGTGAAGACCTGGGCCGAGCAGAACATGCAGGCAGTGATGCTGGCCAGAGACAGCTACGACGCGGCGCAGCAAGAATCGGCGGCCGGATAGGAGTCACCGACCCTCGCCGCTGGCAAAGTGGACGCCGCGCTGGAGATATTTCGCCAGCATTCGAGACAGATCGCCAGCGGCGGCGAGGGATGGCCGGGCGCGGCCAGATCGCCAGCGGCGGCGCGGAATGGCCGGGCGGGGGCCCAGATCGCCAGCGGCGGCGCAGATCGCAGTGCGGCGCAGATCGCAGTGCGGCGCAGATCGCAGTGCGGCGCAGATCGCAGTGGCGGCACAAATCGCCAACGGCGGCGCGGTCGCCGGGCGGTGCCACGGCGGCAATCAGCCGACGCCGGCCCAATCGCCGACGGCGCAGATTGCCCGCGGAGTGAGAATCTTGCGCTGGATAACAGCCCTCGCCCGCCGCCGCTGGCAAAGTAGACGCCGCGCTGGAGATATTTCGCCAGCGTTGGACACAGATTGCCAGCGGCGGCCCATATTGCCAGCGGCTGTGCGGAATGGCCGGGCGGGGGCCAGATCGCCAGCGGCGGCCCGGATCGCCGGCGGCGGCGCAGATCGCAGTGACGGCACAAATCGCAGTGGCGGCCCAGATCGCAGTGGCGGCACAAATCGCCAGCGGCGGCGCGGTCGCCGGGCGGTGCCACGGCGGCAACCAGCCGACGCCGGCCCGATCGGCGACCGGCGCAGATTGTCGGCGGAATGAGAAACTTGCGCCGGATACCAGCCCCTCGCCCGCCGCCGCTGGCAAAGTGGACGCCGCGCAGGAGATATTTCGCCGGCGTTGGACACAGATTGCCAGCGGCGGCCCAGATCGCCAGCGGCGGCGCGGAATGGCCGGGCGCGGGCCAAATCGCCAGCGGCGGCATGGTTGGCCGACGGCGTCAAGGGGCAATCAGCTGCGCCGCCGGTTCCGAACCACGGCGTGTCGGGCGTGGGTTGCGCCCGTTTCGTCGGGAGGTCCGGTGGCCGGAGCATCGCGGGTGAGCCGGCGTGCCGCGCTCGGCCTGCTGGCCGGATCCGCCGGAGCGGTCGGGCTAGCGCTCACCGGCTGCGGTGGTGGCGATCCGACCGGTATCAAGGCGACCGCGGCGGTGCAGGATCCGGCACAGCGACCAGGAACCGGCACTGAACCAGGAGCCGGCGCTGAACCGGGAACTGGCACTGAACCCGGATCCGGCACTGAACCCGGATCCGGCACTCGAGCTGGATCCGGCACCGCAACAGGATCTGGCACCGGGACCCGCGCGACGGCGGACGCTGGACGCGATACCGAACCGCCGGCTCCGGTGAAGATCTCCTACGGCCCGGACAGCTCGCAGTACGGCGAGCTGCATCTGCCCGCCGGCACCCGCCGACCGGGGACGGTGGTGATCCTGCACGGAGGATTCTGGCTCTTCGAGTACGGCGCCGAACTCGGCACGCCGTTGGCTGTCGATCTTGCCCGGAAGGGCTGGGTGGCCTGGAACCTGGAATACCGGCGGGTCGGCAACGGCGGCGGTTGGCCGGCGACGTTCATGGACGTGGCGGCTGGTGTCGACGAACTCACCCCGATCGCCGCCGGCGGACAGCATGGCGCGATCGACATCTCGCGGGTGGTGGCCATCGGGCATTCGGCGGGCGGCCAGCTGGCGGCATGGATGGCGGGTCGGTTCAAACCGCAACCGCCGGATACCCAAGCCGGCGAACTGGCGACGGCTCCGACCGGACGCGGAAGAACTACCGGCCCGGTACCCGTGACCGGTGTGATCTCGCAGGCCGGGGTGCTGGACTTGAGGGGTGCCGCCGAGTCCGGAGTGGGCGGCAATGCCGTCCCCGATCTGATCGGTGGGACTTTCGCGCAGGTTCCCGGCCGTTTCCGGATCGCCGACCCCACCGAGCAGCTGCCGATCGGCGTGCCGGTGCATTGCGTGCACGGCCGAGACGACCGCACCGTGCCCTACCAGCAGAGCTCCACCTATGTGGACGCCGCCAAGCGGGCTGGCGACCCGGCCGAACTGCATCGGGTCGACGGCGACCACTTCACCCTCATCGACCCATCGTCAGCGGCCTGGCGGACGGTGACGGACCTGTTGCCGGATCTGTTCGCATCCTGACGGCGGCGGTGCGCTCCGATCCGGGGGTGGACAAGGGCGCGCTGACGCCGAATCGTTGGCTCGCGTACAGCGGTGCACCCCTCAACAGCATCCGGCCCCACTTTCCGGGCGGAACGCCAGGAACAGCACCGGAAATTCAGCTCGGGCGGCGACGCTGTCAGCTTTAGTACAGCGGTAGATGTACTGCAGCGGTAGATGTACTGCAGCGGTAGATGTACTGCGGCGGTAGATGTGCTGCAGCGGTAGATGTGCTGCAGCGGTAGATGTGCTGCAGCGGTAGATGTGCTGCAGCGGTAGATGTGCTGCAGCGGTAGATGTGCTGCGGCGTCAGAGACCGAGCTTGTCTCCCAGACCTCCCAGGCCGCCCATCAAGTCCTTCGGGTTGACGCCGAACTTATCCAGCAATCCTTGATGCTGATCGGTGTCGACTTGGTCAGGTAGCTCGGTGTCCGCCTGGCCGGCCTGCTCGTGACTGCCGCGGGACTTGAGAAATTCGATGATCTGATCCTTGGGAATCTGCATCCTGATCCTCCTGGTCGGTGGTTGGTCGTGCAATGGCACCGAGTCGCTTGTCGATCGAATGTTCTGGCAGCCGGTCCGGCGAACGGGCTCGGTGGTTGTTCGTCGGCATGGTCGGTGTTCAGCGCGCCCCGATTGCCGAACGCTGGGATCTCCGCCGGACCGACGCGCGCGCCGGGCGCGCTCGACGATCGACTGAAACCTACCCGCGCGATCGGAGTGCCAAACCACTGGTGAAAAAGCCTGCACCGCAGCGCTTGCCGGGCGTCCGTCAGGGAACCAATCGATCAACGGCAAGTAGAGCCGTCACCATCGAATTGCGGGAGCCTCTGTCATGACCGCGCCGCCGCGGGTGCGTTCGCCAGCACAAAGGTCCCGACCCTGGCGCCCGTTCAGAGTTCGGTGGCGTTCATCGGCGAGTATCAGCTCACCCGAGGGCGTCCGTTCACCGCGGACGAGATCGAGGTCGCCTGGGCGGCCAGTGTGTGGCCGGCCGCTCACAATGCGCGGGCGCTCGCCGTCGAGGCGCTGAGGGCGCAAGCCGGCGAACTACTCTGGCCCGTGCTGGCGCTTGATCTCCGCGGCGTTCCAGGGACGACCCAGAGCCACGCCATTGGATGCCGGACACGCCCGGTCGAAGTTCCGTAGCTCGAATCGGTGGCCCTCCAAGCCGAGAGCCCGTGTACAGGACGATGTCGCAGCCGACCGCGCCGGCCGGTTCGCGGCGGCGACGCAGTGGGACTGGGTCAGCCGGCGATCAGCGAGGCGATCGTGCCGACCGTCTGGAAGTCGTCGGACAGCACGTTCTTCGTCACCGCCACCACCAGGCCGGTGGACCGATCGGCGCCGGCCCAGCTGCCGCCGGCACCCGCCATCCCGAAGGTGTCCATGTTGGTCCAGTCGGCCGGGGCCGCCGAGCGCGTAGCCAAGGCCCCAGGTCGAGCGAGTGCCGAACACCTCGTCCTGCCCGCTGAACGCCACTTCGGTCGCCTGCCGGAGTCGATCCGGCGACACCAGGTGGACGCCCTCGATGTTGCCCAGCAGCGCGGCGTACATCTTCGCGATAGCGCCGGCGCTGGTCTTGCCGCCGGCCGGGATGTCCGCGGCCAGCATGTCCGGCCGGTTCCCCAGTTCCGCCGTCGGCATCAGCGTCATCGGGCCGGCTTTGAACATCGGCAGGTCGGCCGGCATGTCCGCGAACGGATCCGGTGCGTCCGGGTCCCTGGGCGCATCCTCGAGGACCGCGAGCCGGCCCTGCTCGGTCTCCGGAATGCCGAACCGCAACTGATCACCTACCCCGAGCGGCTTCGCCACGTCGTCCAGCAGAACCTGGGAGATCCGCCGCCCGGTCGCGCGGCGGACGATCTCTCCGACGATGAAGCCGAAACTGTAGGCGTGGTAACCCATCCTGCTGCCTGGTTCCCACCAGAGCTCGGCGTCGGCGATCGCCGAGCAGATGTGATCCCAGTCGCAGACATCCTCGACCGTGCTGTCGAGCGGAAGGCCGGGAACACCTGCGGTGTGGCTGAGGACATGCCACACAGTCACCGAATCCTTGCCGTGGGCGGCGAATTCGGGCCACAGCTCGGCCACCGGTGTTCGGTACGCGAACGCTCCGTGCTCGGCGAGCAGGTGCGCGATCGTCGCCGTCACACCCTTGCCGATCGAAAAGTTGTAGAACGGTGTGTCGGCGGTGACGGCGCGACCGGTCGCCGGGTCCGCGATGCCGGCAACCGCGTCGACGATCTGATCCCGGCTGCGATACGCCGCGACCTGGATACCGCGTTCGGCACCGGACTCGACGAGCCGGTTGATGGTGCGCTGCACCCGGTCCTGGGTGTCCGGCATGGTCGGCCTGCTTCCACGTGATGGTCGATGAGGTAGACCCGAGGACCGACCGGAAATGGTCGGCGGCGGTCAGCCGGTCGGCCGGCCGGCGTTCGTCGGCCGGAAGGCTTCCCCCACCGGGCGGACGTCCACGGTGTTGATCGCCGCGTCCGGCAGTTTCGCGGCCCATTCGATCGCTTCGGCCTCCGAACCGCACTCGATCACCAGGAAGCCCGCGAGATGTTCCTTGGCCTCGGCGAACGGTCCGTCCGTCACCACAGGTTCGCCGGAGGTCCCGCGGCGCACCGTTCGGGTCAGGCTCTCGTCCGGAAGGCCGCCGCCGTCGAGGTGGCGTCCCAAGGCCAGCAACTGCCTGCCGACGGCCAGCGTGCCGGCGCCGAGGGTACGACGCTCCGCCTGCGTCATCGTCTCCCAACGCTCGGTCGAGCTGCGGATCATCAGCATGTAGTTCATCGAACCAGTCTCCACCAGGATCGGCGGGTGACGAGGATGTCGAAGATGGGCGCAGGTCTCCGACATACCCTCTGAGCGACGTGCTCACCCCCGACGGGTGGGACGTCAGGAAGAAGGAGTCAGCACATGGCCATTCGTAGCCGCACCGTCGACAGCACACCGAGTCTGGGCAGTCTGCTACTCGGCAGCCGGGACCCATCCCGGCTCCGTGACTGGTACCTGGAGGCATTCGGCGTTTCCGCGGACCAGTTCGGCTTCGTCGGTCTCGGCGGATTCGGCGTGCTGCCCGACCAGCGCGAGGACGTCGCCGCCGCGAACCCTGAGCCCGGGAGGTTCGTGCTCAATCTTGACGTGCCGGACGCCGAGGCCGCCGTCGAGCGGGTCGAGCGGGCCGGCACCACCTGGATCGCTCCGCTCGAGCAGCGGGAGGGCGGCGCCTTCGCCACCTTCACCGACCCGGACGGCAACTACCTCCAGGTGATCCAGCTGAACGAGCAGATGCGGGAGCAGATGCTGGCGGAAGCCCGGAAGGCCCCCCCCAGCGGGAAGGCGTTCAGTGGGATTGCGGTCGACGACATCGCCGCCGCCAAGGAGTTCTACTCCACCATCCTTGGCCTCGACGTCACCGAGCAGAACGGCATGCTGGAGCTCTGGCTGGACGCCACCACGTCGGTGCTGGCCTATCCCAAGCCGGATCATGTTCCGGCGCAGCACACCGTGCTCAACTTCCCGGTCGACGACATCGACCAGGCGGTCGAGGATCTGACCGCGGCCGGAGTGCAGATGCTCACCTACCCCGGAATGCCGCAGGACGACAAGGGGGTGATGCGGGAAGGCGGCCCGTTGATCGCCTGGTTCACCGACCCAGCCGGCAACATCCTGTCGGTGCTGCAGGAACGGTGAGAGGATCCACCAGATGCGCTACCTGATGCTGATCCACGAGAACCCGAGCGGCTGGCAGCACCCGACTGTCGCCCATCGCGACGGAACCGAACACACCGAGATCGCGATGATGCAGCGGGAGTTCGACGCGGTGTTGGCAGAGCTGGTCGAATCCGGTGAGTTCGTCAGTGGTTACCCGCTCGCCGATCCGGCGTTGACCAGATCGGTCCGGGTCCGCGACGGCCGGACGCTGGTCAGCGGCGGCCCGCCCACGGACGCGAAGGAACAGCTGGCCGGATACCTCGTGGTGGACTGCGAATCCTGGGAGCGGGTCGAGGAAATCGCCGTCCGATTCCCGTCGGCCCGCTTCGGCGCGGTGGAGATCCGGCCGGTGATGGTGCATTCCGGCAGCGAGATGTGATGCCGGAACCGTTGGACAGCAACAGATTCGAGAAGCTTTGCCGTGACCTGACGCCGCGGGTTCTCGGCGCCGTCGTCAGGCGGTTCGGTCATTTCGAACTGGCCGAGGAGGCGGTCCAGGAGGCGCTGATCGCTGCGGCGACCCAATGGCAGCGCGACGGTCCGCCCGATGACCCGCGGGCGTGGCTGATTGCCGTCGCCGCGCGGCGGATGACGGATCTGTTGCGCAGTGAGGGATCTCGGCGTCGTCGCGAGGAAGAAGTCTTCGCGCTCGGGGACGCTCTCCTTGACCCACACGGTGCTCCGGCTTCGGACGGGGTGGACGGGGCGGCGGGCACCGACGACACGCTGACGGTGATGTTGATGTGCTGTCATCCGGTGCTCAGCCAGGCGTCCCAGGTATCGCTGACCCTGCGCGCGGTCGGCGGCCTGACCACCAGGGAGATCGCGCAGGCGTTCTTGATCCCGGAACCCACGATGGCGCAACGGATCAGTCGGGCGAAGGCAAGCATCCGGGACGCGGGCACGACGTTCGAACTCCCGCTGCCGGACGAGCTGCCCGAACGGCTGGACGCCCTGATGAGGGTCATCTACCTGATCTTCAACGAGGGATACACCGCGTCCTCCGGACCGTCACTGCAACGCACCGATCTGAGCCGGGAGGCGATCAGGCTGGGCAGGCTGTTGCGGCTGGCCCGGCCGGGCGACGGCGAAGTGGCGGGGCTGCTGGCCCTGATGCTGCTCACCGATGCCCGGCGCCCGGCTCGGGAATCGATCGACGGCGCTCTGGTGCCGTTGGCGGACCAGGACCGGACCCGGTGGGATTCCGCCGCGATCGGTGAGGGCATAGAGATCATGACGAACTCGTTGCGCCGCAACCCCATCGGCCCCTACCAGATCCAGGCGGCGATCGCGGCGCTGCACAGCGAGGCCAGCGCCGCCGGCGCCACCGACTGGCCGCAGATCCTGGCGCTCTACGACCTGCTGCGACTGGCTCAGCCGGGTCCGATGGTCGACCTGAGCCGGGCCGTCGCGGTGGCGATGACCAACGGTCCGCGGGCCGGTCTGCGGGCACTGGAGGAGTTACAGGACCTGCGGGCCCGCCGGCACCACCGGTTCGCCGCCGTCCGCGCTCACCTGCTGGAGATGGACGGCGACGCCGATGGTGCCCGCGCGGAGTACCTGCGGGCGGCGGAGCTGACGGTCAGCATCCCGGAGCGGCAGTTCCTGATCGAACGGGCGGCACGCCTGAGCCCCGTCTGATCCGCCCGCGTCTGCTGCGGCCCGGCAGGGTCCACTCGGCACGGTCTCGTGGGGACGGCACATCTGGTGTGTGGCAACTGTGCTACGATCGGTCCCATGTCGGTCGTGGCTTCCAGGGAACTGCGAAACCACACCGCCGAGGTGCTGCGTCAGGTGGCGCAGGGCGCTCGTGTCACGATCACCGTCAACGGCAAGCCGGTGGCCGAGATCGGCCCGGTCCGGACCGCGCGGCGGGTCTCGTTGTCCAAGGGCGAATTCATTGCCGTGTTGTCCCGCCACCAAGCCGACAGCGCGCTGCGGAGCGATCTCGCCGCACTCGCGGGTGATACGACGGACGACATCGGACCCATTCGGTGACAGCGGCCCGGGGTCTGCTGGACACCAGCGTGCTGATCGCCAGCGAGTTCGGCCGACCGGTCGACACCGATTCGCTGCCCGAGGAAGCCTTCATCTGCGTGGTCAGTCTGGCGGAACTGCAAGCCGGCGTACTGGCGGCCCCGGACACCGCGACCCGCTCGCGACGGTTGGCCACCCTTGATTCCGTCGGAGTTCTGGAGCCATTGCCCATTGACGCGGTGGCGGCTGCACACTGGGCGCGGCTCCGGGTACGGCTGCACGAGGAGGGCCGGCGGGTCAACGTCAATGATCTCTGGATCGCCGCCGTGGCAGCCGCGAACGGCCTGCCGGTGGTGACCCAGGATGCCGACTACGACGCCCTCGAGGCCGTCGGCGGCCCCGCCGTCATCCGCGTCTGAACCCAACGGCGAGACCCGAACGGCGAGAACCGTTGCGGCCGTTCAGGAGTGGGTGAAATGCGGGGGCCGCTTCTGGGTGAATGCGGCCATCCCTTCGCTCTGGTCCGCGGTGGCGAAGCCGGCCTGGAAGACCCGCCGCTCGAATCGGATGCCCTCGGCCAGGGTGGTCTCGAAGGCGCGGTTCACCGCTTCCTTGGCCATCCAGACGGCCGGTTTGCTGTAGCCGGCAATCGTTCCGGCCACCTGCAGCGCCTCGGCAAGCAGGTCCGCCGCCGGGACGATCCGGGATACCAGGCCGGCACTGTCGGCCTCGGCGACCGACATCGTCCGGCCGGTCAGGATCAGGTCCATCGCCTTGGCCTTGCCGACGGCCCGGGTCAGCCGCTGTGACCCACCGATCCCGGGGATCACCCCGAGTGTGATCTCCGGGTTCCCGAAACTGGCGTTGTCCGCGGCGATGAGGACATCGCACAGCAGTGCCAGCTCGCAGCCGCCGCCGAGGGCATACCCGGCGACGGCCGCGACCAGCGGCGTGCGCACCTCGGCCAGGCGGTCCCACTCCCGGAACAGGTCCTGGACGTAGGTACCCGGGTAGCTCTGTGGCTGCATCTCCTTGATGTCGGCCCCCGCGGCGAATGCCCGCTCGGAGCCGGTGATCACGATGCATCCGATATCCGGGTCGGTGTCCAGCTCTCCGGCCGCCGCCACCACCTCGGTCATCAGCTGCCGGTTCAGCGCGTTCAGGGCCTTGGGCCGGTTCAGCGTGATCAGCCCAACTCGCGGTGGATCGGCTGGGCGGTCGACCAGAATGGTGTCGTACTCGGGCATCTCAGATCTCCTCTCGAGTCGGCTCGGGTGCCGGGTGCCGGGTGCCGGTGCCGGTGCCGATCAAGCCGCTCCGAGGGAACGCGCGATGATCACGCTCATGATCTCGTTGGTGCCTTCCAGGATCTGGTGCACCCGCAGATCGCGCACGATCTTCTCGATGCCGTACTCGGCCAGGTAACCGTATCCGCCGTGGATCTGCAGTGCGGTGTTGGCCACCTCGAACCCGGTGTCGGTGGCCAGCTTCTTGGCCATCGCGCACAGCTGCACCGCGCGGTCGCTCTTCTCGTCGAGCGCGGCCGCCGCCCGCCACAGCAGCAGCCTGGCCGCCTCCATCTTGGTGGCCATGTCGGCGACGTAGAACTGCAGCGACTGCAGGTTCGCCAGCGGCGCACCGAAGGCCTCGCGCTCGGACATGTAGCCGACGGTCTTGTCCAGCGCCGACTGCGCCCCGCCCAGCGAGCTGGCGCCGATATTCAGCCGGCCACCGTTCAATCCGCTCATGGCAATCTTGAAGCCGTCCCCCTCGGCGCCCAGCAGGTTGCCGGCCGGCACCCGGACATCTTCGAAGATCACCTGCCGGGTGGGTTGGGCGTTCCAGCCCATCTTCGCCTCGTTCGGCCCGAACGACAGGCCGGGCGTCCGCTTCTCGACCACGAACGCCGAGATGCCCTTCGAGCCGGCACCGCCGGTGCGGGCCATCACCACATAGGTGTCGCTGGCGCCGGCGCCGGAGATGAACTGCTTGACGCCGTTGAGCAGGTAACCGTCGCCGTCGCGAGCCGCCCGGGTGCTGAGCGCCGCGGCGTCCGAGCCGGCTCCCGGCTCGGTCAGGCAGTAGGAGCCGAGGTGCTCCATCGAGCACATCCGCGGCAAGTAGGTGTGGCGCACCTCGTCGCTGCCGAATTCGTCGATCATCCAGGCGGCCATGTTGTGGATGGACAGGTAACTGGCGATCGACGGGCAGCCGGTGGCCAGCGATTCGACGATCAGTACCGCATCCAGCCGGGTCAGACCCGAGCCGCCGACATCTTCCCGCAGGTAGATGCCGCCCATCCCGAGGTCACCGGCCTTGCGCAGGACATCGACCGGCAAGTGCTTGTCCCGATCCCACTGCACCGCCATCGGTGCCAGGAACTCCTGGGCGAACTGTCGGGCGAGTTCGCGGAGCTCGCGTTGCTCCTGAGTCAGGTCGAACATCTGGGTGCCTCCACCGGTGTCCCGACCAGATCGGGATGTTGATCGGTCGTCCAACTATCGGACATCCAACTAGCAGGATACAACCTGAGTGGTAGAGGTCACCCGCAGCCGTGTGGGCAGACATTCCGCTTGCCGGCGGCGGGTCGCACGAGAAATGGCCAGCGGAAATGCCCAGCGGAACAGCCCGGTGGACAGCCCAATGGACCCGCCCGGCGGTCCGCCAGGGGGTCAGCCCGATGGACCCGGCCGGCGGTCCGCCAGGGGGTCAGCCCGATGGACCAACCCGGCGGTCAGCCAGGGGGTCAGCCCGATGGACCAACCCGGCGGTCAGCCCGGCGAGGCGCCGATCAGCCGGCCGACCCCGAAGGTGACCGCGACGGCCACCGCTCCCAGCAACAGCTGCCTGGCTCCCGACCGGAGCATGGGACGCCCGGTCAGCTTTCCGACGACCATGCCGCCGACGACCAGCGCGATGGCGGTGATCACCATCGCCGCGATCAGGCTCGGCCGGGCGATCAGGTACGGCAGCAGCGGTAGCGCGGCGCCGATGGAGAAGGCGCCCAGCGACGCACCGCCGGCGAGCAGGGCAGATGGCAGGTCGCTCGGATCCAGCCCCAGCTCTTCCCTGGTGTGCACCCGCAGGGCGATGTCCGGGTTCTGGGACACCGCTGCCGCCATCTTGGCCGCGGTCTCGGCGTCGGCACCGTAGCCACGGAAGGTCTCGGCGAGCTCGGCTTGCTCGGCGGCCGGGAACTGCGCGTGCATCTCGCGTTCGATGGCGACCTCGGCGTGCACCAGCTCGTTCTGGTTCGTCACCGAGATGTACTCCCCGGTGCCCATCGAGAACGCGCCTGCCACCAGGCCGGCCAGCCCGGTGAGCACGATCGCGTGCGCCGAGCCGCCGCCGCCGCCGACCCCGGCGATCAGCGAGGCGTTGGTGACCAGGCCGTCCACCGCCCCGAACACCGTCGGCCGCAGCCAACCTCCGGAGACGTCCCGGTGCCCGTGCGACCAACCCGAGTGCAGCGCCGCCTCGGTGTCGCCCCGCTCTCCGCCGTCAGCCTCCGGGCCGGAGTGCGCCTCACTCTTGGTCACCGCCCGATTGTCCTCGGCCGCCGCGCGAGCACCAAACGCCTGCCCGGACCTGCCTGTCGGTGGACGTCTCAGTAGACGTCCACCGCGTCGATCTCCGCGTAGAACGTCGACTTGGTGAAGGTGAGCGTGTTGGACCCCTTCCGCAGGTGCACGCGGTGGTACACCGTCGACCAGTTTCCCCAGGTGGTGTTGGCGAAGGTGACGGTGCCGGCATCCCGGCCGTTCACCGTGACCGTGTCGGTCGCCTTCACCGGATAGCCGCTGCGATCCAGCGAGCCGTTCCCAAAGCGGATCCCGAGCGTCGCCGGTCCGGCCTTCGCGGCCCGGACGGTCAACGTCACCGAGCTGTCGGGGAAATCCAGGCCGCCGACCTTCGCCCCGCCGGACGCGCTCGGGTCGGCGACCACCCTGGCGTGGGTGATCACACCGGTCTCGGCCTCGTACCGGGTGGGCGTTGACGGGTGGGCCGGTGGCCCGAGCGCCGGACGCTGCGGATGGCTGTAGTACAGGTCGACGGCGTCGATCTCGGCGTAGTACGTCGCCTTGGTGAGGGTCACGGTGTTGACGCCCTTGCGCAACCGGACCCCGTATTCGGCGGTGGTCCAGTTGCCCCATGCGGTGTTCGGCAGGGTGAGGGTGCCGGCGCTCCGGCCGTTGACGGTGACCGTGTCGGTGGCCGGAACGCCGTTGCCAGCGGCATTCCTGGAGCCGTTGGCGTAGCGGATCCCGAGCGTTGCCGGGCCGGATCTGGGCGCGTAGATCCGCAGGGTGACGGAGCTGTCGAGGTTGTCCATCCCGCCCACCTTCGCCTGGCCGGACGCGGTGTCGTCCACGACCACCCTGGCGTCGGTGACCACGCCGTCCTCCGCCTGGTAGCGGGTGTCGGCCGCCGCCACCGACGGGACGCCGGCCGCCGACCAGTCCAGGTCGCTGACGTACATGGCGCGGTAGCTGTAGGTCGGGTCCCAGCCGTGGAAGACGATGGAGGTGGTGCCATGGGTGTTGGTGAAAACGTCTTGGCCGCCGGGCCCGATCACGGTGCCGTGGAACAGGTCCGTCGTCATCAGCTCGGTATCGGACTTGGTGTACGGGCCGGTGACGCTGCTCGCCGTCGCGTACCCGGTGCGGTAGTTGCCGCCGCCGAAATCGTTCGCCGAATAGAACAGGTAGTAGGTGCCGTGGTGCTTCACCAGCGTCGGCGCTTCCACCACCGCCCCCTCGAACCGCTGATCGTTCCTGATCAATTCGATCGGCGGGCCGGTCAGGGTGCGCCCGTCCGCGGACAGTGGCTGGATGAAGATGATGGCGGGTTGCCGGCAGCAGTTGCCGTCGGCCTTCCACAGCAGGTACAGCTGGCCGTTCTCCCGGTAGGTGGAGGCGTCGATGGCGCCGCCCAGATCGGTGGTGCCGCGCTGGCCGTCGGGGCAGACCAGCGGGTCGCT
>JAABUS010007184.1_pt1 | contig 12975 bp, 14 predicted proteins | sample 5560161 | NCBI WGS metagenome assembly JAABUS01 (sample SAMN10711885, study PRJNA513376) | rock metagenome | isolation source: Antarctica rocks | place: Antarctica: Victoria Land, Trio Nunatak nord | collected 2016-01-04 | reverse complement strand
TTGACATTGTTTTTTAATATACTGTTTCACACATGTTGATTCAAAATGAAGTAGTTGAAAGAATCATATACATCACAGAAAACTTGATGCAAGTCATGATCAAGAATGCTGAACTTTTCATTAAGTTTTGAGCAGAAATTGCAAAGACAAATGTTTATTTGCAAAATTAAATCATCATGAAACTCTTGATCAACAAAGTTCTCATGATTTCAAAGAAAACATTCATTGAGATCAAGCTTTCAATTGATCATGTACAAGTATGAGAATGCAAATGTTACTCATACATTGATCTCAAGTCATTGTCAGTTGATGACAGACGAGACAAATTCATGAACAGAGACAGATTCAACATTTTCATGAAGTATGTGAAAAATATTAACAAGCAATATCATTTCTGAGTTTCAGATTTTAATCGAGTCATTAAGAATCACGCTGTCAAGTTTGCTGAAGATGAAAAGAATAAAAACATGAACTTGCAACTTTGCAAGCAGACATTCAACATTCTTTCAGAGCGAAAATCTGTGAGAAGATCATCAAAGAATAATGTTTCAATTAACATTTCAAAATCTGATGCTTTCATGATTAATGTTTCATCTGAATCAATTGATGCATTGAAGACTATTGCAATCAATTTGATTAACATTTCATCTGAATTAACTGATGCATTGAAGATTATCATAATCAACTTGAATGCACTTAATTCTAAAATCACGTTACATACATTAAATAAGCACAAAGTTCACATGAATATTCAAATCACTCAAAAAGTCTTTGCATCAAGCATGTTTAAATCAGCAGCTTAAACATTTCTGCATGTAATCATTTCAAAAAGAAAAAGAAACAGTGAAGATCAACAATTGAAAGAATGCACATTTAAAATCTCATGAATTATGATAATCTGATTTGTCACAAAGAAAGTTAATGATGATGAGAGTGATTCTGATACAAGCATGTCATAAGCATTATTCAACGTCGATGAATCTGATTCTTCTAAAGCAATAAGAATTTTCACATTGAACATTTACAAAGATGCAATGCAGAATTCAGTTTGAAGAAAACTTTGAAAAAAGTGATTAATGCAAAACTTGTGATGCTAATCATTAATGAGATTTAACAAGAAGAAGTGTTGCTCAAAAAGATCAACATCATGACAAGCAAATGAGTCTTTAAGTCAAAGATGTACATTGATGATTTTCTTAATAAATTGAAAACAAGATTAATAGTCAAAGATTTCTTTTAAATTCATGAAGTTAATTATAAGAATACTTTCACATCAATCATTAAGTTTGACACTCTGCAAATCTTTTTAATCATTGCAACAATGAAGAATCTTGAACTTCATTAAATTAATGTAAACAATGCATTTACTGAATCATTTTTCAAAGAAATCATTTATATGTTTTCTTCATTAAAAATGAAAGTCAAATTCAACTGTACTCTGAAAATTCTTTGAAGTCTTTATGATCTCAAGTAAGCTGCACAAGATTGACATGATTGCTGTATAACAGCATTGTCTGAACTTGACTTCACTTAATGCGTTGCAAACTCATGTCTTTTAATTCATGAATCAAAAGAAATCATGTTGCTACTATACATTAATAACATAGTTATTGTTTTCAAATCATTGAGCAACGTTAAATGATTTAAGCATGAGTTTCAATGTGTTTTCAAAGTCAAGAATCTGAGAAAAATGAAGAAGATTCTTAACATTTAAATCACTTGCAACAGAAAGATATAAATTTTACAAATGAATTAAATTCACTATCTTCATGATGTTCTTGAAAGACTTAACATGAGACAAGATAAGCACAAGATAACAGATTTTTCAATGAATGAATATGATGCTTTTCATTCAGTTGAACTCGAAGATGTGAGAATCAATCAGCATAAATATCAACAAGTCATTGAAAGTCTCATGTATGCTGCAATTCATACTCATTTTGACATTACTTTTGCTCTCAATCAATTAAGTTAATATCTCAGTGATTTTGCAAAACATCATGAACATGCTTTGAAAAAGTTGATGCAATATGTTCATTTTATCATTGATTTAAACATCACATACGAAGTCAGTGAAAGCATGAAGTTAGTAGAATACTCTGACTCAGACTACGTCTCAGACAAACTAGATCACAAGTTGATTCTCATTTACATCTACATGCTTGATGAAGAATTAATCTTCTGAATGAGTTAAAAGCAAAAGTTCATTGTTACATTGATCATCAAGACAGAATACATGACTTTATCAATCTGCATTAAGAAAAATCTATGAATTAATCAAGTGCTCAAGAACATGAATCTGACAAAGTATCTAAGCATCAGTCACAATTACGTTGATATTCTTGAGAAGATTACTCATCAATCTGTCTCATTCACACAGCTCAAAAGAAATAATCAAGCATCTTTTATGCTGATTAAGAATGCTCATATTCATGAAAGATTAAAGCACATTGACATCATTTATCATCACATTCAAAATCTGCACAAGAAGAATCAGATTTCAATGAACTTTGTTTCTAGTTAAAATATGATAACAGATGAATTAATTAAATCACTATCTTAACAGAATTTCAAGAAATTCATTAAACAACTAAAATTGAAAAGCAGTGAAAGCTGAGAAACTTGCAAGCATCAAGTGAAAGTATTAAGAAGTGCAATGACAGACTTGTTTCTAGCAGCTTATTGCAATAACTTTGAATTCAGTCTGAATTCAGTCAGACTTGTTTCTAGCAACTTTCTTTAAACTAGCATTAAAGATAAAGTTGCATGTTGCAACTTTGTTATGCATGACAGTATATAAATAAAGCAGTCTGTGACTTCTCTTTACAATTTAAATAGATTTCATCAGATGTGATACTGTTCACTTTACTCTTTCAATAAAAGCTGTCATAAAATTAGTATCATCAATTCGCTTTAACTTCTTTAAATCATTATGATGAAGAATTCTTTGTTGAATTAAATGAATTATAGAAATCATAAATTTTGATATTTCTTTGCTTATGTTCAGCTCATCTGTTGTTATCTTTTAAAATTGATATTAGTTTCTACAACTGAAAGATAATGCATATAAATAATGCTTATCTTCATTGCTTTTAAAGCAATTTTCTCTGCAATAGTATTTACATTTTGTGTTGCAGCAGTTATATTGAAAAGCTTTATTGTTTCAGCAACAATCTCAGCATTCACTTTGCATTTAATTTTCAACTTGAAGCATTCAACTATAAACAGATCAGTGCTTTATCTAGTATTGCATTACTGAGATGCATTATCATGCATGCTTTTGTTCTTGCGCTCTTGTTTTACTTAATCTTTGACATTGTCTTTCATAATTGCTTTGTCTGTTTCATTCACTTCTTTTCAAACATTGAATTGTTTTAATTTGTGTAATTATTTAAATATGATTACATGATCATTGTTCTATCACTTGTAGTATTCTTTGATCTCATTGAATCAATTTTCATCACGAATTCAACTTGTGATAGACTTTGAATTTACAAATAAAATGAACATTATTTATTAGAATCAGAATTGTTCTCTTGATAATGCATTTGAATAATGCAACAGTATTGATAGAATTTAAGTAGTTTAATAGAATATGAACTTGTAGAGAATTTAAGAAAGTAAGAAGTATAACATCAAGTGAGATGAATTAATTTTCACAAAGAATTATTTCTGAACTGTTGAACAGAGTAAAAAGTATCTGTTAAAGTCAGCATTGTTCTCTTGATGATGCATTTGAGTAATGCAATAATATTGATAGAATTTGTGTAGTTTGATAGAATATGAATAGATAGAGAATTTTGAAAAGTAAGGAAAAAACTCATCAAGTGAGATGAATTTGATTTTAAGTACAACGAGAAAAAATTAATTATTAGAACTAACACTTATTTAATATTTAGAACAATTTATTTTTCACTTTTTCATTTTTATTTTTCAAACTATTTCTTGAATAATGCTTCAAGAAATAACACATTTAAATTTCAATAAAACATTCAAAAAATTAATTCTTGAATTTTAATATCTTGATAAACATCATACATTAATACTATGACATGCAGCAAGCATAAAATCAATAATGCATACTGATAATGCAATATGACTTGTTTATTGCTGACAAGTTGATTTTTAGCATATGCATCAGCATGTAAGAAGTTGATGAATTCAACTGATAATTATGTTATCAAAGAAACTATTTCAGTCTTTGCATCTACTAAAAAGATAATGCATATGAGTAATGCATTATTGATTGACATGTTAATGCTTTGCAACAGAAAACTAAAAGACGTTACAAATCAGAAATGATTGCATTGTGCAAGATTTGAAAATATCAGAAGTCAGTTGAAAATCTCATTCTTAAAATGATCTTTAAATGACTTGTGAAAGAGATTGTGCACAACTGTGCTTACACAAATATGCTATCATACAATTATTGCATTCAGCGCTCTGTCTTAAATACTCTTCAAGAAGTCATTGAAGACTTTATGTGCTTTTTTATGAAAAATAAGTGCATTACTCTTTCACATTATCACTCTTATTGTAGAATTTTCATTGACATTTTGCTTTATGCAATCATCAACTTGACAACAATTCATGTCAAATGTATCATCATTCAAGATAGAAATATGAGATTTATTAAGAATCTCATGATAAATCTTGATGTCATATTTTTCAAGACAGACTAGAAAATGTCTGTCTTCATCAGTTAAATAAACAATGTAATTCTTGAAATCATATTTGCATTATTCTTGTACATTACTCTTGTGCATTGAATCAACTGTACTTCTAATAAGTACTTACTTTAAATGCAAGACTTTTAATAAATGAGACAATATTGCAGATTTATGAATAAATTTGCATCAGAACAGTCTTCAAAGATACTTGAAATGAATCAGCAGACTTGTTGATCTCTTAATCATCATTTTTCTCTCTGCAATAAATATCTTAAAGCTCAGTAATAATCTTGTAACTGTAACTGTAATTCATACATTCTTGTGACATCAATTTAGACTCGACTCATGAGAAACTCTATGCTACTTATATCGAGTGAACAAAACTCTCTGAGAAAGAAAATCACTTGTCGTCTACACGACTGCTTCACGCAGTCGAAACAATGAGATTGACACTGTGTTATCAAGTAATGAATCTATAGCTTTTATTCAGCGCGTGACGCTCGAGTAAACTCTTAATGAGAGTGTCTGTGCTGTTTGATTATGACGCATCGTCTTTGTTCTGCTCTTCATTGATGATATTCTATACAACGATGTTTCGATTCGATTCTCAATTCAAAGACGAAAGACGTTTTCTTTGCATTCGTGATGCTTGTAATTGTAACGTACGTAGAGCTGTGTTCTCTTACTCAATGATTGTTATTCATTGAGCAGAGAAATATGTGATGAAAGAGAGATGCACACGATGAAAAGATAAAGTGTGATTGTACTGAGTAACTCTTTCCTTCTCTTGACTTGACTTGTGTCACGTAGACGTTGAATGAACTGTTAGTATAGACGTGCGATCGCAATCATTCGATGTTTGACTCTGATCGATGAAAGAGAATGCGTTCTGATTGTTCTCTTAAGCTCTTGATTTTTCACGTAGATAGATGTATGACTTGACATCAAGTAAAGAAGATGAGTTCAAGTCTTCTCAGTATATCAGCGTGATCGACGAGTCACTACTTCTTCGAGCACTGTAGTCACGACTCTCAGACTGAGAACGACTATTCTACCTGATATCTTTTCATCAATTACTCGATGACACTGTCGATGTAATGAAGACGTTTCAGTATATTGACGCAGTCGACGAGTTGCAAATTCTTTGATCACTTGTAGTCACGACTCTCATACTGAGAACGACTATTTCACTAGATATCTTTTCATCTCTTACTGACATCGACATGTCATCAATCATCTTCGTAGATTGATTGTGACTGTTAGAAGAGATGTTGTCGCGTAGGTGAAAACTCTGCATGATCAACTTTTCTGCTCACGCAACATTCTAACATCGTTCAAACTGCGTCGAATTGAGATCTCTTGACTCTTCTGACTTCTATTCAGAACATAGAATCAAAAGATTCATAGTCAACATCACGTACAGATGAATCTCGTTGTCAATCAGTAATAATCTTGTCTGAATTTAAATTCATAGTTTGATTATAATACTTCATCAGCATTATTTGTTTCATCATTTTTGAACTTATCTGTGATTGATTTCATCAACATACTTTTCTAACAAGACTGAAAGTTCGCTCAATATTTATTGAAAATATTGAGCATGAAAGAACATCTTTAGTCATTTGCATCAATCTAGAAAAATTCGAAGCATTGTTTTTTCAAAATTATCATGTTGAACATTTCTTATTTATAACATCAGTGCAAAAATATCAATTATTTTCATCTTAAAAAGAATGAGCATGTTAAAATTGCTGAAGCAATGATCTTTTAACAGTTGCAACAGACTACAAGATCATTAGTAAATGATTAAATGTATTATCATAATGCATTATTTCATCAGCATCACTTCTTGCTCTTTGTGCTTCTGCTTTCAAATCAACAGCTGAATCTTTGTAGTAATGATGAAAATACTTTTTGAACTCTGTCTTGTACTTGATCTTGTAATAAACAGACTCTTCATCATGATCTGTATTTTCATTGTCTTTGTCATCTCAAGTCTTGTAAAGATTTAGCTTCATTGTAGAATTCAAAATATTTGCAAAATTATATATTATTTCATCACTGTCTTCAATCTTGACATAATACTTTGCAAGTTTGATTGAGACTTTTTTGCAAGTCTTTACTATAACAGCACTCAATGAGCAAGTACTTCTTCTTATATTCTTTTCAATCTGCTCAAGATGATTGAAAAGTGCATTAAATATTCAAAATCTCAAGTGAATATTTGCATTAATTGTTCATGACACTATTAAAGTGCATTCATAGAAGAGATTTAATAGATTGTCAACAAGCAAAATCATGAATCACTTACTTTTATCAAGTTTAATCTTTGTGATCTTGAAATCTTTGCAGTATTTCTCTGTTCAAAGATTAACAAATTTACGTAGTTGATATGCTTAATGAAGCATCAAGTATGTAAAGTTTCAATGAATGCAAATATCTTGTATCAGTTTTCTAGATTTTTTGTCATTCTGCTCTTGAAAAGCTCTAAAGTGAATTAATTGCTGAAAAGAGTCGTTGACAGCTATCATTAAAGCATAAATCTAATTTCATGATTAATAAATGCATTACTTTTTTGCATTATCATTCAAAGCAATATCTTTTTAATTATATCATTAATGTTTCATCTTTAAAGATATTATAATGAAAGCATAAAACTTTGAAGAATTTTGAAAAAATTGATTATTGAAATTGAATCACGAAAATGAATTACTTAAACTATCTAAAGACAGAGCACATCATTAACATAATGCTTACGCTTCATTCTGATTGTTAAGAGCAAATAAGAAGCATCATTGACATGACATCAACAAGTGAACAAGAGATGATTATCACTATCTTGTAGAAGAATTCAGTCAAGACAAAAAATATACAGAAGAAATTACACAAGCTGCAAGTACTTTATGAACTCAACAAATGTAGAAACAACAAGCTGATGCTCTGAGAAAAGATGAAAAGTTTGACAGAAATGATAGAAAAGCTGACACATCAATGTATTGCTGCATCAACTATTAATCAGCGCATGAAGAATTAGCTGAAGAGACTGAAAAAGATAATGAGTAAACTTGAAAAAGAGTTCATGAAGAAGAAAGAACATGTTGACAACTGAGTAAAGAAAGTGAGCATGAAGTTAATGACATCAGTTGAAAATTATCTTGTGTTCAACATCAACATATCATCATCAGTGCAAAATCATTGTGAGAAATTTGAAGTAAAAATCTTCATCAAAGAGAAAGAAAAAGTAAAGAGAATCATAATAACAACAACGAAGAACATAGTGAAATGAATGAGAGAGATTGATGTCGATGAGACGCTGTCGATGTGCAAAAACATAGAAATGATGAAAAGATGATTAAAACTATTAATATTTCAAGTCAAGATGAAGAGCAGCAAAAGAACATTGAAGAAAAATAATTTTTGAATCAAAGAAATATTGTTGAATGCATGTTTGCATGAAGTCAGTTTTGAAGTAGTGATACATGAAATTAAAATCAAAGAAATGTCTAAGAATATAAAGAAGAAAGAGATGAAAACACTCATTAAGATCAACAAAAACATACATTCAAAAATGATGATTAAGAAGATTGAGTGACTCACAAAAAAGAGTGAGCAAAAGAGATACATCTTGCTGATGATACATGTAATCAGCGTTGAGATGATGAACAAGCTGATCAATAAGAAAGTATGTCATGAGATCAACATAAAGATCACACAGTTTTACAACTTGAGCTGCAGAGTGCATCAATGTCTAAAGTATCAAGAATACAATCACAAGATGTACAAGTGCAAAAACAAACAAAGATGCATTTATTGCATGCTGAATCATTGCTTGAAGCATTGTTTTTACAAACAGACTCAAGACATGTGAAAATGTAAAGCATGTCAAAATACATACAAAGTCTTTAACTCTTAATGTCATAAATGACAAGCTGAAAAAGAAAGAATAAAGAGAATCACAAAGCACAGACTTTTATATCATGTCATACAAAGACAGAAAGAACTCAAAACAGTGATATCAAAGACATTTATAAAAACATTTATCAGTTTAAAATTGTTGATGAACAACAACTTGAAGAGAAAGCAAAGATGTTAAATGAATGAAAGTTATCTGCTCAGCACAATCATCATATCAGAAAACATTATAATAAATTACTTAATTAAGAAGTTAAAATCAAATGAATTAAAGTTAATGTTAATCACATCATTGTCAATGTCATCTTTTGTTGAGAATTTTACAAGTGAAGTAAATGCTTTGCAAACATTCAAAAGAATACAAAACAGTCTGAAATGTAAATTTTAATATTTCAGCAAAAGAAGCTTTGAATATTATAATACAATGTTCACAAGTTCAGAAACAAGATGATGATAGCATTATTACATGAGAAAAAAATAAAGAATTACAACATTTTAGTTCTTCAAGAATTTTAATGATTTGATGATATTTTCAAAGCATACTGCTCAGCAACTGTCAACTTCATGCTGAAGAATAATGAAGATAAAATTTATTTCTACATAAACAAGAAAATCGACAGCAACATTTAATATTCAACATGATACTTCAAAAATGTAAATAAAATTACATTATAAACATTAATAAATGATGCACAGATGATTCAGAGAGTTATACACATTCATGAAGTATACAATTTATTATTCAAAAATCATAAAGTTATTTATGAAAAAGAAAATCTTTCAAACATTGAAAAAATGCTGCATATGTTGAGAAAAAGCATTCTTGTAGAAGACTTTAATCTGCATTACTTCACATGAGAAGAATCATTTTATTCAAAACAATATTTATTGTTGAATGAGTTAATTAAAATGATCACAAACATTGATGTATTGCTAGTATTATTTCAAAACATAATTACAAGAAATTATTAAAAATCTTAAATGATAATAAATTTGATTTTTATGACAGATGACATTATGAATTGATTAATACAATGTGAAATCAATAAAGAAATGAAAAACTTCTCAAATTATTTATCAATATAAACAATTATAAATTTTAGAGTCTGCAAAGAATCAGCGCGAAAATTGCGTTGCAACTGAAAGATAATAAATGAAGAGAAATTCATCAATACTTTGAAAGAACAAATGTTGAAATCATTGTCAAATCATGAAATGAAATGTTAATGTATAAATGAATACATCAAGTAACTGCTGAATGCATTAAAGAAGATCATCAAGATTTTCATTCTTTGAGCAAAATTATACAAAATGATCAAAGCAGAATGAACAAAGAAGTGTATAAAGATCATCAAGAGCATGCAATAAATGAGAAGAAGTTGTTAAATTATTGATGATTGAACAAAGTACATTCAAGCATGTGATAAAAAGAGTAAGATCATCAGAAAATAGAAACGCAGTAAATATCAAGAGATCATGCAGAATGTTGAACAATTCTCAAGAAAACTGTTCAAAACTGCAAAATGAGCAAGAAATGCAATCACAAATACATTAACTTAAGCGACAATTTTCTTTCTGATCAAGTCAGAATGCTTTAACATCATCACAACAATGCAAAATAAAGTGAAGATGATGTTTCAAACTCACTTTTCATCATCTTCAAAAAATTTCATGCTGAACACAATAAATTTCAAGTACTTGTTCTCAATTGAAGATGATGTCTCGCTGATACATTGTAAAATTAAGAAAGTTGTTTACAAAGTAACATTTAACAAAATGTTGAAACACATGAAATATACAAATAAAATAATGCGCAGACTTGTCAACAATATATCAGAATAAATACATTCTTTCTTTAAAAGATGTTTACAGAAGAGAATACAGTCAACTCAATTCAAAAGCACAGTCACAATAATGATGTAAAAGTCAAATAAGAAAAATTATTTCAATGCAAATGTTAAGAAGTGCAATGACAGACTTGTTTCTAGCAGCTTATTGCAATAACTTTGAATTCAGTCTGAATTCAGTCAGACTTGTTTCTAGCAGCTCTCTTTAAACTAGCATCAGAAATAAAGTTACATGTCACAACTTTGTCATGTGTGACAGTATATAAATAGAGCAGTCTATGACTTCTTTCTACAATTTAGATAGATTTCATCAAATGTGATACTGTTCACTTTACTCATTCAATAAATTATGAGTTCAATTAGCAAGAAGCTTTCAACATAATTAAATTAAAACACTTTAAGTATTTGATGCTCAGCAACTCAATACAAAATTTATTCAAATGAGCAATCAACAATCACTTACTATGCATCTTATAAAAAGACAAATAAGTACATTGACTTAAAGAAGTTCAGTGAAATTCAACAGCTTACTATGCATCTCATGAGAAGATAAATAAGCACTCACATTAAGTCAATAGTCTACTATGAGTTTTCAAGAAAGTGAATAAATAAACACATTTAATTATGTTAAAGAATGCATAAACTTTCATCATCATTGACGAGATTAAATTCTTTTCACTTCACTCATCAATTTATTTAATATCTTTATTTTTTTTTTGATTTTAACAACAAGCTGAGTCTACATTGCACATCATGAACTTCAATGACTTCTTTGTCAAACGACAATCTGTTCTCATTTTCACTTGTAAGAATTGCAATCAATAATTTTCTTTCATGAAAAGATGACTCATTGAAAAAAACTTGTGATTTATTATTGAAGACAAGTCTGACTCAAACACACTTGATAACATCATCAGCATCATCAGCGAAATTCAATCTCTCAACTTTGAAAGTCAAAAGATTGATGCAAAAGCTCATTACTGACTGATCATTTGCATCATCATTAATGATCAAGAACACATTGCAGACAAAACATTAGCAAAAGAGATTTGAGATGCTTTGAGTTATAAATACAAAGAGAAGTTACAAATCACTGAGAAACAATATCTGATAAACTTCATTAACTACAGAATGTTGATGAATATCTTTATTGAAAAAATATGAATACATCTCATCAAATTGACTTGAAAAATCGTTGTAACACAGAAAGACATAAGTGATTTATTTAAATTAAAATGTTGCTTTCAAGTTTTACTTCAATTGTTATCAAATGAATATACAGTCATTTAAGATGTCATTGATGCGCAGAATAAGTCAAATATTAAGAAGAAACTTTAAAAGTTACAAGAAAAGAAAGCACAATTGAAAACAACAGAGACTGCGTTATGAGTTAAGCGAGAAAACAAACATAAGCACATTGATCATAAGCAGAACAAATGTAAAATCAGTCATCATTGCAAAAGTCTTTCAGACTTCAACAGCAATCAATTGCATCATCATCAGTTGCAATGATTTTTAAAATATTTTCTTTATGAAGATGAATATCATTTAGTTAATTGCTTTCATCTGTCTGCAGCTCAAAAGCTTGTGAAGAAATATAAAGACAAAGACAAAACAAAGCATAAAAGCATTGATGATTTTCAAATTCTCACTGAGCTTCTGAAGAGCAAGCACAAGAAACATAAAGTTTACAATGTGAAAAGCAACAACTTTGAAATCTTTGATAACAATGAGAAAGATGAGAATGAGAAAAGTGAGAATATTGCAACTTTGTCAAAAAACATTGTCAGTAAAATTTCTGAATTCAACTGAATTGCAGATTCTGATGTTTTCTTACATATGACTGATCAACTTCAACTTTTTAATAATTCTTTAATTTACATTAAAAGATGCATCATCAAAGTTGAAGAGAGAAAATTGTATGTCAATTATTATGACACAGCAATCATGTAAAATCATCATGAAAACTCAGTCAAGCTGTCTTCTGTTCTTCATGTTTTTAAGCTTGAAATAAATCTTCTTTTTGAAAGAAGAATGTGTAAGAAAGATCTGCAAGAAAGTTTTAATGATAAAGATTTATACATGCATAATAAGTGAAAGAAGCAAATGATTGAGATTTTAAAATGCAAAGATGTTTACATAGTAAAGAAAATTGCAAACAATCTTGATGAATTTGCATTACTATCAGTTATGCAGCATGATGTTTCATCAGCATTTTCAGCAATGCATAGTTTAACAAATCTCAACAATTCAATGAATTTAAATCACTTTGCATCTTACATTGATGTAATTTATTATGAGAACGAGATTAAAGTTGATCACGATCAACTTAGTTTTGCAAATGACAAAAGCTTCAAGTTGTACAAGCTGTGACATCATCATTTTGCTCATCTCAAATCAGCAAAGCTTCATCAACTTCATAAAATCATCACTTTGAAAAAATCTATTCTCATCAACAACAGTTACAAGAATGTGTGTAAAATATGTGTGCTCATCAAGTTCATTAACAAATGAGAACACAATGTCAGTGATTGAAAGACAAGTAT
>JAABUS010007183.1_pt1 | contig 12979 bp, 9 predicted proteins | sample 5560161 | NCBI WGS metagenome assembly JAABUS01 (sample SAMN10711885, study PRJNA513376) | rock metagenome | isolation source: Antarctica rocks | place: Antarctica: Victoria Land, Trio Nunatak nord | collected 2016-01-04 | reverse complement strand
GGCGCCAGCCGCGCGGCGAGCGCCTCGAGTGCGGTCCGGTCCGGTCCCTCCCCGGCGATGTCCAGGGCAGCGGGCGGCGCCAGCAGTGCCATCGCCTCGATGAGGGTGTCGACGCCCTTCTCTGCGGCGAGCCGGCCGGCGAAGACGATCCCCCCGCCCGGAGTCGACTTCGCCGGAAACGCCGCCGCGTCCACGAAGTTGTTGAGCACGTGCATGCGATCGGGAAAGACGCCGGCCGCCGCCATCTTCCCGGCCAGGAACCGGCTCGGGCTGATGAACAGCCGGACCGGCTCGTACGCCCCGGTGCTGCGGTGCACCCGGGTCTCCAGCGCGAGCAGGGCGCTGGCCCCACGTGAGCCGCCCTTGCAGCGGCGCTCGACCGCGTGCCGGAACCGCCCGTCCAGGCATGCCTCGCACAGCTGGCCGTTGGCCAGGAACTGGTACGTCGGACAGGCGAGCTTGTAGTCGTGCAGCGTCATCACGGTCGCCAGGCCGTGGGCGTGCATCGGGCCCAGGATCGACGGCGAGAGCTGATGGTAGATGTTGTGCATGTGGACGACGTCAGGGGCGAAGTCGGCCAGCACCGCCGCCACACCCCGGCGGCTGGCCGGGGAGTAGAGCATCCGGGCGGCCGCGCGCGCCTTGGCACCGGCACCTTCGGGGGCCGGCTCCAGCTCCACCAGCGGCGGGAAGTGCTCGGCGTAGCGCAGCGGTGGGTTCTCCGGGTGCGTCATGCCGAAGAACTCGACATCGTGACCAGCGGCCCGCTGGAGCGCGGCGACGTCCTGCATGTAGCCCTCCGCACCGCCCCGGCGGTAGAGGTACTTGTTCACCTGCAGGATCCGCATCTCGCCTCCCTTCCCCTTCGCCCACCGGCCCGGCGCACCTTGCCACTCGGCGCCCGCATTCTCAACGACGCCCGGTGGCCGGGGATGCGGCTGCCCCCTTGCCCCGGCCCGCCCGAGTATCGGCAGGAACCGCGGCGGCCCTTACGCCTTCCCCGCGGTTGGTCACGGTTGGAAGCGGCGGGTGTAAGGACGGTGCAAACGCGGGCCGGTCCCGTCACGGCACCGGTATGCTGGGACCACTGAACCGGGCGCGCGGCCGACCGGGCGCGGAAGGACCTCGGTGTATCGATCTAAGCTGGCTCGGGCCCGGCGTCGGGTGCTCCACGCGGTCGAGCGGCGTACGTTCCGGCCCGCCACCGAAACGCTGGACCTCGACGAGCTGGTCAGCCCCCTGCGCTACGACGTCATCGTACGGGCGGAGTACTTCGACTACCTGACCGAGCGCCTCGACCTCTACGACGCCGACTTCGACCGCTACGTCGCAGCGGCCACCGACACCCGCTACTTCACCTGGTTCGCCACCGTGGCCCTCAAGCGCTACCGGCCGCAACGGGCGACCGACCCAAGCCATGTCATGGCGGAGTTCCGCGCCCGGCTGCGCCGCTCCGCCTCGTTGCTCCGCAGCTTCGAGAACGAGGGCTTCGACCCCCGTTACCCGGTCTCGGTGCGCACCGCCGTCCCCGGCGCCACCACCGGCACGGGCAAGCTCGTCTCCCGCAGCTACTACCCCGGCGACGGCTGCCACCGGCTGGCGCTGCTGGTGCGAGCCGGGCAGCACACGCTGCCTCCGTCGTACTACCAGGTACGCCGCGACCCGCAGCGCACGGTCATCGACAACACCCACAGCCTGATCCGGGACCTGCGGCTCACGCCGGAGGAGTACTACCGGTTCCTGTCCAAGGGCTACGACGACTCGACCGTCTCCGACGCACCGTCGCTGCTCGCGAACGTCGCCGAGCGGGCGCCGCACCGGCTCAGCGAGCTGCGCGGTGTCCTGGCCGTCGACGAACGGGCGTTCGTCCGCCCGCCCGAGGGGAGCACGGCGAGCCGGGTCGACTGACCCGCCGCCGACGAGAAGATGGTCTCCCGATCGTCCGCCGGAGGGCGGGGCTACCGGTTGCTCGCGGCCACCCTGGCCGCGGTGGCACTGGCCGGCTGCACGTCCGGAGGGGGTAACTCGGGCGGCTCGGGGCCGCGGCCGGCATTGCGCGGGAACCTCTACACCGGACCGGTGGCGCACGGTTCGCCCACCCCGTTCGGGATGAAGTGGGACTGGGCCCGGGTCGACGCCTACGGGCCGTATCTGCGCCAGCTGTCCGGCAGCGCGACGTTCTACCAGTTCAGCTGGTGTGAGATCGAGCCCCGGCCGGGTCAGCGGGACTGGAGCTCGGTCGACGCGGTGGTGCGCGCCAGCGACCGGCTCGGCTACCCGTTGTTCCTCAAGGTCCGGGTCGGCTCCTGCTGGGCCACCGGCGGCCAGGTCGGTACCGCCCGCGGCGACCGCCAGAAGACGGCCTCGGCACCGCCGAGGTCCTTCGACGCCTACGCCGAGTTCGTGCGGGCGACCGCGGCGCGCTATGCCCCCATGGGCGTGCACGAGTGGGCGATCGAGAACGAGGTCAACGCCAAGAACTTCTGGACAGGTACGCCGGCCCAGTACGAGGAGTTGGTACGCCGTGGGTCGGCCGCCCTGCGGGCCGCCGACCCCAAGGCGCGGGTGCTCGACGGCGGCATCAGCAGTACGGCGTACGGCGTGGGCATCGCCGACCGGCTGCTGGCCCGGGGCGAGGCGGCGGCCGCCGTGGCGGCTTACTCGCGGTACTACGCCCGGCGCTTCGATCTTCGGGCGGCCGACTTCCCCCGGGTGCGTACCGGTGCGGAGCTCGCGTCGGCACTGCACGGCGAGCAACCGCGGCGCAACCTCGACTACCTCGAGGTGACCTTTCGACTGATCCGCGACCGGGTCGTCGACGCCGACCAGCTGCACTTCTACGAGAGCTGGGACAACGTCCCGGCGCTGCTGGACTACCTGCGGTCTCGGCTGCCGCCCAGTTTCCCGGTCGAGGCGTGGGAGGTGGGTCAGTTCTGGCCGGACGGTCCCGCCGACGAGAGCGTCCGCGGCGCGGAGATGGTGAAGTCGCTGGCGCTGCTGCTCGGCGGCGGTATCCGCCGGGTGATCTGGCTGCCGCTGGCATTCAACGCCGAGGGGCGCCAGCCGGCCGAGCTGCGCTTCGGACTGCTCGACCCCAAGGGCGTCGTCCGGCCGGCCGGACGGGCCTTCGCGACCCTAGTCAGCGCAGCCCGGGGCGCCAGCTGGCAGCCGGTGCGGGTGGCGGGCGGCGGCGCCGGCGTGGCCTTCGCCCGGGCCGGGTCGACGGTGCTGGTCGTCTGGGGGGGCTCGGGCGCCAGGTTGCGCCCGCTGCCGGGGGCGGCCACCTCGGTGCGGACGGTCACCGGGGATTACGTTCCCGTTCCCCCCGGCGGCCTGTCGTTAGGTACGCTACCTGTTGTTGTGAGCGTGGCCGGAGATGTCTCGGTAGCGATCAGGATGGTGAGCTAGTCCAGGTGACGGCGGATGACGAGTCGAGGGCGGGAGCCGCGCCGCGATGACTGCGACCCCTCCGGGGCGCCGGCCACCTGAGGACGAGCCGGCCGGCCGCTACCTGCGCCGCCGGCTGATGCGGCACTGGCATTGGGGCCGCACTCAGGGCTTCTCCCGGCTGATCGAGGAAGACGAGCTGAACCCCTTCACCCGGATCCCGACCGCGGTGTCGAAGTGGCGGTGGCGGCGGTCCAACGGCGTCGCGCAGGGCAGCGCCGTACCGGTGTTCCTGGTCGGCCTGCAACGGTCCGGGACCAACATGCTCGTGCGCGGGCTGGAGGCCTCTCCCGAGTTCGAGGTCCACAACGAGAACGACCCTCATGCGTTCCACCGGTTCCGGCTGCGCTCCGATCACGAGGTGGCCGCCATCGTCAGCGCGAGCCAGCACCGGTACGTGCTCTTCAAGCCCCTGTGCGACTCCCACCAGATCGACCGGCTGCTCGACGAGCTGCCGGTCGCCGCGCCCGGCAGGGCCGTCTGGGCATTCCGGGACGTCGACGGGCGGGCCCGCTCGGCGCTCGCCAAGTTCGGGGACTCCAACCTCCAGGTGCTGCGTCAGGTAGCAGCGGGCGAGGCCGGCGACCGCTGGCAGGCCCAGCGGCTCTCGGAGCCCCACCTGGCACTGATCCGCGAGTTCGACTACGACACGATGTCCCCCGCGTCGGCCGCCGCACTTTTCTGGTACGTCCGCAACTCGCTGTTCTTCGAGATGCGCCTCGACGAGCGTGACGACGTGATCCTGTCGTCGTACGACGCCATGGTCACCGACCCCGAGGGGAACATGCGGGCGCTGTGCCGCTTCCTCGGCTTCCCGTGGCGGCCACAGCTGACCGCGCACATGGCGCCACGCGGCGGCGCTAGCCGTAGCGCGCTCGACGTCGACGTCGCGATCCGGGAGCGCTGTGAGGACCTGCGGGGCCGCCTCGAGGCCACCGCCGCCGAGCAGAAGCGCCGGCTGCTGATCCCCCGCGAGGCCGAGGAGCGCACGGTCGGCTGACGGCGAGTGCTGCGCCGTCCGGGTGGCGGTCGCTGCGCCGCGCGGGTGAAGCTCACGCTCACGGGGTTTGGTCCGACCGCCGTAGCGTTTCAGGCGGCAATCGGAGCACGCCGATACCGGGGAGGTCACCCTCGACCTCACAGGAGCACCCTCCGTGTCCAGCATCTCCTTTCGCCGCTCTGTTATGGCCTCTCTGGTCGCCACCTCCGTCGCGATGGCGGCCTACGGCGCCCATGTCGCCGGGGCCACGGACCCGCCGCCGAACGTGCTCAAGCGCTGGGCCGCCACGATGGGCGGCGACCAGAGCCTCACCCTCGAGCAGGCTCTCGAGAACGCCCGCAACTTCGACCTGATCGCCGGTCACCCGCGCGCCTTCGCGCCGTACCTGGAGCGGATGCGCGCGGTCAACCCCGACCTGAAGATGGTCTTCTACCTCAACGGTGCCTACGCCCAGAAGAACGAGGGCACGAAGTACCCCGAGTCCTGGTACGCCCGCGACCGGGCCGGAAACAAGGTCCGGTCCCGCGGGTTCGGCAACTACCTCATGGACGTCGCCAACCCGGCCTGGGCCGCCGACCGGGCCGCGGCGTGCAAGGCCGGCATCGCCAAGGCCGGCTGGAACGGCTGCTACGCCGACATGCTGGGCGTCGCCCCCCTCGGACAGGGCTACGGCACCGGGCTCCCGGTCAACCCGGCGACCGGCGACGTGTGGACCCCGGGCAGCTACATCGCCGCCACAGCGGTCATCGGCGGGGTGATCAAGGCTGCGAACTCCGATGCGATCGTGGTCGGGAACGGCCTCAACAACGGCCACTACTACTACGACGCGGACCAGGGTACGGCGCGCAACCTGCTCGCCACCCTCGACGGCGGCAACGCGCAGGGATGGCTGCGCGGCACCAGCCAGTCGGTCGAGAAGTTCAAGAAGGAGCCGGTGTGGAAGCAGAACGTCGACATGCTCGGTGATGCCGGCGCCCGCGGCAAGTCCGTCCTGGCGATGACCAAGATCTGGCACACGCCGGCTACCGAGGCGCAGAAGGCGGCCGTCCACCGCTACGCCCTGGCCTCCTTCCTGCTCGGCACCGACGGCAAGCAGTACTGGTTCTGGTCCGACCGCGGCTACGAGGGCGCGGCCGCACAGGACGCGGCGTACGAGCACGTCAACGTGGGGCAGCCGCTGGGGTCCTACGCTGCGGTCGGCACCGCCTACGTCCGGCACTTCACCAACGGCGTGGCCGTGGTCAACCCCACCACCAGCCCGGTGACGGTGGACCTGGGTGGCAGCTACCGCAGCCTGGACGGGGTCACCGCGGCAGCGGTGACGCTGGCTCCCAACACCGGGGACGTCTACTCGCGCTGAGGGACCTCACCTCACGCACGGGGGCTGCGGCTTCTCGCCGGGGCCCCCGTGTGGTGCGCTCAGCCCGCCGTACCGTCGTCCGCGCCGGCCCCCGCGCCCAGGACGACGATGCGGCGTACCGATGAGCTCCCGGTGCCCCCGTACACCGACACCTGGTCGCCGATCGCAAGCGAGGCAACCGAGGAGTCCGACCCGTGGCGGCGCACCTTGGTGGCCAGTCCGAAGCGGAAGTCGTGAACGGCGCCGTCCCGCCTGCGCACGGTGATGGAGGCGGCGGTCACCGCGACGACGGTCCCGCGCATCGCCGCCTCCCGGTCCGCGCGAGGCGGCGAGACCGGGCGCGTGCCACCGGCTCGGGCCCCGTCGGCGCAAGCCGCGGCGCCGGTGAGGAGCAGGCCGGTGGCCAGGACGGTGCCGAGCCGGTGCCGGTCGCTCACCCGGTGGTCCGGCTGAGCCGGGCGCCCACGGCGCGAAGCTCGTCCGCCGCCATCTGCCGGTACGACGCGGGCAGCTCGATGGAGTCGGCACCCTGGGTGACGCCGTAGTCCAGCGCCTGCAGCAGGTCGCCGACCCGGCTCGCCGTGGCGGTCTGGTAGGACAGGGGCGGACCGAGCTCCTTGAGCTTGGCGTTCAGCTCCGGATAGTTCGGCGGGAACCGCAGCGAGTTGTTCTCCAGCACGCACCGGGGCCCAAGCGTGTCGCGGCAGTAGCCCATCAGCTCCTCGGTGAAGGCTTCATCGACCGCCTTCACCCCTTTCTGCTCGATGTCCTGGTACGGCGTGAACTGGAGGTCGGAGCGGGTGGAGGTCCATGCCGAGTGGGCCCGGACCGACTCCTGCAGGCAGGTGCGGTCGGCCTCCTTGGTGAATCCGGCCGCGAGCAGGTTCGCGATCGAGGGCCGGTCGCCGCGCAGCCGGACGAAGCTCTCGGCGTACACCAGGGCGCAGCGGGAGATGACGTTCTCCCGCAGCTCCGGCACCGAGTCGTACCTGGCGGCCAGCTTCGCCTGGAGGTCGGCGTAGGCGCGGCCGTACTCCGGCGTCCAGAACCGGCCCACCGTCGCTCCCTGGGCCGCCTGGTTGCCCTGCGGGTTGGTGATGGCCACCGGAGCCCCGCCGAGCTCCTTGGCCCACTGCGGCGCCTCCGGTCCGGCATAGACCCGCAGCTTGAGGGCGAGCGGCGCGTCCGGCCTGGCGATGTTGAGCCGGCGCACCTCGGCGATGGCCCGGTCGATCGGGTTGTCGGGGGCGATCGGTCCACCGGCACTCGGTTGCAGCTCCGACCACAGCGCCTTGACCACCCACCCGCGGACCACGCCCTGGAAGGCGGCCGGGGGAGTGCTGTCCCGGTCGAGCAGGCCCTGCAGGGGTGCCTTGAGGACGCCCGGCGGCGGCGTCGATCCCGGCGAGGCGCTGGTCCCCGGTGTGGGCAGGGTCGTCGCCCGGCAGTCGGCTCCCCGGCAGCCGGAGGGCCGCAGCAGCACGACCGCGAGGATGCCTGCACCGAGAAGGACGAGGACCGCTGCCGCGGTGAGTAGCCGCCGGTCCAGCCGACGCCGTGGCGGGGGGCCGGTCACTTGGACGCTCATCGGTCTACTGCCTCGCTTTTCCGCCCGCGGGTGGGCCTCGTCCGTGGGCGCCGCCACGGCGGGCACCTCTGTTGTCCCTTCCAACGTCCCCGTCGGCTGCCGTAGTTTCCGGCCGCGGTGACCCGCAGGACTTCTCGGCGCATTGCCCTGCACGCTTTACCGGCGGCGAACATGACGAGGCGCCGGACCCGAACTGGTCCGGCGCCTCGTTGCGCTTCGGCTAACCGGTCAGCGGTAGTCGCGGACGAAGATGTCGTCGAGCGAGGTGTTGAAGTTGTTGTCGTTCGGCACCAGGTTGCAGAAGCCGGCCAGGAAGGCGACGACCCGGCCGTCGGCACTCATGAACGGCCGGCTGCCGAGGTCCTCCCCGCCGGCCCGCGCCATCGGCTCGACGGTCGTCGGGCTGGCGGCGGCGCCGCTGGGGCAGCCACCGGCGTCGCCGTTCTCGGTGCCGTAGGCCACGCTGACCCGCTTGTTGAACGCCGCGCTCGGCGTCTCCCAGTACTCCCGCACGAAAACGTCACGCTGGCCGTTGCCGTCGCCGGCCACGACGTTGCGGGCGTTCGCCGCGAAAACGACGGTGTCGCCCACCTCGTCGAGGTCGGGCCGCTGGCTGGCCGCGGCGAGCTGGTTGCCGTTCTGGTCGACGCTCACGCGGGTCGTCCTGGCGGTCGCCATGTTGCGTACGAAGACGTCGAGAACCCCGTTCGTGTCGCCACCCACCTGGTTGTTGGAGGTGGACTCCCACGCGACGTACTTGCCGTTGCCGTTGATGGTCGGCCGGGTGCTGTTCTGGTTGGCGTTGCCGCCGGTCGTGCTGACGCTGGCGCGGATCGCGTTCGTCGAGACACCCAGGAACGGGTTGCCGGCGCGGAACACGTCGGTCTTGCCGTTGGTGTCGCCCGCCACGAGGTTGGAGGCCTGCGACTGGAAGGCGATGTACGTGCCGTCGTAACTGATCTCGGCGTGCAGGCTCTCCCCGTTCGGGTTGCCGCCGTTGTCGGCGACGGTGACCCGCCGGTTGGTGTCGCTGACCCGGTCCCAGACGTAGACGTCGCCGCGGTGGGTGGCGCCCGGGGCGAGGTTCGCGGCCTTGGAGTTGTAGGTGATGAAGCGGCCGTCCTGGCTGATTGTCGGCCGGGTGCTGTAGCCGTCCGCCCGGCCGCCGCCGGCCGCGTGGCTCACGATCCGGGTGACTCCGGTGGACATGTCGCGCACGAAGATGTTGCCGGTGCCGGTGGTGGTGCCGGCCACCAGGTCGGTCGCCAGCGACTGGAAGGTGACGTAGCGGCCATCGCCGCTGACGTCGGTGAAGGTGCTCTCACCGTTGGGGTCGCTACCGACATCGCCGCTGGACTTGCCCGCCTTGACGCTGACCCGCTTCACCAGCCAGCGGCTGGTGGGGTCGGCGCAGTTCGCCCGACTGGACAAGAAGACGTCGATGCCATTGAAGTTGTTGTCGTTGGGCACCAGGTTGTTCGCCGCCGACTGGTAGGTCACGTGGCATCCGTTGGAGCTGATCCGCGGCCGCTGGCTGGTGCCGTTCGGGTCGCCGTTGCTCGGCGTCACCGACGCGCGGGTGTTGACTCCACCGGTGTAGCTGAAGGCGTACGCCGCCGGGGCCGCCAGTCCGATCACTGCGGTCACGACGACACCGACGGTTCGTAGTCTCTTGGTCACAGGGGCTCCCAGATCCGCAAGGCAGTACGGGGGTCACCTGAAAGGTTCCGTGAGCTGCGGCGACACGTCCATAGCCCAATCGGCCCCCTTCTGGTAGGGGCGCCGGGAGCGGCCGGTAAGCACTGCACCAGTGGATCGGAGGATGGCTCAGCCGTTGCGACCCAGCATGCTCGCGTAGCTCGTCAGCGTGGCCGGAGACCAGTTCGTGTAGCCGTTGGGCAGCTCCACCGAAGCGGCTCCCATCGATCCGGACCAGGCCAGCGCCGCCCGGTAGTCGCCGATCCGGTGGTACGTCGCGGTCTGCAGGCTGATCGCGCCGCCCATCTGCTCCATCTTGCGGAACATCTCACCGGCGGCCGACGTCAGCGGCCCGGAGGACCGGATGGAGTTGTTCTCCAGCGAGCAGCGCTCGCCAAGGACCTCTCGGCACCGCTCCATCTGCGCCTCGGTGTAGGCCAGGTCGATCTTCGAACGACCGTCGGACTGCATAGCCTGGTACGGGCTGAAGGCGATGCCGGACCGGGTGTGCGCCCACACCCGGTGCGCGTCCATCTGCTCGTCGTGGCATACCTTGTCGGCCTCAAGAGTCAGCCCGGCGCGCCGCAGGTTGGGCATGCTCTTGCCGTCGGACCCCTGCCGCAGGTAGGTCTCGGAGTACACCGTCTGACATCGGGTGACGATGGTCGAGCTGACCTCTGGCACGTCGTCGTACAGCGCGGCCAGCTTGGTCTGCAGATCGGCGTATGCCGCGCCGTAGCTGGCGGTCCAGAACCTTCCGATCGTCATGACCCGGTGGTTGTCCGGGTTGTAGACCGTGACGGGTGGACCGTCGAGCGTCTTGGCCCAGGACGGCGAGTCCACCCCCGCCCGCACCCGCAGCTTGAGGTGCATGCCCGCCTCCCGGGCCTGGGCGATCGCTCGGTCGATCTCGTTCGGGTGCGCGATCGGTCCATCCTGGACCGGCTGCAGCTCTGCCCAAGTGGTGCTCACCACGAAGTTGCGAATGGCACCGGTGTAGCCCTTGGCCGGGAAGTGATGCCGGTCCAGGAGCCCCGAAAGCGGCGGCTTGACCGACGGCGACGTCGAGCCGGCGTGCGCGCCAAGCGCGACCACGACCAGGGTCGCCTGCAGCAGGGCCAGGCTGCCGAGACCGACTTTGCGGATCGGCAGTCGGGTCGGCGGGCGGCGTGGCGAAGAGTGCCTGGCGGACATGGGAAGGGTTCTCCTTCTCGCGTGGCGAGGGGTTCGTGAGCGGTTCCGGGAGTCCCCCCGCAGGACCGGGCCCCGTGCGACGCGACGTGCGCCTGTCCCGATGTTTCGGGGCCAGCCGAACGCCCTTGAGCGCATCGAGGCCCCGGCCGCCGGGTTTTCACCCGTTGGGCGCAACTGCAAGGGCGCTCGATGCACCCGTACGCCGGCAGCCGTGCCCTCCGATCGGCCGCAGTTTGGGCAAGTCGAAGGGGTACGCCGCCGGGGGATGGCCATACTCGGACAGTGAACGCGCGCTCACCCAAGGGAGCACCGGTGCAGGTGGCCAGGACCAGGACGGCCGTGGCCGCGCTCGCGGTGTGCCTCGCCGGAGCCTGCACGAACGGAGACGGCTCCCTGGCAGGGCCGACCGACTCTGCCTCCCCGAGCCCGAGCGTCTCCGGCGCCTCGCCGACCGCCGGCCCGAGCGGGGTCAGCGCCGCCGTTACCGCGGCATACTCCGCCCTGTCGACCAGCCTCGCCGGTCTCGCCAAGAACCTGCCGGCGATGTCCAACACCGCCGACTTCCGCCCCGACCTGGCCGCCATGAACGCGGCCCTGGCGCGTGCCCGCGACGGGCTCGCGGCCGAACGGGCTGCCCGCTACCCCAGCCCGGACTGCTCCCGGGTGCGCGCGGACGCCACCGTGGTCCAGGCCGCCTCCGCCGATGCGCTCGGCGCCCGCGACCGCATCGCCGCTCGGGCGACGGCGGTCGCCGCCGCGTCGCAGCGGGTGGCGGCCGACCGGGCGCTGGTGGCCGCCAAGTCCGCCGCGCTGAGCGCGGCGCTCAAGGCGACCGGCTCCGTGCTGCCCCCGTCGCTCAGCGTGCCGGACGTCTCCGGAACGCTGACCAACGCCAAGAGCGCACAGGCGCAGGTTGCCGCCACGACAGCCTCCGCGCAGTCAGCCGGTGCGGCTGGCGCGGCAGACGCGGCATCGCTGCGCTCCAAGGCCGGCCAGATCGCGAGTGTCTGCTGATCGCCCGGCGCGCGCGGTGCCCTCTCAGGCCCGGCGCGGCACCCGGCCGAGCCCGGCCCGGCCGGCTAGCATCTTGACGACCAGCCGATCCTCGGAGCTCAGGCCCAGGGCACCGACCAGCAGCAGGTAGCTGCCGGACAACGCCAGTACGCCGGTCAGCAGCTCCCAAGGGGGGGCGGTGAAATTGCGCACCAGGAGGCCGACAGCCAGCGCCCCGGCCCCGGCGGCCAGCCCCTTGAGCACCCCGGTGTCGAACGGCAGCATCCCCATGATTGCCCACACCTGGAAGACCCGCAGGACGTTCACCAGCGTCAGCGAGATGGCCCACGCGACCGCGGACCCGAGAATGCCGTGGGTGGGGATCAGCCAGAGGTTGAGGCCGATGTTGAGGACCAGGGCACCGACGTTGTCGATGGCGGAGAGCCCCGGCCGCCCGGACTGGTTGAGCATGACCCCACAGGGGCCGGTGGCCGAGTCGACCAGCTTTCCGATCGCCAGCACCACCGTCACCGAGGCACCGACGACATAGGCGGGACCGAACAGCCGTAACAGGTCGTGCGGAAAGGCGAGCAGAGCCACGAACGCCGGCAACGCCAGGCGCACGATCCAGCTGGTCGCCACGCCGTACGTGCGCGCCAGGCTCTCGGTCCGGCCACGGTGATAGAGGTTCGCGATGCGCGGAGCGAACGAGGCACTGATCGGCGCCGCCACGAAGGTGGCCAGCATGACCAGCCGAGTGGAGACGTTGTAGATCCCTACCTGCCCGCTGGGCAGGAAGATGCCGAGCAGGATCGTGTCGGCCCACACCAGGCCGGACGACGCCAGGGAGGCGAGCCAGCTCACCATCGAGAAGCCGAGCAGCTCGCGCACCAGATATCGCGGCCGGCCCGCGCCGCGTCCGAGCAGCCGTCGCAGCGCGACACCGGCCGCCACGGCGCCCGCGAGGTTGCTCAGGACCAGTGCGGTCATCGCGCCCTCGAGTCCGAACCCGGCCCCGACCAGCGCGACCGTCAACCCGAGTCGCACGAGCGGCTCGAAGATCAGCCCCACGAACGCGAAGGGTCGCATCGTGCGAAAGCCCTGGGTGGCCGACAGCGCCGCGTCGGTGAAGGTAGCCACGGGGAGCGCGAACGCGACATAGCGCAGCGGCATGACCAGCTGGTCGTCGCGGAACGCCGTCTCGACCAGCCAGGGCGCGATCGTGTACAGGGTGGCGCCCAGCGCCAGTGCGCCCACGGTGCTGATGGTCACGCCGATCCGCACCGTGCCGCGCACCGCGCCAAGGTCGTCGTCGACGAGGTGCACGGCCACGAATCGCGTCAGCCCGGCGCGAAACCCGCTCAACGACAGCAGGCCCAGCAGAACCAGGAAGGCGAAGGCCTGCGCGTAGAGCCCGACGTCGGCTCGACCGAGCTGCCGGACCAGGACCACGGTGACGCCGAGCAGGGAGAGCTGGCTGATCACCGCTCCGACGAGGTTCAGCCCGCCGCCGCGGGCCATGCCGAGAACCTCCCGGTCGTTCTCCGCGGCCCCGGCTGCGCCCTCCGCCGCCACGCCGGGCAGGGTGGCGGCGTCGTCCGCGCCCGCCCGCGAGCCGCGGCGGGCACGCGTCTTGACCCGGGCGGGACGCGTCGGCGCCGGGGCGTCCGGCGTGGACAGCGGGCGACGGTCAGGCACT
>JAABUS010007182.1_pt1 | contig 12981 bp, 10 predicted proteins | sample 5560161 | NCBI WGS metagenome assembly JAABUS01 (sample SAMN10711885, study PRJNA513376) | rock metagenome | isolation source: Antarctica rocks | place: Antarctica: Victoria Land, Trio Nunatak nord | collected 2016-01-04 | reverse complement strand
CCGTTTGCGCGACTGCTCCGCCTTGCCCACGTCCAAGCTCCAACCCAACATGAGCCGGAACAGCTACACAACCCGCCCAAATCACGGCTAGCCATACGTCAATCAAAATGAGGGGATTCGTGAGGGCTGCAGGTTGCCAGTCATCCTGTTTTGACGGATGCGGCACTCCTTTGCGTGTATTGAAGCAAGACGTAATCATTGAATATGGCCGTTAAACCGCCTTCGGTCCTGCCGAATGATGCCTTCGAGTTCATTCACAGAACTGACTTGGTTAGGACACCTCCTGGCCCAGCACACTTCGTTTTCCGGCAAGCTGGCAGTAGTACTTCTATGTTGAAATGAGCTTTCTGATAAGTCCGAGATTCCAAAGCTATTTTGCTGACGCTTTCTCCCTCGCGCTCTGCATCATATGCAAGGTACATTGGGAAAACCTATGGAGGACACTATGAGCTATCGTATAAATGCATCATGCGCTGCGGGTGCAGTCAGCGTCCCAGTATCCTCTTCGGATGATGCTTGGGCCAAGGCAGATGCGCTTGCCAATAATGGATATCGGGACATCGTCATTATAGATGCGGGTACTGGTATGCCTGTAAAACGTAAGTCGACCGTATTCACGGGAGCCTTATGCGAACCTGCATCACTGGGACACATTTCCGGACAAGGCGGTTGTGTTGTGGGCACCAGGGCAGTTCGAATTGTGCATGCTGCCGCAGAGTAACAGCTTCCACGGGAACTGGCTTTTGCCGGCTTCCGGCCTGAGATGCTGCTAGGTTCTGTTAGGGCTTGAGGTATATTCCCATATTGAGCGGATGAACGACAAGGGGCTGTATGGCGTCCTTTCGGACGCGGTGTGGGCACGGCTTGAGCCGCTGATTGAGGTGGTGCGCCCCCACGGCAAGACGGAGCCGCATGAGTTGCGGCGCACGGTCGAGGCGATCATTTGGCGGCATGACAACGGCGCCAAGTGGCGGTCGGTCCCGGCGGGGCTTGGGCCGTGGTGGATGGCCGCGCAGTGCTACAACCGTTGGTTCCACTTGGGCGTATGGGAGCGCCTGCTGGCGCTGGCGCAAGAGCGCGGCGGGGGTGCGGAGCTTGGCATGGCGTTTCTGGACGGCAGCAACGTCCGCGCACACCGGTGCGCGGCGGGTGCGGCCAAAAAAGGGGGACCGGCGCCGAGCGGGACCAGCGCGAGGCGCTCGGGCGCTCGCGCGGCGGCTTTGGCACCAAGGCGGTCGTCCTGGCCGACAGCCACGGCCGGGCGGTTGGCTTTGTGCTGGCGCCGGGTCAGGCGCACGAAGCGCCGCTGGCGCCTGCGTTGCTGAGCATGGTGCCGGGCGGCCCTGGGTGGGTGGTCGCAGACAAGGGCTACTCGTCTGATGCCCTGCGCGCCCAGGTGTGGGACAGGGGCGCGCGGCCCGCGATCCCGGCCAAGCGGAACGAGGCCCCCGTGCGCTGCCCGGACTTCATTTACAGGCACCGCAACGAGGTCGAACGACTGTGGGGCAGGCTGAAAGAGTGGCGGGCCGTGGCGACGCGCTATGACAAGCTTGCCCAGTCCTTCATGGGCGTGCTCTGCCTCGCCGCAACCATGGATTGGATCAAGCCCTAACAGAACCTAGTCCGTCCTATTCAAAGCTCTGAGGCTCATTTCGAAATCTGAGCGCCGGATATGGTTCAGCACTGCGCCTGTTTCATCGCGATTGGTTCTGCCCTGGTCTGGTGGCCATAAGCGGCTTGCAGGCGCAATCAGGATTGACCCTGGCACGAAACCGGGGCCACGGCAGAGTAAATAACGGGCAGATCCCACGCTGGACTCTGCAAGCAAGCCATAAAAGCGAGGCAAAACCGTCTCGCAGGCTGGCAAGATGATTGATGGCCGGAGGCCGGCGCGAGGGCGGGTTGTTCATGCCCTGCCGCGCCGCCGCGGCCAGCTTTTTGCCGTGCGATCCATGCTGCAGTCCCGCGCGCATGCTACATCCCTGCTTATGGAGACCAAACCGCCCATCCCGCGCGCGATCCTTGTCGGCATCCAGGCTCCAGGCATCGAAGACTCCGCCTACGCCGCGAGCCTGGAGGAGTTGGGCCGCCTGGTAGAGACGCTTGGCTATGAAGTCGTCGGCACGCTGTCGCAGCGGCGCGATGGCACTGGTGGCGGAACCGTGCTCGGCAAAGGCAAGCTCGAGGAGCTTGCGGCGATGACCGGCGGGACTGGCACCGTCGCGTCCCTGGCGACCCCGCAAAAGTCGAAGGCGCGCGAGCGCTTCGAGGCGGCCAGCGAGGCGCCGCGTGCCCGGCAGGCCGCGCCGGACCCGAAGGTGCCGCCGAAGCCGGAGTTCGTGATTGTGGACCATGACATCTCGCCGAGCCAGGCCCGCAACCTGGAGATGGCGACCGGCGCCCAGGTGCTGGACCGGACCGGCGTGATCGTGGAGATCTTCCATCGCCACGCCCACAGCCGGGAGGCGAAGCTGCAGGTGGAGATGGCGCGCCTGCGGTATGTCGCACCGCGCCTGCGGGAGTCCACCGCGGGCGGCGGACGCCAGCGTGGCTCCGGCGCGGGCGAAACCGACCTCGACCTGGATCGCCGCAAGATCCGCGACCGCCTTGCGGAGCTGAAGGGCCAGTTGGAGGACGTCCAGCGGGACAACGACCAGCGACGGCTGGCGCGCCGCGATCAGCTCCGGGTCGCGCTGGTCGGGTACACGAATGCAGGGAAGTCGTCGCTCATGCGTGCGCTCACGGGCAGCGAGGTGCTGGTCGCGGACAAGCTGTTTGCGACGCTCGACACGACGGTGCGCGCGCTGCAGCCGGAGACGAGGCCGCGCGTGCTGGTTTCGGACACGGTCGGGTTCATCAAGAAGCTGCCGCACGACCTCGTCGCGTCGTTCAGGTCCACGCTGGCCGAGGCGCTCGAAGCGTCGCTGCTGCTGTTCGTCGTCGATGCGTCCGACCCCACGTATGAGGCGCAGCTTGAGGTAAGCCGCAACGTGCTGGGCGAGATCGGCGCCGAGGTCGTCCCGTCGCGCCTGCTGCTCAACAAGGCCGACCGCGTGAGCGACGCCGGCCGCGCTGTGCTCCAGGCGAAGTACCCCGATGCGATCCTACTCTCTGCGAAGTCGCCTGAGGATGTCGCCGCCCTGCGCGAGACGATCATCGCATTCTTTGAAGCTGCGATGGTGGAGGAGCAGATCGTTTTGCCGTATGCGAAGCAGGGACTGCTTGGCGAGGTTTACGAGGCTGCCCGCGTGCTGTCGGATGAGTATGACGCCAGCGGCCGGGTCATGCGGCTGCGCGGCATGCCCGGGGCGATTACGCGGCTGCGGCGGCTGCTTGCGGCCTCGTGAGGCCAACGGCCAGCCGGCCGCGGGGAGGACTGACGCACCCGGCTGACCGCCGGGCAGCGCCGCGGCCGCCGCATGCCCGTCCGGCGCCTTGAGCGTACCGCATGAATAACCGATCCAGTTTGTGCTGTGTGGGGGGGTTGATGGGTTGGACGCCCCCCGACGGCACATGTGCCAAGGTGGTGGTGTCGACCAGCCACTAGACGAGGCGTCCGTGGGACAGGCTAGCAGAGTCGGATTGGACAGTGCAACGCGGGTTTTTCAGGCACATGGGGCGGATGCGTCCGGCCATATGGTGTTTTGCAGGCGGCGTTGATGGGGTGGACGCCCCGTGGGCGATCATTAACCTCGGTGACGCTGTCCAAGGAGGAACTCATCGCGTCGCCCGGCCGTGTTTGAGGGCAGGATGCACGGCCTTGCCAATGATGTGCGTATCCGCGCCGATGACCTGCGCCCCGGCCCCAGGGGCTACGCATGAAATATCTCTCGCCTGCTGCGCCCTGACGTATGATGACGCTCCCTCGCAATAGCGGGGGAGTGGAGCATGTCGGTCGAGAACTTGGGGCAGTATTTCAGCACGATCGAGGACCCGCGCTGGGACCGTCGCAAGATTGGGGGTCAGGCGGCGATCGCCATCGGTGGGTATGGATCGATGGCTGGCTGGAATCGCTGTCCGAAGCCGGAACCGAGCGTGCCATTATAGACAGCGCACCGAACCTGCAGCAGCAGGTCGGCCCCGCGTCGCGACCAGCGTATCTGCTGTGATTTGTTCATCCGGCGGTTCACCAGGAAGTTAGCCGTCCCTTCGGTGATCGCGGTCCCCACCCGCAAGCCCGCACGGTGCCGCTCGGCGTAGTTGACCAGCCAGGCGCTCTGGCTGGTCAGATAGCCATCCAGCGTGCGCAAGGCGGTCCACAGCTTTCGTGATGGCGCTGTAGACCTTCGCTGATCCGGCTCGCCCCGAAAATGGTGCATGACCGCGCGGATGCGATCGATGCTGATTTGGGCATCCTTGGCCTTGCCGTTCCAAATGCGCCAGTGCAGCCGCTTGACCTCCGCGACGATCACCGCCTTCGCCGCCACCTGCGCTGGATCATCCGCCGATAGGCCGTCGGCGATTTGCTTCAGGTGCTGCAGCCGCATGGCGACGTGAAACCAGTCGAGCATCGGCCGCGTGGTGACGCCGGCATCGGCGAGGATGCGCCGGAGCCCGGGGCAGCCATCGGTGAAGGCGGTCAGCGCCGTGTCCCCGGTTCGTCCGACAGCGTCGAGATTGCGGCGGATCAGCGCTTGGATGTCCGTGCCGGCTTTGGCGACGGCGCCGAAGACCTGGCGGCCACCGAACGCCGTCTCGACATTGCCGACCCGCACCTCCAAATGCCGCTCGCCTTCTGCGCAGCTGCGGATGAAGGTTGAATCCAAAATCATCACAATCGCCGACGCGGCTGTGTCCGGCCTGATCGTCGCGCACTCACCCGGAGCCTCGCCGACCTTCAGGGTATGGCGGCGCAAGGTCTCATGATGCTTTCCCGCGGCGACCGGGAACATCTGCCCCAACACATTCGTGGCCGTCCTGTAGGTCATCAAGGCGCAGAGATGCGCCTGAAGCCGGTCCAGCTCTGGTGTCGATCGGCAATGCGAGGGCCAAGCAATGCCAGCCTCGATCCCGCCACACGCGACACAGCGAAAGCGGGGAAGCCGTAGCGTGACCTGGCCGAAGAGCGTCGACACCGCATGGTCGCGGTAGTCCTTCACACGGCAAACGCCGTCACAGCGCGGGCACTCCGGCCGCCGAACCGCATGGCTCCTAGCCTGCGCGGCGACGATCTCCCGTTGAACGCCCGCCAGCAACAGCTTCGCTTCGGCCAAGGTCAGACCCAAGTTGGCGATATCGACGAGATCATCGGGCCGACTGATCTCCATGACGTCCGCGCATGGTCCCTCGCCCTCAGCCCCAATTTCCACCAACCTCAAAATCCAAGCCACGCATCCACCCTCAGCCAGAGAACGAACGCGAAAATACCCAACTGGCCGCCGCACCCCCAATCTTGCGACGGTCCCTGATGGGTGAGGTGGATCGTGCCCTGGGCAAACGGGCGAGCACCCCCTCATCTCGTATGGTGAAAGTAGGCTGGCTGCCTCAAGCCGCGGGATGACGACATCAAATGCCTCCCAAGGACAGGGGCGAGCACGTTATATGGCTGAAAGGGTACGAGAACGCACTCGAAGCGGAGGATGACGGGATGGCCTCGGATTATGCCTACAACCCGCCCCGAAGTCCGCCGCCGCCGAACAGCAGGAACAGGATGAGCAAGAGCACGATCAGACCCAAGCCCCCGCCAAAGCCGCGTCCGCCGTAATAACCTCGGTTGTAGCCATAGTAGCCCCCACCTCCGAACAGGACGAAGAGCACGATGATCAGCACGATGAGGCTCATGGGTATACCTTTCGAACGGCCCCGCTACCATGCGGGACCTGGTTGCACGGATCGGCAAAGCCAACATCTAGCATTATAGCATGGCGCAGACAGTCACAACACCGCAGACCTAACCATAATCGCTATCAAACCCTGAAGATGATCTCGGAAAGACACTCAGGGCGATTTAGCTTGATCGGCATTTTTGATCGTCTCCAGAACAGCTATAGCTTGCCCGACCAGTTCTCGCATTTGTTCGGTCTCGCTGCTGGTCTTCCTGCCGTGTAGATCTTTTAGCACTACCTCGTACGCTTGGGTGACTGGAGGCAACTCTATCAGATCTTTGGCATGAAGCACTTCTTGTAAGGCAGTCTCTTCGCCGCCCGACATTCCTTCCGACGAAGCGACCGCAAGTTGACGAGCATCTTGCTCCAGATGCTTGAGAGCTTCTATCTTCTGCTCTTTAGACAGCACCGGATCAACAACCACCGCATGCGCCGTGTCAAAATGGGCATGCGGCTTGTCGGCTTTGTCTTGGTCCGATCCCATACTGTTCGTCATTTTCTCGTCCTTCTGAATGCCTGTTATCGACGTGCGACGAGCAACGTCGTTAGTCTGATTTAGCCCACATACGTCACTTGAGGGTAATGTTAGCTTTGCATCGAGCCAGGCACCACGACTCATGGGGTCGGTTGGACTCTGACGAGGTTGACTACGCTCGTTTACCGTTCCCAAACCAGGAACAGCCCCACGTCGCCGGGCCTGCCTTCGGGGTAGGTGATCACCCGCGCAGCCAACCCGAACCCGGCTGGTTTCAACTCGCGTTTCCATCTCGCATAAACCTCGCCCGCCTCGCCCCGGAGCGTCTCCGGCCATTCAGGGTCGGCGTTGTTGATCTTCCGCCCCTCGTCGCTGCACAGGCCGGACGGGAAGCGGAGCAGTTGGATCTCCTTCTCGCCATGCGCGGCCGCGAACCGGGCGTGGGTCAACAAGGTCTCCCACATTTCCGCACTCACATGCTCCTGAAGCATGGCCGTGACCTGCCGAAGCCGCTCCAGCTCGGCCGCGTGCGCCGTGGCCTTTCTCTCGTCGACCATGCCCAGATGTGACGCCTCGGCAAGGTGGCGGAACATGTCGGCCGTGACCGGCGCCGGGACATCCGGGGCGGAACCCGGAGGCGCCGACTTGTTTCCGGAGGCAGCCTTCCCGTGCAGCGCCTTACCGAAGAAGCTCATGATCATGCCGGCGAGCCCGCCCGTCGAGTGCACCACGCCCGGAATCTCCGGTATGCCCTCGACGACGCGCACCAGGTTTGCCCGGGAGACAATGCCCACCATCCTGCCCTCGTGCACGACCGGGAGCCGCTTGATCCCGTGAACCCGCAGCATCTCGGCCACCTCAGGCAGCGGCGCGTCCTGGCCGATGGTGATGACGGGCGCATGCATGACGTCGCGGACGGGCCGGAACACGGCCGCCTCCGTCACGGCGGCGTCCATCTGGCCAGGTTTGGACAGGACGGCCAACCACCACTCTTGCCCACGCAGCCGGTCCTCGTTGCTACGGCCAAGCAGGTCGCCTTCGCTCACCATCCCGACCAGGCTTCCGGCGTCGTCCACGACCGGAACCGCGCTGATGCGGTGCTCCAGCAGCAGTGCGGCCACTCCTTTCACACTTGTCCCGGGTGCGACGGAGACAATGGACAGACTCATGACGTCGCCGGCCGTCGAGGGCCGTTCGGTGATAGGTGGGTGGTGATCCATGGCCGGCTCCTTTGTGCGTGGCCTGACGATTCAAGGCGGCAGGGATTGGTCGCCATGTGAGGCAGTTTGGGCCCCGACCACGAGTACGGCGACAACGCAGGAGGCGATGCGGGTACGCGTGAGGCCCGAACGTTCGCGTCCGCGACATCGGGTGTCAGAGGCGCGGCTGACCCAATGAGCCGCAACAGGTCGGTTGCGCACACTCAAGACCTCCACATCCCTTTCCCGATCCCGGACAGCTCGCGGTCGAGGTAGAAGGCTGCCGAGATGAGAGCGAGATGGGTAAGCGCCTGCGGCGTATTGCCAAGCTGCTCGCCATTGAGGCTGACCTCCTCGGAGAACAACCCAAGCGGGCTGGCATGCCCGAGTAGCTTCTCGAACGCGAGCTGCGCCTCCGCGAGCCGGCCGGCGCGGGCCAGGCACTCGGCATACCAGAATGAGCATGGTGTGAAGGCACCCTCCTGGCCCGGCAGCCCGTCTGAGCTGCGGTAGCGGAACACCAGCGCGTCCACCACCAGCTCGCGTCCGATGGCGTCGAGTGTGGCCAGCCAGCGCGGGTCGGTGGCGGACACGAAACGCACGAGAGGCAGCATGAGCATGGAACCGTCCAGCTCGGTGCTGTCTCGTGTCTGCACGAAGCGGCCCAGATCCTCGTTCCAGAAGTCCGCCCAAACCGAGGCGTGGATGCGATCGCGCGCCTTGATCCAACGGGCAAGGGGGGCGGGCAACGAGCGTTTGCCCGCGAGGCGCACGGCCCGGTCCACCGCCACCCAGCACATGACGCGGGAGTGCAGGTAGTGCCGCGGCGCGCCGCGCACCTCCCATATGCCGGCGTCCGGGTCACTCCAGTGCGCGCAGACGTATTCGACGATACGCGACACGTTGCGCCAGCCTTCATAGCCAATGGCATTGCCATACTTGTTGGCGAGATATGCCGCGTCGAGCAGCGCGCCGTAGATGTCGAGCTGCACCTGCTTGTGCGCAGCGTTTCCGATCCGCACGGGGACAGCGCCGCCATGGCCGCAGAGGTGGGCTAGTTCCACCTCCTCGAGCTGCTTGCTCCCATCCATACCATACATGATCTGCATCGAGCCATCGGCGCCGGTGCAATCGGCGCGGCCCTTGACCCAGCGCATGAAGGCGTTGGCCTCCTCCGCGTAGCCCAGCCGCATGAGGGCGTAAATCGTGAAGCTCGCATCCCGGATCCAGGTGGCGCGATAGTCCCAGTTGCGCACGCCGCCGGGCGTCTCGGGAAGACCGAAGGTGACGGCGGCGGCGATGGAGCCGTGCTCGCGCGAGGTCAACAGCTTGAGCGCCAGCGCCGAGCGGGTGACGGCTTCACGCCAACGGCCCTTGTAGGTGCTGCGCGCGGCCCAGCCGCGCCAACGTGCGACACAGGCGTGGAACAGCGCCTCGGCATCGCTCGCGGCAGCCGGGCGCGCGTCGGCGTCGAGCAGGATGAAATCGGCCACCTCGCCTGCGCCCAGCGTGAAATCCGCGACGGCGTCGCCGCTGTCCGTGTGAAGCTCCACCGAGCCGACCAAGCGCAGCGCGGCGGCGCCCTCGGCCCGGAACACCATGCCGTTCGCGTCCTCCTCGGCTCGCGTCCGCGTGCGCGCATAATCCAGCCGAGGCGCACACCGTAAGGAGAAGCGGACCCGGCCATGCATCGCACGGGCGCGTCGGACCAGGCGTGGCCGGCCGCCCGGCTCGGGGAAAGGCATGAAGTCCGCGACTTCGGCCGCACCCTCAGGCGTGAGCCAGCGGGTGAGGAGAACGTTGGTATCGGGCACATACATTTGTCGGCCACGCGCGACATCGAGCACGGGCGCGAGCGTCCAGACGCCGCCCCGCGACGGGTCAAGCAGGGCGGCGAACACGCTGGGACTGTCGAAGCTGGGCCAGCATAGGAAGCTGACAGCGCCGTCGTCGGCCACCAGTGCCGCCGTTCCCATGTCGCCGACGACACCATGCGCTCCAATCGGGCGGGGAACGACTGGGGCAACCTCGGACTCTGTCAACGGCCGGAGAGGGACGCCGACGCCTTCCATCAGGCCTCACCGCCGTTCACCGCCAGCCGTCCGGCCATCACCCAGGCCTGCGCGGTGACGAAGTCCGTCGTCTTGGATGTCAGGAACATGGCCATACTCATGATCGTCTCGGCCTCGCGTCCAGAGCCCCCAGCGCGTCTACGCCGCCGTTCCTTGCCCGGCGCAGCGCCAGACCGACGCACCCCCGTCCGAACGGTTTGGAAGCCGTGACGAGCGTGCGTTCAATGAGCCGTGCGGTCGGTTCGTCGTGCTGTCGCATGCCCGGAAGCAGGCCGCTCTTGCGACGAACAGTGTCGTCTCGACGCGCCCGATGACGGCGACCTTCGAGTACGATTTGCTCGAAGCATCGGCACAGCGCCCAGCTTACCTCGCTCGGCACCGTCCTGCAGTGAGCGCACCGGGAAGGCTTGGGGGTGATGAGCCTGGTTGGAGGTCAACGTTCGTCGATTGACCGTTTGGCCCAGAGGCGGGCTGCGATGCGGTGTCTTGTCTGCTTGCTTCTGCCGCCTGCCCGGCACCGCCTGCAGACTGGAGTTCTCCGGCGTCATCGGACAGCGCCCGGAGCATTGCTTCAGCAGCCGAGCTTGGACAGGGAAGTGACCCGTCGCAGTGCCCTGTTTCGATTTGGCGAGGTTCACTCGTTCCGCTCGGATCAGCGTCATGGCGTGTCACTCCTCGTTATCTGGAGGGTATGACCTGGTCGGTGTTCAGGATCGGACTGGTGCGGAAGGCTGCGCGGAGGAGCGTATCGGTCCAGCATGATCGCAGGCTCGCGACCGGCTATCAACGTGAGTGCGCTGGTGACATTCCGCACGATGATGGAACCAATCACCGCGACCATCCCGATCATGATGATCCCGAAAACCCGGCCAATCCTCTCGACACTCATGTGGGTAGGCATCACCGGGCCACTGCAAACCATTGCAGCAGCACCGGTTCACCTTCACAAGCGTCACCAGCTGCACCGTTCGTCATCATCATTTCGGAGATCTGGGCCGTTCCGCATAAAATTGCCATGTGCGACGACGGCAAACCTCATGAATTCCGCCGCAATGGGACAGCCGTTTCAGAGCGCGATCCATCTTGACCTTGAACCCAGCCGGCGCCGCTCAATGGAGCGGCCATGTGCGCGCGATCAGCCAGGTGCCCAACACCACGACGAGAGACGTGAGCGGTAGGCCAAGGCGCCAGTAGTCGCTGAACCGGTAACCACCGGGTCCCATCACGAGAAGGTTGTTCTGGTGGCCGATGGGGGTCAGGAAGTCGCAGGACGCCCCGAGCGCCACGGCCATCAGGAAGGCATCCGGCCCATAGCCGAGGCTACCCGCGACAGACGCGGCGACGGGTCCCATGACCAGCACGGCCGCGGCGTGATGCAGAAACGGCGTCACGATCATGGAGGCGATCAGCATGAAGCCGACGGCCAGGCTGCCCGGCAGGTGGGCAGCAACGACGGTGAGCGCGTCCCCCATCAGGCCCACCGCCCCGGTTTCCTTGAGCGCCTCGCCGACCGGGATCAGGCAGCCCAGCATCACCACGATCGGCCAATCGACCGCGTCATAAGCCTGCTTCGGGCTGAGGATACGGAACAGCACGACGAGGATCGCAGCGACGAAGAACGCGACCTCCGCCGGGACCCAGTGGACCGCGATCAACACCACGGCAACGGTCAGGATGCCCACCGGCAGCAGCCGCGGCCGCCGCTGCCCGAGCGCCAGGCTGCGTTCGGCCAAAGGGAGGCAGCCCAGCTGGGACAGCACCTCGGTCAGCGCGCCCTGCCGGCCCTGGATCACCACGGTGTCGCCAATCTGGAAGCGGGTCCCCCGCAACCGGTCGCGGATCCGCTGCCCGCGGCGGCCGAGCGCCAGGACGTTCACCTCGAACCGTTGGCGGAGCGAGAGCGTTTCCAGGGTCTGACCGATCAGCAGCGAGCCTTCGGTGACCACCGCCTCGGCGGCTTCCAGTTCGTCATCCTTGCCGCCCGTCCTCGGCAGCTCGGCCGCACCCGGCAGTTCGAGGCGGCCCTGGTCGATCACCGGCTTGAGCGCGACCGGATCCCCTTGCAGGATCAGCAGGTCGCCTGCATACAGCGTCCAGTGGCGGCCCGGGATGTAGCGGCCATGACCCTCGCGAATGATCGCCGACACGACGATGCTGCCGTCCCCGAGCGCTTCCAGGTCGCCGACGGTCTTGTCGGCCAGCGGTGAGCCGGCGGGCAACCGGGCTTCGGTCGTGTAGGCCTCGATTTCGAACCGGCGCGCGGCCGAGGCCTGGCCAATACGGCCCCTAGGAATGAGCCGCCAGCCAAACGCCAGGAAACCGACCGTCATGATCGAGAGCGGCAGCCCGACCGGCGTGAAATCGAACAGCGTGAACGGCCGGCCCTGTGTCTCCTGGCGAACGGCGGAGATGAGCAGGTTGGGCGACGTGCCGATCTGAGTGATGGTGCCGCCCACGAGCGAGCCGAACGCGAGCGGCATGAGGTAGAGGGACGGCGAACGCTGGCTGCGCTCGGCGGCCTGGATGGCGATCGGCATGAAGATGCCCAGGGTGCCGACGTTCTTCATGAACGCCGACAAAAAGGTGACGCAGGCGGTCAGGGCCGCAACCTGCAGCGAGAGGGTGCGCAGCCGCATGAGCAGCCGGCGCATGGCGGCCTCGACAACGCCCGAGACGGCGATCGCACGGCCAAGCACCAGCACGGAGGCGATAATGATGATCACGGGGTTGGCGAAGCCTTCGAACACCTTCGCTCGTGGCACGATGCCGGTGAGGGCCGCACATGAAAGCGCCAGGGCCGCGACGAGGTCGTAACGCAGGCGATCGGATATGAAGAGGCCGAGCATGCCGGCGACGATCGCGAACGCCTCGATCTGCTGCAGGGTCAACCGCGCGTGCTCCTTGATGGCCGATCGAGATGGCTATGACCTGAGCGACGCCGGCAAGTCTGTGGGCGTGCCTTCACCACTCGACCCAGGCAGGGTCAAGATCACATAGACTATTTATGGCGGTTCCGGACAGCTCATATGGAACCTTTATGGAAAGGCATGCCATCCTATTGTGATGGCAACCGCTCTTGCTTCGTACACACGGGAAACTCCTGCCTTTTCCATCGAAGAGCATGAGCTTGTGCTTCGTTGGACCACTCTCGTCAGACATTCCGGATACAGGGCCGTCGTGGCATTGGGCTGTGCGGGCGCGGAGGAACTCCTGCTCGTTTATAGGCCGGACAGAGATGTACCAGCGTTCGCGATCCAACGTTTGCGAGCCACCGTCGTGCTGATTGACTGTCTGGGCATGACGATGCGGTTCGCGTCACTTGCCGAAGCCCTGCTGGCCCTCTCGCCGATGTCCAAGTCTGAGAGGCAGGAGCTGCTTCATGGACCACGGCCGGCTTGTCTCCGCGAGCT
>JAABUS010007180.1_pt1 | contig 12987 bp, 12 predicted proteins | sample 5560161 | NCBI WGS metagenome assembly JAABUS01 (sample SAMN10711885, study PRJNA513376) | rock metagenome | isolation source: Antarctica rocks | place: Antarctica: Victoria Land, Trio Nunatak nord | collected 2016-01-04 | reverse complement strand
GATCTCCCTCGGAGGGGACGAGCGCCGGGTAGAGGTTGGGGACCGAGCGCTGGGTCCAGCCGGGGGAGTCCGGCGCCCCCCCGCCGGGCCGCCTCGCCCAGAGCTCCGGCGGCGTACGCTCCTCGCGACCCTCGCAGAAGGGACAGGCCTCGCGCGCGTCGGGCGCGGCCTGCGGGCGCTGCGCGACGAATGCCTCCGGGCGCTCGGCCCGGCCGGGGGCGAGCAGCGTCCGCAACCCCGTGAGCTGGTCGATCCGCAGCTCGGGGACGCTCATCGCGCCGGCGCGCTCAGACGGTGGGGCGGCCGGCGGCCGGGTCGTCGGGCGGGGTGACGTCCGGCGGTGGAGGGACGTCAGCCGGCGGGGGCCCGTCGGCCGGCGGGATCGGCGTCACCGTGGGCGGATCCTCAGGTGGCTTGGGCGGCTTCGGCGGTGGCCTGTAGGTCTCGGCGCCGCCGGTGATCTTGGTGAAGGCCGTCATCAGCTCGATCGGCAGCGGGAAGACGATCGTCGTGTTCTGGTTGACGCCCATCTCCAGCAGCGTCTGCAGGTAGCGGAGCTGCAGCGTCGCCGGGTTCTGGCTGATGATGTCGGCGGCGTCGGAGAGCTTCTGCGCCGCCTGGAACTCGCCCTCCGCGGAGATGATCTTCGCGCGCCGCTCGCGCTCGGCCTCCGCCTGGCGGGCGATCGCGCGCTGCATGTCCGGCGGCAGCTCGACGTCCTTGACCTCGACCGTGGAGACCTTGATCCCCCAGGGCTCGGTCTGCTCGTCGATGATCGTCTGCAGCTCCTGGTTGAGCCGCTCGCGCTCGGCCAGCAGCGAGTCGAGCTCGGCCTTGCCCAGCACGGAGCGCAGCGTCGTCTGCGCGATCTGCGAGGTGGCGACGAGGAAGTTCTCAACCTCGGTGATCGCCTTGTCGGGATCGATCACGCGGAAGTAGGCGACCGCGGTGACGCGGACCGTGATGTTGTCCTTGGTGATCACCTCCTGCGGAGGGACGTTGAGCGTCACCGTGCGCAGGTCGACGCGAACCATCTGGTCGATCACGGGGATCAGGAATCGCAGGCCCGGGCCCTTGAGCGCGATCAAGCGGCCGAGGCGGAAGAGCACCCCGCGCTCGTACTCGCGCAGGATCCGGACCGCCGAGGCGGCCAGCAGCAGCGCGATGATCACGAGCGCCCCGATCACGCCAAGTGCCACGCCCATCGCTCAGACCCCTTCCGGTTCGCTTTCGAGAGGAACGACCGACAGCGTCAGGCCGTCGATCGCCTCGACCCGGACTCTATACCCGGCCCCGATCGGCTCCGGCGTGGTGGCGCGCGCTCGCCACAGGGCGCCGCCGACGAAGATCTGCCCGATCGGGTCGAGGGCCTGGCGCACCTCGCCGATCGAGCCGATCAGCACCTCCTCGCCGGTCGCGACGGGACGCTTCCGCGCCGCCAGCGCACGCTGGCCCACGGCGATCGCGGCACCACCCAGCACCACCGCGACGACGACGACGAGGACGGGGTTGACCGACGAGCCGTCCTCGCCGTCGAAGAGGAGCATCCCGGCGGCGATCAGGGCGCCGACGCCCGCCAGGCCGAGCAGCCCGAGCGTCGGCAGGTGCGCCTCGGCGACGATCAGGATGAAGCCGGCGGCGAGCAGGACGAGGCCGATCGCCTCGACCGGAAGCTGCAGGGTCCCGAAGAGGCCGAGCAGCAGCGAGATCGCGCCGACCGCCCCCGGGAGGACCGCCCCGGGCGAGAACACCTCGAGCGCGATCCCGACGATCCCGACGAGCAGCAACAGGAAGGCGACGTTGGGATCGACGAGGACGCTCAACACCTCGTAGCGGAACGGCATGTCGCGCTCGTCGAGCTGCAGCCCGTCCGCCTCGAGCGTCCCCGCCTTGGGCCCCTGCACCTCGAAGCCATCGAGCTGGGCGAGCAGGTCGTCCTCGTCGGCGGCGACCAGGTCGATCAGTCCGGCGTCGAGGGCCTCCTCGGCGGTCACGTTCGTCGCCTCGCGCACCATCTGCTCGGCGAGGTCGGGGTTGCGGCCATGGCTCGTCGCCAGGGCGCGGACGAATGCCGAGGCGTCGTTGGTGACCTTGCGGCCGAGCGTGTCGCCGAGGTCCGCGCCGGTGCTCGAGATCGGCGACGCCGACCCGATGTTCGTCTCCGGCGCCATCGCCGCGACATCCGCGGCCTCCGTGACGAAGACGCCGGCCGACGCGGCGCGCGCCCCGTTGGGCGTGACGTAGACGACGACCGGCATCGGCGCCGCGACGACGTCCTTGACGATCTCGCGCATCGAGGAGTCGAGTCCGCCGGGCGTGTCGAGCCGGATGATCGTCAGCGTCGCCCCCTCCTCGGCGGCGGCGTCGAGCGCGCTGCCGATCCACGAAGAGGTCGCGGGGGAGATCTCGCCGCTGAGCTCGATCGAGGGGACGACGCCGCGGTCCGTTTGCGCGGTGCCGAGCGGGGCGAGGCAGGCCATCCCCGCGATCAGGGTGAGGAGGATGATGAGCGCGCGCCGGCCCATCCCTCGATTATCCGCCTCGCCCGCGCCGAACGGGTGGAGGGGCTAGGAGCTCAGCGCGTACTTCTCGATGTCGGCGGCGAGGTCCTCCTCGCTCGCGTACGGCCCCTGATGGGTGTAGACGAGCCGGCCGGCGCGGTCGTAGAAGAGGGTGTTGGGATAGCCGATGAGCGACTCCCCCGTCCATTGCTGGAAGTCGCTCTTCTCGGGGGCCTCGACGCTCGGGTAGGGAAGCGGGTTGTCCCTGAGAAAGGTTTCGGCCGCCTCCTTGCTGTCCTCGGAGTCGACGCCGAGGAAGGCGACTTCGTCGAGGTGCTCGGCCGCAGCCTCCTGGAAGTAGGGGAACTCCGCTCGGCAGGGCCCACACCAGGAGGCCCAGTTGTTGACCACGGCGGGGTATCCGCGGACGCTCGCCAGGATGCGGGCGTACTCCTCCTCCCCGCCGTCGAGGATCGCGTCGTCGTTCTCGTAGAGGGCGGCCAGCTCGGCGGGCGCTTGCGCGAGCGCGCTCTCGTAGCTCGGGGCTTCGGCTGCGGGGCCGGGATCGCTCGAGGACTCGTCCGAACCGCACGCCGCAAGGGTCAGCGTGGCGAGCAGGGCGCCAATTCCGGCGGTGATCCTCGCCCGATGCAACGAATGACTCTCCATGACGTCTGCGCCCCTGCTTTAATGCACATGCGGTTCGAGGGGACTTCGAATCGCCGGGGCCGCGGCCGGAGGTAAGACTGCCGGACCGCCTCGCCTCACGAGCTTACTGCGCGCGCCCATCCGCCCTTGGATCAATCGCGCGGCCCACGCCTTCTCATGGCAGAAACCACCGCACCCGCCGCGATAGCGGCCGACGCGCCAAGCGGCGCCGACATCGAGCGCGTTCAGGCGTTCACCCGCGAGCCCGTGCTGCTCGAGGGCGAGACCATGGCCGACCTCGCCCCGCGCAGCGCCCGCAGGCTCGCCTTCGATGCCGCGCTCGCGGAGATCGAGGCGGGGCTCGAGGAGCCCTCCCCGGAATGGCGAGGGGACTTCTCGCTGCTGCTCGGGCTCGAGCGGGTCCTCGCCGAGGACCGCCCCCTGCTGCGCGACGGGGCTGAGCTCTCCGAGCATCAGGTCGACGCGCTCTCGGGGACGCTCGCGGCGATCATCTCCGAGATCGAGGAGCCCGGCTCGAACGCCGCGGGCACCAACGGGAACGGCAACGGCGCCAACGGCGCCGGCGAGGACGAGGACGCACTCGGCGAGGACGAGGAGCCGCAGGACTGGGATGACGAGGCGATCGCCGACCTCGAGGACGCCGACGACGACCTCGTCGCCGACGCGCCCGACGACCCCGGAGCCTCCCGCCGCTTCTGGTTCGAGCACGCCACGGGCGCCGGCAAGACGGTCGCCGCGGTGGGCTTCGTCGAGGCCTCGCGCACCGGCGGCATCCTGATCCTCACCCACCGGCGCAACCTCGTCGACCAGTTCATCGGCGAGATCTCCGATCGCGGCTACGGCGACCGGCTCTCTCCTCCCCTGCTGAAGGGCAAGGACAACGCCTACGGCCCGGTCACGGTCGAGACCTACCAGTGGTTCGTCCGCAACGCCGGCTCGATCTCGAACGCCTACTCGATCGTGATCTGCGACGAGGCCCACACCGCCCTCGGCGAGAAGACGAGCGCCTGCATCCGCCGCTGGCAGGGGCCGGTGTTCATCGGGATGACCGCCACGGGCGCGCTGATCGCCCGCCACGTCGCCGACCTCTTCCCGACCCAGACCTCGCGCTTCGACCTCGCCCAGGCCGCGCGCCGGGGCGTGATCGCGCCCCTGCGCTGCATCCGGATCCCGCCGGGCCCGGGGGTGCGGACCCTTGCCAACGTGCCGCTGCGGCGCGGGGAGGTCGACCAGGACTTCGACCAGGAGCAGCTCGCCGAGCTGCTCGACCAGGGGCCGTTCAACGTCGCGATCGCCGACCTCTACAACTCGCGCTTCAAGCGGGTCCCCGGCGTGATCTACACGGCGGGCGTCAAGCACGCCAACAACGTGGCGGCGGCGATGCGCGAGTTCGAGATCAACGCGCGGGCCGTCTCGGGGGAGACGCCGAAGCGCGAGCTCGCCGAGATCCTCGCCGGCTTCGAGCGCGGGGACGTCGACGTCCTCTGCAACGCGATGCTGCTCGCCGAGGGCTGGAACTCGCCCCGCGCGACGATCTGCATGCACCTCGCGCCCACCGCCTCCCGGCGGATCTACCAGCAGCGGGTCGGTCGCGTCACCCGGCGCAACCCCGGCAAGGAGGCGGGCCTCGTCATCGACCTCGTCCACCCCGCCACCCGCCACGACGAGACGATCGTCACCCTCCATAGCCTGCTCGACCGCGACGTCTATCGCGGCGGCGCGATCGTGGTCGGCCCGGTGCGCCGCGGCCGCGGCCGTCGAGTGCGGGTCGAGAAGCGCGTGATTCCGGTCTCCGCCGATCCGGAGCGCCGCATGCAGGTGCTCGAGCGGGAGATGTGGCGGACCGCCGTCGAGCGCCTCGACTACTCCGAGCAGCACGTCTGGGCCGCCCTTGCCGGCGCCAGGGTGCAGCCGAACTCCTGGCGCAAGGCCAAGGCGATGCTTCAGCACGACCAGGCCAAGGAGCTGCGTCGCCGCTTCCTGCTGACCTGCATCCAGCGCAACCGCTCCACGCAGCTCAAGCTCAAGGCGCTCGGAGAGCTCGCGATGACGCGCGACGCCGATGCCTTCGACGAGGCGATCGACATGGTCGGGACCTGGCAGCGCGAGCAGCGGCGCGCCGGCGTGCGGGCGCTGCTGCAGTCGCTTGCCGAGAACCGGATCGGCCGCCGCGATCAGGCCCAGGCCTGGGTTTGGCGGCTGGCGGAGTTCACGCGCGAGTCCCACGAGGAGTACGCGGTCGCCCGCTGGCCGGAGACGAAGCGCCTACTGGGCCTCTTCGTCAACTCCTCCGGGCGCGCCCACGGCAAGAACGCGCGGCGCCTCGTGCAGGCCGCGCGCGGGCAGGACCGGCGCCTGGCCGTCGCTCTGCTCGCCGCCGCGGTCGCCCACACCCCTGAGGCCGAGGAGGTCCTGCGGGGAGCGCGGATGCGGATGGCCCGCAAGCCTTCCGCGGTCGCCCGCGAGCTCCTGCGCAACCTGCCCAAGGGCGGCAAGAAGCGCAAGCGGCGCTCCAAGCGCGGGCGCGACGGCGCCCCGGGCGAGCGGGGCGGCGCCGAGGTGGAGGCCGACGTGGACGTTGACGACGGCGATGCGTACGACGACGACATCGACGCCGACGACGAGCACGTCGATTCCGACGACGAGAACCTCGACCCCGCTCCGATCGACCTCGACGACCTCGAGTCCGCTCCCGCGCCGGGCAGCGAGCACGAGCTTGCCTCCGGCGATGACCGCCCCGCCGGCCGCGCCGCCTGAGGCCCTTTCCTCAGCCCAGCTTCAGGCTGACCTCGCCCGAGCCCAGGGAGTGCAGCTCGCCGTCGCCGCTCCGCACGAGCAGGTTGCCGCGATCGTCGATCCCCTCCGCCACCCCGCGTCGCTCCGCCGCGTCCGGCCCTCCCTCCCAGCCGATCTCGCGGCCGCGGAGGAGATCCCGCGCGCGCAGCTCCGCCAGTAGCCGCGCGGGATCGGACGCCACCCACCCGCCGAGCGCGCGATCGAGGGCGAGCCGAAGCTCCTCCACCTCGACGCCGTGGCCGAGGGAGATGGCCGGCCAGCGCAGGTCAGCGGGAAACTCGCCGGGGGCGATCGAGACGTTGATGCCGACGCCGATCACCGCCCACTGCGGCGGGCGCGCCTCGATCAGCACGCCGGCGAGCTTGCGCTCCTCGAGCCAGACGTCGTTGGGCCACTTGACCCCGCAGCGCACGGGCGCCAGCGACTCGCACGCCTCGCAGACGGCCAGCGGCACGGCGAGGGGCAGCAGCACGTGAGATAGGTCGAGCGGGCGGAGGATCGCCGAGTAGAGAAGGGCGGCGCCGGCTGGCGCGGTCCAGGCGCGCCCCCCTCGCCCCCGGCCGGCCGACTGCTCGTCCGCGGTCACGACCGTGCCCGACGGGGCGCCGGCCTCGGCGAGCTCTCGCGCCCGCAGGTTGGTGGAGTCGGTCTGCTCGAGGTGGTGGTGCGGGACCCCGAAGGATGTCCCGGCCTGCGTCAAGGGGCGGGCTCCAGCTCGATCACGTCGCCGGGTCGGACCTCGAGCACCTTGCTCGCGTCCCCGCGGTTGACAGCGAGGGCCATCTTGCCGGTCGAGTCCTCGTAGAAGAGGAAGGAGCCGTCGGGGACGTCGTCGTAGGCGACGGCCCGGACGGCGATCCGGCGGCGCGAGCGCGACCCGACCGACACCCTGCCCGACCCGGCGAGCGGGTGGCCGGCGAGGTCGGCGGGCTCGAGATCGAGCGAGATGTTGCCGAAGCCGTCGATCCGGTCGGCGTGGGCGAAGGCGCGGAGCTGCTCGAGGCGGGGGCGCGAGACGGGCTGGCGCTCGAGCAGGCTCGGGTCCATCGGCTCGCCGGCCTCGGGGAGCTCGGCGCCGCTCGCCAGGCGCGCGGCCACGGGAGCGAAGAGGTCGCGGCCGTGGAAGGTGGCGGAAGCCTCCTCGAGGCGAAACGGGGAGTCGCTGATCTCGACCGCCTCGACCGGCCCCCCGAGGCAGTCGATCGCGGGCGGCAACAGGCCGTTGTCGGGTCCGACGAAGATGTGCCCCTCGCCGGCGGTGCGGACCGCAACCGCGCGGCGCGGGCTGCCCACCCCGGGATCCACGATCGCCAGGTGCACCGCGACCGGCGCAAACGGGACGGACTGGGCGAGCACCGCGGCCCCCTCGCGGACGTCGTGGCGGCCGATCCCGTGGGTGAGGTCGATCACCTGGGTGCCCGGGGCGATGCGCGCGATCAACGCTCGGCAGATCCCGGCGAAGTCGTCGGCTACTCCGTAGTCGGAGAGGAACGTGATCGGCAGGCCCATCCGCGGCGCCAGCCTATCCCGCCCCGCCGGCCGCGTCGCGCATCAGCGCCTCGACCAAGCCGCCGGGGTCGTGGCGCTCGGCCTCCACGTCGACCTCGTGGCCGAGCTCGCGGATCGTCTCGCTGGTCACCGGGCCGATCGAGACGATGCGCGCATCCCAGGGGAAGCCGGCGCCGACGCTCTCGGCGAAGCAGCGGACCGTCGAGGAGGAGGTGAAGGTGAGGTAGTCGGCGTCGCAGGCGCGCTCGATCGCCTCCGGCGAGGCGCCGTCACGCACGGTTTCGTAGAGCGGGACGACGTCGACGAGCGCGCGTCGCTCGCGCAGCGCCTGCGGCAGCACGTCACGAGCCTCGGCCGCGCGGGCGATCAGCACGGGCCGCTCGCGGACGTCGACCTCGCGCAGGGCCTCGACCAGCGACTCCGCGATCGAGCGCGGCGGGACGACGTCGGCGATCACGCCGAGCTCGCGCAGCCGGCGCGCGGTCCCCGGCCCGATCGCGGCCACCGTGGAGTTCGCCAGCGCGCGGGCGTCGAGCCCGCGCTCGGCCATCGCCTGGAAGAGGAGCTCGGCGCCGTTGGGGCTGGTCAGGCAGACGAGCGCGTAGGTGTGGAGCGCCGCCACCATCGCCTCGACCTCGGGGGAGTCGAGGCGCGGCTCGATCCTGATCGCGGGCAGCTCCACGACGTCGGCGCCGAGACCCCGCAGGGTGGCGGCCAGCTCGCTCGCCTGCGCGCGGGCGCGGGTGACGACGACCCGCTTGCCGTGCAGGGGCCGGCGCTCGAGCCAGGCAAGCCGCTCGCGCCGCGCGGCGACCGCGCCGAAGACGAGCATCGCCGGCGCCCGCAAGCCCGCTTCGGCGACCGCGCCGGGAAGCGTCGCCGTCGTGGCGAGGACGGTGCGCTGACCGGGTTGCGTGCCCCGCTCGATCGCCGCCGCGGGCTCCTCCGCGCTTCGGCCCGAGGCGATGAGCCGCTCCGAGATCCGCGGCAGGTTCTTGACGCCCATGTAGAGGCAGAGCGTGCCGGGGAAGGCGGCGAGCGCCGGCCAGTCGATCGCGGACTCCTCCTTGTCGGGGTCCTCGTGGCCGGTGACGAACGCGACCGCCGAGGCATCGTCGCGGTGGGTGACCGGGATGCCGGCGTACGCCGCGGCGGCGATTCCCGCCGTGACCCCGGGCACGACTTCGAAGGGGACGCCGGCGTCGAGGAGCGTCTCCGCCTCCTCCCCGCCGCGGCCGAAGACGAACGGGTCCCCGCCCTTGAGGCGGACCACCGAGCGCCCCGCAAGCGCGAGCTCGGCCATCCGGCGCTCCGTCTCCGCCTGCTCCATCGCAACAGCGCCGGGCGCCTTGCCGACGAAGATCAGCTCTGCATCCGCGCGCGCGCCGCCGAGCGCTCCCTCGGGAATCAGGCGGTCGTAGAGGATCGCGTCGGCGGAGGCGATCAGCTCGAGCGAGCGAGCTGTCATCAATCCGGGATCGCCGGGCCCGGCCCCGACGAGGTAGACGACGCCCGGCCTCGCTCCCGGCCCGCTCGGCTCGCTCACGCCGCCGCCCCCGCGGCGCGAGCCAGGAGCTCCCGCGCCCCGGCCTGCGCCATGCGCTCGACCAGGGCCTCGCCGAGCGCGACCGGCTGGGCGGCGTCGCCGCGGACCGTCTCGCGGATGTGCTCGGAGCCGTCCGGCATCCCGGCGAAGCCCCAGAGCACCAGCTCGCCGTCGCGGTGGCGGGCGCAGACGCCAACCGGCGTCTCGCAGCTCGCGTCGAGGCCGGTGACCGCAGCGCGCTCGGCGGTCAGCTCGACCAAGGCGTCACGCTCGGTGAGCGCCGCGGCCACCTCGGCGCCGCGGCGATCTCCCGCGCGGCCCTCGAGTAGGAGCGAGCCCTGCCCCGGCGCCGGCGTCATCTCCTCGATCCCGAGCGTGAACGCGATCCGATCGGCGCGCCCGAGGCGGCGCAGGCCCGCCGCCGCGAGGACGATCCCGTCGAGCTCGCGCTCGGCGAGACGCCGGAGCCGGGTGTCGACGTTGCCGCGCAGGGGCACGATCTCGAGGTCCGGTCGCAGGGCGAGGAGCTCGGATCGGCGACGCAGGCTCGCGGTCCCGACGCGGGCGCCCTCGTGAACCTCCTCGAGCGAAGCTGCCTCGCCGGAACCCCGACGATCTCGAGGCCCTCGGGGAGCTCGCCCGGAACGTCCTTGGCGCTGTGCACCGCGAGCTCGACGTCCCCGGCGAGGAGGGCACGCTCGATCTCGCGGACGAAGCGCGACTTGTCCTCGGCGAGGGCGGCGGACGCGCCACCCTCGTCCCCGGACGTCCTGATCGGGACGAGCTCGGCGTCGCCGATCGCCTCCGCCACCCCGCGCGCCTGCGTCAGCGCCAGGGCGCTGCCGCGGGTGCCGATCCGCAGGGAGGTCAGTCCGCGCGTCCTTCGCGGCGGCGCAGCGGCCGCACCTCGGCGCCGGTCCCCTCGGGCTCGTTCGCGACATCGAGCCCGAAGAGCTCGCGCAGGGCCGCGACCTGCTGGTAGGCGTCAGCCTCCTCCGCGGCCCGCTTCAGCCGCAACGTCGGCTCGTGCAGGATCCGGCTGGCGACCGCGCGCGTCATCGCCTCGACGCGCGCCCTGTCCTCGGCGGCGAGCTCGGCGAAGCGACCCTCGTTCTCGGCGAGCACGCGGCGGACGATCTCGTCGGCGCTTGCGCGCAGGGAGGCGACGGTGGGCAGCACCTCCAGCGAGCCGAGCCAGCGCTCGAAGCGGGCGAGCTCAGCCGCCACGACAACCTCGGCGCGGCGCGACTCGACCTCCCTGCCTCCCAGGTTGCGGTCGGCGATCGTCTGCACGTCGTCAACGTCGCGGACCACCACCCCCGCGACCTCGCGACAGGACGGATCAATGTCGCGCGGCACGGCCAGGTCGATGAGCAGCAGCGGGCGTTGCTCGCGGGCGGTGGCGACGAGCTCGAGCTCCTCGCGCTCGACGATGTGATGGGGCGAGTTCGTCGAGGAGACGACGATGTCGGCGCGCTCGAGCTGAGCCGGCAGATCCTCGAAGCGCACGGCGCTGCCGCCGAAGCGCTGCGCGAGCCCGATCGCCCGGTCGTAGCGGCGGTTCGCCACGAAGACAGCCTCGACGCCGCGGGCGGCGAGGGCGCGCGCGGTCAGCTCGGCGGTCTCGCCGGCGCCGATCAGGAGCACGCGGCGATCGTCGAGCGTCCCGAGGGTGCGGGTGGCAAGCTCCACCGCGGCCGAGGGCACGCTCGTGCCGCCCTCGCCGATCCGCGTCTCCGAGCGGACTCGCTTGCCGGCCGCGAGCGCGCCGCGGAAGAGGCGGTTGAGGATCGCGCCGGTGACGCCCTCGACCAGCGCGAGCTCGTAGGCGCGCTTGACCTGACCCTGGATCTCCGCCTCTCCGACGATCATCGAGTCGAGGCCGGAGGCGACCCGAAAGAGGTGCCGCGCCGCTTCGATCCCGCGGTGGGAGTAGAGGCTCTCGACCAGCTCGGTCGGCCGGATCCCGGCCTGGCGGGAGAGGGCGCCGAGGGCGAGCGTCTCGGCCTCGACGGGGTCGGAGACGACGAGGTAGAGCTCCGTCCGGTTGCAGGTCGAGATCGCCGCGGCCTCGCTGACCTGATCCGAGGCGCGGAGGTCGCCGAGGACGCCGGCGGCGCGCCCCTCCGTCAGCGCGAGGCGCTCGCGCAGCTCGAGCGGGGCGGTCTTGTGGGAGATCCCGAGGGCGAAGAGCTCGCTCATCGCACGGCCTCCCCGACCTCGACCGGCTGCTGCTCCCTGCTCCCTGCTCCTTGCTCCCTGCTCGGCCGCTCGGCGAGCTCCGCCAGCTCGTCCAGCTCCTGGCTGATCCGCCCGAGCTTGGCGGCCATGATCCCGACGTAGATCACGAGCAGGACGACGAAGACGATGTAGGCGGCGGCGACGTACTGGCCGGCTTCGTCGAGCGGCAGGGCCGGCATCAGCCCGGGGTGCCCGAGGCCCCGGGCGCGATCCGGGCTCCGACTCCGCCCGGCGCGGCCGTGCCGTCGAGCGCGCGGCGCAGCCGCGAGATCTGGGCCGACGTCCGCTTGGCCGTCAGCTCGAAGCGCACCAGCAGCACCCAGAGGGCCGCGATCGCAGCGAAGCAGACACCGAAGGCGAGCCACATGCTCGGCGGCAGACCGCCGTCGACGGTGCCGAAGGTGCGCGGGTGGACGAGCGACTGCGCGGCGCGCACCGCCATGAAGTTGAGCGGCACGAAGGCCCCCGCGGTGATCGCGAAGACGGAGGAGTAGCGAGCTTGCCGCTCGCGGTCGGGGATCGCGTAGCGAAGGGGGTAGTAGGTCGCGTAGAGCAGGAACACGATCAGGAAGGAGACGAGCGTCGGCTCGTCCCAGACCCACCAGCGCCCCCACGAGGCCTTCGCCCAGATCGCCCCGGTGATCAGGACCGCAACGCCGAAGATCACCGAGGTGTGGATCGAGACGTAGGCGCGCGCGTCGTGCACCGGATCGCCCGAGCGCAGGTGGCGGATCGCATGCACCGCGGCGACGACGAACCCGGCGAGGGCGACGATCGCCAGCGGCACGTGGAGGTAGAAGATCTTCTGGATGAAGCCCTGATCGGCCTCGTTGGGCGCGTAGAAGAAGACGAGCGCGAAGCCGGCCCCGATCAGCGCGGCGCAGAGGATGGCGAGTGTCCTGAGGCTTGGGGTCTTCATCCGGTTGGAATGCGGGGAGACGGGTTGGCTGCGGATCAGTCCTCGAGGAGGAAATCGAAGGTTGCCCAACCGATCAGCAGGAAGATCAGATCGTACAAGCCGAGCGTTCCCAGCCAGGTTCCGTAGCGGTCGTATGAGGGGCCTCCTGCGTCGAGCAGCCGCTCCCCTGCGGCGCTCGCGGCGATCATCGGAGGGATCAGGAGCGGCAGCAGGATCAGCGGCCCGATCAGGTCGCGGGCGCGGGAGTTCGTCGCGATCGGGGCGATCAGCGCGCCGGTGACGCCCAGGGCCACGTCGAGCAGGAGGATCACGGGCAGCAGGGGCAGCAGTCCCGAGCCGTCGGCGAGGAAGAAGAGCCAGAAGACCGGCAGGGCGACGAGCTCGAGCGCCAGCAGGTAGACGACGAGCCCGATCGCCTTGGCGAAGAAGAGGGCGGTCCCGTCGACGGGCGCCAGGCGGATCGCCTCGAGCCCTCCCTGCTCACGCTCGGCCACGAAGAGCCGGTTGACGGCGAGCAGTCCCGCGAACAGGACCGTGACCAGCAGCACGCCCGCCGCCAGCCCTCCCTCGAGCCGGGTCCGGTCGAGCCCGAAGCGGAAGATCACGTAGATCGTCGTCGAGAAGAGGACCATCGCCGGGACCGACTGCAGGGTCCGCAGCTCGACCCGCAGGTCCTTGGCGAGGATGGCCGCGACCGTGGCGACGGTGGATGGTGGCTTGGGCCTCACCGCGACGTCGCCAGCGCGTCGGAGTAGACGGAGCGCGCCCGCTCGGCGTCGATCGCCGCGGCCTCACCCTCGAAGGCG
>JAABUS010007179.1_pt1 | contig 12988 bp, 12 predicted proteins | sample 5560161 | NCBI WGS metagenome assembly JAABUS01 (sample SAMN10711885, study PRJNA513376) | rock metagenome | isolation source: Antarctica rocks | place: Antarctica: Victoria Land, Trio Nunatak nord | collected 2016-01-04 | reverse complement strand
CTGATGAGGGGGGTGGGATGTTGGAACGTTGGGTCTTAGGGATCTGGATGATGGAAGCTCAGGTGGTGCGGTGGATTGGAGAAGTCAGCTCAAGGGAAAGGTTGCAGAAGGTGTCCGAGATGACTGAGACATCGGGGAAGATGCGAAGAGGCTCCATATATGAGAGCGTGCCTCCCTTCCACCGTGAAGTCAGAAGTCGCGCCTCCACGTAGCGAAAGTGAACGCATGGGCCACGGAAGCAGTCTTCGTTGACCGACTAAACATCGAGATGGTCGATGGGAGCTCGAGGTCGAGCTTCTTCGCCAAGAGGATGAGAGAGCCATCGGCCGATGCGTGGGGTTGTGTGGGGAAAAAAGGTGCGACCATGGTCGGCTTGTTTCGGGCCTGACGAATCCCTGTACGTCATGAACCGCTGCGGTGGAACGTCGTGCAGATCAAGCCCCCGCCAATTGCCCAGCTTGGTTAGCGATCACGCAAAGGATGCGGAAGGAATTTCTCCGGAAGATGGCTGTAGCGCGGAGATCGATGCGATCCCTCAGGTGGGTCTTGTAAAAAGGCATCCTCAGGGTATCAGGGGTGTGCGGAACCAATGCGCTTACTGAACGCTTTGCCGGTTGTAGTACCGGCTACTTTACATTGTGATTGGTTGGAAGCGTTCAGTAAGCGAATTAGATCCCGCACACCCCTGAGGATGCCCTTTTACCAGACCAAGGGAGATGGAGTACGGCTCAGTGAACCTTGACCGGACGTGGGTCTTCGTATCCAACAGGTTTTTCCGTCCAGTGTGAATGGGCACGTTGCATCACTCCAACGGGGCTGAGAATCCATTCGCGCTAACATCCTTGCTCTCTCCCTAGATCCGTGCTCTATCTGAAGTTTCCTTCAGTGGACATATCTTGGAAAAGCTCGTCTATGAATGCAAAGTCAACGTTACTTACTGCCACCTCACGACTTCAGAAGAAAAAATCACACTATACACAAAAACGAGACCCAGATGTCTGGAACGAACTCAGTTGGAAATGTTCGCAAATGATTACTGGATGATATCCCTGCAGATGGTGTTAGTGGAAGACTTTTGTGCAATAGATTCCTTCACAAACTCATAATGCTATGCCAGATACACATGTATATCATGCTTCAAGACATCCCTGAGCTTCGCCGTATCTGGTCCTCTTACAACGCAGAGCCCCACTTTTGCAGTCCTCAGCAGCGCGACATTTGCAAAGAGTCGCTCTGCTTCAGACAGATTCTCTTCTATCAAAGTCTGGAGTAGCGCTTCCGCGATCGTCTAGATCATCTGCAACCCTCCGTTGTTGGATGTGCGATCAAGGTTCGAGAACTCCAAGACAAAATCCGTCATAATCCGCTGGAGTAGAGTCGGTAATGTACGGAGGAGATTGCTGGGTCCACCCGTGATCTCTGGTAATCGGCCAGCCATCGACAGCCAACTGTCCAGGCCCATGAGCTCGCAGATGCTATCAGTTACAGATTTGGCTGTTTGGCTGACTGAGCGATCAACTTGATGTTCAGACGAATAAAGCAGTTCAATTGGTGTTACTGCGTGCTTGAAAGCTGTGAAATTGGCAGACTCGTAAGTGCCAAAGGCGACAATCCCGCCGTTTGCATTGTGCGCGTAGCTTGGGTATGTGGTTTTCCCAGCACGAAGCCAATCGAGAAACGTGGTGGTGATGACTTAATATATCGGCAATTCGTCGCGTTTGTGAAAGTTTTCAGAACCTGGAGAAGAACAGAGATAGCGCCAAGACAAACTGCTTCAGAGAAGAGGTGCTTCCATGGGGTTGCCCAGTAGCCGGGAACGATGTCTGCCTGGCATAGCCAGAGCCAGTTGACCTCGCCACTGGGCGTGATCTTGCTTTGTGCTATTGTCGAGGCAGTCGAGCTTCTGTCTTCATTGTTCGGCACGTCTTCTACATGGATGTCCTCAGATACTCTATCGATTTTCCGCTCCGACGATTGCTCATGCTCGCTAACCAGCCTCACTGGCATCGGTAGTCGAGAACGAGGCAGAGTAGGCTTTCGTCCCCGATCATAGGTCTTGGCTTCTATGTTTGCCGCTTTCGCAATCAAAGAGCTCGTCAGAGCCGGATTCTGTCCGAAGCCGTTGGTCGTGCATATGCAAGACTTCCAAAGATCGCTCTCTGGCGACGACCGGATACGAGCGTTGATATTGGCAAGAAGCTCTGTTCCATACCGGCAGCTGAGCTTCAAATGCTCGGATAGCGAACAAGGATTCTCCTCTTGAAAGGCAAGCATTAGCTTTCCCCACGCCTGGCGCCGAGCCTCCAGGGTCATGAAGGCGATATCGGAGTGATCGAATCCCTTCTCTAGCATATTTGAGGCTAGGCGCACACTGCGCGTCAATATGTCAAGTTCCTCAATCACGAATATTGCCATTTTATGCTCGTCTCGGAGCGGTTCAATAAAGAGAAGTACCTGTTTGAGAAGTTCGTTCAAAGTTCTGAATTGTTCTACTATCTCCTCGTCCTGGGAGTCCAGAGGTGCTTGATTCTCGAAGAAGAATTGTAGGGTGGTTGATATGTCTTTGCATTGTTCTCTGCTATGTCGAGTTGACCTCAAAACGGCCTCTGAGCTGATCAAGACAAGCTCCTCCTGGTAGGTTAACGGTCGTTCTGCTGTATCGAGGGGATCAGAAAGAGGAATGGAAGCTGTTGAACCGCGCCGTGATTCCCTTTTAGCAGGCCGACTTCTAGTGGGTCGACTGCTAGAGCGTCTCCGCAGCTCCTCCGGCTTGTCCGAAGTATGCTCATGAGCATCACCGTGACCCAAATCCGGGTTCTGTGGGTTCGTGTCAATGGTAGGCTTTGTAGACAAGTGGTGGACGCTCAATTCCCTCACTGCGGGCTCGTCGTGGTTGTTGCGATCAGTCGCGATCTCTTGTCCTGCTTCTTCATGCCGTGACTCTTTCAAGCTTAACGAGCTTGTATCGTCTGATTCATCATTATCGTGATGAGCATCAGTGGCTTCCGAGGCTTCGGCAGAATTGAGGGCAAGTTTCTCGGATGAAGCAATGGAGTCGCGAGGGTCATTGGACACAGCGTCGCGAGAGTCATCGGACAAAGCGTCAGATTGATTGTCTTCGGAAGCGGAAGATCCAGAACGTGAACTTCCCTTACGCCCATGCAGGCCTCTTTTCTCTAAGTGAAGGATTCAGTCAGCCTCGTTCATGTAGTCCATAGTGTTGCCTTTACAAATGTATGAAACAAGCACTAAAAGATTTCTTTAAAAAATCAAAGACAAAAATCTATCAATGCATCCTGCGTCGTGGCATTGCCAGCGCACTATAATTGGAAAATGCAACGATATAACAGCATTGTATGCACCTCTCAGCTGAGGGGTTTACAGAATAAGATCTAAACCTTCCAAGCTCTCGTTGCGATTATAGACTCTAGGGAAAGGATAACTTCTTGTGGCTAAGCTAATCAAAACGCTCAAAGACGGACTTGAACAGTAGCCTACCTCTTATGTCCTGCGTTTTCAACGCGTAAAGTTCGATCTCTTCTCTGGTAAGTACCCGCAATACAATAACGTAGTCTGGTCTCTCTTCATAGCGCTCGTTGCCGGCGTCTAAAGCTTCCGGATTGACGAGTAGGCGATCTATTTTTGTCCACCGAGCATTAGGCGGGATGTGATCACGCCCACCTTGAGCCGACCTTACAGGAGCTATGCCTTCTCTGAAGGGATCAATTTCTTCCGGAAACCTTGCGCGTGGCTCTCGAAGGATCGATTTAGGCGGCACTGAACTGGCCAAAGGGTTTGTTGAAGACTCAAGCTTCGGACTATAGCTACGGTCACTTGACGTAGACGGTGATCTCGGAGGTGATACTATAATGGTCTGACGCTTCTGACGACCATGTGGACTAGGTGTTACTTCTTGGGTGGAGTCTGAGTCACTTGATACCGATACCGATGATCTACTTGGGACAGGGGCGGACCGGATCGGGGCATTGCCGTAGCTGACCGGTTTATTAGATTGAACCAGCGGCGCCCTCTTCCTAACAAGGCTAGAGTTGCGGCGACGACCTCTTCTAGAAAGCGAATGTTCATCAGGTGAAGTACTTGCGGTTCTCGGATGGTCTGCGCTTCGGCCTTCCTTGTACTGTGACGCCTTCTGCTGTAACTCCTCGAGCTTTTCTTCGTATTTAATCGACCTCAATTCCGCTTTTAGAGCGCGGATCTTGGCTTCGATGACCTCCTCGTCCTTCTCTATGTGACGTTCAGGTCGTCTATAGTTAGTCGCATTGATCTGCAGCTCGTAGTTTTCGAGTGATCCCTGCTTCAGGTTTGCATTGACCGTACGATCTATTTGCCTACTACTTGGAGGAGGCCTGGCTCTCAAGATGCTCAGCTCGGAGGCTTTCTGGCCGAGAGACTGGGGAATCTCGGCAACCGGGGGGAAACTGGCCCCACCCGCAAATGTGTGCACCCGCCGCAGTGGGATCCGCTGGGCCCCCATTGCCTTCGGAACTGTATCGCCGTCTAGCTCTCCTGTGATACCTCTATAGGGCGGCCATGTGCTGATGCGGTGTAGTTCGCCTTCCCCGTAAAACTGATCTTCAGCTACTCCATCGAGGGGATTATAGTGATCCGACTCCGAAGTTCCGTCACCCGGAGGCTGTCTACTTTGGATTAAGCCGAACGAGTCGGTTCGATCTGCTCGGGATCTGCGTCGAGATCTTTCCTTTTGCCTTTCTTTGAAGATCCGCTGCCACTTATCTACGACGTAGTCCGTTCGGGAATCATCGTCATTTCCTTTTTGTTGATCGATGGAGACGCTTTGACGGGTCTTACTCGGGCTTTCAGTGGTATCCTTATGTTCCTCGCTTGTAAGGAATAGCTGACTCGTCGCCTCATGAGAGTCAACATCAATATTATGCTGAGAAGATTCTAGCTGACGCTTTTCAGAAATGTAGCCTCTAAGCTCCTGCTTGTCGAGATGGCGCTTGGCGTTCTTTGCTATTACGGGGAGTCTCCTAGTCGAACGCTTCTTGAGTGTAGGCGCTCGTGGAGGTGAGTCATGTTGGCTGCTAGCGGCTTTTGGCATCGGAGGTCGGATAATTTCGTCTTTGGGCTTTACTATCGGCAACATCTTTGAGCGTTCGGTTTTCCCTGGCTTTAACAGTGCTTGGGGTTTCTTCCGTAGGATCGAAAGCTTTCGATTTGACCAAGCTCTCTGCGGTGGCTGTAGGCCTGCAAGATTCGAGTCATGTTGATCATGAGTGACGCTTCCGTAACAATTTGATGTTTCTGTGGACAGTAACCAATCCCCATCTTGAGGTCGACGTAAGTCATTGAGAGAGGTTACGTTACTGTCGATCAACTTCTCTGTGACCACTAGGGCTTAGAGGCCTGTGGTAAGCTCATGTGACGGTTCGTCAGATTGGGTTCTGCGAGCCTGCCGACGCCTTCTGGTCTCATTTGTTGGGTTGGGCTGATGCCTCACCTCTTCATGTACGCTTGGTACCATACTCTTGTCGCTAGACGATCGAATCCACGATCCTTCATCCTCCTCGTAGTGCCTGCGGTCCCGCTGGTCATATTTGATTCCAGCGAAAACCATTTCATCTGACATTCGCGCTAACCAATTAGGATCTAAGGTACCATGCTTTGCTTGAATGCCATGAGTCTTAAATGGCTGTTTCGGTGCAAAATGGATCAATGCGCCAAGAACCGGATGCCGCGCGCTGGTGATTGTCCCTGAGCTACCTTGCATGGAGAGTGATTGCATTTCGAAAGAGACGTCTGTACATTCCATGCCCGCGCTGATGGCTAAGGCGATGACGTCTCTCATCGACAGCTGCATTGGTACGACTGGTAGATCTGTAGGGCATCTATCTGCATCACCTTCAACCATTTCGTAGCGCAAGGACATTCCGCTAGCATACTGGACGGTTCTGGTGAAGGATACCCAAGAAGCCTCGCCAGCTGTTGATGATTGATTAGCCTTTGATTTCGATAAATCCAGGCTCGGTAGTAGGTGCTCTTGCTCGCCGTGGGCTTCCAAGGGAGATGCCATGTTCCAGACCTCACGCAAAAGACTAATCCTGGGTATAGAGTATACGATGCGGAAACGAAACTGAGAGTATTCCCAAACGCGATGGCCTTGCCCGGGCATCTTGCCATAGACAACGGAATCGCATATGCGGATCAATTGACCCGATACAACGTACTGCTGGATCGCCTGAGCGAACGTTACTAGGAAAGCAACGAAAGCTACCGCTAGAGCCGCCATGGCAGTGATGGTGCTGGCGTCCATAGTTGGCACTCATTCAATAAATCAGGCACTCAAGGCTCCCAGGGTTGAACCGTGGGTCAAAGAAGTCATTGTTTCTCCGTGTGCTCTAACCTGCACATCCAGATTGTCACTCATGCCGAATAAGTCGTGACCTACTCCGTGCTGTTGTGAGTCTGAAGGCTGACATAACGGATCGCCCATAGGCCTGCATTGTCTGAGATGCCTGATATGATATCGAGTAAATATTTAAAGCTTTGCACTGTGTCTGCCTGATGACGCTCTCAGGCTTGTTAAAGATGCAATTCTGTGGCCAGATATGGATTCTGGCAAACCCAGCCTGATAAGAAATTTGAGGATGCACTCGATCTGCCAAAGCTATTATTGGAATCTTCGACTTCGCTAGCTGGTCTGCAAAAGCGTACTGGAGCAGCTTGAGATTGTCGAGTAGCTTGTTTCTATCTAGACGATCGAAAATATCATTCATGAGCATCTTGATAATTTTTACGACTTGCGATGCGTAATTATGAAAAGCGCCAAGCATCGTAATCCACTGATCGACCCCCTTTATCCCCACGCTACGGACTTCGGTCAGCTGGGTGGTCTACCAATATATAGCGATATACTCACGTGGAACGTCAGGAGTCCGGAAACAGGAAATAGTATTCGCGACCGAGAGCATCTCCGAAGACGCTCAGAATGTTGCGAAAGCGAAGAATCTTCGCTTCTTTTGTTCTTAGCGTCTTGTTAGGATGTTAGGCCTAACCTGACCAAAAGGCCAACCAGGGCGCCCTGGCTGGCAACCCGGTTCACTAACACCACTATATGGCAAACTGCACGTAACACGTCTAGAAGTTGGGGTCGATAGAAGATATGTCGATAAGTCCAGTGATATACTGGTCGCGAAAATAGGAATCAACTATCTTGCCCAACTTGCCTCTCAACTTCGCAAAATAAACGAACAATGTCGAGTCTAGATCTTTAGCGTCTTCGTAGATCTCGTAATAGCAGTTCTAGAAGCTGATCTCGTTGTCGATTTCCAAAGCAACTCTGAAGACAACACTCAACGACGAGCCGTTCAGCTTTAGACCCCAGTTGACGAGCTCGATAAGCTTCTTCGATTCAGCGACGAGCGGCGTTTGAACGATATACGGGATCGATATTTTCTCGATTCTTGGATCGCTGTATACCGCACGCACCTTCTTAGCAAACGCATAGATACGATTCTTGTCGAACAAGCTAAAAATGAACGTGTCGATGATGGGGTGCGTGAGCAGGATCTCGAACATCGCCTCGAGGCCAAGATCCTTCACGTCTCGCAGGTTGCCCTCGCTAAGTCGAACGATGCCGACAAAATTCTTTTCCATCGTCGCAAGATTGAAGATTTGGTCTCCAAATCCTGCTTTTCGATAGCGATCTTTGCTCTTGCTCTTGACGAGACTCGCAAGAGCAACCGACGCCGCAGTTGCACCAGCGAGCTCCTCAGCCTCAACAACGAACTCATCAGCCTCGATAACGCCCTTCTTGCCTGCTTTCTGAGACTTCTCGAACATGTACTCGCCATCCGATCTCTTGTCCGATCTATCTGGATCATCCTGCTGGCTGTCGCTGTCGGCCGCGGACGAGTCGACCTCCGCCATCTCAACGTCGGTAAGCCCGGTTCTCTATAGTGGTGGGACAGTGTGCAGACACTTGTCGAATCTCAGACCTTGAGCCGCGCATTAAGAGACAGAGGCTATCTTTAAAAACTCGGGATTCTCTTTCGTGATTCTCTATAACTCGAGCAGCAATTCTTCGAAGCTTGAGCCAATAGTCTTCCACTGATTGCATTCAATATCCGACTATCATTAAGACCTTGAGTGCAGATCTTGACTCCTGTACTAAGACCCTTTTTGACTATCGCCAAGCCCTCATTCGTATCGAGAGTAATCGCAAGCACCACTGCCGCATCGAGAATTTTCAATAGACACTTCACGATGTGTCAGATTTGCAAGGATGAACTCGTCTTCCCACCGGCTTTTATACCTCCAGTCGCTCAGGTCACCTAAACTAGGCACGATAATGTCGAGATGCCGACTTTGCAGCGATTTTACAGTGGCGCAACCAACGATAGAGTTCGCTTCGACCTTGCCTCGGATAAGAAACCCATTTCGTGATTTCATTTCCAAGTATTGGTTGTTTTGCAAACCGGGCAAACAGTCTCGAAGCTCCGCAGCGGAGAACATGTCTTTGCAGGCAGCTGTACGAATTATAGAGAGCTGCCACTGTTCTCTATGTTTGATGAAAAGGATCTGAAGCGCTCTGAGCAATGAAAACGTTGTAGAGATCCATCCTGTGGGCCGCCGCCTATATTTTCATTGAGGTGGCATAGCATTTCTTCTTCCGGCTTTTGCAAGGGTATGCTCGTTGTGTCCCAGGCGTGCCAATGTCATCAAGGCTTGGAATATCGTCCATGGCAAGGTCGGCGTACAGTCTAGCTCTGAGTCCGGCATGGGGATTGATTCTACTTGAATCTGGGCTGGCTACTCGAAACACATACTCTGGCATTGAGGAACAAGAATATTTACCAAGCCTCACTCAGACTGGAAAATGTAAGTTACTATAAAACATGCGAACGCAATCACTTACACTCGTCAAGCCAGGTCGACTGAATGGAAAGTCGACCGAAGATTTGCTCCGTATCGCACAAGCTGTTGTCTGGCTGCTGCTGCCCTAACTTCTGCTCTGCACTGGACAAGCTGCTTTGCTGCTGCAAACCCAGAATTTGCTCCTTAAATGACAAACTGTTTGCTTGCTCAATCTATTCCTTTTGCACTAGCGCTGAGTTCGAACATCGGAAGGAACAAGAATTTTGTCTTGCATAAACAGATATATGCTCCACACCATTCGATAAGAACTCTAGTATATAGGCCGTGTATACTGAATGATACATGATGATGACGGTGTGTCTCCCAAATAGACGGGGACCCAGCCTATGTATGTGAAGAGCGTCCAATGTCAAAGCGTCAAAGCGTGATTGCGTCAAATACCGGTGAGTATCCGGCCTGATCCGTATCAATAAAGAAAAGCCACCGCTCTGGATGGAGAGATATAGGCCAGTCATTGCGCCAGTGCGAGCATCCTGGATGGGGGCACGTGAATTCATAGGTCCCCCAGTGTAGGCAGCGGAGGTCCGGGAGGATCCTGTGGAGGGCCTGTGGTGCTCCACAAGATATACGGCTCACAGTTTGCGTCCTCTAAATCTGCTGGGATTGCGGGCATGGCAGAGAGCACTGGGTAGAGAGTGCCAAATTCCTTCCAAGGTTGCTTGCCAAATAGTCCATGTTGATCAAGCCAGATGCCCCGTTCGATATCTGGTTGACATACAAACGATTTAGTAGTAGTGAGCGGATTAGACGGTAATGAGCTGTCTTCCAAAGGGGCCTGACAACGATCGTATGCTTGCGATAGTCGATCGAACGTAGTATATCCGCCATGGCCCAGGTATTTGGTATGATGGAGGACCTGGTCTACTAAAGCTAACGATTCCGCTCGTCTGGCAGCATCTGTGTGCTTATGTTTAATCTGATCAAGCTCATGTAGGATGATGGATTGCTCCGGGTGGACCAATGTATAAGAGTGTCGACCCAGGCGGATGCCGCTAGCAGGGTACTGCAGGGTGACGAAGCTCCTCTATCTGGGAGCGATCCAGGTAGTAGTCGTGCCAACGAGCAGCATCTGTAAGCAGCTACAAAGGATAAAATTCTTGGGTCAAGACTCAACGGTGAGCCTGCCAAGAAGAGTATATCCACGGTGAAGCTGCTGCGAAAGAGCACCGCCTCTGCTCCTACAGCCAAACCTTTAGCACCATTCTTTTGAAATATCGGCGTCAACATTGATTAAGGAAGCATAGCTAGGGTTATGCAAGACTTCACAAACAAACCCGGGACAGTTGCAGCTTCTGAATTTACCGGGGCAACCTCAAGCCCTCTTCTTCGATCATCAGCCTTGGGTATAGTCTCATCGGTGTCAATTCAAGGACAGATAGTGGTACTCTGTTCATTCAATGGTATCATGATGTCGTAAGGCAGAGCGTCCGTGAACGCCACTCTTGCTGAGATGGCCCAACCCTCCTCACCCCGTGAATGACGCGCACCTCCATCAACCATAGCTCACATGATTTACAGTGCCATCCTCAGCAAGGTGCACATTCAACCTTCCGTCCTCATCAGCCGTGGACCTTACCCAGAACAGCTCACGACAACCTACCTATCCGGCTTGTGATCCTGGGTCTTCATAGCTCCCGGCTCAAGGACACGGTGCTCTTTGGGTAACTCGTGTTTCGCAAAGCTCTGTTGGATATTCAGCCCGAAGTTGGATATCTCAGCAAGACACATACTGTGGCGTCACTGGAGGAGTCAGAGAGCTTCTTGCCCATGAGCTTGTTCATCCATTGACCCTGCTGGTCATTCCCTGAGGTCATTATCCCGGGTACTACGAGAGGCATATTATTTATTGTCGATGGATTGACTGTCGGCACAATCATCGATGGGGTTGGAAAAGATCATGGACTGGTGTTATTCTAGGACTCATGAATTCTGGCCGGATCTGGCCCAGACTCGGCCTAAGGATAGTCCGAGGCCAGCACTCAAAGTACTTCTACAAGTCTGGAGTTGTCGCTGGCATAAGTAGCTGCCTAAACACCAACATTACTAGCTTCGAGTGCTGGTCGCGCTCTAGAAGAGTAGCCCGGCATGGGCGTCTCACGACGGGACAATCGTTGTGCCGCTGATAATGGAGTCCCGTCCTACATCACCAACTTAACAGCATTGGAGTGGACTCTATAGCACCATTACCATGAGAGTCCTCCTTCTTGGGGCAACCGGCAATCTCGGCTCCCGCCTCCTCCCTGCCCTCCAAGCTCACGGCCACAAAGTGGTCGTCTTCGTCCGCTCCGAGGCCAAATTGAAACAGCTAGTACCCTTCAGCGTGGTCTCAAAGGCGACCATAGCGACTGGGAATGCTAGCAACTCCAATGCTGTGCGTGAAGCTCTTGTCAACAACCGCTGCGACGCGCTTGTCAACAGTGCTGGCCAAGCGTCCATGTTTCCCTGGCAAGATCCGCGTATGCGGGACATCATACAAGCGGTGACCACGGCCGCGGTGGAAGCAAGCAAGGAGATGGGTCGACCGATCAGGGCGTGGTTTCTGGGTGGGATGACTGCATTAGATTATCCGGGATTCGGGGGAATTAGGCTGGCGAGATAGTACGTGTCTACCCTTACTCGCGAGGATAAGATTGTATATCTGCGGACAAGCTGACGCTTTCGAAGTCTCCCAATGTTCACCGAACACCTCCTCACCTTGGCTCAGCTTCAAGCCCAATCCCCCGAGCACCTCCAGTGGTCACTCTTTTGCCCCAGCGTCATGCTACCAGCCTCCAAAACCATCGAAGCCTTGGAGACCCCACATGGTAATCCTCTGTTAACGGCAAAGGATGAGCCGCCTAGTTTCCAGAATTTCTACATCAGCTGGATACCGTTTGTGGGGCCCTTGATTACTACCGTGGGCAATGCAGGGCGTTACAACACGACCTTGGAGGATTGTGCGGATTTCATAGCTGCGGATCTGAAGAGTGGGGAGAAATCATTCGTGGGGCATAGAGTTGGGGTCTATGATGCTGGGAAGACAAAGAAGACATGAGCTGAGGAACGGGATCAATCCGATACTAAAATGCTTTGGCTCTTGCGCCCAACACTGTACAAAGCATTGTCGGAAAGCGCTTTTCGAAGTTCACAGGATCTCGGTGCTAGGGCTGCTTCAGTATCTCCAACGTATAGCCCATGCGCTGGCATGATGCGCTTTTCTGGAAGCACGGGTGTCTTGGCACTATCGAAATGTATCACGTCGATATACTAATGGAAGAACAAGTAGTGCATACTCATTGCTAAACAGCCAAGCAGTCACACTCTATCGCGTCTCTGGTTACAGTACCTAGAGAGAGACTTGGAGGAGCAAGAAAGAAAACTGGGTGGGTATCGCGGCCTTGCGAGACAGAGTGCCTCCATTTTGGCTGACTCGTGGGACACTACTATGGAAAGGCGGTTCATCATCTGTACCCGCAGACTTCCGAAGGTCATACAGCATTGTGCGGCTTGTCATACATAGTTTACCGACGAACCGTCACAACCTTGGCTCCAAATATCAACAGAAGGCAATGCTACACGGAGCTTTTCGGTATATGATATATATCTCCTCCCACTCTCCTTCGGTAGTGTTATCCTTGGGATGCGCAGACCGTATTCGCAGCCCCGGGTCAAGTGGTTTGCCCGCTCTCTTCACGATCTCTAAATTCAGAAAACTGCTCGCACGATGAAGGGACTCAAATTGCCTCATGAGTCATTATCTCATCGTGAGCAACCAAAGGGTTCACTTTCCTTTCCCCTCCGTTCCTTTAACCACCTTCCGTCAACTTTACATCCAAGAACAACAGGAACAGCTATCTCCGATCCCTCCTTCAGCTCCCAATACCACACCCTTCACAATGTCATCCAACCAACACCCGATCACCACTCCACCTCCAACGGACTCCAAAGCCTCCCACACCACGAACAACAGCTCAACCCAAGCACCCCTCCCCTTCCCCCACTCCTTCGTCAAAATCTGCTCCCCTTCCCACAACGACCCCCCCATCTTCACCCCCCACCTCCATTTCTTCTACGGCGCCCTCACCTCCCC
>JAABUS010007178.1_pt1 | contig 12989 bp, 15 predicted proteins | sample 5560161 | NCBI WGS metagenome assembly JAABUS01 (sample SAMN10711885, study PRJNA513376) | rock metagenome | isolation source: Antarctica rocks | place: Antarctica: Victoria Land, Trio Nunatak nord | collected 2016-01-04 | reverse complement strand
CGCCGACCGCCTCCGCGAGCTCCGCGATCTGGTCGGTGATCCGCCCGAGCTTCATCGCCATGATCGCCACGTAGACGAGGATGAGCCCGAGGAAGACGACGTAGGCCGCGGCGACGTACTTCCCGGCCTCGTCGAGGGGGAGGGCGGGCATCAGAGCTGCGGGGCCGCGCTCCGGCCCGCGGGCAGCGCGCCGAGCCCGTCGTCACCCACGAGGCGCCGGCGCAGCGCCTTGAGCTGCGCCGAGGCCTGCTTGGAGGCCATCTCGTACTTCCACAGCGTCGTGAACAGCAGGACCATGCCGGTCAGCGAGACGAGGAACGTGAGCATCATCGAGCCGGGCAGGCCGCCGGTCGTGCTCGCGAACACCCGCGGGTGCACGAGCGACGAGGCGAGGCGCACGGCGAGGAAGTTCAGCGGCACGAAGGCGCCCGCGGTGATCGCGAAGACGCTCGCGTACCGTGCCTGCTTCTCCGGGTCCTCGATGGAGAAGCGCAGCGGCTGGTAGGTCGCGTAGAGCAGGAAGACGAGCAGGAAGGAGACGAGGGTCGGCTCGTCCCACACCCACCAGTGGCCCCAGGAGGCCTTGGCCCAGATCGAGCCCGTGAGCAGGACGCCGACCCCGAGGATCAGAGACAGATGAATCGCCACGTATGACCGCAGGTCGTGGCGCCGGTCCCCGGTGCGCAGGTGCTGGATCGCGGCGATCCCCCCGAACACGAACCCGCCGAGGGCGACGATGGCCATGGGCACGTGCAGGTAGAAGATCTTCTGGATGAACCCCTGGTCGGCGTCGCTCGGCGCGTAGAAGAACGCCAGCGCGAACGCCCCCGTCAGCGTGAGGGCGGTGAGGAGGGAGAGGGGGCGGAGGCGGGACCCGGACATCAGTCCTCGAGGAGGAAGTCGAAGACCCCGTAGGCGACGAGGCCGAAGATCAGATCATAGAGGGCGAGGACGGCCACCCACTTGATCTCTACGGACCCCGGCCCTCCGGCGATCAGGAGCGGCGCCAGCGCCCGCGCGGCGGCGATGAGGGCGGGGATGAGCAGGGGGAGCCCGACGAGGGGGACGATGAGCTCCCGGGCGCGGGTCTGGACGGCGAGGGCGGAGACCAGGGCGCCGGTGACCGCGAGGCCGAGGTCGAGCACGAGGAGGATCCCGGCGACCCCGAGCCAGGCGCCGAGGTCCGGCGTGGGGCCCAGGAGCAGGAGCGCGAAGGCGGGAACCGCCACGAGCTCGAGCACGACGAGGAAGGCGAAGAGCGCGGCCGCCTTGGCGACCAGGAGCGCGGTCCGGTCGACGGGCGCGAGGAGGAACCCGTCGAGCCCGCCCTCCTCCTGCTCGGCGACGTAGAGCCGCGAGGTCGCCAGCACGGCGGCGAAGAGGAGGGTGACGAGCAGGACGCCGGCGGCGAGCGCGCCGTCCAGCGCGCGGCGCTGGAGGCCGAAGTGGAAGAGGACGAAGGTCGTGAGCGAGAACAGCGTCATGGCGGGCACGGACTCCCCCGTGCGCAGCTCGAGCGCGAGGTCCTTGCGGAAGATCGCGGCGGCGGCCCTCACGCCACCGCCCCCCGCTCGAGTCGCAGCTCCACGTCCGCCGGCTCGCCGGGGTCGTGGGAGACCATGACGGTGGTGCGCCCTTCCAGGAGCGGGTCGAGCAGCGCGGAGCCCGCGGCGTCGAGGTGCGCGCGTGGCTCGTCGAGCAGGACGAGCTCGGGGTCGTGCAGCAGGGCGCGGCAGAGCGCGACCCGCTGCACCATCCCGCGAGAGAACGTCCGGACGGGATCGTCGCCCCGCAGGGCGAGCCCGACGCGCTCGAGGAGCTCCTCGCCGCGGGCGGGCGAGACGTCGTGCAGGCGCGCGTGGAAGCGGAGGTTCTCGCGCGGGGACAGGTCGCGATACAGCAGGGGCTCGTGCCCGAGGAACCCGATCCGCCCGCGGACCGCCCACCCGCGGTCGGGCAGCGGTTCGCCGAGCACGTGCGCGCTACCCGCGTGCGGGCGCAGGAGCGTGGCGAGGATGCGCAGCAGCGTGGTCTTCCCCGCGCCGTTCGGCCCCCGCACCACGGCCACCGCTCCGGCGGGGACCGCGAAGGAGACGTCGCGGAGCGCGAGCCGGTCGCCCTGGCGGCGGCTCAGGCCTGCGACGTCAACCGCCGGGGGGGCGGCCACCGCGGCGGTGGAGCGTCTGGGCCACGTGCTCGAGCGTCGGGGCGAGAACGGGGAAGAGCTGCCCGATCGCCTTCGGGTTGCCCGGGAAGTTCACGATCAGAGTGCGCCCGCGGATCCCCGAGACCCCGCGGGTGAGGATCCCGAGCGGGGTGAACTCGAGGGACCTGGCGCGCATCGTCTCCGCGAAGCCGGGGGCATCGCGCTCGACGACCGCCCGCGTGGCTTCCGGCGTGACGTCGTCGGGGGTGAACCCCGTCCCGCCCGTGGTGAACACGAACGTGCAGCCGTCGTCGCAGTGGTGGCGGAGTCGGTCCTCGATGAGCGCGCGGTCGTCGGCGATGACCTCGAGGGCGACCACGTCCGCCCCGGCCTCCTGGGCGAGCGAGGCCAGTAGCGGCCCCGACGCATCCTCCGCGCCACCCCCGGCGACGGTGGTGGAGATGGTCAGCACGGCCGTCCTCATCGCCGCCAGTCCCCCGACTTCCCCCCGGTCTTCTCGAGCAGGACGACCGAGGCGATCTCGACGCCCTTCTCGAGACCCTTGACCATGTCGTAGACCGTGAGCGCGGCCACGGACGCCGCGGTCATCGCCTCCATCTCGACGCCGGTGCGCGCAGTGGTGCGCGCGGTGGCGGTGAGCACGACCCGGTCCTCGCCCACCTCGGCCTCGACCTCGACCGCGTCGAGCGGCAGGGGATGGCAGAGCGGGATGAGCTCGCTCGTGCGCTTCGCGGCCATGATCCCCGCCAGTCGCGCCGTCCCGAGCACGTCGCCCTTGGGAGCGTCGCCCCGGCGCACCGCCTCGGCCACCCGCGGCCCGCAGACGATCTCCGCGCGCGCCACCGCGCGCCGCTCAGTCACCGCCTTGCCGCCCACGTCGACCATCCACGCCCGCCCCTCGCGGTCGAGGTGGGTGAGCTCGTCGGTCATGCGCGCACCGAGGCGTCGTCCAGGTCGAGGCCCACCACGGCGGCGACGCGCGCGATGCCGATGTCGTGAGCCAGCAGCGTCGCGCCCGAGCGCCAGGCGACGGCGGCGATCACGCAGTCGAGGATGCCGCGGGGCATGATCGCGGCCGCGCGGCAGCGTCGGTAGATCCGGACGGCGGCGTCAAAGTCGGTCGTCGGGTCGAGGGGAAGCAGCCGGTGCCGGCCGAGCGTGCGGCGAAGGTGGGACTCGCGCTGGTCGGTGCGGGCGCCGACCAGCACCTCCATGAGCACGGGCTCGGTGACGGCCAGCTCACCGTCGGTCGCGACGAGTTCGATGAGACGCCTGTCGACGGCGCTACCGGTCCCCCGGTCGTACTCGATCCACGCCGACGAGTCGGCGAGGATCACTCGACGCCGCGCGGTGGCGGGTCGTCGGGGATGTGGTCGATCGCGTGCGCGCCGTGCATCGCCAGCGCCTCCTCGCGGGTGAAGGGCGGCTGTCCGGCGAGCCAGCGCAGCGCGAGGTCGACGGCTTCGGTCTTGGTCCGCACCTCGTAGCGGCTCATGATCCGCTGGACGTACTCGTCCTCGATCTCGATGTTGGTGCGCACGCGCGCCATACACCAATCGTACACGCGACGCGGCGTCGCGGCAGCTCACGCGTGGGCGTGCTGGGCGGCCGCGATGAGGTCGCGCACCGCGCGCTCGTCTCCGGCGCGGAGCAGTTCGATCGGGTCGGGCTCTCCGTTGACGATCTCCTCGAAGAACGCCTTGCGGTCCTGGTAGGTGGGCAGCGTGCCCTTCGCCCAGCCGCGCACGTCGTTGAGCATGGTCGCCAGGCGGGCGTACTCCTCGCCGAAGAGCTCGGAGACCTCGTGCTTCATCCGCTTGGCCAGGGCGGGGGACGCGCCGGCGGTGGAGATCGCGATCGCCAGCGGCCCCGTGCGCACGATCGCGGGGAGGATGAAGTTGCACAGCGGCGGCACGTCGACGACGTTCGCGAGCATGGCCCGGCGCTCGGCGTCGTGGAAGACGGCGATGTTCACCTCGGAGTCGTTCGTGGCGGCGATGACCAGGAAGGCGCCCTCCAGGTCGGCCGGCCCCACGTACTCCCGTCGCTCCCAGTCGAGGGACCCCTCGCGCGCGTGCTCCTCGAGGACGGGCTCTACGTCGGGGGCGATGACCGTCACGCTCGCGTCACACGCGAGCAGGCCCTCCACCTTCTCCAGACCGACCTCACCGCCCCCGACCACGAGGCAGCGCCGCCCCGTGAGCTTCAGGCACGCCATGTAGAAGGGGGTGTCGAGCATCCCCTGGACGCAGGACTGGTCGCAGGTGCCCTTGCGAAGCTGGCACACGCACGGCTTGCCGGTGTAGGCCTGGGCGGGCATAGGCTCGTACCCAGCGTAGATGAGCGATTCCTACTTCACCGACGAGAGCTGGGTGCGCCGGGTCCACCGGGAGAACGTCGTCGGGCTCTCCGGGCCGCGGGCCCTGCTCATGCAGGCCGCCCACCCCGTCGCCTTCGCCGGGTTCTTCGCGCACACGGGCGCCCTCGACGAGCCCTACGAGCGGCTGAGCCGCACCGCCGCGGTGATGAACGAGATCGCCTTCGGCGAGAAGGCCACGGCCGACCGCCTGACAGGCCGCGTGCGCGCCATGCACCGTCGGGTGCGGGGCGAGATCCCGGAGGCGGCGGGTCGCTTTCCGGCCGGTACGCCCTACGCCGCCGACGATCCCGAGCTCCTGCTGTGGATCCTCGCCACGCTGGTGGACTCCGCGGTGCTCGTGCACGAGCGCTACGTGGGCCGCATCGACCGCGAGGCCTACTGGCAGGAGTACAAGACCTTCGGGCGCCTGTTCGGGCTGCGCGACGACGAGATGCCCGACACGTGGGCGGACTTCCAGGGCTACATGCGGCGGATGCTCACCTCGGGTGACCTCGTGCTCATCCCGCAGGCGCGGGAGCTCGGGATCAGGATCGTCATGCGCCCGCCCGTGCCCCTCCGGGTGCGCCCGCTGCTCGAGCTCGCGAACTTCATCACGGTCGGGCTGCTGCCCGGGGACATCCGCCGCCAGTACGGGTTCTCGTGGGATCCCGTGCGCGGCCTCGCCGTCGTCGGTGGCGCGGAGTACCTGAAGCGGGTGCTCGTCCCGCTCCTGCCGGGCAGGCTGCGCTACACGCCCAGCGCCCGCGCGGCGTGACCGGCGCCGGGGCCGGTGCCTCGACCTAGGCTGGCGCGATGCGTCGTGCGCTCCTCGCCGCCCTCGGCGTTCTCGTGCTCGTCCCGGCTGCCGCCGCCGCGCGGCCCCCGTTGCCGAAGCTCTTCCCCTCCGACGCGCTCACGGTGCGCGACCGGGCGCAGATCACCGGCCGGCGCGTACATCTGCGGATGCCCAGCTGCGCCCGCCGGCCCTCGGACTGCAACGACGTCCGGCTGATCAACCGCCTCGACGGCTTCGACCTCGACCCGCGGGTGTCGGTCTCCTTCGGACGCAGGTTCGCCCTGGGTCGCGTCTCCGCGCGCACGCTCTATCTCCAGCGCGTGGCCGGTGGCGCCCGGATCGGCCTCAACCGGCTCGTCGTGGCTCCCGGCGGGCGGACGCTCTACGGCCAGCCCACGCAGTTCCTGCGCGAGCGCACGCGCTACCGCCTGGTGGTTTCCCCGCGCATCGGCGGCCCCGGCACGCGGACGACGTTCACGACGATGAGCGCGACGCTCGGCCTCCAGCGGATGCGCGCCCAGCTCGACTCGGGCGCGGCCTACCGCGCGGCGGGGATCACCCCTGACCAGCAAGGCATCTCCTTCACGGCCGCGAACGGGATGCGGACCGTCTTCCCGGCCCTGACGACGTTGACGATCAACCGCCAGGACGACGTCGGTCGCGCGGGGCTCCGGGACAGCCTCGTGCTCAATCTGGCCACCCCCGTCCTCGGGGCGGGCTCCTACGCCTTCGGCTCCTTCCTCTCGCCGTCCTGGCTGGACGCGAACCGCACCATCCCGGCGGTGGCCTCCCGGCGCGGAGCACCGAAGGTCCGCGGAGCCGAGCGGGTCGGCCTGGCGATGATCGTCCCCTCCGGGCCCAAGCCGGCGGGCGGCTTCCCGGTCGCGATCTTCGGCCCGGGGATCAGCCGGTCGAAGTTCGACGTCTTCCTGGCCGCCGACCTCAACGCCCAGCGCGGGATCGCGACCGTGGCGATCGACCCCGCCGGCCACGGCTTCGGCCCGCGTTCCACCGCCCGCGTCCTCCGCGCGGGCACGCCCGCGACGTTCGGAGTCTTCGGCCGTGGCCGCGATCTCGACGGCGACGGCGTCATCTCCGATCAGGAGGGCGTCCAGGCGCCCGTGCAGCCCAACCGGCTCGCCTCGATCGCCCTGCGCGACGGCCTGCGTCAGACCGCGCTCGACAACATGGCCCTCGTGCGCGCGATCGGGCGCGGGGCGGACGTGGACGGCGACGGCACCGTGGACCTCCGCCGCGACGGGGTCGTGCTCTACGCCCAGAGCCTCGGCGGCATCTACGGGACGATGCTCATGGGAGTCGATCCGCGTGTGCGCAGCGCCGTCCTCAACGTGTCGGGTGGCCCGATCCAGGACATCGCGCGCCTCTCGCCGGGCTTCCGCCCGCGGGCCGCGGCCGAGCTGCGCAACCGCCGGCCGTCCGTGGCCAACGGCGGCATGGACGGCTTCACCGAGTCCCTTCCGCTCTACGGCCAGCCGCCGGTCACCGCGCCCGCCCGCGGGGCGCCGGCCATCCAGGAGGTGGCCTCCCGCGTGAACTGGATCGACCGCTCGGGCTCACCGGAGGCGTTCGCGCCGTTGCTCCGGGCCCGTCCGCTGCGCGATGTCGGGGCGAAGAACGTCCTCTACCAGGTGGCCTACGGCGACCGGACGGTGCCGAACCCGACGGCGTTCACCCTCCTGCACGCAGGCGACCTCTTCGACCGCGCCACGGTCTACCGCAACGACCGCACCCTGACCGCGTCCTCCGACCCTCACGGCTTCCTGCTCGACCCGCGCCTCGCGGGGCGCGGCCTCGGCCAGCGCCAGGAGCTCGAGTTCCTCGCGTCGGACGGCAGCTCGATCATCGACCCCGACGGAGCCGCGAACGTCTTCGAGGTCCCCGTGCCCGACCCGCGGGAGCTCCAGAGCCTGAACTACGCGCCGGGGACGGGCGGCGGCGGAGGCTAGGGGTGCCGGAGGTGGGGGGCACCGCTCGGCAAAGCCGAGTGGTCCAATGGCCGCCGGAGGCGGGTCCCCAGTCGCGAATAGCGACACATAGTCAGCGCCGCAGCGCCCGGCCGGCGACGCGCAGCAGCGGACGGACACCGTCGCGCAGGGCACCGGCGCGGTCGGACTCGCGCCCGTAGAGCAGGGCGGCGGTGGTGGCCAGCGCGCGCGCGAGGGCGGCGTCGCGCGGCGGCCACCAGGGGGCCGGGCCGGCGCCCACGTGCAGCGCGGGGTGGGTGACCGCCGAGAAGGCCTCCGGCGACCGGGGGCCGACGGGGTTGGCGTGGTCGTTGATCCAGACGACGTGGGCGGTGAGGGCGCCCGCCACCCGGAGGGCCTGGGCGCGGTCCTCGCTCCACACCGAGGCGCCACCGGCCGGCGGGCCCGCGGCGGCGCGGGTCAGGGCCTCCTCGGTGTCGATGACGGGCTCGATCGGTACGACCTCGGCTCCGGCCCGGGCCAGCGCGCGCACGAACGCGTCGGCCACGTCGCGGGCCACGAGGACCTGCGCAACCCCTCCGGGCACCCCGGGGTCGGCGGCCCACGCGGCGGCACGGGCGGCGCGCTCGAGCTCGGCGTCGCGGAGGACGAGCATGGGGCCGGGGGCGTCGCGATGAGCGGCGGCATCGTCCCGGACGATGTCGGCCCGGGCGAGCTCGGCCTCGCCGCCCAGGACCACGAGCCCCTCGGGGACTCCGGCGCGCTCCCAGACGCGCACGATCCGCTCCGTCGCCGGGCTCGCGCGCAGGACGACGGCGTTGCCGGCCATGAGCGCGACCCCGACGTGCTCGAGCGGCCACGCCCAGGGGGTCCGCGGGGAGGGCACGATGCCCACGGTTCCCACCGGGGCGCGCACGAGGCGGGCGCGGCGCCCGCGGGCCAGGGGCGTCTGCGCGGGCACCCGGCGCGGAGCGAGGGCGCCGGGTGCCGCGGCGGCCGCCCAGTGCAGCGCGTCCACGCCGGGCAAGAGCTCGAGCGCCCACGCCTGGTCGGGCGCCCGCCCATGCTCGCGCCCGAGGAACCCGACGAGCTCGCCGGCCACGTCGAGCACGACCTGCGCGGCGCGGCGGACGTAGGCCGCCCGCGCGTCGAGGCCGAGGACGCTCCAGTAGGCCTGGGCGCTCACGTCGGCTGTCCTGCCCTGTGCTCCCAGGACGAGCAGAAGTCAGGACAGCCCCGCGCGCTCACTCCCGCCACCCCAACTTGCGCCGCGCGGCCTCGAGCGCGTCGCGCCGGGCGCGCAGCTCCGCCTCGCCGTCGTCGGGCTCGTAGAAGCGCGTGCCCGCGACCTCGTCGGGCAGCAGCTCCTGCTCGCTCACCCGTTCCGGACGGCTGAACGGGTAGTCGTAGCCCTGCCCGCGCCCGAGCTTCCGCGCCGCCGGGTACGCCGCGGAGCGGAGCGCGCCGGGCGGGAGCTTCGCCCCGTGCTCGCGGACATGATCCCGGGAGGCGCCGAGGGCGCGCTTCGTCGCGTCGGACTTCGGGGCGAGCGAGAGGTAGATCGCGGCCTGGGCGAGGGCGAACTGGCACTCGGGCATCCCCACGTGCTCGACCGCGTGGGCGGCGGCGACCGCGAGGCCCAGGGCCCCGGGGTCGGCGTTGCCCACGTCCTCGGAGGCGAGCACGACCATCCGCCGCGCCACGAAGCGCGGGTCCTCCCCGCCCTCGAGCATGATCGCCAGGTAGTAGAGGGACGCGTCGGGGTCAGACCCGCGGGTCGCCTTGATCCACGCCGAGATCGTGTCGTAGTGCTGGTCGGCATCCTTGTCGTAGCGGATGGCCCGGCGCTGCAACGCCTCCTCCGCGCGCGCGAGCGACACGGGCACCTCGGCGATGGCCAGCGCTGACAGCGCCGCGCGGGCGTCGCCCCCGGACCGGTCGGCGAGGAAGTCGAGCGCGGCGTCCTCGGCCTCGATCCCCGTACGCGTGAGGATCTCCCGGATCTGCTCCGATGTGAGCTCGTGCAGCTCGTAGACCTGCGCGCGGGAGAGCAGCGCGGCGTTGACCTCGAAGTAGGGGTTCTCCGTGGTCGCGCCGATGAGCGTGACGAGGCCGTCCTCCACGGCGGGGAGCAGCGCGTCCTGCTGGGCCTTGTTGAAGCGGTGGATCTCGTCGAGGAAGAAGATCGTCCCGCGCCCGGCGCGGCGGCGCTCCTCGGCGCGGGCCAGCACCGCGCGGACCTCGGCGCGCCCGACCTGCACGGCGGAGAGCTCCTCGAAGGCGGCGTCGGCGGCGTGGGCCACGAGCCGGGCGAGGGTCGTCTTGCCCGTCCCGGGCGGGCCGAAGAGGACCATGGAGTGCGGCCGGGCCTCCGCGATGGCGATCCGCAGCGGGGAGCCGGGGTGCAGGAGGTGCTCCTGGCCGACGAACCCGGCGAGCGAGGTGGGGCGCAGCCGCGTGGCGAGCGGCGCGTCGGGGCCCGGCCCTGCGCCCGCGTTCTCCGGTTCTTCACCGGTGTCGAACAGGGTCTCGGCCATCGCGGGGCAGTATCCCGCGCGTGGAGGTCGTCCTCGTCGCCGTCTGGTGCTTCCTCGTCGCGCTGGTCGGCGGGCTGGTCGGGCTCGTGCTCGGGAACATCCGCCTACCCGTGATCCTCCTGGCCGCGTCGGGCGCGGCGGCGGGGGCGGGGACGAACATCGCGATCTCGGCGGTGGTGGCGGCGACCGCGTCCGTGGCCCACGTCCGCGCGGGCCGGATCAACTGGCGCCTGTTCAGGGTGATGGCGCCGCCGTCGATCCTCGGCGCGCTGGTGGGGGGCTACGCGTCCGGGGCCCTGCCGACCCGGGCGCTGCTCGGGTTCATCGCGGTGGTGCTGGGGGTCTCGGGGATCCAGCTCCTGCGCCGGCCCGACACGCCCCCCCCGTCCGACACGGGGACGGCGGCGTTCGACGAGCGCGCCGCGGTCCTCTCCGGCCTGGGCATCGGCGTGCTCGGCGGGGTCGTCGGGCTGATCCTCGGCTCGCTGCGGATGCCCGCCCTGCTGCGCCTCGTGGGCGAGACGCCCCGGCGGGCGGTGGGGACGAACGTCGCGGTGGGGTTCTGCGTCGGGATCGCCGGCCTCGTCGGGCATCTCCCCAACGACCCGCCCGACGTCGACCTCCTCCTCGTGGGCGCGGCCGCCTCCGTCCCCGGTGCGCTGCTCGGCTCCCGGCTGACCGGCCGCCTCTCGGACCGCGCGCTCGTGCGCGCGATCGGAGCCGTGTTGCTCGTGGCCGCGGCCGGCGCCGGGGTGCAGGCCGTGACCTGAGCGGGGAACATCCCGGGCATGGAGGGCGACGTCCGGGCGTCGGATCGTGAGCGCGAGGCGGCGGTGCTGCGTCTGCGCGCGTCGCACCTGGAGGGCCGCCTCGAGGTCGAGGACCTCGAGGAGCGAATCGCCCGCGCGCAGATCGCGGTGACGCGGGGGGAGCTCGACGCCCTCCAGGTCGACCTCCCGGCGCCGCCCCACGAGGTCCCCGAGACGACCGGACGGCTGCCGCGCCGCCCCGGGCGTCGCCCCTTCTCGGAGCGCAAGGTTCTGGGCGAATCACTGGAGGCGGTGCGCGAGGCGGCCCTCGCCTACCTTGTCCCGCCACTCGAGTCCTACGGCTACCTCCTCGTGGACGAGCGCGACGACCTCCTGGTGTTCGCCGTCCGGCGTGGCCGCGCGGAGGAGCGCATCACCGTCCGCCTCCGCCCGGCGGCCGACGGGCGGACCCTCCTGCTCGCGCGCGGCACCGCGCCCCTGCGGATCCGCCGTGCGTTCGCCCGTATGCACGACTGAGAGACCGCGCGCCGTTAGCCTGCCGCGCGTGCCCGTGGACCTCCAGGACGAGACCACCCGCGTCCTCTCGGAGCTGATCCGCTTCAACACGGTCAACCCGCCCGGGAACGAGCGGGCCGCCCAGGAGTTCCTCGCCAAGTACCTGCGCGAGGCGGGGTTCGACGTCGAGCTCCTCGGCGCTCAGCCCGAGCGGCCGAACCTCATCGCGCGGCTGCCCGGCAGGGCGCCGGGGCCGAAGCTGGCCTACCTCTCCCACGTCGACACGGTCCTCGCCGATCCCGCGGACTGGGGTGACCACGAGCCGTGGAGCGGCGACGTCGCCGACGGCTTCGTGTGGGGCCGCGGTGCGATCGACATGAAGTCGCAGACCGCGGCGGAGGTCGTGGCCGCGGCGGCGCTGGCGCGGGGCGGGTGGCGCCCGGAGCGGGGCGAGCTGATGGTGCTCTGCGTGGTCGACGAGGAGGTCGGCGGCCGCCTCGGCGCGATGTGGCTCTGCGCGCACCACCCCGAGAAGGTCCGCTGCGACTTCCTCGTCAACGAGGGCGCGGGCGAGGTGGTGCCCTTCGGAGACCGGCGGCTCTACGGGGTGTGCTGCGCGGAGAAGGGCACGTTCCGCTTCCGGGTGGTCACCGCGGGCACGGCGGGTCACGCCTCGATGCCGCGGATGGGCGACAACGCGCTGCTCAAGCTCGTGCCGCTGCTCGCGCGCTTCCGGGACGCGGGCCCGACCTACGACGTGCCGCCCGAGGCCGCCGCGTTCGCGCGCGCCCTCGGCGCCGATCCCGAGGACCCGGCGGGCGCGGTGGCCTACTTCGCCGACGCCGACCCGCGCTTCGCCGTGCTCGTAGAGCCCATGCTCGGCGTGACCTTCGCGCCGACGATGATCCACGCCTCCGACAAGATCAACGTGATCCCCGCGCGCGCGGAGCTGCGGGTGGACTGCCGCGTGCCGCCCGGGCTGGGGGAGGACCTCGTCCGGACCCGGATCGCCGAGCTGCTCGGCGACGCCGGGTACGAGATCGAGTTCATCGAGACCGTGGTCGGCAACCGCTCTCGAGCCGACTCGCCGCTGATGGACGCGATCTCGGCCTGGGTGGCCGAGAACGACCCCGGCGCCGAGGCGGTGCCCACAATGCTCCCGGCCTTCACCGACTCGCGCACCTTCCGCGACACGTTCCCCGACTGCGTCGCCTACGGCTTCTTCCCCCAGAAGCACATGTCGCTCTTCGATACCGCCCCGCTCGTGCACGGGAAGGACGAACGGATCGACGTGCGCGACCTCGGCTTCGCGGCCTCCTTCTTCCACGACCTGCCCGGGAGGCTGCTGCGCTGAGGCCGACCCTCCTCGCCCTGGTTCGGCGTACCATCGCCCGATGGAAGGCCTGAGCGCCACCCGCACCCGGCTCGACCCCGGCGTCTTCCGCCTCCCCGTCGAGCGGATGCGCGACGGGTGGTACTCCGACGCGTACTTCGTGCAGACGAAGGCGCTGCTCGAGCACGAGGGCCATCACCCCCGGGTGCTCATGCAGGTCTTCCAGAAGAAGGAGTCGTTCTGCGGCGGGATCGACGAGGCCATCGCCGTCCTCAAGCTCGCGGCGGGGGAACGGGGCGCTGACGGGTCGTGGGCGCCCGGGTGGGACCGGCTCGAGGTCGCCGCGCTGCACGAGGGCGAGCGCATCGCGCCGTTCGAGACCGTCATGACGATCGCCGGTCCCTACCACCTGTTCGCGCACCTCGAGACGGTCTACCTCGGCTGCCTGGCCCGGCGCTCGCTGATCATGGCCAACGTCGCGACGGTGGTGGCCGCCGCGCAGGGCAAGCCGATCTTCTACTTCCCCGCCCGCCACGACCACTGGCTCGTGCAGACCGGGGACGGGTGGGGCGCCTACATCGCCGGG
>JAABUS010007176.1_pt1 | contig 12992 bp, 14 predicted proteins | sample 5560161 | NCBI WGS metagenome assembly JAABUS01 (sample SAMN10711885, study PRJNA513376) | rock metagenome | isolation source: Antarctica rocks | place: Antarctica: Victoria Land, Trio Nunatak nord | collected 2016-01-04 | reverse complement strand
TGGAGAAGCTGTTTGCCGGGCAGGAGAAGGTGAAGGGGTATGAGCGGGAGAGCGGGATATTGAAGGGCGTGTTGAGGAGGGAGTTTTGAAGTTCGGCGTTGATGTTTGTAAATATGCTGCGAGGCGATGATGATACCACTCTGGGCAGGGATTTGGATTATGGTATTTCTCAATTTCTCAGGGGTTGGGGGATTAGGGCGATGCGATGTTCTCTGTAATATATCCAACAACGCGTATACAAATTCCGCACTGTTTTAGAAACCAGGAACCATGCATGGAATATATCTCTCGAGCGACACTAGCGCTCGGTATATACATGTCAAACACGTAATCAGTTTGGAAAGACAGGCCCACGGATATTCCCGCAATATCTACTTACTCGAAAGAATTGCCGGCTCTTTCCTTTCGTAATGTACGTACTGTAATCTAGGGCTTGAACCCCGCCCCCCTCCGAAAAAGCCTCCGCACACCTCACCACCTCCTCCTCTGCTCTCACAAACGGACTTCTAACTCCCAACACTCAATGTATCCAATCATCAACCATCAAAGAAACTCATGTGCCCCACCCGCAGTATACATATATATATTTTATTCCTCAGCTGCATGTGCTGTGATGAGTATGTAAACCCAAACCCCCCCCACACCACCCCACACCACACACCCCACACCACAACCACAACCACCCTACTTACTTGCTTGCCACCTTGCTTACTGTACCTCACTCCACATACCCACAACTCTCGAATTTTCCTAGCTTTGAACTACGTATAAGTTGTGTGAGAAATGCGCGGGCATTACTACAATTGTTTGAAGGCAGAAAGGGGATGATGAGCGAGCTTGTTATGTATGGGAGAAGTGGGTGTTTTGTTCGTTTTGGACACCTGCTGATTCAGTAATCTGTGTCCGGGGGCTTTTTTTTTGGTTAATAATGATTAGTGGGGATTTTTTTCTGAAAGGGGTTTGGAGGCGGCTGTGAATTGTTAGTCTTGGTGGCTTTTGGGTTATACGGATGTGCAATGTCAGCGGCTGCAGGATTTGGCGTGGTATGGATATAAAAGAGAGAAAGAGAGGGAACGATGGGTTTCGTGTAGCCTGAAGGTCTTCCCTTATTATTATTAAAAGCAATGTCTCCTCTTTTCTCATACAAACACGGGCTTGTTCCCTCCCGTCATTCAAGCAGCAGCACCACCCCTCAAGCCCAACAATGTCCTCCCCCCTCCGCGCCGACGTCTTCCTCGCCCCTGCCATTCCCGCCATCCCCCCATCCCTATCCCCCACGCCATCCCCCCCCTCTGGACCCCCACAGCCGCCACCCTCATCTCCTCCGCCCACGAAGCCATCCTCGTCGACCCCCTCTTCACCACCACGCAAGCCACCGCCCTCGCCGACTGGATCGACGCCTTGTTCCCCGACAAACGCCTCACCTACATCTACATCACCCACGGCCACGGCGACCACTTCTTCGGGCTCTCGACGCTGCGGCAGCGCTTCCCCAACGCCACGGCCGTCGCGACCGAGGGCGTGCTCAAGCACATGGAGCAGCAGATCTCGCCCGCGGGGCAGGCGGTATGGGAGACGTTGTTTCCCGGCGGGCAGATCGTGTTTCCAGCGTCCCCGCCTGCGGAGGCGCTGCCCGCGCACGATCTGACGCTCGAGCTTGAGGGACATAAGCTGCATGCTGTGCCGGCGGGGCACTCGAATACGGACGACTCGTCGTTCCTGTGGGTGCCGGATCTTAAGCTCGCAGTCGCGGGTGATATTGTATACAATAATGCGTACTCGTTTCTGGCTGAGACGCTGACCGCGCCGTTGCGGGAGCAGTGGATTGACGCCATCCAAAAGGTTAGATCCTTCAGGCCCGAGACTGTGATTGTGGGCCACAAGACGCCAAGCGCGGTCGATGGGGCGTGGAATCTGGATGCCACCGAACGGTATATTGAGATGTGGGGGCGCTTGGTTGGAGAGGCCAAGGACGCAGAGGATATGTTCGATCGGGTTAGGAGGGAGGATCCTGATAGAACGGGGGAGTTTGTGCTGTGGTGGAGTTGTTTGCAGCAGTTCCCGCGTGAGGGCAACGCCACTGCGAAAGCTTGATCATGTCAATCGTGTTTTGAATGCTTCAACATCCTTGCATATAGATTTGATCCTCCTTGATAAAATGTCATGCGTTTGAAACGTATTAAGATACGAGGATGTGAAGAACCACTCCATCAACCCATCTCAAACCCAAACGGATCATTGATGACTGAGCCAGGCCTCGACGTGAAGGAGGCCGATCATCGTATTTCTGTTTAGTGATCACTCTTAATCCTCCGTCCTCCCATCAATAGACTATAAACCACACAACTGTTTGCCATTGATCAGTAACCAGACCCTAGAGAAACAAAAGGGAGGGTGGCCTGGATAGTCGTAGTTGGTGGGCTAGCCGACTTGAAGGGCTATGAATTATTGGGTATTCTCGTTGTTGCCGTCGTAGGTTTTTTCGTGGACCTTCATACCTTTTGATCCGAATTTGACTTCAATAGTAGCTTGTCTCGTTGCTGTCATTGTTTTTATGAGGACGTGAGCGGTGTTAAGGAGGATGGACAAAATTGATAGCGAGGTAGTTGGGTAGCTATTAAACGCATGGCTGGTGGTCTTCACCGATCAAAGCTTTGATCTATGGGGAAATGGATGAGGGGGTTTCATTCAGGGGTGAGATACAACCACTGCAAAAAGTGATTAGTTATCAAGAATAGGTTCGGGTCCTATTGACGTTGGTCGCAATGTTGCAATGTTAGCTTTCCTTTTTATGTGGCAGCGTCAATATGCTTATAAAGCGTGTTCAGTAATCAAGAACAGTTTCGATTGGTGGTGGCGCTGGTGCAACGGTTCAGTGGTAGCTTTGCAATTATCTTGCTAATAAAATTCTCAGGAATTTGGTCTGCTTCTGCTTGGCGGAGATAATTCATCTCAATTTGACGAGTGTAGGCGTAGGATTCTGGTTCATTCAAGCGTCCTCATGTATTATCCCGACACCAAGTCGTGTGGCCGAATCGCGTCCCCACTCAATCAGCATGACATTCAGCATACACATTAGCTTGTTGTCGAACTTTTCTTGATCAAGATACGTGGGATACGGCTCAAGTGTTGTCTGTCTGATGCCTCTGGATCTCGACAGAAGTATGAACTCGAGGCACCGAGTCTCCATGAGATGCTCCGCGACCCACACCTGGTTCATCATGATAGATCCCACCCAGTCTTCGTTACTATTAGACATAGCCAGGTTGACACCGGTTCTTCAGTTCCTGCCATGTTCGCCAAGTGAGGCAATCTCTCCTGTTACACAAAAGACTGCCAAGGTTATCCAGCAAACTAGATATTCTGGATATTCCCAGTCTTCTCCGTTCACGCTAATTTCGCGTCTAGGCTTCACTGCCAATATGAAATCCTTAGGCGGTAAGTTCTGCGGTCATACTTCTTGGTGGTCTTTTTCGGTGAGTTCAAATTCCATCGCAGGGGGCATGTTGTTCATCGGAATAACAACACCCATTTGATTGACGATGAACCAGCTAATCTCTCACCGAAGTCCTGTAACATCAAAATACGAACCATATTCCACTTTGCCACGCCAACCGGCCCACGTCCAGCTTGGGAACAGCAAGTTTTTGAACTCAATTTTGGTGAGAGGTAGGGATAAGTTCCTTCGCTTATGAGGACCTCTCAGTGTCCACAACAGAGCTTTATCCAAATATGTTTCAAGCACACCGTACCAGAAGTCGGTTCTCACAGTACGTTTCAGGACGTTCTGGATTGCGTTGAAAGCATTCATAACATCTGAAGGACAAGACAATTCGCGTCCGGTATAATCTATAACAAAACATTGGTAGTCATGAATAGCCTCTGTTCGGTCCTCATATGCTGTCTGGTTCAGATGGAGCGACTCAAATTCGGATCTGCGTGTATCTGAAGAGTGTAGTGCCCCCATCTTCCACAGATTTGTCGCCGGAGTAATGTACGCAGAAGGCAGGCTTCCCTCGCCCACCCCATCCTCGTAGAAAACATTGCAGGAACATTGGAAGTAGACTTGGGTACTGTACGGAAGGAGGTAATAGAGGGGCTAATTTCCAGTATGCCCCGCAGGTGTGCAGCTGTAATCAAAGCGGAGGGCTGGCATACCAAATATTGATTGGGGAATTGTAACTCATATGCTATCAAATAGTTGAGTTCCCCAGCTTCAAATATTGGAGTTCCCCAGCTTGATTTGCGGGTTCCATGGTCGCATGCATATGGGGGGGTGATTTCGCGATTTCGTAGCTGAAGGCTTAACGCGGTGTACTGTATCAGTGAAATATAGCAGTCACCTGGACAACAGGTTCTCCTGATACGTCTGAGCACGGTAGTCCCACCGAGAGGACATAGTAGCAACTTGGATTGCGTTGAGTGGCACCGCGAGATGCAGGCCTTGGACCAGCTCAGTGTCCCGACAGGTGTTCCCACTATTTTCGTGGTAACGAGGAAGACCGCTACATGCTTCACTTGTAACAGAAGGAGCCGCTATAAGTGTCAGAATTGCTGCCCCATAGATTCTGTCCATCTGAGCGATTTGAATACGCTTATGACCCATGCTGTCTTGAATGATGTAGAGAGCATCGACCCAAAGATAGCTTTCTCCAGGATTGACAGTGCAGTGAATAGCATCTTGAACCATTGTTTTCACAATATCGTCCATGCTCTTGATCACAACGGCGTAACCAAGATCGGGGTAATTGGATGTCCACTCTTGGTGCATTAACAGCTCTGCCATGAAACAACCTAGGCCTGTCAAGTTACACTGCATCCTGCGTTAGGAGCTGGGTGTCGCCCATATGGTCTTCAATGGAGCAGAGGCACCTCCGCTGACCTGTGACGTAATACCTATCCGGTATGTCGTTTCTGTCTTTGTTTCAGAAGGACTGTTGCAGGCGTAGACATAGCTATACATCCAGCATTCCGTGTGGACGTATTGCCCTAATACAGCCTCTGGTGCTCTGGTTGTCCCAAGGTACCTTTTCATACAGATTCCCTTAATAACGAGCCTACAAAAAGGGCAGTCCAAACTCTTCTCGAATATGTTCTTAAACCTGATCTAATTTCGAAGAACTGTCATTGACACTAGCTAAACCCCTTTCATCGATGCAGCTGTTCGTTCTTTAACAAAAATATTGTGAGAAATCAATAAAGATGCATGTGTCGCAAAGCTTCTGACTGTGCTTCGCCTTCATGTTGAGAGATCGGACAATCTGTATGTCTAGGCTTCAAGCGCACAGTGGGAAGATTGTCATTTTCATAGCTCGATTTCAGATATTGATCTCAACCCCAGAGAAGTCGGGGCATATTCCGCAGATCCCTTGATAGCATTGTCAAACACTGGAAACATTCATTGATTCTTGCAGTCCGAAAGCATGAGCTTTTCTTCTGAAATTCTTCAGGCACTGTAGAGGGGACCGTTCTTGCGGTCAGCGCAGTCGGCCTCGAAGTATTCATGATGCGAGTGGATGGTTTTGCACGGACGAACTTTGCATTGAGCAGTTTTGGATTGACGATTTTCCATTCTCGTTTGAGACTGGTAAGGCAAGCTATCCGAATCAGTGACGGTGGGTTCTAAGCTACAGTTTTTTGTTGAGGTAGATAAGGGCCAGCTTGACGGAAAGTGGTACAAGGTTGCCACCGATTACCAATAGACCTCGGCAGCTAGGCGGGGAACAGGGGGATAAATAGGCGGTCCCCCTTCTGTTTCTTTCTTGAGATTTAGCCAGAAACTCGCTTTCGCTTTTGCTGCTCACTCTGCTACCCACTCTGCCACCTACTTACTACCTACACTTTACTACCCGCTACCCACTGCTATCCACCGCCGCCATCACTGCCATGGATGGCCGCTGCTACTCGCAGCAAGGTTAATCTCTCTGCAAAGGCCCGCGCCAATGTCGCCGCCGCCAGGAAACGTAACCCCCGCCTTCGCTCCCCCTCCCCCCTCCCCCGCCCCCGCCCCCGCTCCCCGATCCCTGGACCCTAGGGAGGAGCCGACCTAGAGCAAGCCGACGAGTTCTCGGCAGCCCTCACCCTGCGGCAGAGAATCAAAGCCGCTCGTCAAGCAAATATAGAACGGGAGCTGGAACTGGAACTTCAAAGGGTAGAAGCTCAGGGTGCGATGCTGGCAGCGTCGGGAAGCGACCCAGCGCCAGAGGGCGTTGCCAGCCAAACATCAGACTATCATCCCCTCAGGCTCTGACCCTCGCATTCAAGCAATGATAGCATGCTACCTCTTTATTGATACCATTCAATTCGTTAATATCTTCAAAAACGAATTTCGAGCCGTCAATATTTTCAAGCTGGTCAACGATCATATATCAAATTCAGTCAGCAGACAAGTCTTCGCACAACACGCTTCGGCGAGCTTCGAACACATGACGATGACGTCACTCAGCAGAATCTCAAAGGCATGGTTCTCTTTCTTCGTTGCTTAGAAGTGTATAATCAATGTCTTCTTGAAGCGATCAATGAGCAATTGAAGATTTCTCTGCAAGCAAGCTTAGCTTGATACGTTGACTTTCTGCAGAAGCTTCATCTGCATTACATCTTCGAGTCTGTATCGATCTTTCACTTTCACATTCATTAAATCCGCATTGTAAAAGAAGTCAATGACTCTGACGGGTGATACAATGCTGAAGGTGAACTGGTCGGCCGAGCACTGGTAAAGAAAATCCCTGTTACCACTCCTCAGGCGGGAAATCAGGGTCAGGAAACCAGGAAGCAGTCCTACGGCCTCAGACCCGACGGGGGAAGCACATGGTTCTCAGTCTGTAACAGGTTCAACGACGGCAACTGCATCTATTCTAGTTGCACATATCAGCATATCTGCAGCGAATGTGGTGAAATTCACGCTGCTATCAATTGCACAACATCAAATTCCTTAAAAATATTGACGGCTTGAAATTCATTTTTGAAGATATTGACGAGTTGAATGGTATCAATAAAGGGGTAGCGTGCTATCATTGCTTGAATGCGGGGGTCAGAGCCTGAGGGGATGGTACCTGATGTTTGGCTGGTAATGTCCCCTGGCGCTGGGTCGCTTCCCGACGTCTGGGTTTCCAGCGTCGCATCCTGAGCTTCTACCCTTTGAAGTTCCAATTCCAGCTCCCGTTCTATATTTGCATGACGAGCGGCTTTGATTCTCTGCCGCAGGGCGAGGGCTGCCGGGGTCTCGTCGGCATGCTCCGGATTGACTCCTCCTTGAAGGCCAGGGGTCGGGGAGTGGGGGTGGGGGAGGAGGGAGGGAGAGCGGAGGCGGGGGTTACGTCTCCTGGCGACGGCGGCATTGGCGCGGGCCTTTGCAGAAGGGTTAGGCTTGCGGCGAGTTGTAGCGGCCATGGCAGTGATGGCGGCGGTGGATAGCAGTGGGTAGCAGTGGGTAGTAAAGTGTAGGTAGTAAGTATTTGGCAGAGTGGGTAGCAGAGTGAGTAGCAAAAGCGAAAGCGAGTTTTTGGCTGAGTCTCAAGGAATGACTGTTGACGTAGATATTTGGAGTCATAGTGACCTACAGTGCAGAGATTACCAACCCGGCTACTAGCATGGTGGCATGTTGATACAGACGTGCAAGGACTGCTTACAACACGTCGACACATTGCTGGTTGCTTCGATACGCATAGACAATTCACAATCTGATGATATGTTAGGGGGTTCACGAAGGAGGGCGGGTTTGGGTGTCAATAAAAGGTTTTTACGGCATCTCGCTAACAACTTCCATTTCTTGCAATATGTAAGTCGCCTTGTCCACTGACTGAGAGTCAAGTCGTGACTCGCTGCGATGGTGTTGCTACGGAAGTTGCGGACTGTTATCTCAAAGGATCTGGAACTGTTTTCTTTCTTGGAAGAGCAACTTTGCCGGGCGTGCGTGAAGAGAATTTGCGTCACCCAAGCAAGGTCCAAATGGGATGGAAATGAAGGGGATTATAGCCATAGACATGTGGAAGCTCCGCACACGGGATTGGTATTCTATATCGTGTTCTTCTAGGTGGCTAATTCAAATGTGCTTGAAGCTTCATAGCAAAATCAAACCACACCCTCTTCTCCGTTAGATCACAACTGGCTTCAGTTCTCGCCTCTCATCATCTTTGCAAGATTCTCAAAAGCAACTCTCCTCTTGTCAATGATTTCATTGAAGGTGGCAGCCGGACCAATAGATCCGATAATAAGCTGATCACGACCAGATGCGAGACCTTTGAAGGCCTCATCTATAAAAGGTTCCAGTGGCATACCAAGCTGTCGACCGCGTTCTTCGCCCATGTAGTCGTGTAGTTCCGCTTGGAGGTGTCAATTCTGTCACAATATCTTGGTCTTTGGATGACTCACTCTGTACAGCAGGAGGCGACAGTTCGATAATTTTGACTGTTGAGTTTCTGAGCTGCTCGCGGAGGCAGAGGATGAATGAGTTCAACGCAGCTTTGGAAGCAGAGTATGCGGAAAGGCTAGCCGAGGGTATAATGGCTAGATTGGAACCGGTACTATCACTGTTGTAGAGGTGTTCGTAATTGACGAGCAAAAATTGGGCTTACTATATCAAGCTTGTCTCGGTCTCCTTCTTCATCAGAAAGGGTAGAAACTTCATTGTCAGGTCCACGAAGCAAGAGAAGTTGATGGTGACCTGAGAGTGAAAGTCGGATAACTCTACTTTCGCTGGCTCTGCAAGATTGGTAGGACTTTGTGTTCCAGAGTTCAGGAAAACACAATCTAGGTCAGGGAATGTACTTGTGATGCTGGGGTAATAGTAAGGGTCTCGATCTCACAATCAAGGGCAAAGGGAAACTGACTTAGTCACGAACCGGTCCATGTTCTGCCTGTCGCTGATGTCGAATTTAATAGCGCTGGCCTTGTCTTTCCCATGCTTGCGGACGAATTCGTCGAGTCTATCTTGCCTTCGGCCAACGGCAATAACTTTGGAGCCTTCAAGAACGAGACGGTCGGCCATGGCAGCACCTATCCCGGCTGTGGCACCGATCAAAAGAACGCGTCTGTATTGGAAAGGCATCTTTGAATTCAATGGTCTCTTACTTGAGTGAATTCAGTTTGAGGAAGTCGTTGGGTTCGACTTTGGAATTCGATGATTGTAGTCAACCTGTCTGGGAGAACTCTCTTTTATACACCTTCAGGGTCAAAGCGTGATGACCGTCTGTCGGCTTTAACGATATAGACATCACGGCTGTTCGACGAAACAGACATAAAATTCGATACAGATGACATGCTTCTGCAGAATATCTACTGGGTTCAAGAGGGCAATGCTACCTCCTGAACCATCATAACGTTTTGTATGCCGCATCGAGTATGGTCGTGATAGGGATGCTGACTGACGGTGCCTCGCCGACTAGAGCCACTGATGTCAACGGAACACCTACGCTTTTAGGCCTAGTCGCTGTACAGTAAAGCAAGCCTCGATAACGGTACACTAACACCTTATACGGCTAGATCGAATAGTGAGAGTAAAGCGCGGGTATCGCCGACTAAGTCCGGACAATCACCGAATATCCCAAAGACATTGATGAGTGTTCGAACAGCTGAGTATCTAGCTCAGTATGGGGCCCCTTGTAATCTATCATGTTCCACGCAACAAGATACAGAGTTTTGTGCGGAATCCAATAGGCTGCCGTTTCCCACCTTGAGATGGTGTACCGCGGCAAACCGTCCAAGGCTTGCGTGCAATGCAGAAGGAGGAAGCTTCGTGTAAGCCGGAATTGGCTTACTGAACGTTCCTTTGTTGACCAAAAAACATTAGTGTGATCTCCAAAGAGACTCGTGCGGTCAATGTATCAGAGCCACCCTCGTGTGCTCCGGCTATCGCGATACCCAGCAGTTGAGGATCCAGGACGAAAGTCAGACAACTAAGCAAAAAGCGTTGACCCGTAGGTCTAGAATGATCCCACAGACCGTGACTAGTACGATCGAATATAGAGCGAGGAATGCTTTCTTTTCTCACTATGTGTCTGGCTTTTCAAAAACCTACGATATACTTGATTCGCTCTATGAGCAATCCTCGTTGGACCGACACCTGAGTGCGAGTGTTGATGCCGTTAGCTTGGCATTCTTCTCTTCCCAATTTGACTGTACCAAGGCTTCGCATTTCGCAAGAGAAAAATATTCGTACGCTCTACCACTGCTCAACAACGCACTTCGGTCGCCCGAAACTGCAACGAGTGATTCAACCTTGTTGGCAGTGCTTCTACTTGATCTTTTTGAGAAGTTCACCAACAACAATCCTCGATCTACCGACTCTTGGATGAGTCACGTGAATGGTGCTTTGGCCCTGGTCAAGTTGCGTAATAACCAGCAATTCCAAAACTACACTGGTCTTCGGCTGTCTGTGCGCCTGAGCACCAATCTTCTGATCAGTTGTGTTGCGGCGAATTCTCCAGTACCGTCTGCGTTGATCTCGCTCCGATCTGACCTTGAACCCTTCATAAACAAGGACAATCCAAAGTGGCTGGTCTCAGGGCTGGTGGTCAAATACGCCAACCTGAAAGGAGCCATACAAAATGGCTGTCTTTCCGGCTCAGATATCATCGCATGCGCAACTGAGCTTGATTGCGAGTTTGTATCACTCGCCAGAAACATGCCTTCATCGGGGCTCTACAAGACGACGTACCTAGAAGAGGCCTCAGAAAGGGTTCTCGAACAACACTTTGATACATATCCAGATCATTTCACTGCTCAGACGTGGAATGTTCTTCGAATCATGAGGATACTACTAAACGACATTATCCGTACGTACTGTATTGAGAGCCCAACCGAATTTAGTAAAGAAGTCACTACCTTCCATGTGTTGAATACTGCGATAAATAATATAGACGTCTTAGCGAAAGAGATTTGTGCCACTGCACCGCAGTACACAGTATACGAAGATACCACTCCAATGAGGCAGACCAATTCTGCAACCCAGAGACTACGATGCTACACTCTCCTCTTTCCGCTCTACGTCGCTAGTTTGTATGGCAACGACACTACTAAGATCAAGCCTTGGATCAACAACCAATTACGATTCATGTCCGACAACATCGGCATCCGGAACGCGAACTTCGTCGCAGAGACGTTGGAGAGCACACGTGGAACTAATCCCTGGTCTATGTATGCTATGCTTGGAAGTTATGCATTTGCAGCGTAATTTGTATGAGCTATGGTGGGGATGTTTGGAGAGGAACATCGATCATGTGGCAATGAGCACGGAGACGATGCAGTAGATGAAGCGGAATGTCGCCACTCAGGAACCAAACAGCCAGAAGACAACAACGCCGAAGCTCGCTCAACGTTCAAGAGTTTCAACCTCTGGATTCGATGAGCTTACATTTGGATAATCGCTGCGGACACATCGACATATTGCCTATCGAAACAGGAAACGCTTGATAAGTTTGGGGGATACTCTCATCATACGTTCACTTCACACACTCTGTTCAATAAGACGACATGGCAGCGCTCAACGTCAACAGAAGGCACGGAAGTTAAAACAACATCAGCACCACGACGAACCATGCTCTCCACGTCCCCCTCGCACGAAGCATTACACCAATTCTCTCCGTAGTGCGCATAAAAATCAAAAAACAAATTTCAAAGACCAATCAAGCCTATCCAACCAGTCTCCCGTATTTCCACTCACAGACCCCCCGCATCTTGTTGCTCAAAACCCTACCCAACCACCAAGGCAGTCTCACGAATCGCTATGATCACGAACATGAAGATTAACCCTACGAGTGCACGACAGCAAACAACACCCGCGCTGTCGAAGAAATATAACAGCTGTGCTATCTATCTCTGGCCCAACAGCGAGAACCTATTGGGCGCAAAGTGCCTTGAGCATCATCTCCCACTTCAATCAACCAACAACCCCTTTACCCAATCAAGTGCCACAACCCTCCAAACGCCCCAGCATGACCACCATCACCATCCCCCATCACAACCCTCCATCCCCAACCCCCCCAACCGAACTCCCCAAGCACCGACCGCTCTCCTAAACCCCAGTCCACCTGCTAACACTGGGACATCAACGCAGCACCCCCCTCGCGAACCGAACGACTTATACATGCGAGACCAAGAACTCGGCGCGCTTGGTTGTAGCGGGTAAGCTTTTCATACCTTATGTAGCTACCTTACCAGTTGCGCACCCTTAATTTAGATGACGATATATGTACAGCAGCTTGGAATTATCCCACACTCAATTTATCAGAGAAAGATTTTGCTTTTCCTCCTCCGCAATCGACATCTCTTGCGCCCGTTCATCCACAGAGCACGATCGTAATCACTAAAACTATCTATCCCCACTCCTCCTCCCCCTCCCCACACCCATCTTACTCTCCACACCCACATAAACCCAATCCACTACCCCCCCCCCCAACAATTTCCTTCCGACTTCTTTTTCTCCTTCCGTGCCCCATGCATGTCGTCTCTCTCCTCTGAGATCTTCTGTTCGTCGTTAGTAAGGGAAGGCAGAAAGCTGCAGTGGGGGGGTGGGTGTGTTGTGCGTATGGAGGGGAATTGGGAAGGCGGGGAGGGATGGGGGAGGGATGGAGGGGAGGGGATGAGGGAAGGGGATGAGAGGGTGGACGGGTGGAAGGGGTGGGGGTGGGGGTGGATGAGAACAGATACACAACGTAATATTTACTTTTCCCCCCAATGTATGCGGGTGCTTCTTGGTAGGACGTGAGGTACCAAGGCAAAAATCTCAATCACATTCACCACAGATATGCAGTATTGCTTGTTTTGTCATCGGCCTTGTGATTTTCCCTTCCTCGCCTTAACCTCCTCAATCCACTTCCCCGCTTTCCCCTTCAGCAACACATTCGCCCTAACAACCCCATCCACAATCTCCACCTTCCCACCCCCCAGTATCCCCAATAAGCTCATATTCCTCCCCACCTTGATCAGTCCACCACTAATCGTCTCCATGTAAAACTCCACACTGCCAATACTGTATTCGTGCGCCGTATCCCAGG
>JAABUS010007175.1_pt1 | contig 12992 bp, 10 predicted proteins | sample 5560161 | NCBI WGS metagenome assembly JAABUS01 (sample SAMN10711885, study PRJNA513376) | rock metagenome | isolation source: Antarctica rocks | place: Antarctica: Victoria Land, Trio Nunatak nord | collected 2016-01-04 | reverse complement strand
CATACGTATCCGAGCCTTCGTCCACATCATTTTTAGTTTTTTTATGGTCGATAACCGGCGTCATGTTCGTCCAGGTTCCTTCACTTTTATAGCGGCCGCGAACATCCTGATAAACAACTATATAACCTTCTTTCATCATCGTTTCCGACGGGCCTAAAGTTCTCGGAAATTTACCGGTTCCGTAAGGCGCAACGCTGTAACAGGTGCGCTGCATAATCATCGGGTATTTTTTCTGCGGAGAAGCACCTTTTGGCGTATAAACAGACGTAAAAAGCTTGATACCATCACGCATCGTGATGTACATTTCTTTTTTCGTGTAGTTTTCGCTGGCATAATTGCTTTGTGCGGATGCGGAATTGAAGTAAAATCCGGCAAGCAGCAGGAATAGGTAGATTCTTTTCATTAAACAGTGATTTGAACTGCTAATTTAAAAAAATATCGACAGCAGAAAAGTAATCTGGTTGTTACGTATCGTTTTTAGGATTAAAAATATTTTTTTAAATTGATTACACTGATTTTTAGTTGATAAAAGAAGCATTTGCTAAATCCTATTCAACCACAATCAAATTGTATTTTTCCAACAAACCTGCTAATCCTGAAACAGAAAATTTAGCTTTTTTCATTTTATTCTGATCCGGATCGATGGAAAAGTTGTAAGCAGAAGTAAAATCAGTTTCATTTAAAATGGTATTGCTGAAGGAAGTTCTGCTGAGATCGCAATCGGCAAAAACACTTCCCGTTAAATCGCTTTCCTGAAAACTGGCTTCCTGCAAACGGCACTTTTTGAAAAGCGTGTTCCGCAATTTTTTCCTGCTAAAAGAAGCATAATCCAAAATGCAATTATCAAACGAAACGGCAAAAGAAAAATCCCGGACTTTGGTAAAATCAACGCCCAGCAATTTGCAGTTTTTAAACTGTACGCTGCTTAAACCGGTTTTAGTCAATTGCGCCAAACTTAAATTGCAATCTTCCAAAACACAATCCGAAAAAATACAATCCTGGATTTTGCAATTGCTGAAATCAACTTGCTTAAAATTGCATTTGTCAAATTCTCGTCCGACTAACTCTTTTTCAGCATAATTAATAGCTGAAAAGGTTTTGTTTTGGTGATAAGTTTCGGTTCCCACTTTATCCTTGAATTGTTCTAAAGTAGTTTAGTGCGGATATAAAGTATAAGCCCTGTCAATATATATTACATGAAAAATGAACCTGTTTCGTAATCCTACAAAAGGTGCTTTTCCAAGAAATCTTAATGCTAATAATGATTCAACTTCTTCAGTTATAATGGAGGGCTTACTAGCTTTGATTGAACTGACGCTTATTTTTTCAGAACCTAAACCGTGTCTTTGTGTATATTGAATATCTTGCCAATCCATTGAACTAAGGCGTACAATTTGTTCAATTAATGCAGTTTTTTCATCCTGATTACAATTCTCAAGATTGAAGTCTTTTTGTAAATACTTAAAGCAAAAGATAGGATGTTTAAAATCTTCTATTTCAATTTTTTCAATTAATGGTTTAATTTTGACCCCTGTTTTTGGTACAGAGGTGGACTTGATTTTGTTACCCATCAATTAGATGTAATTCAAAAAAAAGTCTTTTAGTAATTCTGGAGTAATGATGGAATTTATTGGAGTATTTTTCCAAGGTGCTTCTTGATGAGTCATATCCATAAGTTTTAAAGCAGAATATTGACCATAAACGTCATTAACTTCTTTTATTAAAGAAAGTTTATTTTCATCAAAAATATCGAAATCAAAGCTATTTGGTAACGGTAATGCACTTGAACCATAGGTTTTAAAATAATGATATACATCAGGCACTACTGGACCATACTGCCATGCCATTATTTCTTCATTAAAAAAACGATCATCATACAAAGCTAAATGATAGCCTTGTACATAATATAACATTTTCTGCACCTTTAAATTTGAGATTAAATCCCCCTTCTCTGGCTCAGTAAAAGAAATGAAAGCATTAGCTACATTAATTGCACTTATAGACATAATTTTTACTAAAAATATTAGTTTTTTAATAGGCACGAATATATAGATAATTATATAGATGTTTTTGTTTTTTAAATTATTTATTTCTATGTACTTGTTATCTTAATAAATCTACTTGTTAAATTTTGTCATCGTCAATTCCGTTCCAACCGTAACAAAACTTTTAATCATTTCGATGGAGAGGTCAATCAGCGCGGGCAATTCCAGTTGTTCGTCTTTGTCAAATCCGCTTAAAACATAATCTACTTGTCTTCCTTTCGGGAAATGGTCGCTGATGCCGAAACGCAAGCGCGCATAATCGCTGTTGCCCAAAGTTAGTTCGATATGTTTTAAACCGTTGTGCCCGGCCGCGCTGCCTTTTGGTTTCAGGCGCAAAGTGCCTAATGGCAAAGCCAGGTCATCCACCAAAACCAGTACGTTTTCTACCGGGATTTTTAGTTCTTTCATCCAGTAAGCCAGTGCTTTACCGCTTAAATTCATAAAAGTAGTTGGTTTGATAAGATGCAGCGTTCGTGCTTTATAATTTACTTCGGTGTAATAAGCCAAACGCATATTGAAAAACTGGGAAGATTCCTGCCGGGCCAATTCATCCAAAACCATAAAACCGATATTGTGGCGCGTATCTGCATATTCCGGGCCGATATTTCCAAGTCCGACAATTAAATATTTCATCTGCCCAAAGGTAATACTGTTTTTATGGCATAAAAAAAGCCTTCAGTTTTTATGCTGAAGGCTTTTGCAAGATAAAAGAAGTATTTACTTTTTACCCGGCGTTGCAGCTTCCTGCTCTGCCTGGCGCAATGCACGTGAAGTTGTTACCGAAACAATGGTATCTTCCAGAGAATTGGTGATCGTTAAGTTTGGCAATTTGATCTCGCTCACTTTTACAGATTTGCCAACTTCCAATGTTTCAATACTTACATTGATGGTATCCGGAAGATCTTTCGGAAAGCCTTTTATGCGTAGTTTACGCAGCTTTTGCACCAATTTACCACCGGTTTTTACGCCTGGCGAAGTTCCGGTCAATAATACCGGGATTTCCATCGTGATCGGTTTGCTGTCGTTCAGCAACAAAAAATCGATGTGCAGTAATTGATCCGTAACCGGATGAAATTGTGTGGCCTGAATAATCGCCTGGCTTTTTACACCGCCAACTTCTAAATCGATGAAATGAACTTCCGGTGTGTAAATTACCGGTCTCAAATCAGCTGCAGACACAGCAAAGTGGGTTTGGGTATCCCCACCATAAAGAACCGCAGGCACTTTGCCTTCATAACGCAGCTCTTTAGCATCTCTTTTCCCTACGTTCTCTCTCGGAGAACCGCTAATAGCAATTGATTTCATTGTGTTGTTTGTTATTTATTGTTTGTATTTTGTTTATTTTTACTTAAGCTTTGAGCTGTCAGCAATCAGCTTTCAGCGAATGAACGGAGCTGAAAGCTGACGGCTAATAGCTGATAGCTATTCCACATTAAAAAGCTGGCTGATCGATCCATGTTCATTTACGTTAGCTATCGCACTTGCGAAAAGTTTAGCGGCCGAAAGTACATGTATTTTACTGCTTAGCTGTTTTAGCGGGATGGTATCGGTTACAATCAATTCTGTTAAAGCTGAATTTTCAATCGTGTTATAAGCATCTCCGGATAAAATCGGATGTGTACAAACTGCCCGCACGCTGCGTGCACCACGGTCCATAATCAAGCCTGCTGCTTTGGCCAAAGTTCTGGCCGTATCACACATGTCATCAATCAGCACAATATCCTGGTCGGTTACATCACCAATCACCGTCATCGATTCAATTTCATTGGCGCGTTTGCGCTGTTTATCGCAGATCACCACTTCCGCATTGAAATATTTAGCAAAAGTTCTGGCGCGATAAGAACCGCCCATATCCGGCGAAGCGATAGTCAGTTTTGATAAACCCAGACTTTTAATGTACGGCACAAAAATGATGGCTGCATCCAGATGATCCACCGGAACATCAAAAAAGCCCTGAATCTGTGAGGCGTGCAAATCCATCGTCATGATGCGGTTGATGCCTGCCGCAACCAGCAGATTGGCAACCAGTTTGGCACCAATGGCCACGCGTGGTTTGTCTTTCCGGTCCTGCCGCGCCAAGCCAAAATACGGAATCACGGCTGTAACATAATGTGCTGATGCACGGCGCGCGGCATCAATCATCATCAATAATTCCATCAAATTATCGGTTGGCGGATTGGTAGATTGAATCAAAAAAACATCTGATCCGCGCACAGATTCATTGAAATAAGGTTGAAACTCGCCATCGCTAAAACGCGATAAAGTTATTTTTCCCAATTCTTTTCCATACGAATCCGCAATCTTTTGGGAAAGCTCCAATGTTGCAGAACCTGAAAATAATTTGATGGGATTGAACTGAATCGGCATGGTGAGTAAAAATATAGTCAGCCTTTAAAGTAAAAAGCAGATTGCTATACTCCAGCTAATCTGCTTCTTTTGAATGGTTGCCCGACCAGGATTCGAACCTAGACAAACGGTACCAAAAACCGTCGTACTACCTTTATACTATCGGGCAATCTTCTTTTCGGTTGATCTAAACCTCCTGAAAAGGAATGCAAATATAGGATGATAAATTAAATTGTCAAACGCATTTTTCAAATTTTTATGTGCTAAAAGAAGCATTGTGTTTTAAAGCCTGTCTAAATTTATCATATCCTTTGGCAAGCTTTAGGGTTAATAATTATCATGCTTCTTTTATGCCATAAATTTTGGTGCCCTGTATTTTTGTTTTGGCTAAAACCTTTGTCTGTCGCTCTTGTCCACGGCCTGAAGGCCGTGGCAATTGAAGGCCGGTAATCATTTTGCCGGAACAGGCCGGTTTATTGTCCAGCAGGCATAAAAATGCAAAACAAGGTGGCTAAATTGCCACGGCCTTCAGGCCGTGGATTCTAAATAACTTAGATATGGCTTTAGCCAAAATAGCCGGGAAGAAATTTAAACAGGCTCAAATTGTTAAAACCTGTTAAACTATTTTCCGGCGGTGCAAAACTTCGTCAGAGTTTACTAATTTCGGCACCACATAAATATGCCCGAAATTTTACCTCAATGAAGTATTACAAGATCAATAATTTGTTTGGCTGGCTGGCTTTTTTTATTGCAGCTGTCACCTATATTTTAACTTTGGAACCTTACGCCAGTTTCTGGGATTGCGGCGAATTTATCGCCTGCGCTTACCGTTTGCAGGTAGCGCATCAGCCTGGTGCCCCGCTGTTTACCATGATTGGCAAAGTGTTTTCGCTGCTGGCTGCTGATAAAACAAAAGTGGCTTACATGATCAACATGAGTTCTGGTTTGGCCAGTGCCGCCACCATTATGTTTTTGTTTTGGACGATCACCGCGCTTGCCAAAAAAATAGTGGTAAAAACAGCATCAGAAATCAGCCTGAGTGAAACCATCTTGATTATCGGTGCCGGTTTGGTTGGCTCGCTGGCTTATGCCTGGTCGGATACGTTCTGGTTTTCGGCCGTAGAATCCGAAGTTTATGCGCAGTCTTCCCTTTGTACGGCCATTGTTTTTTGGGCGATCATGAAATGGGATGCCCACGCAGATGAACCGGGAGCCGATAAATGGATCGTGTTTATTGCTTACGTGATGGGTCTGTCCATCGGGATCCACCTGCTCAACTTGCTTGCTATTCCGGCCATTGCCTGCGTTTACTACTTCCGCAGAACACCAAATGCTACGGCGCGCGGCACGCTGGCAGCTCTTTTTATAGGGGTAATTATTGTTGCGGCCGTTTTGTGGGGGATTATCCAGTATGTGATTAAAGGTGCAGCTTATGCGGATTTGCTTTTTGTAAACTCTTTAAACTTCGGTTTCTGGACGGGGGCAACAACGTTTTTTGTGTTGATCATCATCACCATGACTGCCGGGATCATGTACACGTTGAAACCCGCCAAACCAACTATCCTGGTGGCAGCCATAGCTTTTGTGTTGCTGCTTGCCATAAGCGGCGGTATCATTGGTGCTATTGTCGGAATTGCAATTGTCGCCTTCTTGGAATATGTAGTCAAAATCCGCGAAAAACGGGTTGCCCTCAACATGATCCTGACTTGCACCGTTTTCATCCTGTTTGGTTACAGTTCTTTTGCCATGCTCGTGATCCGTGCAAAAGCCAAAACCAATTTAAACAATAGCGATCCGGACAATGCTTTTGCTTTGCTGGGTTATCTTAACCGCGATCAATACGGTGATACACCTTTATTATACGGGCAGTATTATGATTCTAAAGCCGTTGATCAAACAGAAGGCGCAACCATCTATCGTAAAGGAAAAGAGAAATATGAAGTGGCTGGGAAGAAGCAAAACCTAATTTACGACCGGAATACGTTATTCCCGCGCATGTTTAGCGATAAAGCCGACCACGTTGGGTTTTATAAAGATTGGATGCACATCGGCGAAGGCCAAAGCCCAACTTTTGCCGACGATCTTGGATTTTTCTTCAGCTGGCAGGTTAACCAAATGTACACGCGTTATTTACTGTGGAACTTTGTCGGGCGGCAAAATGATGCCGATGGCCAAAGCAACAACGCTACCGATGGCAACTGGATCAGCGGGATTAAACCGATTGATGCCATGCGCTTGGGCAACCAAAATGCTTTGCCGGCCACGATGACGATGGATAAATCCTATAACCGGATGTTTTTCCTGCCGCTGATCTTAGGTTTGCTCGGTGCTTTTTATCATTTCAAAAGAAAACAAAAAGATGCCGGTGTAGTGGGTTTGCTGTTCTTTTTTACTGGTTTTGCCATCCTGCTTTACCTCAACCAGGATCCATTACAACCGCGCGAACGGGATTATGCTTACGCCGGTTCGTTCTATGCTTTTGCCATTTGGATCGGGATCGGTACGCTGTTTATCGCCGAAAAACTGAGAAAGTTTACTACGCCGCAATTATCTGCAATTGGTGCAACGGCCGTTTGCTTGCTGGCTGCGCCGATATTGATGGCCTTCCAGGAATGGGACGATCATGACCGGTCCACCAAAACCACGCCGCGCGATATGGCTTACAATTACCTCAATTCCTGCGCGCCAAATGCGATTTTGTTTACTTATGGCGATAACGACACGTACCCGCTTTGGTACATTCAGGAAGTGGAAAATGTGCGCCCGGATGTGCGGATCGTGAATTTAAGTTTGCTGGGGACAGACTGGTATATCCGCCAGATGAAGCAGAAAATGAACGGATCGGCACCTTTGCCGATCACGATGCCAAATGAAAAATTTGAAGCCGGGATACGTGATGTTACGTATTATAACGATTCCAAACTTCCCGGAAATACAGAGCTAAAAGATGTATTCGATTTTATAACTTCAGATGATCCGCGTGCCAAAGTAGAATACGAAGGCGGCGGAAGTGCCAATTATCTTCCCACAAAAAACCTGAAATGGACGATCAACCCGGATGAAGTGCTGAAAACAGGAACTGTTCCGGCAAGTGAAAAAGACAGGATTTTGCCGGAAATCGACTGGAAATTTCCCGGAAATTATGTGACCAAAGATAACCTGGCCATGATGGATATTTTATCGCACAACAACTGGAAACGCCCGGTTTATTTCGCCATAACTGTTGGCAACGATAATATGTTGGGTTTGGACAAGTACATGTACAACGAAGGTTTTGCTTACCGTTTGATGCCTTTTAAAGCGGACACGACGGCCGCAGCAGGCAGCGGAAACGATAGAAGCAATACTTTGCTGATGTACAATAACGTGATGAACAAGTTCCGTTGGGGCAATATGAAAAACGCTACTTATTTGGACCACGAATCGCGCACGATGTTTTATCCGGTGATCCTGAGGACGTTTTTAACGCTGACAGAAAATCTTTATAAAGAAGGACGTGCTGATCTGGCTAAAAAGGTTTTGCAGCGATTTGAAGACGTGATGCCGGATTTGAACCCTTACACTGATGTTGCGATCCGCAAATTTTATTTGGCCGATCTGGCTTACCAGCTGAACGAAAGAAAAATAGGCGGGAAGGAAGTGAACAGGATTATCAATTACGTTTCCGGGCAGATGAATTATTTTGCTTCGGTGAGTGATGACAACAAACGCATGTCTGGCCGTGATATCCAGTTGTGTATTTCGGTAACCAACGAACTGGTTAAGCTGACGAAGGACAACAACGAACCAGCTTTGAACCAGAAAGTAACTGCCATGCTTGCTGATTATCAATCTAAATTCGGAGCCATGTTTCAGCAGCAACCGCAATAATTTACCCGATAAAAGAAGTATGGCTTGTTTTCGGCAATGCTTCTTTTATCACCTAAAAATTAAAAGCTTGTTTGTATTTTAATCAGCTACAACCTCATCAGCAAGATAAAATTTTTATTTATGTACATCTATCAGCCGGCAGTAAAAGCTTTATCAATATTGATTACCTTATTGATATTGAGTTCAGTTCATACTGTTTATGCGCAGGGTGATAACGGCAACGGCACTTACACCAATCCCATTATTTGGGCAGATTTTCCGGACAACGATGTCATCCGGGTTGGCGATACTTATTATATGGTAACCACAACCATGAATTTTTTTCCGGGTGTGCCGGTGATGCAATCCAAAGATTTGGTTAACTGGCAATACCTCAGCAATGCAGTGGAACGTATTCCAGGATATCCGGCGTATAACATGCAAGGCGCAACACGCTATTCGCACGGGCAGTGGGCAAGCAGTATCCGCTATCACAACGGGCAGTTTTATATCCTTTTTGTCACGCTGGATGAAGGAGGATTTTTGTGTACGGCAAAATCCGCGGCTGGCCCATGGAAACTGACCAAACTACCCAAAGCTTATTATGATGCCGGTTTGTTTTTTGATGATGATAACAAAATTTATGTGGTTCATGGTTATTCAAAACTAAATTTAACGGAGGTTAACCCTGATTTATCGCCCAAATCAAAAGATACCATAATTTTTGAAGGCAAGCAGCGCAAAGGGTTGGAAGGCAGCCACGTTTACAAAATCAATGGTTATTATTATTTGTATTGCACTTATGGCGGCGGCGATGGCTACCAGGTTGCCATGCGTTCAAAAAATATTTACGGCCCGTACGAAGAAAAAGTGGTATTGAAAGATGACATGGGTTTCCGTAAAAAAGGCGTGCATCAGGGCGCATTGATACAAACGCAGACAGGCGAGTGGTGGTCGGTGTTGTTTCAGGACCGTGATGCTATCGGCCGTGTGCCCACCCTGCAACCCGTAACTTGGGTTGATGGCTGGCCGATGGTAGGCTTAAATGGCAAAGCAGTAACCACATATAAAAAACCAAACGTAGGCAAAAGCTGGCCTATTACTGTTTTACCAAAATCAGATGAGTTTAATCAACCCCAACTCGGTTTGCAGTGGGCCTGGAACCATAACCCGAATGATAGCTTATGGTCGCTTACAGAAAGAAAAGGCTGTCTGCGCCTGAAAACAGGCAAAGTAGTTGATAATTTAACGCTGGCACGTAATACTTTAACCCAGCGGCCGTTTGGCCCGGCCTCAACCGGAACAGCAGAATTTGACATTGACCATTTAAAAGAGGGCGATATAGCCGGATTAGCTATATTTCAAGATCCTTATGCCTATATCGGTGTCCAACTTAAAGATGGTAAAAAACGTTTGGTAATGGTAGATCATGGCAAAGAGCTGGCTGCTGTAGAAAATATAACATACAGCAAAGTTTACTTACAAGCTAAAGTTGATGCCACTACCGATAATGCTACCTTTTTTTACAGCACTGATAATACAAACTTTAAACCATTGGGCAGCGTATTTGCCATGAAGTTTAACTTATCTGTGTTTACGGGCAACAAGTTTTGCCTGTTTAATTACGCTACCAAAATGCCGGGCGGTTATGTAGATGTAAATTGGTTCAGGATGAAACTTCAATAACGGTTAAATTTAGGTGATAAAAGAAGCATTGAAAGTAAATTAAACAGAATTTAACAGGTCATATTAAAAAATTTGCTTCCATGGAAAAATTAAAACCCAGTGTTGATTTTTACCTGATAAAAGAAGCATTAAATAAAAATTTAGTTCTAAGTTATTAGCTGTCATCCTGAACTTGTTTCAGGATACCTCTTGTTAGATTATCACTTTTCTAATGAGATGCCGAATAAATTTCGGCAGGACAAAACACCTATTTTGAAGTAGCTTCGTCTTCTTCTGATGCTTCCGGCAACCGCAGTTCAGCTTCATCAATCACCACGCCCATTGCACAGAATTTATCGATCCGCTCGGCTACCAGTTCATCCACATTCTTCATTTTTAGTTTTTCCAGATCATTCAGCAAAGCCTGTTTTAAGGTAGCGGTCATGGTTTCCGGATCCTGGTGCGCGCCGCCCAGCGGTTCTTCAATAATGCCGTCTATCAGTTTATTTTTATACATTTCGGTAGAAGTCAGCTTCAAAACTTCGGCAGCTTTCTCCTTATTGTCCCAAGTCCGCCATAAAATAGAAGAACAGGATTCCGGCGAAATCACGGAATACCAGGTGTGTTCCAGCATGTAAACCCGATCACCGATACCAATTCCCAAAGCACCGCCGGAAGCACCTTCGCCAATAATCACACAGATGACAGGCACTTTCAAAACCGACATTTCCATCAGGTTGCGCGCAATTGCTTCACCTTGTCCGCGTTCTTCCGCTTCCAAACCCGGATAAGCACCCGGCGTATCAATAAAAGTAATGATTGGTTTGCCAAATTTTTCGGCCATTTTCATCAGGCGCAAAGCTTTGCGATAACCTTCCGGATTGGCCATCCCGAAATTGCGGTATTGGCGCATTTTGGTATTGACCCCTTTTTGATGACCGATAAACATCACCGTTTGCCCTTCAATCGAACCAAAACCGCCTACAATTGCTTTATCGTCACCAATATTGCGGTCTCCATGCAGCTCAATAAAATCCTTGCTCATCGCCTCAATATATTGCAAAGTGTAAGGGCGTTCCGGGTGGCGCGAAATCTGAACATTTTGCCAGCCGTTCAAATTGCCATAAACTTCTTCTTTTTTTGTCTGAAGTTTATCGCGCAATTCAGTCAATACAGCCGACATATCGACCTTGTTTTTTTCTTCCATCTGCTCCGCTTTTTCAATCTGTTGCAGCAGTTCTCCGATCGGCTTTTCAAAATCAAATGTAATTTTCATGTTTTTTTACTGGGCTGCAAAGGTATAAAATCAGGTTTGCAATTTCGGCGGTCAATCCTGCAACAGCGACCCATATTTTTTAATTTGGGTCAGGTTTAAGATCATCTCCGTTTTTACGCAAGCCTGCAACAATGCATTCCGCAGTTCGCCCTGATACAAACCGTAGCGGTTGGTGTAAAAAATAAGCGTACCGTTGTTTATTTTATGGTAACGGAAAAGGCTGTCCATCATGCGCTCATTGGTGATCAGGAAATTGTTCATTTCGTTTACTTTTCTTGTCAACTCGTTGCTGATCAGGGTAATGGCAATTTTTTGCCGGTCGTTCAGCTGAAGTTCTTTTTGCCATGTCAAAACTTTTTGGGGTGATGGATAGTGGTTTTGATCAGCCACATCGAGCAAACTTTGCCTGTTTTTACTGGTTTGATAAGCTTCAAACTTTTGCAGAAATGCTTCTTTTACCGGCAAATTTTTGGATTGGTCCAAGCTGTCTGTTTGTGCTTTTGCCTGATTAAATTTTGAGATAAAAATCAACCCAAACAAAAATGGTTTCCATAAAAAGCAATACACAGATTTTATCCTCATAAAAGAAGCATCATGGTGATTAGTGGCTTATAATTGCAACGTGCCCAAACCAACCGGGTTCGGCAAACGAATAAAGCAGTTTAAATGCAAATCTGCAGTAAAATCAACATGAAAAATATTTTTTTATTTTTTTTGAAATTAAGCTTTTACTCCTATCTTCGCCTTCCCAAAATGTAAGCAATTTGGCCCGTTCGTCTAGGGGTTAGGACGTTAGATTTTCATTCTAGAAACAGGGGTTCGATTCCCCTACGGGCTACAAAGGGGTTTTGCACGGAAAACACTAAGGGTTGTTCGACAAAGAGCAGCCCTTTTTCATTGGCTTTCAGGTAGTTAAGTGCAAAAGCATTGTTGATGGAAGGTGTTCTGAATGCTCCTTCGGAATAAACAATTTATGTTTAAACACCGCTTTTGCCAGCTTATTTTTGGCAGCTAAATTAGATTTTTTAATAAATATCGTAAACGTTTGCCAAGGCGACATCAACCGGTCTAAGTGCTTCCATTTATCCGCCACATTCTTTTTTAAATGGGTAAGTTCGTTTGTGGTCAATGCTTTTTCTTGGGTTGATTGTTGATTTATAGGTAATTAGTTCTTCCATAAATTATTATCAGTACCGGCTAAAATCTAAATTAAAAACCATCGTTCAATGGGCCTAACCTTATTGCCTTTTTCGCGGGTAAATTTTTTTCAAGGCAAGCTTCTTTTATCACCTAAAAACGTAACTGATTTCTATTTTTTATTATAAGGCTTAGAGGCTGTTTAAATTTTGTTCGATTTATTTTATATGCTTCTTTTATCACACAAAAATCATTGGCTTGTTATAATTTTTGTATGGATGGAGGATCCAAAAACAGAATTTACAGGCATAAAAGAAGCATTGTAAACCCATACGATAGAAATTTAAACAGGTCTTAATTACAGGGCAGTTTGTTGGCCGCAAATACCAAAACTTTGTAAAACAAAGACAGGTCAATTGCCACGGTTTTGAGGCCGTGGAAGGCATAAGCCTTGGTTTGGCTTTAGCCAAAATATCTGAAATAAAATTTAAACAGGCTCTAAACTGTTTGCATCTTTTGTCTTTTGGTTAAAACACGATCACCGGACGGCCTCTTAATCCCCCGGCTGCAAGCGCCTGTTGTGCATCGGCAACCTGTTCAGGCGCATAAACTCCGGCAACTTTAAGTTCAATTTCACCACTTTCAACCATTTCCCGCAGAAAGTCGAGCCCTTT
>JAABUS010007174.1_pt1 | contig 12993 bp, 12 predicted proteins | sample 5560161 | NCBI WGS metagenome assembly JAABUS01 (sample SAMN10711885, study PRJNA513376) | rock metagenome | isolation source: Antarctica rocks | place: Antarctica: Victoria Land, Trio Nunatak nord | collected 2016-01-04 | reverse complement strand
CGCGCAGAGGGAGCGGATAGCGTGATCCTGGGCTGCACGGAGGTGACGCTGTTGGTCGGGCAGCTCGACACCGACCTGCCAGTGTTCGACACGACGGCCATCCACGCCCAGGCGGGCGTGGAGTTCATAGTCGAGATCAATACCGTAGCGGTCGAAAGCTAACCGCCGCAGCGTTCTGATCGGGGCTAGGGCCGGGGTTGTCCGTCAAACGAACCCGGACCGGCCACCCCAGATCTGTCCGCCAGCCCTGGTGCCCACACGGGAAAGCGGACAAGATGATTGACGGACGGGAAAACGGACACGGACAGCCTTGGCGAACATCGGCTGACAGAACATCACCGCTCCCTCGCCGCGCGCTGCACGCGAGCAGTTCCGAACGATGGGACACCAAAGGCGCTTCGTCTTGGGCGTGAAGGGCCTCGCACCATGCGGGCGCTGCTGCTCGCATCGGGGACGCTGGCTGGGCTGACGCCGGCATGGGGCAGGGCTGGCATCGTGCCAACCCTGATCCGCTACCCGTAAACAGACCTCCAGAGAACTATGTCAATTGACGACATAGGCAGCCTATGTCATTGTGCGTCCTATGCCGAAGGCGACGCTGATCCTCCATCGCAAGCGCCGCTACGATGACGGCGCGGTTCTGGAGCTGAAGCTTTGGCAAGTGCCTGCTGCCGTTCCTGGCTCCGCGCACCTATTCAAGTATTCCTTGTTCTACGGCAACGGCGGACAGCGGCTGATCGGCTACGACAACGAGGCCGGCAAAGGCGATCACCGGCACCACGGCGACAAGGAGGAAGCCTATGGGTTCACCACCTTCCGCCAACTGCTGGCGGACTTCCTGGCCGACGTGCGTCAACTTCGAGGGGGCAAGCTATGAGTGAGGACATGAGGATCGTCGTGGGCGGCACGGCCGAGGACGACGCCGCCGCGTTCCTTGATGCGGTCGGGCGGGCGGAGCGTGGCGAGGTCGTGCATGAGCGGGTGCTGTCCTTCCAAAGCTGGGAGGGCCTGGCCTCGGTGATGACGGGTGAGCGCTACCGTCTGCTGCGGCACCTGCACGCGCATCCTGAACCGTCGGTCAGCGCGCTCGCGCGGGCGCTCGGGCGGCAGTATCGCCGGGTGCATGAGGACGTGGCTATTCTGGAAAGTGCGGGGCTGCTGGACCGGAACGGGGGTTCGGTGCGGACGACCGCGGACGCGATCCAGGCGGAAATCCGGTTCTGAGGTCCGCACACGGCAGCAGGACGCCCCGCGTCGTCTCAGGTTGTTCTATTCTTGGGGTCTGGACCAACGTTAAGGAAGTAATTCCGATACGGGGCTGGCAGGAGCAATCCACAAGTGATCGCTTGTGCGATGGCTTCGGCGACGTATGTTGTCCACACTCAAACCACCGTTTGAATGTGAACAACGTGTCAAGCAAATGTCCAGCCGGAGGCGGGTTTCCAAGAGCAATTGAACCCTTCCGGCCCCTTTCCACCGCATGAGTGGACAGAGCCAGTATGATAGCGACTACAAAATTCCTTAAAGATGTACTGAAGTTGTGGCCCGGTGATCGGTTGCAATTGGCCCTGTTGGTATTTTTGAAGTTGTAGCTCTAGTTCACATCTACTAAGCTCTGTAAGAAGATCAAAAATCGGAAATTGAAAGTTTTGACGCCTTATGCCTGTCTTACTCAATATTATCTGATTACCCGACCAGCAATAATCGAGCGAAAAATGGTTGTTTTTCTTATCCGTGCCATAAATGCCTGCTCATCCACTAGGTTTTTTACTTTCTCGCACGAAATTATTGAGCGATTGCGTAGCCGAGATTGATAACCAGTAAGGCCAGTTTCGGCCTTTGCCATCGCTCATGAACATGGCAGGGTCAAAAGGCTCATCCCACGGCACTTGGCCTGTCTCTTGTGCAGTGTAAAACGCTTTTTCTAGCTCGGTGACTTCAATAATCCATCGGAGAATGCCTATTCCTCGATAAAGCCTTGTGACGTGGTTCGCGTTGATCCGAAGAACGCCTAAGCCTGCTTTAGCACAGAGCGCATCTTTCATCATGTCGCGGCGTTGCTGCAACGGAGAAGCATGAGACGGCCCATCATATTCGATAATGAGCAAAGGTTTTGTCCCCTGATCGGTTATAACAAAATCAACATGTGCTTTCGTGTAAAAATTGAATTCCGTTTGTTGGAGTATTTCATCCTTCAAAATCACGTCTGAAAGCCTCAGCTTAGCGAAAAGCCGTAGCGCGTTCTCGTGAACAATGGAGTTCAGTTCGCGAAACGCTATTTCCTCTTTTTTGTTAAGTAGTTCCTCAACAACTTGCATGACATGTGGCCCCGCTTACGAAACTTTCATACCAAGAAAAGCAACTTGCCAAGCCCATTCTTCCTCTGATGGATCGAATTGAATTTCGTTGCCTTCCTACCGATGATTGACAATTTTCCAATATCGAGGACGGGCAACCATTTCGACAAAGGTTAGCTCTGTTGAAACAAACAGTAGCCAAGCCAATGTTTTAATATTCAATCTAATGAACGCTAAATCTTCATCTCCATCTTTATAGCTCGTCAAAGGCTCCAGCTTTGAGTGCAATGTTGTGATGTGCACAAACTGATTGCTTAACAAGCCCCATATATTTCCGAATATCGGGATCACTTGTTTTGCCACATTGATCGACTTTGATGATTTTAACTTTCTTGCATGAAAATCACGCAAAGCGTTTGGAGAAACCATCAGATGAAGGACAGTGCAAATCGTCTCAATTACGCTTCGGCTCAAGGTCGCATACTGCAAACGGAACCCACCCCTTGCAAGGTGAATACATCCGATGAATGTAGTCATAGCCGTATTGAGCAACCTGGCACAGGTTGCGCTCCTAGCTTCGTCACTCAAATCGCGTCCAAGTATATGGGGCATAAGGATTGTAAATGTTGAGGCAACCAGTTCACTTACCTTCTCTAAATCATCCTTCAAAAACTCATCGAACGAAATGGCGATTTTCGGGCAATCTCTCTGTAGCTGGTTCAGCAAAACGTCTTTCGTGATTATGACAAATCTTTTGATTTCATGGTCAATATAAGCTCCACCCACCTTTTCAAAGGGAGGGTATGACTGTTTCTTTTCCATCAGATCACCGCCAGCCTAGAAATCGTCGCCTGACTGACGTTGTAGCTTCGCGCAACACTCCGCTGCGTCTCGCCGCCCTCGACGCGCTTCAACGCCTCTCTCTGCTGGTGCGGGGTAAGAGAAGGCTTGCGCCCAAACCTTACGCCTGCCGCCTTGGCGTCGGCCCGGCCTCGGGCAGTGCGCTCGATGATGCGGCGGCGCTCCAGCTTGGCGGCAACGCCCAGCATCGCCAGCACCAGCTCGGCAAAATCCCCGGTCGTGTCCAGCACCGGCTCGGCCAGCGAGCGGAGACCGGCCCCGGCCTGCTGCACGTCGCGGGCGATGATGAGCAGGTCGGTCGTGTCGCGTGAGAGACGGTCAACCGCCGCGATCACCACCACGTCACCGGGGAGAAGGGCGGCAGTCAGCTTCTTGAGTTGGGGCCGCTCGGCGGTGGCTCCGCTGATCTTCTCGCGGTAGATTTTGGCGCACCCTGCCGCCTTGAGTTGGGCGAGTTGATGGGTGAGGTCTTGGGCGTCGGTGGACACCCGCGCATAGCCGTAAATCGTGCCGCTGTTCTGCATCAGAATTGTGTATCAAGCTTCTCTTGTGTTTTCAACGGCGGTGAGGCTGATGCAAATATCTTGATTTTTGCAAAAAGCCAGATCGGTGAACTTTGGCGCGCGGTCTGCTCAAGGGTCGCAGGATCGTCGCTGGCCTACTCAGGCGAGCAGGTCTGCCCTACCATCGCAGTTTAGCTTGGTGCGGCAGGTAACAATCTTCTTATTTAGAGCCAATCAGGGAAAAGTTGGCTCTTATATCAGAATATTCTTGCTGCTTGTTGACGTAAATTGTGACAGCGTTTCTGGATAGGCAGGACTTGCATCAGACACGACCTCATAGATACGTTTACGTATTGATTATCGTTTCAATGTCGTTTAACTGGGCACTCGTAAAACCTTGGGATAAACTTCGATGGCAACGATCTCGGGCGGCTCAGGCACACAAGTCACGTTGGATGCCGGCAGCAACGACCAGAACGGCTTGGCGGCAAACCTAGCCAATCAGATCACGGCGGCGCTGAACAGCGGCGCGTTGACCCAAACCGACAACACCAACCCGCCCACGGGAAGTGGCTTCTACGTGTCCGCGGCGACGAACACGACGATCGTCATGGCGGCCAACGTACTTGCGCTGGCGCTGACAGGGAGCGGGGCGGAGTCGGTGGTCGGCTCGGGAGGCCAGAACCAGCAGATCCTCACCGGCGGTGGCAACCTGACGTTCTATACGAACGGCGGCTCGGGCACCGTGGTGACCGGCGACGGCAACAACCTGCTGGGCACGCCGACGACGGGTGGCGGTGCGTTCACCTTCGTCAGCGGCACCGGCAACGACACGGTCGTGGCGGCGAGCGGCAGCAGCACCATCTCTGCCGGCGCCGGTGCGAACTTGATCGACACTGGCACCGGGGCCAACCTGATCTATTCGAACGGCACCGACACTCTCGGCGGCGGTTCCGGCTCCGGAACAGACACGGTCCTCGGCGGCGCCGGCTCGACGCTGATCTCCGACGGCAGCAAGAACCTGTATTTCGTGGGCGGCTCGGGTTCGGTGACGGTGCTGGCCGGGACGGGCAGCGACACGGTGTTTGCGGGCATTGGCGGCGGTCAGATCACCGGCGGGTCGGCCGGCAACAACCGGCTGATCGGCGGCGAGGGACCGGTGGGATCGACGCTGTTCGGCGGCGGCGATGGCGACGTCCTGTTCGCACGTGGCAGCGGGACCTCTCTGTTGGCGGCGGGCTTGGGCAATGAGACGCTGACGGGTGCGGGTTCGACGGGTGACAACTACTTCTTCACCGGCAGCGGCAACGCGTTGATCGGCGGCGGTCCTGGCAATGACACGATCTTTGCCGGCAGCGGCAACGCGACGGTCGACGGCGGGGCAGGCAAGGACCTGGTCGCCATCGTCAACGGCGGTGCGGGCGGCTCGATCCTGCTGAACGACTTCGGCAACACCAGCCCGGACCAGGTCACGCTGCTGGGCTATGGTGCGGGCGAGGCCGCCCGGGCCATCGCGGCGGCCGGCTCGTCCAACACGGTCGTGCTGTCCGACAACACCCGGATCACATTCGGCGGTGTGGGCAGCGTCCCGGCCTCCACGTTCGTTTAGCACAACGTGGAGCATTGTTGCACGGACCGGCTGGGAGTCCGTCGCGGCACTCGGGCGTAATTGGAACTGGGCCCGAAAGGACGTGGCGCAGAGGACCGACAAGGAGTGGAAACGGCTGCAAGAGAGCTTCGACATGCATTGGCTGCTCGACGCTGTAAGCGACGTGGTCAACCTGCGGCCGTAACTGACTGTGCTGGAGAAGCTTCACTGAGGATAAAGGCAGCTTGATGAACACTCCTTTCCACGACCAGGTCCTCGCGATCCTGCCCAAGCTGCGCATCCAGGCGCTGGCGTTGACCCGGAACCGCTCGGCCGCCGAGGATCTGGTGCAGGAGGCCGTGTGCAACGCGCTCCGTGCCCAGGCGAGCTTTGTCCCTGGCACCAACTTTCCAGCCTGGATGCACCGCATCGTGCGCAATCGGTTCATTTCTGATGTTCGCAAGCACCGCGACACCGCCAACGTTGCCGACGTGCCGGAGGCGGCGTTTGCGACGAGTGCAGCACATGAGGATAGCTTGGCGCTCAAAGAACTCGGCCAGGCGATTGCGCGGCTTCCTGCGGGCCAGCGAGAAGCGCTGTTGATGGTGGTGGTGCATGGCGTGAGCTACGAGGCCCTGGCCGAGGCGACAGGCTGTGCCGTTGGCACGGCAAAGAGCCGCGTGTTCCGGGCGCGCCGCCAATTGGAAGCCTGGTTGCTGGGCGAAGTCAGCCTGGAGAGTTCGATTCAGCAGAAACCACGGCGTAACGGCGGATGCGGGCTGAAGGTTCTCGCAAAAGTTGATATAGGGGACGACCCAACATTCGTGCTGCGAAGTGCAAAGTAAGCTCACGGCCTGGGTCAGGCCGCTATGTCGGCGGCGCTGGCGTCCCGAGCACGCGATAGACGTTGGCCCGCCGTTTTCTTGGAACTTGGTTCTCCTCAGGGTTCGACTGAAAGGGCATCGGGCAGCGGCAAACCGCGCGGCGTCACTGGGGTGCTCTGCACGATGTTGGTCGTGGTCTGACCAAACGCCAGGAACTGGTCCAGTACCTCGTCGAGCTGGTCCAGTCCCGGCAGATACACCTTTAGCACGAAGCAGTCCTCACCAGTGACACGGTGGCACTCCACCACCTGCGGCAGCCGTCGTGCCAGCTCGGCGACTTTGGGCAGTTGCCCCGGCGCCGGCCGCACCCGCACATAGGCGCACTGTGAGTGGCGACACCCTGCTTCGCCTCGACCGGCATCAGGCGCCCGCGACGTCCGCTGTAGCACCTCGGGTGCTTGGGGTAGATGACTGGGCTTGGCGGCGAGGCCATCGTTACGGCACGATCCTTGTGGATCTGGAGCGCCGCGCCGTCGTCGACCTTCTGCCCGACCGAGACGCGGACAGCTTCGCCGCCTGGCTGCGTAAGCACCCTGGCGTCGAGGTGATCGCGCGCGACCGAGGTGCGGTCTATGCCGATGGCGGGCGCCGCGGCGCACCCGGCGCCATACACGTCGCCGACCGATGGCATCTGTTGGAGAACTGCAGCGCCGCTGTCCTGAACGTGGTCAAGCGGCACATGCCGACGGTGCGAACGGCGGCAAGGGCCGCCTCTGCGACGGACAGTCCATCGCAGGAGCTGGCTGAACCGTCATCCATGACAAGCGTGCAGCGGCGGCAGTGGGCCGGTTGGCGACGACGAGCAGAGGCATACGAAGGGGTTATGCAGCTGTATCGGGCCGGTGCCTCCATCAAGCAGATCGCCCGCGACTTGGCGCTGTCACGCAACACGGTCCGACGCTGGTTGCGCGGCGAACAGCCCGAACTCTGTCGGCCAAGGATGCGCTCGCTCGACCCCTGGCGGGTGCTGCTGGAACGCCGCTGGGCAGAGGGATGTCGCAACGGCGCCCAGCTCTGGCGTGAGGCGCGCGACGCTGGCTTCGCCGGAAGCTTGCGCGTCGTCACCGAATGGACAAACCGCCAGCGGCTGGCAAGTGTTGTGACGGCGAAGGTGCCGGGTCATGCAGCGCCTCCTGCGCCCGCAGCACGCCGCGTCGCCCGCATCCTTACGGCCGACATGCCGTCGCTCAAGGAAGCAGAGCGCACCTACGTCGAGCGGCTACTTGCGCTGTCGCCGGCATTGGATGTCGTGCGTGGTCTCGCCCGCCGTTTCCCGACTATGGTGCGAGCCCGAGATGCGGCCGCACTCGAGCCTTGGCTGGTCGAAGCAGCCAACAGCGAGCTGAGCTCGTTCGCTCAGGGCATCAACCAGGACGAAGCCGCCGTTCGGGCTGCGCTGACATTGTCCTGGAACAGCGGTGCGGTCGAGGGCAACGTCACCCGCCTCAAGCTGATCAAGCGTCAGGGTTACGGACGTGCCAAGCTCGATCTGCTCCGGGCCCGTGTGCTCCATGCTGCATGACCAGTCCGCCAACTACTGAGGGGCTGGGTGGGCGGCAAAACCGTCCAGGCGACCAGATAAGAAGCTCGCTGCAACAGTGGCGCGCGTGCTGGCGGATAAGCCTGTAGGCACCGCCCATTGGTTCAGGGCTCCTTCGCGGCATTCAGATGCAGAGTGTGTCTAGGAATATATAACTGGAAATCTCAACCAGTCGCTGAAGATCCCAACGCTCGCACCGGCGCGTTACCCGATAAGTTGGCCCTTCAGCACTTTCATGGCCTCGATGATGATCCTTTTGGTTGAAGTTTATCAAATTCCAAAAACTTGTGGTTGCGTAGGCGTGTGCTATACCGGTTGCGTACGTGAGCATGCAGCGGCTGGGTGCAAAATTAACTTACCAGATGGTGCAAACCACATGATCAGCAGCTTCGAAACCAACTGCGCCAGTGATGGAACGGCATCTGACCCAGCGAGGCGTGCCGGGCGGCAGTATGTGGATGGTCTTTCTTGAGCGATGCGGACGAGCGCGACCACCCGAGGCTGATCCGGCAGCGGACCACCCTGGCCAGGTTCGGGGAGCTTGCGCTGCGGTCCGATGACCTGGACGAGATCCTGACCGAGGCCTGCCATCTCGTGGGGGCGGCCCTGGGCACCGACCTCGCCAAGGTGATGGAGCTGCAGGAGGACGGGCAAACCCTGCTGGTGCGCGCGGGCGTGGGCTGGAAGCCCGGCGTCGTAGGCGTGGTGACGCTCAAGGCGACGGACGACACGTCCTATGGCATTGCTTTGAAGACGGGAGAGCCGGTGATCTCCTCTGACATCGAGACGGAAACGCGCTTCAGGTATCCGGCGTTCCTGACCGAGCACGGCGTCAAGGCGGCCGCCAACGTCGTCGTCATCGGCGGCCAGGAGAGGCCGCCATTCGGTGTTCTGCAGATCGACAGCCGCGAGCCTCGCCAGTTCACCGACGACGACACCATGTTCCTGCGCAGCTACGCCAACTTGCTGGCGGCCGCGGTGGACCGCCTGCGGGCGCTCGGGGAGGTGCGCAACAGGGAGGCGCGCCTTCGCCTCGCCCTGGAAGCCGGCGCATTGGGCAGCTGGGACCTCGACCTGGCCAGCGGCGCTGCGACCCGGACGCCCCGGTACGACCAGATCTTCGGCTACGCCGGCCCGCCCCCTTCCTGGGATTACGGCATTTTCCTCGACCAGGTCCTGCCCGAGGACCGCGAGCACGTGGCCGCTGCGTTCGGCCGCGCGGTGGATGCCCGGACGGAGTGGCACTTCGAGTGCCGCATTCGCCGTGCGAGCGACGGCGAGATACGCTGGATCGAGGCGCGCGGCAGGCCCGACGGTGCGCGGAGCGATGCCGGGCCGGCCCACCTGGTGGGCATCGTGGCCGACATCACCGAACGCAAGCACGCCGAGGGGGCGCTGCGGGGCGCCAACGAGATGCTGGAGGCGAGGGTCACCGAACGTACCCACGCGCTGACCGAAGCGAACGATAGGCTGAAGGCCGAGGCCGAGGAGCGTGAGCGGGTCGAAGAGGCGCTACGCCAATCGCAGAAGATGGAGGCGGTCGGCCAACTGACCGGAGGGCTCGCGCACGACTTCAACAACCTGCTGACCGGCATCACTGGCAGCCTGGAGCTGATACGCATCCGCGCCGCCCAGGGTCGCACGGCAGAGTTTGGGCGCTACATCGAGACTGCGATGGGGTCGGCCAACCGTGCGGCTGCGTTGATCCACCGGCTGCTCGCCTTCTCGCGCCGCCAGACGCTCGACCCCAAGCCAACCGCTCTCAATGGCCTGGTCAGCGGCATGGCGGACCTGTTCCGCCGCACAGTAGGGCCGGGCATCCAGGTCGAGACCAGTTTCGCGGATGAGCCTTGGCCGACCCTGTGCGACCCGCACCAGCTCGAGAGCGCGCTGCTCAATCTGATCATCAACGCGCGCGACGCTATGCCCGACGGCGGACACCTGCTGATCGAGACCACGAACACCGTTCTCCTTGACCGGCGCGGGGCGCCCCGGGATTGGCCTCCTCAGGACGTGCCACCGGGCGAGTATGTGGCCTTGTCCGTCGTCGACAGTGGCACGGGCATGACGCCGGATGTGATCGCGCGCGCATTTGACCCCTTCTTCACGACCAAGCCGCTTGGCCAGGGCACCGGGCTCGGCTTGTCCATGATCTACGGCTTCGTGCGGCAGTCGGGCGGACACGTCCGCCTGCGCAGCGAGAAGGGCCAGGGCACGACGGTGGCGATCTACCTGCCCCGGTATCTCGGAACGGTGGACGAGGAGGCGCAGGTTGATGCAGCGGCCAATCAGCCTGCAACAGCAAGGGCAGTCGTGCTAGTGGTCGAGGACGAGCCTGACGTGCGCATGATCATACTCGAAGTGCTTTCTGACATTGGCTACATGGTGCTCGAAGCCGCTGATGGCCGATCTGGCTTGCTTATCCTGGAGTCCGGGGTTCGTATCGACCTCTTGGTGAGCGATGTCGGCCTGCCCGGGGGCATGAACGGCCGGCAGCTTGCGGACGCGGCGCGGCAGCGGCGTCCCGGTCTCAGCGTGCTATTCGTCACCGGTTACGACGAGGGTGCGGTCGTCGGCAACGGCCGGATGGCGGAGGGCATGCAGGTCATGACCAAGCCTTTCACGGTGAGTGCGCTTGCGGCCCGGGTCCAGGAAATGATCAGCGGTCAACTGGCCGAAAGATAGCAGGCGGAAAAGGCCGTCCTCTCGGCGCAGTCCTTCGAGACCCGGCCCACTGTTCGGATCAGTCAGGCGAGAGGGCTGAAGATGCCGCACCAGACGGCGACATACCCGATCACTGCAAGCCAGAAGGCTATCGTGTTCATTGATCAGTGCGCGAGCCGGCCGGAGACGTGGGAGGCATGAGGGCTGCCTGTGCGGAAGGGCAGGGCAATGCTACGTTAACGCAACGATAAGGGCAACTCTCGCGGTATGGGAGTGGCTGATGCGGCTCAACAAGGTGTGTGGGGACAGCCCGGCTGGGCTGTGCGAGACGGCAATCGCGATGGGGATAATCCCCCCGATTGCACCGACCTAGCCGGCGCCGGAGGTGGCGAAGCCGGCACCAATCCGCAGCACGCGGCAGGGCAGGGAGCGGGCGGTGAGCCGGTGGGTTGCCCCTTTTGGAGTATAGGCTGGCTGCTGCGGACTTGGGATCAGCAGCGTGCTGCGGCGCACGCGGTCGTTCCCCCCCTGTGACGGGAATGACTTGGTTGCGGGTCTACCCAGTTCCGGATCCAGGTTGCAAAGTCCGCGGGGATCATCGGACGACCGAAGAAATACCCTTGCGCCTCATCACAGGCGGCCTCTTCAACGATGTCCAGCACTTGTAGGCTTTCCACGCCTTCGGCGACCACGCGATAGCCCAGGTTGTGGGACAGCAGGATCATCGTTGCTACAAGGGAGCGCTTGCGCTCGTCGGCCACGAGATTGCGCATGAACGACTGATCGATCTTCACAACCTGGATCGGCAGCTGCTGCAGGTAGGACAGGCTGCTGTACCCCGTCCCGAAGTCGTCGATCGCCAAGCGGATACCCACTCCCGCAATCGTCTCCAGTTGTGCCAGCGCCTGTCCTCCGTCCGCCATGAGGGCGCTTTCGGTGATCTCCAGCTCCAGGCGTTCGGCGGCAAGCGCGTGCTTGGCCAAGCCCTGCACCACGCGGGCGGCGAGATCGTGTTCGCGGAGGTTGGACGCAGACACGTTCATGGAAAGCAGCAGATCGAGGCCGGCAGCACGCCAGGCTGCAAGCTGCGTCAGGGCCGCCTCGAGCACCCACGCGGTCATCGCCTTGGCCATCGAGGTTTGCTCGACGATCGGGATGAACTCGCCCGGCGAGATCGCGCCGAGCCTCGGGTGCTTCCAGCGCAGGAGCGCCTCGGCGCCTACGCAGGTGCCGAAGGCCAGGTCGATGCGTGGCTGGAATACGAGGCTCAGCTGGTCGGCCGTCTCGAGGGCGCCTCCGAACTCGTTGAGGAGCGTGAAGCGCCGGCGGTGCACCGTGTCCTGGGTGGACGAGTAAACGCTGACCTTGCTCTCGGTCCCGTAGGCGTCCTGGACCGCGCTGTTGGCGATGCGCAGCACGTCCCGGGGATCGGCCTGCCCCAACGCAAACGGAGCCACGCCGATCACCGACGTGGTGACGAAGCGAGAGCTTGCGGACGCGCGGAACTCGGCCATCGTCCTTGCGAGGAGGGCGACGTAGCTTTGCTCCTCGACGTCGGGCGGGGACAGGAAGGCAAATTGGGTCGGCGCGACGTGGTAAGCCGTTCGGGTCGGGCCGATCGCCGACTTGATCGCCAACGCCGCTTCTTCGATCATGTCGTCGAGAAACGCTGGGCCCATCACTCGCATGGCGGCGCTGAGCTGCTCGGGAGTGGCGACGTCGATCAGCACGGCGAATCGGCGCTCATGCGCGGGGCGGTCTTTGGCGAGATCCTCGAGATCCTCGATGAACTGATTGTGGTTCGGCAATCCGCTGAGTGGATCGACCCGGCCGAACGCGTGCTGCAGCTCGATCTGCGCCATCACCATGGCTGCGAGGTCGTGCAAAGACGCCATCTCGCTTTCGGATGCCTGCCGCGGTTCCGGCCCCAAGACACATATGGAACCCAGGCAGAACCCTTCCCGTGTGGTCAACGGTGCGCCCGCGTAGAAGCGCACCCCAGTGCTGGCGAGGGGGCTGTCGCGGTAGCAGGGGTCGAGCAGCAGGTCCGGGACCACCAAGGCTTCGGAACTTGCTGCCACTTGGGCGCACGGTGCCTTGTCTCGTGGGATGGATGAGTGGTCGACGCCGACGCGCGACTTGAACCATTGGCGGTCAGAGGCGGTCAGCGACACGGCCGCGATGGGCAGGGAAAAAATCTGGGCGGCTATGCGAGTGATGCGGTCGAACGCCTCGGTCGGAGCGGTGTCCAGCAGGTCAAGCTGTTGCAGTGCTGCCAGGCGGGCATCTTCATCCCAGCTTGCCGGAGCGGGCGTCTCCGCAGTCCCCGGGGCACGCAGAAGCGGGACCAAACCGGCGCTCACGTGATCTGGACGCCCCGGGCGGCGGCGATCCTTGGCCGGGGCGGGGGCAACAATGGGATCGGTTGTTTGGGGCGCTTCGTTCAGGCCCAACGCAGCCATCCCCCCCAAACGACGCTCAATGATCAGATTAGCAAAATAATTACGTATATAAACACAACTTTTGGCGTTATGCAAGAGGTGCTGGTCGAGTAGCTAGGCCATTCGGCTTTGCCCTCACAGATCCGGGCATGCGGCTTTCCCGCACCCGGCTCTTCCCGAGGGTAACCCGTGTCATGCCACGCTCATTGTCCAGG
>JAABUS010007173.1_pt1 | contig 12994 bp, 10 predicted proteins | sample 5560161 | NCBI WGS metagenome assembly JAABUS01 (sample SAMN10711885, study PRJNA513376) | rock metagenome | isolation source: Antarctica rocks | place: Antarctica: Victoria Land, Trio Nunatak nord | collected 2016-01-04 | reverse complement strand
CGATGCGCGACGCCTGGATCTCCATGAGCGCGACCAGCCCGTGAACCTCTGGCCGCGCCGGCATGAGAGCGGTCAGCACACGGCCAAGCCGGAGCGCTTCGCTGCACAGCGCGGGGCGCATCCAGTCGTCGCCGGCGGTCGCGGAATACCCCTCGTTGAACACGAGGTAGAGCACCTCCAGCACCGAGGCGAGGCGGTCGCCGAGCTCGTCGCGGGCCGGCACCTCGAAGGGGACATGGGCCTGCGCGAGCGTCTTCTTGGCCCGGACGATCCGTTGGGCGACGGTCGGGCCGGAGACCAGGAACGCCCGGGCGATCTCCTCCGTGGTCAGCCCCCCGAGCAGCCTGAGGGTCAGCGCGATCCGCGCCTCGGTGGACAGCACGGGATGGCAGCAGGTGAACATGAGCCGCAGGAGGTCGTCGCCGAGGTCCTCCTCACGGGCAATGGCGAGCTCCGCCGCCGACAGCGCGAACTGTGCGCCGACATCGCGCCCGAGCTGCTCCTGCTTGCGCTCCAGGTTGGCGTTCCGGCGGAGGCGGTCGATCGCCCGGTGCTTGGCGGTGGCCATGAGCCAGGCGCCCGGATTCTCCGGGACGCCCGACTCCGGCCACGTCTCCAGCGCGCGGACCAGCGCGTCCTGTGCGAGGTCCTCGGCCAGGCCGATGTCGCGCACCATCCGCGCGAGGCCGGCGATCAGCCGGGCCGACTCGATCCGCCAGATCGCGTCGACCGCGCGGTGAGCGTCCGCCCGAGCCACTACCGCGCGGCGGTCTGCTCCGGCGGCTCCTGCGAGAGCTCGGCCGCGGCCTGCACGTCCTCGGGGAAGTCGGACATCTCGTACACGCGTCGCACCTCGATCATGTCGCCCTCGCGCAGCGGGCAGCGTGACGCCCACTCCACGGCCTCCTCCTTGTTCTTCACGTCGATCGTCCAGTAGCCGCCGACGACCTCCTTGGCCTCCGCGAACGGGCCGTCGGTGGCCGTGACCTTGCCGCCGCTGCGCCGGACCCGAGCGCCCCCCGTCGGCGGGTGAAGGCCGTCGGCGGCGAGCAGGACGCCGGCCTGCGTCAGCTTCTCGTTGAACTTGCCCATCTCGGCGACGTCCTCGGCACTGGGGATCTCCCAGTCCTCGCCGATCACGTCGGTGTTGGGGTTCATGAACAGCATGAAGCGCATCGTCGTCTCCTCTGGGTTGGTGGCCGGGTGTGTGTGTCTCCCGGTTCTACTACGACGACGAACGAGCGGGAAGGAGATCGACACGGCGCTGCAAGATTCTCCGGGCGTGCTAGAACAGCGCCATGAGGTTCCGCGCCACGCTCGAGTCGCACGGCAAGATCGGAACCGGGATCCAAGTCCCCGCGGAGGTCATCGCGACGCTCGGGGCGGGCAGGCGGCCACCCGTGCGCGTCACGATCACCGGCCACACGTTTCGCGACACGATCGCGGCCCTGGGCGAGCGCTTCATCGTCGGGGTCAGCGCCGCGAACCGCGCAGCGGCCGGCGTTACGGTGGGTGACGAGCTGGACGTCGAGATCGAGCTCGACGCGGAGCCGCGCGCACCCACTGTGCCACGCAAGCGCGACGCCGCGCTCGACGGCGGCCCCAACGCGCAGAGCGCCTTCGACGCACTGTCCGCCAGCCGCCCGGGTCGCGTGCCGGCGGTCGAAGGAACCAAGGCGGAGATGACGCGGAAGCAAAGGATCGCCCAAGCCATCGAGGAGCTCCGCACGCGCACGGGCTGAGTGGAGGGCGCCCGGCTCGTGCCGACTCGTCGGGCAGCACCGAGACGTCGACGATCAGCGCGGTGCCGATCTCGATCCGATTCCCGAGCGAAACGACCGCAATGGATCGCGACACAGCTCGAAGCCGCGGGTGAGGTGCCAACGCAGGCTCGGGATGTTGGCGGCCGACGCGTGGCTCGCGAGGAGCGGCTCGCCGTTATCGCTCAGATCGGAGCAGATCGCCGCCAGCACGGCACTCGCCAGGCCGCACCCGCGCGCTTCGGGAGCCACCGTCAGCCAAGTCAGCGTGGGCGGTGAGGCCGGTTGGACGAAAGCGCAGGCGCGGACGTGGCCGCCGTCGGTGACGACCATGCCGGGCCAGGAGATCGACTGATCGATCTGGCGCTGCAGCTCCTCCGTCCGGATCGCGGGATCGAAGCTGCGGTACGGATCCTCATCGGCCCAGACGGCGTGGAGGAGTGCGTCGAGTCCCGGCCGTTCGGCGGCGTCGACCGGCCGTGCCCGTGCGGGGCCGCCGGAAGACGGTACGGAGCGGTCGGTCGGACGCACGAAGCCGAGCGGCCGGGGACGCGGGGAGAGCAGTGCGACGCCGGCGATCAGCTCGTACTTCCAGTCCGGGTGGCGTGGGAGGCGGCGCAGCTGGTCCAGGGAGAGCGGGAACTCCATCGTCGTCAATCCACGACGTCCCGGAGCCGGCGGGGGCGAGCGGCGCCGGGCGTGGAGGACGCGACTGACATTCAGGGATTGGACCACACGTCGCGACACGCCGCAGCTGACTGGCGCGGATCGGCCGTCGACGCCGCGACCGCGACCGTCGCGCCGACCTCCGCTGGCATGGCGCGACGGCCGGCACGTCGAGGGGAACCCACTGCCCGACTTCTGCTCGTCGCTCCTCAGCCCGAGCAGGGCCGCGCGTGTCCGATCCTGTCCATCCGCGTCGGAAGGAGGCGGTACCGTGCTCGCCATGGGCGACACGCTGCATCTCACGATCCGCTACTCGCCACTCGAGGACGGATGGGTGATGGCGCAGGTCGAGGAGGTTCCCGGGGCGCTGAGAAACACCCGCTCGCGCGCGAAGCACAAGCCAGCCGCCGCGCGGATACACCGCGCCCGCTACTGGCTCGACCGCCGCTGCCCCGCCTGCCGCGCGCGCCCCGGCGAGCCGTGCCGCACCCCGACCGGCGCCGAAACCAACCCGCACGCCGCCCGTCTCAAAAACAGCGACACCGAGTACCACGCCTACCTCGAGCAGACGAACGCGCCCGACCTCACGAGGTCGGCCCGCGAGGGGTAACCACGCCCCGACGAGAAGCTGCGCCCGGCGTCCGACCCCCGCCGCGGCCGCCCGTACGCGACGGTCTGTGGCGTCGAGGACGTGCAGCCGCCGCCGTCCGAAGGCCGCAGCTCACGAAGCGATGCGCGACGCCGTGGAGGCCTGGAAGGACTTCCACAACCGTGGGGTCAAGCGCCTTGTGGACCGCCTCCAGGCGGCCGTACCACGCAACGTCTCGCCGTTGCGCTTCATCGGCGAGTACGAGCACCCGCCGTGGTCCTCGCCCGACCCTGCGGGGCTGGTGGCCGCTAACCGTTGGATTCGCGCCGATGATGGCGCTACCCCGTCACGCGGTCCACGATCTACCGCGCGATCACGCGCGCAGGCGGACGCGCGCCCAAGAGCTCAGCGGAGGCGATCGAGCCGGCAGCGGTGGGCTCGGTGTAGCGTCCGTCGCGTGAGCGTAGCGGGGCAGGCGTGTCATCGGCGTCGAATTCGCTCATGGACTCACGGGGTGATCGACAGTTCGTAGATGTGTTTGTCGGTGCCCCGGTAGAGCACGCGGGCGGTCGGGCCTTGCCCCGCGAAGTTGGTGACGTAGCCGAACGGTGCTCCGTCTGCGTCCGGGCCACCTGCGGCTTGGGTGAGGTCGGCGGAGGTCCAGGGCCGGCCGGCGGCGACGGTCATCTCTTGCACGTGGTGCGAGCCGAGTTCTGAGCGATCGCGGCCTCCACGGAAGACGACCCTTGCGGTGGGTCCTTGGCCGCGGAGGTCGGTGACGTAGCCGAATGGGGGCGCGAAGGCGTCGGCCGCGCCGGATGCGGTCGTGAGGTCCGCTGCGCTCCAGGCGCGTCCGGCGGAGACCGCGAGCTCCCGTACGCGCTGCTGGGCGTCTCGATAGATGACCCGCGCTGTCGGTCCTTGTCCTGGGATGTCGGTCGAGTAGGCGAAGAGCAGCCCTTCGGCATCTGCATCCTTGGTGATCTTCGTGAGGTCGGCAGCGCCCCATTCCCCCCCCGCCGAGAGGTTCAGCTCGTGGACGTGCCAATCCTGCCCGAGGAAAACGACGCGCAGGGTCTGGCCCGAACCGAAGTCGGTCACGTAGGCAAAGCAGCTCACACCTCTGGGTGCTCCGGTGATCTTCGTGAGGTCGGCCAGTTGCCAGTGTCCGCCCGCGGAGACGCTCAGCTCGTAGATGTGCCAGTCGGAGCCGGCGTAGATGACCCGCGCAGTCTGACCGTGCCCGAAGTTAGTCACGCAGGCGCAGAGCGAGCCGCCAACCGCCGGACCTCCCGCGAGCTGTGTGAGATCAGCGGACTGCCACGCGCCACCGGGCGCGACCGAGAGCTCATAGACGTGCCCGTAGGTCCCGACATGGAAGACGCGAGCGGTCGGGCCCTGGTCGGCGAAGTCGGTGACGCACGCGATGAGCGAGCGACCAGAACCTTCATCGCCGCCCGCCAGCGCGGTGAGGTCGGCGGAGCTCCACCGGCTGCCGGCCGAGACCGTAAGCTCGTGGACGTGGTGGTCGGTCCCGACGTGGATCACGCGGGCGGTGGGTCCTTGCCCGGGGAAGTCGGTGAGGTAGGCGAACGGTTGGTCGGTGGAGGTCTCGACGTCGCCGCTGATCGCGGTGAGGTCGGCGGAGCTCCACTGCGGCGAGTGGGCCGGGGCGTCGACGGCGAGCATCAGGCTGTAGCTGCCGCTCGCGCTCTTGTCGTGCGAACCACCGGCCGGGCAGTTGGCCGGGATGGGCTTGCCGAGGACGGGGAGGCCCGCGCGGAACAGGCCGGAGCACTTCTTGCACCAGCGCCAGCCGCGCTCTCCGGGCCCGCCCGCCGCGTCGAGCGTCAGCCCGAACGTCGGGCTGTCGGCCGCGTCGTGGGTGCCGCCGGCCGCGCAGACGCCCTGCGCGGCGCCACCGGCGAAGAACAGCACCGCGCACTTGCCGCAGCGGCGCCAACCGTGCTGGCAGGGCGCCGACGGGGTGTCCGACACCAGGTCGAAACGGTTAGCGCTCGACGCGGCGTGTGCTCCCCCCACCGGGCACGGCTGCGCGCCCGGGCTCCCCGCCGCGAAGAGCTCGTCGCACTTGCCGCAGTGTCCCCAGCTGGCGTCGCCGAGCGTGAAGTCTGCGCTAATGCCCGTGTACTGCGCGCCGAACGAGGCGGCCTGGGGTCCCATGCCGAAGCGGCAGAAGGCCGCCCAGATCCCCTGCCACACGCCGTCTCGCTGGTGGACGTCGAGCTGCCCGGAGACGAATATCTGCTGCAGGGCGAGCAGGATCGCGTCGCGCATGTCGAGGAAGCTCGGGTTGGCCGGTGAGAGCTTCAGGGCGTCGACCACGAGCTGGAGGGCCAGGTGCTTGTCGGTGGATCGGTTGACCTCCATCAGGGTTGCGCACCAGATCTCCCCGATGTTGTGCGCTTCGCGATACCGGCCCCGACCGACATGGCCGAAGTGTTCGGGGTAGGCGGCGTCGTAGGGGTACTTGCGAACGCCGCTCGCGTTGTCGAGCACCCAGTCACCGACGAGCGTCTTGTCGTTGAGCGTGCACGCCACGTAGTCGCCCCAGCCCTCACCCATCCCGCTGCTCTGGGCGGAGTCGAGCGCGTTGGCGTTCAGGGGTCCGCCGACCAGTCGGCTGGTCACGCCGTGTGTGAACTCGTGGAAGACCACGTCGGCGTCGAAGGCGGTATGGCGGCCGCTGGCCTCGTACAGCCCCATCTTCATCACCGGTGGGGAGCCGTCGGTCGGCGTCCACATGCTGGCCGTCCCCCACACGGCGCCTGAGTAGATACGCGCGTCCAGCGCGTCGTTGGCCGCCGAGCCAGCGCCCAGGTTGCTCACCTGGAAGTTCCCGGCGGCCTCGTCGAACCCGAGCACGTAGAAGACGTCGTGCATGACGTTCGTGAAGTAGAAGGTGTTCAGCACCTTCTGCGCGTCCCCGGTCGCGTCCTTGGGGTCGAAGACCAGCCTGCCGCCGGTCTCGACCCCGGCGGTCGGCAAACCCGCCGACTCGGTGCCGTCGGCGGCGATAACCTCGAGGTGGGCGTCGGTCGCGCTGCCGACGGTCGAGCTCTCCGACGACCACGAAGGCGGGAAGCCGCTGGGAAGGCCCGCAGCGTTCAGCGAGAGCACGTAGTTGCCGCTGCCCGTCTGATCGTGCGCGCCGCCCGCCGGACACGCTCCGGGTGTCGAGCTCCCGCCGTAAAAGAGCCCCGCGCACTTGCGGCACCAGCGCCAGTTCGGTTGTCCGCGTCGCAGCGGCTGGCGATCAAGAAGGCTGTACGATATCGCGGCGCCAAGCCCAAACCCCATTTTCTGGTGGGCGCCGCCGGCCGGGCAGATGCCCGCCGACGGGGAGCCACCAACGAAGAACAGCCCTGCGCACTTGGAGCACCAGTGCCAGCCGCGCTGACCTGGGGCGCCCGCGCTGGCGAAGAGGAGCCGGTAGTCGCCGCTCGCCGTCTTGTCGTGCGCCCCGCCGGCCGGGCATGCTCCCTGGCCCATCTGACCGTAGAAAAGCCCCTCGCACTTGCGACACCAGCGCCAGTCGCGGTGGCCGATCGAGGGATGCTCAAGGAGGTCGCCGAGAGGCCGTGGGAACGCGGTCCGCACGCGAACGCCGCCGCCGTCGCGGAGGTACACGTTGCCCTCCGCCGCAGCCGAGTTGACCGTCTGCCGGCAGAACACGACCTCGCCCGTACCGGCGTCGACGATCGTGTCATAGCGCGCGCCGTACGGCATCGCGAGCTCCATCTTCCAGGCGAGCGCAATGCCCTCGTCACGCGGAAACCACACCAGGGCGGCCGCGATCTCATTGCCGCACGGCCCGGCATCGAGCGTGGTCTTCTGCTCCGGCCCCCCCGCGGTGGTGAGCACGATCGGCGTGAAGCCGCTGAGGTCGACGGCTGGTGCCGGCAGCGGGGAGCCGAACTGATCGACCGCGTCGCGCTCGTCCGCGTCCGGGGTCGCCACGTGCGCCGCGGCGGCGAGCACTGCACGCTCGACCGAGAGCGCCGGGGCGGCGTCAGGAACACCCGACACCGTGACGGTGCTGCCGACCGTGTCGAACAGCTCCCCGTCCGGGCCGAAGCGCACCGCCATCGCCGCCTGGAAGACCGGCACTCCGGCGTGATGCTGCAGCAGGTTCGTTACTTGCGCTCCGCTGCTCGTCCGCTGTACCAGCGGGTCGGCCACGAACTCCGGCGGGTGCGCCGTGTCCAACCCGAGTACCGGTGCGATCTGCTGCAGGTGCGTCAGCGCTCGTCGAGCGACGTCACCGGCGATTCGCGGCGCGTCGAGCGACCGGACCGCCGACGCGTTGCCCGTCGTCGCGTCGAACCCGGTGACCTCGACCCGGTGCGCGCCGGCGAGCTGGCCGGAGATCCGCCGAGCAGCTGTCTGGAGCTCGACGACCCGTGACTGCGTAATGCGCGATGGACCGAAGTCGCGGACGTCCAGTTCGCGACTCACGTCTCGCTCCCGTAAGACTGCATCGAGGTCAGCGAGTCGCCTTTCGGGAGCATAACGGCGAGTAAACCACACCAGCGCCAACAAATCGCATCGGGGCTAGACTAGTGTCCTGACACGTTAGTTCGTTGAAGATGTGTGTTGGGGGCAGTATCGGCTGATCGATTCGAGGATCTGGTCGGCGGTCTTGGTCCAGACGTAGGGTTTGGGGTCCTCGTTCCAGGTCTCGATCCAGGCTCTGATGTGCTTCTCCAGAGCGGGCACTGAGCGGTGCGCGCCGCGCTGCAGCTTCTTCGTGGTGAGCTCGCCGAACCAGCGCTCGACGAGGTTCATCCATGAGCTCGAGGTCGGGGTGAAGTGCAGGACGAACCGCGGGTGGCTTGTCAGCCAGCGCTGGATGGCCGCGGTTTTGTGGGTGGAGCTGTTGTCCAGGACGAGGTGGACGTCGAGGTGCGCTGGGACCTCGGCGTCGATCTGCTGCAGGAACTTCTTGAACTCGATCGCGCGGTGACGCCGGCGCAGCGCGTGGATGACCTGGCCGGTCGTGATGTCCAGCGCCGCGTAGAGGCTCGAGGTGCCGGCGCGCTTGTAGTCGTGACTCTGGCGCTCGGGAACACCCGGCCGCATCGGGAAGATCGGCGCGGTCCGATCGAGGGCTTGGATCTGCGACTTCTCATCCACGCACAGCACGACGGCGCGCTCAGGCGGATCGAGGTAGAGCCCGACGACATCGCGGACCTTCTCGATGAACATCGGGTCTTTGCTGAGCTTCCAGCTCTCGACCCGATGCGGTTGCAGCCCGAACGCTCTCCAGATCCGGCCGACCGCCTCCCGCGAGAGCCCGGCCTCGGCAGCCATCGAGCGCGTCGACCAATGCGTCGCGTTCTTCGGCAACGTCTCCAGCGTGCGGACCAGCACGTCCTCGACCTGGGCATCAACGACCGTCCGCGGCCTCCCCGAACGCGGCTCATCGACCAGGCCATCCAGTCGCTCGGCCACGAACCGCGCCCGCCACTTCCCGACCGTCGCGGCCGAGACCCGCTCCTGCGCAGCGACCGCCTGATTGGTCTGCCCGCCGGCGCACCCCAGCACGATCCGAGAACGCAGCGCCAACGCCTGCGCACTCTTACGCCGCCGCGCCCGGAGCTCAAGCTGCTCACGCTCCTCACCCGTCAGCTCCAGCACGGCTTTCGGACGACCAAGCACAGCCATCCCTACATATTACACGAACTTATATGTCAGGACACGATCGAGCGTAACGCGAACACCTGGGCGCGTGTCGTTGCCGGAGACACGGGAAGCGTTACACTGTCCGCCCAGGAGTGGGCGACTCGTCTAACCGACGTGCCGGAGCGTCCGCGAACGATCGTAAGCGGACACCTGGGACCGCGGACGAGGACGGCGGAGATCAGGTAGCAATCACACAAGCCGCCGGCGGTCGGCTAGACCTTCAGACATGCCGTTGCCGGAGCACGACGTCGAGCTCCTACGCGACTACTGCCAGGCCAAGGTCCCCGACCATGCGCTGCATCAGGTCCGGATGGAGCTTGAGATAACCCCCGGGGCAGCAACGATCGTCGAGGTTCGCGCGCCGTGGCGGGAGGACTTCGGCCCGGACTGGACGCGGTCGCCGGTGGCTCGACTGCGCTACACGCAGAAGACAGGCATCTGGGTGCTCTACAGCCGCGACTACCGCGGCCACCCCGACCCGCCGCGCTTTCGCCGGTACCCGTTCGCTGGTCCATCGGCCAGGATCGGCGTACTGATCGACGAGCTCGACCGTGACCCGATCTGCGCCTTCTGGGGCTGAAAAACACCCGTTCATCTGGCGATTTGACGGCAGCGCCTCCATACCTGTTCGAAGCCGACGCGGCGGCCGTCGAGCAGGTCGCGCAGGAGCCGCGGCAGCCGGCCGCGTTGAGCGCGTCGTGCTGTAGCGCGAGGCCCCGCGCCGCCGTCGAGACCCTCGCATAGCCATCCATGTGTCCGTGCAGCTCACGATGCGCACCGGCTGCACGATGCGCGCGCTGCGGCTCAGGCGCCTGCTTTTCGTCCTGTGGGGCGTAACGTGTCCGGCGAGCAACTACGCGTGGTTGCCGCTGGCGTACAGGCCACAACCGGAGATCTGGTTGCGTTCGCTCGTGCAGCACGCGCTTTCCGCCGCTCCCGTCCTGTAACGCCCGAGATCTCGGCGCCGGAGGTCGCCGCTACCGCCGTCTGAGATAATTCACTCAGGATCGCCGTCGAAGTTCCACGACGAACCGGATAGCCTCCCGGTCGGCCGGCCGGTGGCCGAAGCGGTTAGCCTTCGACAATGGCCGTCGCTGATCCGACCACGCAGCGAACACAGCTTCAGGAGCAGCGCCGCAAGGTCGACTTTGACTCGTATGACATCACGGTCGACGAGCTCGTGCGTCGCGTAGCGCTCGGCCGAATCGAGATCGCGCCCGCCTACCAGCGACAGTTTCGCTGGGACCCAGCTCGGCAGTCTCGCCTGATCGAGTCGATCCTGCTGGGCATCCCTGTTCCGCCCCTTTTCATGGCCACGAACACAGATGAGGCTGCGGGTACGAGCTGGGAGGTAGTCGATGGTTTGCAACGTCTCCTGACTCTGACCAACTTCCTCGGCGATGCCGATACGCGGAAAATCGCGCGACTCGACGGCGAGCCGCTCAAGTTGTCAGGACTTGAGATCCTGCCCTCACTCGACGGCCAGTATGCGAGTGATTTGACCGCGGATCTTCGAACGGGGCTGGAGGATCGGCCGATCAAGGTGATCGTGCTGAACGACAAGAGTGACCTACAGGTTCGTTTTGATCTGTTCGAACGGCTGAACACGGGTGGCGTGAAGCTGACGGATCACGAAGTGCGCGAGTCGGTCTTCATGGGCGAGTTCGTCGATCTGCTTACCGAACTAGCGGCTAGCAACGACTTCAAGACCGTGGTGACCTTGCCTAAGGGGAGGCAGATCGACGGAACGCCGCAGGACTACGTGCTTCGATTCTTCGCGTTCCGCGACGAGTACGAAGCGTTCGACCATTCAGTCAAGGACTTCCTCACGGACTACTGCGCGAGGGCCGCACGCAATCCCAACCTTGACGAGCGACGCGAGGTATTCCATAGGACTTTCCAGCTCCTGGCGCGTACGTTTCCACATGGCCTAAAGACCCGCAAGGGGACGACTCCGGTAAACTTGTTTGAGGGCGTCGCTGTCGGAGCTGCACTCGCACTGGATGCCGAACCCGACCTTGGTCCGCCGCAATCTGGCGAGTGGGTGTCCTCGCCGGAACTGAAGTCCTTCACGACAGGTGCGACGAACAATCGCTCGCGCGTCAGTGGCAGGGTTGAGTTTTGCCGAGATCGCTTCCTCGCTGGTGAATGATCAGTCTAGATCTGCACAGGACGGCGCTCCGGGACAGCGTGGATGCTGCGTTGATGCTGATCGACGAAACTCACCCCGTTGGCGGGGGGGGCTGCGCCGATCTCTCGAGACGCGCGTGGACTTTCGATCGTGCTGCTCTTCGCGGCCTACGAGAACCTGCTGAAGTCCTTGACTCGCACGCTGCTTGAGGCGGCAATCGGTCTCCGCGTCGGCAATCGGCGACTTCAACCGGGCTTCCGCGCGTTCGCAATGGCGTCCGCCGCGGAGTCCACGCGAGACGTTTCCCTCAAGAAACTCTACTCTCACGCGCTTCCCAAGCTGGTGGAGGCGTCAGACCCAGGCGGGCGGACATGCACGATCCTCCCCGGAGCATTTCCCGCCGATGGCTCCTTCATGAAGCAAACTCAGATAAAGCTGTGGTGCCAGCTATTCTGCGTGCCTGAACCCCGGCGGATACTTCACAGAACCTGGGACTCCATTGATTCCGTAGTGGCCGAACGAAACGCCATCGCGCACGGAAGCCTCACGCCGCAGGCAGTTGGACGCAACTACAGCGAGCGCGACATCCGCTTGCTGATTGCCGATTGGTTCGCCGACTGGCACGACTTCCTCGACACGGTGGAAGCCCTCGGGCAGCATCGAGCGTTCTATCGGAAGCCGTAGCTCTTGACGCATTACTCGGCCCCGGCGATCGTTTAATTACGGACGTGGGCTATCCCCTTCGCTCCCCCGGGGCGGCTTCACGGCTGGAGCCGGCGGGGCCGCGGCGCATGACCGAAGCTCCGAAGACGGGGAGTTGTCCCGTTCGCTGTAGAACTGGCGCTGTCAAGGATCGCGGGCCAGGGCGCGGATCATCTTCAGGTACACCCGGCGCGTGGCGGTCGACGCGGCGCAGACGATGTCGTGGTGCGGCACGGCGCGCCCGTCGAGGGTCAGCGGCGACGCCGCCCGCGCGGCGAGGCGCTCCCCGGCGACGTACAGGTTCTCCTCGCGCGCGCCCACGGGCGCGAGGGGCAGCTCGAGCTCGCGCGCGTGTCGGTCTGCTCCCTGGTGGTGACGGTCGGTCCGGTGATCGGGTGACGGGCGCGAGCGTAGCGGCCGGCTCGGTCGTGGTGGCGGTGTTGGTGGGTGAGAGTGGTCGATCGGCTCGTCGCAGCGCGTCCCGCGGCGACGTCGCGCTCGACAGCGAGAGCAAGCGTCGCGAGGTGCCCCTCGGCGAGGACCGCGTCGACGAGCTCGCCCTGCGCCGTGGCGGCGGAGGGCTCGGGTCCACCCTCTGCAGCTCTGCGCCGGGCCCGACGAGCGGGGCATCTGCGAAACCGGTCATCTCGGGTGACGATAACCACCCGAACGGACGTTCCAGAGGGCGCCGCGGGCCAGGCCCGGCCCGGGTCGACTATTGCCGCGGCGGCGCGTCTCGGGTGCGTTTAGCGGGTAGTGCGTACCCGGTTAGCTCCATCCGGGCGGTGGCGTAGCTTCGCGGGATGCCTCGGCCGAGCTATCCGATGACGATTCTGGAGTTCCAGCAGCGGTTCGCCAGCGAGGAAGATTGTCGCGAGTACCTGTTCGCGTCGCGCTGGCCAGACGGCTTCGTCTGCCCCGTCTGCGGAGCCCGTGGGGTCGGCGGGGAGACGGGCCGTCACCTGTGGATCTGCACGGCGTGCGGACGGCAGACGTCGATCACGGCGGGGACCGTGATGCACAAGACCAGGCTGTCGCTGCGGACGTGGTTCTGGGCGGCCTACCTCGTCTCGACGTTCCATCCCGGGATCAGCGCCAGACAACTCCAACGCCAGCTCGGCCTGACTCGGCACGAAACCGCGTGGGCGATGCTGCACAAGTCGCGCGGAGCGATGGTCGCCCCCGAACGCACGCTGCTGAAGGACGAGGTGGAGATCGATGAGTTCTTCCTCGGCGGCTACGAAGAAGGGCTCAAGGGCGGGCGCCAGCGCGGCAAGAAGACGCTGTGCGGTGTCGCGATCGAGGTCCGCGAGCGCGGCTCGGGCCGCCTGCGCTTGGCCGTCCTACCCGACGCCAAGAGCGTCTCGCTCGGCGCGTTCGCCACGGCCACCACCACGACCGGCGCGATCGTGCACACCGACGGCTGGCAGGGCTATAAGC
>JAABUS010007172.1_pt1 | contig 12996 bp, 15 predicted proteins | sample 5560161 | NCBI WGS metagenome assembly JAABUS01 (sample SAMN10711885, study PRJNA513376) | rock metagenome | isolation source: Antarctica rocks | place: Antarctica: Victoria Land, Trio Nunatak nord | collected 2016-01-04 | reverse complement strand
CTGATGGAGCCACATTGTGCATGTGTATCATATATATCTATTCCACCTTTCTATGTGGAGGACATATACATGTACGTCGCAGCCAATGTTGCAATGTCAGAGTCATACCTCCCTGTACTCTTCATCGTCCACAAGCACATCAGGAGTCACCATCCCATTGACTGATAGAAATTCAGTTGGGCCCACGGTGATCTGGGGCATGAGAGGGTAGGGCTGTCCCATACCCATCATGGGCCCACCAGGGGCTGGTATGATGTTGCCCATTGGCATGGGAGCTGCAGGCAAGCTGGGGGCAGCATCTGGGCCTGTTGGAATGGGCACTCCCAGATCCTTCAGCCGCTGATGCATCTCTGCGCTGTCATCTCCAGCCTGCAAAGAGACCCAGACACAATTTGTAACACAACAGTCAGGGATGCATTGTCTGAACAAGAGCTAGCCTGACACCACAGAGAGGTTCTTGCACCATTAAGCATGCGATTACCACAGCAGGCATGCTAGGCCCTCTGAGATGTCGTCATTCAGATGTAAAGCGTGATGTAGTTGCCATGCATTATCTAAAATGCAGGCATTTGAGACACATCGCTTGCCAGTGACAGGTGGCTGGGTATCTGCTGTAACATGCCATGACAGCATCAATTGTGCTCTGCCAGCTTCTGCAACTGCTGTGTACATGCACAAGCACAAAGCAGTAAAAGCACGCTTTGTACGACATGGCTTACCTTGAACGCTGCAAGAGCAGCAGCTGCCGCAGAAGCTGCTTGCTGCGCCTTGCTGGGGTCTACATACCCACTGGGGCGGCCCACAGAAATGGACTGGCCCAGAAGCTGCACCTGGTTGCTGAGCTGCAGGGCCGCTGACGCCATCTCGGGGGTTCGCAGCTCCACAAATGCATAGCGCCCTTCGGAATGCATAGACACGTTCACCACAGGGTCAAAGCCAGGAGTGAGCTTATCAGGGAATGCAGCCGTCATGGTGCTGTTGAACAGCTGGCGCAGGGCTTCTTCCGTCACCAGACCAGCCACCAGGTTGCCCACGTAGACCTAGTGAGACGGGGCCAGACCAAACATGGTGTCAGCATCCTCCAATCAGCAGGTCAGGGCAAATCCTTGATGGGCAATGCCCCTAATGGGCATTTCCCTTCATGGGCCATGCCCCTAGTGGGCACTTCCCAGCATTGTGCATGTGATGATAGGAGACATGAGAACGTGCAATCGACAAAGTGAGCAAGCTGCTGGGCTGAGTCACGTAGGTGATGTACGTTAAGAGCTGCAATGACTGCATTGTGTGATGAGGATGCAGCTACAAGGTGATGCAGGATGCATCACCTGCACAGGCAATGCAGCAAGCTGAATGACACCTGCACAGGCAATGCAACAACACAAGGGCACCTGCAACAGCAACACATCCAACACTTTCTGCTGACAAGGCTGCAGAAGGCAAAGAAGGGATCAACGCAACTTTCTTGCGATCTATATACGGACGAGCAGGTGCAAGGAGTCTGATCTCACCTCTCTCTGTGTCTTACTTGCTGCTGCAACAGCAGAAGCAGCTTGCTGCTGTAACACCAGCTGGCGAGCCTGAAGCTGCTGTTCTTGCAGCTGTCTGGCAACTACATCCAAAGGCAATGTTCAGCACATGAGGTTGGTGGCACCAAAAACACAAGGCGAGCAGATGTTGAGCCACCATGACAAGACCACGGGCTTACTTTCTTTTGGATCTTGTGACACAATGCCACTTTTGTTTCTCAAGGCCGCATAGGGATCGATGTAGCTGGTGCTGTACCCAACCGCTGCAATCGCATACAGCATGTGTGAGGAGCAGCTCTTTGTCATCAAGATGATGGGTACTGTATAATTTGACTCAGCGGAAGCAAAGCATTGCTCAGCAGTACCTGGAGCTGGAGGCTCTTGACGCTTCCTAGGAACATAGCCACCATACTCATCATCACTGCTGCCGGACTCATAGTGGCGCTTGCTAGACCTATGCCTGTCATCTCTGCAATCACACTGACTGCTAAAAACCCATCTCAAATGATGGCAATGTGAGACAGACAAGCAGGAACAGTGTGACATGGTCACCTTGAAGACGCTCTGCGGCTGTCCCTGTGCCTGTCCCTAGATCTTGATCCAGAGCGGTGGCGCCGCTCTCTTGAGGAGCCTCGCCTTGACCGCTCTCTAGACCTGGTCTTTGATCTATGTGACTTCTTGTCCCTGTCCCTGTCCCTGTCTCTGCTACGCTCTCGCCGATCCCTTTTGCTGTCCTTATCTTTCCCTCTGGACCTATCCCTGTCCCTGTCTCTGTCCCTGTCTTTGCCTGAAGACCTATCCTTGTCCCTGCTGCGGTCTTTGTCCCTGTCAGACCTGTCCCGTCGACGCTCCCGGTCTTGGTCTCGTTCTCTGTCTTTATCTCTGTCTGAGCGTTCCTTATATTTGTCTGTGTTGCTATCTTTTCTGTCTGATTCATTTGCCTCAACCTTGACAGCAGCTTCAGCCGGCTCACCGTTTTCGGCTTTTACTACCTCTGCTGTGGCTGCAATCGGCTCAGCAGCCTCGTGCTCAGCTGGTGCGTCATTAGCGACGCTGGCTTCAACTTCACTTTTGATCTCGGCATGTTCCTCAGACTTGACAGTGTCGATAGCAGGCTCGCTCACAACAGCAGCAGACGCAGGTAATTCTTCAGGCACATCTGCAGGTTCGTTGCCCTGATCAGCCATGTCAAAACGTGCCGAGCTTTGATGGACTCCCAAACAGGTTCGCTCAATCCTGCGGCGCGTTGCTCCGTGAGGCGTTGTGCGTGCCTGTGTGACATGCCAATGGCCTGCCCGTTCTTCAAGTCAAACTTCGCTGCGTGTTCTGCAAGCGCAGAACGAGCGTCAGTTATGCACAGCAGCGTCAGATCGTCTTACACACTGCATTGTGGTCGTCAAGCCGTACTTCCTCCAACATATATGTGGAGGAGCTTGTTTGCCACAGGGAGATCTCTGACAACAAGCTTGCGTGTTCCTGTTGCATCCGTGGACAAGCGGTGCTTTGCCATGGCCCAAGTTCACGCAGCCACCGCCACACGCCTGAAGTCACTCGAGGTGGGTTGTTGAGGACGCTGCAGTCAAAGTTGTCAGAGGCAAGTTGTATCAGCGCCTCAGTCACCGTGTGGTATCGAGTTCGTACTCCTTTCTAGGATCTTCAAGTCACTAGCAGCTACACATCAGAACTTCCAGGAGATCCAGTGACCGAGAATCGCTTGAGACAGGTACACCTCTGTTTCTGCAGCTGCTGCCGCAGTCTAGCAAGTGCTCAGTGAGTGCCCTGTCTGCCTGAAGGTCGAGAATGCTTTCTGGTCAGCAGCCAGCCCCACAGCAACCCAGACAGACCCTTATCTGGTTGCGTTCTCCCAAGAAATGGCTGAGGAGCTCGAGTTGGACCCAGCTGACATCACCAGGTCCCTTTTTGCTGAAGTCTTCACAGGCAATGCGCCCATCCCGGGATCAAGCAGCCAGACATATGCAATGCGCTATGGCGGTCATCAATTTGGCTCTTGGGCCGGTGAGAATATCTGACGCCACATCTGCTTCAGCTTGCTTTGCTTGATTTGCATTTTTCTAATGTTTCCAGACGTGAGCCTTTTCTCTAATGCTTGTTGCTGACATAAAATTGCATGAGCGCAATTAGGAGCTCTGTTGCATAACACCTTGCTTCACAACAGCATGTACATCTGCTCCAGCTTAAATATGTCACTGCTCACAGAATGCCAGCACACGTGCAACTGTGTGAGCTATGCTGACTAGCAGAACACTCATCAAACATCCGTCTATGTTTGACTCAAATATGGCAATCACTGCAGCTTGCGCTGAGTGGTAGTGTGCTCCAAGACAAATGCATGATGCCGGTGTCATACATCATTGCTTCTGCAGCTAAGAATGCAATTGTGGTAGTGACAACTCGCAGGCCATCATGCACATCTGTGTTCAAGTGCTGCAAGGTTTTCCTTCGTCACGTGGACATTTGCCATCAATGACAGCCCAAGAGTGCAAAATGCCTCTGTGATAACAATCAGCACCTGCAGGGCAGCTGGGCGATGGGCGTGTAGTCAACCTAGGCGAAGTAGAGGGAAGGAATGGCCAGAAATGGGAGTTGCAGCTCAAGGGGGCTGGCAAGACCCCATACTCTCGCATGGCAGATGGAAGGGCAGTCATGAGATCTTCCATTCGCGAGTTCATTGGCAGTGAAGCTATGTTCCATCTTGGCGTGCCAACTTCAAGGGCCCTCAGCATTGCTGGCACGGGCGCCAATGTTGTCAGAGACATGTTCTACAAGTGAGTGCGCCATCAGCCTGTGCTATTGAAATGCAATGCTGTCTGTCTCAGCAGCTCAAGAATGCAGGAGGATGCACAAGCACTGCAGCTGCAGTGAGGCTGTCTTTCCTGGGTGTCACTGGCCTTGCAAGAAAGCCACATCCCCCTGTTTTGTGACATCGCCTGAGTACTTGGGGCGTATGCTAGGCACATTACCCAACTATATATATCTGTGGTGCGCCAGTATAATGCAACCTCAGCCCTGAGACCAGTCACCTTTGAGAACCCACCAAGTCGACCCAGTAGCCTCTAAAATGTCCTGAATGCGCACTTGCAACCCAGACGTTTGTTTGTGATACCAACAAGTCTTGCAAGTCTCCCCTTGTTTGCCATCCCATTGCTTTAGTAACGGTCAGTACTAACATTGTATCAGTAATATCACACGGTCACTGCTAAAGCTGCAGTGGTGTACAAGCAGCTTCAGAGTTCCCTCCAGTCTGCTGCGCATCAATGTAAGGTAGTTCTGGTGCAAGGCCAGTCAGATCCACAACACATCAACACACATCACTGTTGATACACTGACTACCAGAACTGGCTACCTCATACAGGGAGCTAGTCAAGGCTGTTTGTACGTTTTGTTGGTGAAAGACATGTGCTCATAACTGATTGAGCAAGGTGAATTTGGCATGTATGGTGTTGCAGTGGCATCATCGAACGTAAGGCTGGACTTATGCTTCATGTTACATTGAACACAAGGCCAATCTGGCATGTGTGGTGTTGCAGTGGCAACTGTGAGCCTGGTGCCGTGCCAATGTCAAGTATGTATTTTGTCTTATATAAGGCCAATCCGGCATGTGTGATGTTGCAGTAGCGATACCAACCTGAATTTGGAGCAGTGGCAACACCCAGTATGACTAAGGCCAACCTGGCATGTGTGATGCTGCAGTGGCAATTGATTGATTGATTGACTTTCACCTGTGCCAGCCTTTGCTCTCTTTGCATTAGCCAGGTAGGTGTCAGGTATGCCTCACCCCGATTCAGAAGGCCATACACCCAAGGATGTGCAGTCGACGTGGCAAGCACCGCGCTGCATGTCAATCCCAGGAAAACCTGTACCTACATAAACCGCCGTCAATCCAAAGACCAAGTTCTGGAAAACCTGGAATCGTACAGCTGACCAAAAGCCTGAGAGGCTAGGTGGTCCTATGGGCGCAGCTTGCTGGTGCAGTGGCAGTGTCAAATATGCGTGAAGGCCAATCTGGCACGTGTGATGCTGCAGTGGCGACATCATCAACATGAAATTGGAGCAGTGGCAACGTTAAATGTGAACAAGGCCAATCTGGCATGTGTGATGCTGCAGTGGCGGCATCAAGTATGAGCCTGGTGCAGTGGTAATGTCAAATACGAGGCCAACTTGTGATGTGTGGTGTTGCAGCGGGGACATCAAGTATGAGCCTGGAGCAGTGGTATGCCGCATGGCCCACTCCTGGGTCAGATTTGGCTCCTTCCAGCTGCCTGCAGCCCTGGAGGAGAATGATCTGGTCAAGCAACTAGCAGACTACGTCATCAAGCATCACTATTCCCATCTGCAAGGTACAAAATACTTCTGCTGCAGCAACTGTTTGTTGCTTAGTCCGTGTTGCAACACAGAGTGTTTCTGGCAAGTCTGCCTCTTTCACCATTCTTTTGCAAAAGCTTCTGCTCTCTTCCACCTACTCTCAACAAACACGGCACTTTTTCTTTCTGTACACGGCCTCTCATCACAATAACAGTCATACCTCAAAACAGAACCCTGCAAGCAGCAACATTCACGGGCTAGCTCTGTCCACTGCAGGCAAGCCTGACCCATACCTCGGGCTGCTACAAGAGGTCATCTCCAGATCAGTGAAGCTAGTAGCCAAATGGCAAGCAGTCGGCTTCACTCACGGCGTGCTCAACACAGACAACATGAGCATCCTGGGCGAGACCATCGACTACGGTCCCTTTGGGTTTATTGAAAGATTCGACCCCAACTTCACCCCCAACACCACAGACTTCGCCGGCAGGAGATACGCCTTCCGGAATCAGCCGCAGGTCGTCCAGTGGAACCTCATGGCGCTTGCTACCAGTCTTGTGACTGTTGGCCTGATTGAAAAGGTAACCCTTGCTCTGGCTGTGTGTTTGTGTGTGTGTGTGTGTGTAGCCACACATGCAGTGGTACTCGCATGCATCTTTGGCTGTGAGCATGCCAGCAACGCTGCTATGCATGCATTGTCTCTGCACCTTATCAGCAAGCTTACAGGACTGCCGCCTTGGGAGGCTCCCGTTATGATTGCTGAAAAGCATAAGCTTTCCTTCTCTTTTCTCTGCATCTTGTCAGCCTTTCACATTGGCGCTGCTGCTGCTGCTATGTATCCTGTTCCGCTCATTTGCTTACCTACCACCTGCATTCACCATGACACACACTTTTGCTATGCTCACCTTTAGTGGGGTCGACCCCAGGAGACCCTGAAGGCCAGGCATGGCTCAAATCTGGTGCTGAGCACTGCCCATGTCCTCAAAATCTATCAATGTGCATGCAGAAGGCTGCTGGCAATGCAGTGTTTGCGTCGTCAATGCGGGGTTCCATGCAGAAAGCTGCTGAGGATGCATTGTCTGCGTTTTCACTGCAGTTTTGCAGGCAGGAGGCTGCTGAGGAGGCAGTGTCACTGTTCTCACAGCAGTGCTGCATGCAGAAAGCTGCCGGGGATGTAGTGTACATGTTTCCACAGCAGTTTTGCTATGCAGAAATTTGCTGGGGATGCAGTGTCCACGTCATCAGTGCCGTTGTGCATGCAGGAAGCTGCTGAGGAGGCACTGTCACTGTTCTCACAACACTTGAACACTCAGTACACAGCCAACATGACTGCTAAGCTGGGACTGCAGAAGTACGACAAAGACATTGCTGTGGAGCTGCTTACTAACATGTATGAAGACAAGACAGGTGTGCAGCAGTCTCTGAAAGCAGCATTTGCACCGCTGTTGCCTGCAGCCAACTGTCGTGCTGCTGTGCATGCACAACGGTCTGATGTCAACCTTGGTGCTGCACAGAGCACCCTGTTTCAGCACATGCCATGCCTCTGGTCATTGAGGCCAACACTGCATTCTGCTATAACAACAGCTGCTGCCTGACGTGGTCTTCCAAGGTCTCGCCTGAGAAGTTGTGACTTTGCCTTGTGATGTTTGCTCTGGATGTTTTGGCATTTTGCCCTTGATCTGTCATGTTGCAGGTGTCATAAGCCCTTGTCTGTAGATTTGCAACTTTGCCTTGTGCTTTGTGATGTCCTCTCTGGATGTTTCGCCCTTCTAACACTAATCTGTCATCTTGCAGATTTCACAAACACCTTCAGAAGCCTGGCCAGTGCTCAGCCTGAAGATAGCAGTGATGACTTGCCTGGCCCCTTGCAAGAGGTGGGGCCCGCCTATTCTTGCCTTTCCCATGCCCTCTAACCCCCTTTCATCCCCTGCCCATTGGCCCTTGCCTGTCACACCCCTGCCTGTCACCCCCCTGCCTGTCGCACTCCTGCCTGTCACACCTCTGCCCACAAGCTGCTCCCTTCAGCCCCTTATTGCATGCCTTCTCTTTTGGTCCTTGCTTGTTTGTTTCCTGCCCATTGGCCCTGCCTTTCAGGCCCTGCCCATCAGCCACTGTCTTCCTTCAACCCCTGCCTGTGCCTGCTCAAGCAATTGCAAGCTGATATGAAGATGCTGGCAACTGCTTTGCTCGCTACAACACTGTAGACCTGGTCAGCAGTTGTTCCAGAGCTGCACGCGCAATTTGCAGCGCTGCTGTTCAGAGCATCAGTACGCACGTTACAGGCTACATGGGTCATATCAAGAAGCAGTGCATTATTGTTCAACAATTTGAATGGAAGATTTGTGTGACAACTCAGAGCAGCATGCCTCAGGACAATAATTAGCAGTGCCTGCTTGCTGTCACACAGAACGGCATGGCTCAACACTCACTCACCGTGGAAACAAAAGGAAGAAATCATCAATTTTCGGATCCGGCGAATCTAACAGGAGCCTGTTGAGGCAGCAGCACTCAGAGTGCAATGGCTTTGTAGGCAGTGGCTGCTTGCTGTCAGAAAGAGCAGCATGTCTCAGGACAACAATCAACAGCGTCTACTTGCTGTCAAAAAGAAGGGCATGGCTCAACACTCACTCACAGTGCTTTGGCTTTGCAGGCAGTTGGGACAGAGCTGACACCAGAGAGGCAGCAAGCTTGGAAGCAATGGCTAGGTCAGTACAAGGCTGCCCTGAAAGCTGAGGGGCAAAGCCATGAGCAACGAAAACAGATGCAGGACAGCGCCAATCCGTGCTACATACCCCGAAACCACCTGCTGCAAAAAGCCATTGAACAAGCAGAGGCTGGAGACTTTTCAGAGGTGACAGGCTTTCTTTGCAAGCCAGACAACTCACAGCACCAAATTGCATGATCTGCAGACACAATAATGATGATGATGATGATGACCATAATGATAAAATACCAATAGTAGTAACAGTAATTATAATAGTAATAATAATATCAATTATTTACATGCGTTCCAGCTAATTGTTCTTGCCAGGTACCTACTAGGTGTGCCTAAACTCTGCAGACATGCTTGCACCTTCACTGCCTTGTGTGCTGTCGCTTGCAAGCTGGCCGTTGATGTGCAGCATAAAGCACTACTGCTACATTCTTGCCGGCAAAGTGTGGTGATCTGCTGGCTTAAGATATGTTTTTGACTGCAAGCTGCAGTTTTGCTGTTCTTGCAAGTGAGCTTATAGTGAAACTGCAGCATGGGCATTCCTACTGCAACCGTGCAGGCACAAACTGTGGCTCTTCTGGCAAAAAAGTCTGCTTTGACTGCAATTGAGACTGGTCTCTGCCACTCATACAGGGCTTCGATTCACACAGTTTCTCGTCATGACAAAGCAGCAGCCAGCAGTGTTGTAGCAGAGCCAAGGTAAAAGGTGCATTGCTAGCGTGTCAGGCTAATTTCCTGCACTGTTACAAGTGTGCAGCAGTGTGAAGCAATTCAAGCTAGAACAGACGTATGTGACTGCAGGTGAATCGCTTGATGCAAGTGTTGAAGAAGCCCTACGAGCAGCAGGAAGGCTGTGAAGCTTACACAGAGCCAGCTCCTGTAGAAGTGCGCATGGGAGTGGAGTGTTTATCATGCTCGTCTTGATTTCAACTCGTTTTGCTCTTGATTGACACGATGCTTGTTGTTGCACATGGCTGTTTGTCAAAAGGCATGTTGCTGATGCGCAAGCAGACCTGCACCAGCTTTTTGTGCTGTCAGACGGTACCGGTGCTGTTTCTGCCCTCGTGCAAAATGTTGGTGGAACGTCACAGCTAGCAGCACAAGAATCATGTACATTTACGCAGATGACTGCACTACAATCACAGGCCTCCTCAAGAGGTATTCAGATACAAGATCTTGAGGATATCCAATCGATGCACTGTGGTATGCTGCAGATCTCTAGAGTGCAGCAATCGCAAACTGCCTTGTGGTCGAATTCGATAGTGCACACCTGTAACATCAACGCGGTTGGAAGCATGAACATGGAAGATTGTATGTGAGCAGGAGCTTCCGCCTGTACACGTAGGCTTGCTGATTGCACATTAATTTTGTGTGGACCTTCATATCTGCTCAACACACTGTGTCAGCCTCAGATATTTAATTGTGCTCAGCACGCTGCTCGGTTTATTGCTTACTAGGTAGAATCTCAGGCAAGACAGCTGGCCGACCATACCTGCCAAGCGATGGTGTTGTGAGCCTGCTTGCCAGTACTTTCTGTCTGCACACAGATGTGAAACAGATGTTCTGCCATTGCTTCGGTATAGCCCACAGCTGTACTCAGGTAAGACACTCTGCGATTAGATAATATGGATGCGGCGTATCTAACACGCGTCCTGGAAATAATCTGACTGATCTTGATCAAACAGACGCATGCTCGGGCAACTTCCATGGAATTTGTATAGTACTTTATGCATAGGATTCTGGAAGGATATTTGAACCACCGAGGTCAATGGAGAAGTCGTCGTTGGGATCTGCACGTTTACCGAGTTGACAGCAGCAGCGCCAGACAAGTCTGGGTGTTGACGGGAAAGACCAGGCACGCGGGCACTCTGCAGTAAAGCCGCAATTTTCAACCTTGCGGGTGGAGGAGGGAATGTGCAAGGTTACAACGCCGATTTCACCTGGGTCGCTTTTTTCTGTTGTCTGATAGCGGCCAGCGGAGGCGCTTTGTTTGGCTACGATAATGGTGGGTGACACCTTTGCATTCTTGATACAATGTGTTCCTGAATGCCGCAATGGGTACGCTCCGACGGCTCACGGTCGTATTGTCATCATCGTTGGTGTCAGTAACCAGGCATGCCTCGTTTTGTTGTTCCCAGCCAGACACGTGCAAAGCAGAACATGCCCTGGGAGCGGAACCGAATTCAGTTCTTGATACTCTCGCCACATTGTATCGTATGTCAACTCAACTAGTAATGAACGCACTTGCAGCATGTCTGCAGTTACCGTTAACGTTATGACCTTATCTTCACGGAGGTACCGCGGTACCGGGAGTTTCAAGCTTGAGTGACGTGCAACAGGTGTCATGGGAGGAGTCACGTCCATGGACGGGTTCCTGGATAAGGTTTTCCCCAGCATCAAGATGCGGGAAGCAGAGATTCCAACAGTTCACAACCTATACTGTCAATACAACTCGCAAACTCTGCAGCTCATGACGTCGTCCCTGTTTATAGCTGACGCTCTCTGCGAGCTGAGTGGCACGACAGGCAAACAGTATACTACTTAGTCGATAGAGATGCTTCATCTGTCTGGTACTCAACGGATCACAAAGTTGCAACTGTGTCTTGGCATCAGACCAAAGGTGATCAGACTTGCTGACACTAGCAAACCTAGACATGCATGGCACTCAGTTGCAGTCAGTCATGTCACCCTGTATATCGAACCTGCAGTAAGTTAAGGTGTTCCATCACTTTCTGTGCTGTTCCCCGTGATGTTGTCTCATTGCCAATGTACCTGCAGCTTGGCTGAGCCGGAATCATGGACGCAAGCGAGTCATGATGTAAGTCTGAACATCTTGATGTGGTCCATGCTGTATACCTTACGAGTACCGTGCATCAACCGCATAGCACAGTAGCTGCAGCAATTGAGTTATGAATCAACCACCTGGACGCCTGACATGTCAAGACACACATAACACGTACAGCTTGTGGACATGCTTATTGTACTTGTATTTTTTCTGCATTTGAGCAGGCCTGACGGCACCATGCACACTGGTAGCACAGCATGTATGTCATTACATGTCTTGAGGCGCGTTACTATCTTGAGGCACAATACCATCGTGATAGAGGAATTGTCATGATCAAACATGCAACACAATGTTTGCTGACATTGCTTTCTTGTTCTGTGGTACAGGTACAGCGGTGCGCTGTTCATGATCGCCGCCATCATCCTTGCCTGTGCAGAGCACATTGCCATGCTTGTGATTGGCCGAGTCTTTCAAGGAGTGGCTGTGAGTTCCTTTCATGCAATCAATATGTATATGTCTACCTGCTGAGACTGTTGACAGGTCACTGCCAAGGACCGTGACTATGTCTCTGGCATGTGTGCAAGGGCTAGGAATGTTGCACATGTACATCAGTCAATGTTGCACCGACAGCTTCAAGTTACTTACTGAGTTTGGTATGCCACACAACCAACAGTGCGTGTGTTGTGGCCAAACTGGGATTGTGCTGTTGACTTTACAACAAGATCTTGGCTAGACATATGTCATGTTTACATGTGTAGAACAGCGTTTTGAGAGCCAATGATGACTCACTCAAGCTGCAGCAGCATGTATGATCAGAGATTGACTCGGCCTGTTGTGTGGATACAGATATCCTTTGCATCTGTGTCAGTCCCCATCTATAACAGGTCAGCTCTCCCAACTTTGACCTCAAATCAGATTTGTATATACCACTCCTTAATGCGTGATCAACATTGCATGATGGGAGCAGGATCACTCAGAGCCAAAGTTGAAGTGATATGTGATGTCATGCACCAAGTCGCATATGAAGCTGCACATGAAGCCACACATGAAGTCAAAGATCTTAGCTTGAATGTAGGAATGAGCCTGAACATGCATTGTGTTAGTCTGCAACCCACAGCACCAGTGTTGCAGAGCTTCAACTACTGCAGTTTGCTGCCTGAGACTGCAACATGTGCATGCAACATGCATGCGTCCATACATACAATGCAACCAACTGATTCATAAAAACACATCATCAGAGTCATGCTCACATTCCTTGAGGTTTCAGAAGATGATGATGCTGATGTTGATGATGCAGAATTCTGCCCAAGCAAGAACTGAGTTTGACTTGTGGTGCAGTGAGATGGCTCCTCCTCATCTGCGTGGCAGATTCAACCAGCTCTACCAGATTATACTAACGCTCTTCATTCTGGTTGCCCAAGTCATCAATCTGATCATCAACCTGACCAATGCTGTGCGCTGGGGATGGCGCCTGTCCCTGGGGTTTGCTTTTGTGCCCTCTTCAGTGCTCTTTTTGGGCGGGATCTTCCTGCCAGACTCGCCAAACTCTCTCCTGGAGCGCGGCTTTCCTGAGCAGGTACTCTGTCAAACTCTCAAGACTGGCGCCTGAGAACATAAGCATAGGTGCAGCTAGTGGTCAATGCGCTGTATAC
>JAABUS010007169.1_pt1 | contig 13003 bp, 10 predicted proteins | sample 5560161 | NCBI WGS metagenome assembly JAABUS01 (sample SAMN10711885, study PRJNA513376) | rock metagenome | isolation source: Antarctica rocks | place: Antarctica: Victoria Land, Trio Nunatak nord | collected 2016-01-04 | reverse complement strand
GCGCTCCATCGTCTGCCCGGTTTCCTCGACGATAATGCGGTTGATGCGCTCGCGCATCTTGATGATCTCCCGCGCCTCGATGTCGATGTCGGTGGCCGGGCCGCGCACGCCGCCCATCGGCTGGTGCAGCAGGAAGCGCGTGTTCGGCAGGCACAGCCGCCGCTCCTTGACCCCCGCCAGGAAGATCAGCGCCCCGGCGCTGGCGACCCAGCCGGTGCCGATTATCCGCACCGGGGCGACGCTGTCCACGAAGCGGATCATGTCGTGGATCGTGTCGCCGCTCTCGACGTGGCCGCCGGGCGAGTTCACGTAAACGTCAATCGGCTTATCCGAATCGCTCGCCAAAGCCAGCAGGCGGCCCGTCACGTCGCGGGCGACCTTGTCGTTGATCGCGCCGAACACCAGCACCTTGCGGGTGTTGAACAGCCGGGTCTCAAGCTCGTTGATCGGCGACGACAGCGTCTTGTTGTTGTCAGGCTCCTTCGTGTCGGGGCCGATCGGCTCCGGCACGTCGGGGGCGTCGGGATCCTCGTCATCGGCATGCGGCGCGAAGCGGTTGAGTGCTGCCAAGGTGAACTCCTGCGAAAGGTCGCGCATATATAGTGCGGCCGGCCCGCTCCGACCAATCCCCGGACGGTCGGCCAGGGTTGGGGCTAATCCAGCGCCCGTGCCCGGATGGTGCCGTCCACGTCGCACAGCGCCGTGAGCGTCGCCGAGCGGCCGGTCGGTCGGCGCTCCACATCGACCATGACGTAGCCTAGCTCGCCATCGGTCTGCAGCACCTGCGCCGTCACGTTCAGGCCGATCTGGCTGAACACCGCGTTGATCTGGCCGAGCACGCCGGGCACGTTGCGATGCACGTGCAGGAAGCGTGGCTGGCCTGGGATGCGCGGCTGCTCCACGTGCGGGAAGTTGACGGCGCCGCCGGTCGATCCGCTGTCGAGGAACTCCAGCAGCTTGCGCGCGACCTCCTCGCCGATCCGCTCCTGCGCTTCCTCGGTCGAGCCGCCGATGTGCGGCGTCAGGATCACGTTCTCCAAGCCTTGCAGCGGCGTGGTGAACCGCTCGCCCGCCGATTTCGGCTCGGCCGGGAACACGTCCACCGCGGCACCGGCCAGGCGCCCGGCACGCAGCGCCTCCGCCAGAGCGTCGAGGTCCACGACCCGGCCGCGCGAGTTGTTGATCAGGTAGGCGCCGGGCCGCATGGCGGCGATCTCAGCCGCACCGATCATGCCGCGGGTCGCCGGCAGGTCGGGCACGTGCAGGGTCACGACGTCGCTCCGGCCCAGCAGCTCGGCGAGCGTCGCCACCGATTCCGTGTTGCCGTGGCGCAGCTTGTTGGTGCGGTCGTAGTAGATCACCCGCATGCCCATCGCCTCGGCGAGCGTCGAGAGCTGGCTGCCGATGTTGCCATAGCCGACGATGCCCAACACCTTGCCGCGCACCTCGAAGCTGCCGGCCGCCGACTTGTCCCAGCCGCCCGCGTGCGCCTCCACCGAGCGCGGCGTGATGCGGCGCAGCAGCATGACGATCTCCCCGACCGTCAGCTCGGCCACGCTGCGGGTGTTGCTGAACGGCGCGTTGAACACCGGGATGCCGAGCGCGCGGGAGGCCTGCAGGTCCACCTGGTCGGTTCCGATGCAGAAGCAGCCCACCGCCATCAGCGGCCCGGCGCCCGCGAGCACGGCACTCGAAAGCTGCGTGCGGCTGCGGATGCCGATGATGTGCGCGCCTTGCACGGCGTCAACCAGGGCCGCACCCTCCAGCGCCTTGGCGTGGCGCTGCACATTGATGTAGCCGGCGGCGGTGAACAGCTCGACAGCGCTGGCGCTGATGCCCTCCAGCAGGACGACGCGGGCTTCAGCGCGCCCGAAAGGGGCATCGGGCAACAGGCGGGGCATGGCAGGGAATCCTTTGTGGCGCGCTCAGTAAGCTGAACCGGCACCTGGCGATCCATAGTGGGCTTGCCAAGCCGGGGCGATGCGGGAACAAGCCCCCATGTCGCCGAACATTGACCCCCCCCGCCCATCGTTGCGGGCACGCCTGGGCGCCTTGCGCACCCTGCCGCCGTTCCTGGCGCTGATCTGGCGCACCAGCCCCGTGCTGACTGCGGCCACGCTGGCGCTGCGGCTGGTGCGGGCACTGCTGCCGGTGGCGGTGCTGTTCCTGGGCAAGCTCATCATAGACGAGGTTTTGCACCTGTCGCAGCAGCCCGGCCACCCGGCCGACGCCGCCGGCTGGGTCGCGAGCGGCCTGCTGGTACGGCTCGCCTGGCTGATCCTGGCCGAATTGGGGTTGGCGGTGCTGACGGACGTGCTGGGCCGGGTGGTGTCGCTGGTGGACGCGCTGCTGGCGGAGCGGTTCACCAACGAGTCCAGCATCCGGCTGATGCAGCACGCGGCCACGCTCGACCTAGAGGACTTCGAGGACAGCGAGCTGCAGGACAAGCTGGACCGCGCCCGGCGGCAGACCGCGGGGCGCACGACGCTGATCAGCCAGATGTTCGGCCAGGCGCAGGACCTGGTGACGGTGGCGGGCTTCGCCGCCGGGCTGGCGGCCTATGCGCCGTGGCTGATCGCGCTGCTGCTGCTGGCGCTGATCCCCGCCTTCCTGGGAGAGGCGCACTTCAACGCGCAGAGCTACGCGCTGAGCTTCGCCCGTACGACGGAGCGGCGGGAACTCGACTACGTCCGGCAGACCGGCGCCAGCGCGGAATCGGCGAAGGAGGTCAAGATCTTCGGCCTCAACGACTTCCTGATCGAGCGCTACCGGCAGTTGTCGCTCGCCATGCAGGCGGAGAACCGGCAGTTGGCCGTGCGCCGGGCCGGCTGGGGCGGGGCGCTCGCGGCGCTTGGCACGGCCGGGTATTCCATCGCCTACGCCTACCTGGCGTGGCGGACCCTGAGCGGCGGGTTCAGCATCGGCGACCTCACCTTCCTGGCCGGCTCCTTCCTGCGGCTGCGCGGGCTGCTGGAGGGGCTGCTCGCCGGGTTCTCCAACCTGGCCAGCCAGGCGCTCTATCTCGACGACCTGTTCTCGTTCTTCGAGGTGGAGCCGGAAATCCACTCGCCCGCGGAGCCGCGCCCCTTCCCCGCCACGGTCGGCGCCGGCTTCGTGTTCGAGGGCGTCGGCTTCCGCTACCCCGGCGCCGAGCGTTGGGCCGTCCGCAACCTCAGCTTCACGCTCCACCCCGGCGAGACCCTGGCCCTGGTCGGCGAGAACGGCGCGGGCAAGACCACGTTGGTCAAGCTGCTGGCCCGGCTGTATGACCCCGACGAGGGCCGCATCCTGCTGGATGGGCACGACATCCGGGAGTACGACCTGGACCAGCTCCGTGGCAGCATGGGCGTGATCTTCCAGGATTTCGTGCGCTACTACATGACCGCTGCCGACAACATTGCGGTCGGACGCATCGAGGCGCGCGCCGACCGCCGCCGGATCGAGGCCGCCGCCCGCCGCGGCCTGGCCGACGACGTGATCCGCCGCCTGCCCCGGCAATACGAGCAGATGATCGGACGCCGCTTCCGCAGTGGCATCGAGCTGTCGGGCGGCGAGTGGCAGAAGATCGCCATCGCCCGCGCCTACATGCGCGACGCCCCCCTGCTGATCCTCGACGAGCCGACCGCGGCACTCGACGCGCGGTCCGAGTTCGAGGTCTTTCAGCGGTTCAAGGAACTCAGCGCCGGGCGCACGGCGGTGCTGATCTCCCACCGCTTCAGCAGCGTGCGGATGGCCGACCGCATCCTGGTGATGGCCGGCGGCGAGATCGAGGCGTCCGGCACGCACGAGGCGCTCTTGGCGGAGCGCGGGCGGTATGCCGAGCTGTTCGAGCTGCAGGCGGCGGGGTATCGCTAAAGCATGCCCTCAGCGGAACGGCTTGAGCTTGGCAAGGAAGTTCCAGGTCAGGCGCAATCTTGCGGTCCAGCAACGCCGGGGGCAGTCTCGCCGTCAAACGGCCGCATCCTCAACATCGCCCAGGAACATTGCCCAGGATGGCGAAACCGGTTGGAAGGGAGAAAATCATGCGGAGAGTGCTCATGGCGGCTTGCCTGCTCGCAGTCGCCGGGTTGGCCGGTCAGGCCCAGACCGTCACGCGTTACCCGCCGCTTGACCCCGAAGCGATGACCCCCGAGCAGAAAGCCATGTACGACGGCATCATGGCCGGCCCGCGGCACTCGATCGAGGGGCCGTTCAACGCCTGGCTCCGAAGCCCGGCGCTGGGCGACCGTTTGCAGCGCGTGGGCGAATACCTGCGTTTCAACACGACAGTCCCGCATAACCTGAACGAGTTCGCCATCCTCATCACCGCGGTCGAGTGGAACAGCGGCTTCGAATGGCACGCGCATTACCCACTCGCCATGAAGGCAGGGTTGGAGCCCGCCGTGGCGAAGGACCTGCAGGAGGGGCGCCGGCCGGCGAACATGACTGTGGACGAAACCTTGGTGTACGATTTCGCAACCCAGCTTCATCGGAAACATCAGGTAAGCGATGCAGTCTTCGCTGCTGCCGTGAAGCGCTTCGGCGAGCAAGGCGTCACCGACCTGGTCGCGCTCCTGGGCTATTACGGCTTGGTGTCGATGACGCTGAACGTGGCCGAAGTGACTCCACCGAAGAACGAGCAGAGTCTGGCACCGCCGCCGAAGTGACCCGGGGCCGGTGAACTGGCGCTTAGCGTCAGGCCTTCCTCAAGTGACCGGCACCTCCCCACATGCCGCCAGCAACCCGCGCAGGTCCTGGATCGCCGGGAACACCTCCTGGTTCAGGTCGCAGCCCTGCCGGTCGTGCGCGGCCTGCTCCATCTCCACGATGGTGCGGTCCTCGGCGAAGATGCGCTCGGTGAAGAACACGAGGAACGGCCAGGCCGCCTCGATCAGGCCGGGGATGCGCGGGCGGCGCACCGACAAGAGGCCGAAGGTGCGGTTGGTGCGCTGCTCCGCATCGAGCGGCACATACACGATCCACAGGTCCATCACCGGGATGTCATCCCCGGCCCAGATCTTCAGCGTCTGATACGGGTACTCGGTCCGGATCGTCATCTTGTCACGGTTGTTCTCCCAGCCGCCGACCCGCTTGCTGCCAAAGATCACGCGCTCGCCCAGCGACTGCCCGCCGCCGGAGCGGGCGAAGGTGTAGTCGATCTCCAGCCAGCCCTCGCCCATGCGGCGGCCGAGGAAGCGCGGGCGGATCTGGCCCATCTGCGCGCGGTGCAGGAACTGATGGTTCATGTCCATCAGGTTTTCGTGCATGAACGTGTAGTGGCAGCCGATGGGCTTGCCGAAGCGCCGGGTCTTGTAGGCAGGGTTGGCGACGGAGCCGAGGGTGGGCAGCGGACGCGACTCGGCCAGGCCGGCATCGCCCGGGAAGACGAAGACCAGGCCATCCGCCTCCCGGCACGGATAGGCACGCACGCCGTTCGGCAGGCGGCCCTTGCCGAGGTAGGGCACGTCGGTGCAGCGCCCGGTCCGGTCATAGGCCCAGCCATGGTAGCAGCAGCGGATCGCCTCGCCGTCCACGACCCCCTTGTGCAGCGGCACCTGGCGGTGGGCGCAGCGGTCTTCCAGCGCGAACACGCCGCCATCTCGGCTCCGCACCAGCACGATCGGCTCGCCGGCGAATCGGGCGGCGAGCGCCCGGCCCGGCTTCACCTCGCGCGACCACGCCAGGGGATACCAATGGTCGGGATGCGCGCCGATCCGGCGCAGGTCGGCGCCGGCCAGGGTGTTGGGTCCATCAAGCATCGCTGTCTCCGCAGTTGCCCGACCATCCGGCTTCATTGCACTCCCGTCAATGCAAGATGAACAAATCCCAACGCTGTTCCGCCAGTGCTGGTCCGTTCAACGGGACGCCCCATATCATAGTCATGCTCGATGCGCCCCGTCCCCTCGCCGTAACCACTGCCATCCTGCCCCGCCCCCCCATGCCGACGCGGGAGCGATCGCAGGTCGAGGCGTTCCTCGTGCTGCGGCGCAACCCGCTGGAGCTGTGGGGCCGCCCCGCCTACGAACAGGACGTGCTCGGCGGGCGCTTCCTGGGCCGCGAGCAACTCATGTTGAACTCGCCTGACGCAATTCGGCATGTGCTGGTGGCGAACCACGAGAACTATGGCCGCAACATCGGCGCCCGGCGCGTCTTGCAGCCGCTGCTGGGCCGCGGCCTGTTCCTGGCGGAGGGCGCGGCCTGGCGGCACCAGCGCCGCACCATCGCGCCCGCCATGTCGCCGCGCACGATGCCCGTGCTGTCCCGCCACGTCGTCGCGGCGTCCCGGCACAGCGAGGCCGAGTTGGACCGCCTGACCGGCCAGCCGGTCGTGCTGATGCCGCATCTGCAGCATCTGGCGCTGCACATCGCCGGGCAGTCGATGTTCTCGCTGGAGATGGCCGGGTTCGGCGCCGAGTTGCGGGCACTGATCATGGAGTATGCCCGGCGCTTCGCCCAACCCGGCGCGCTCGACCTGCTGCTGCCGATTTCCATTCCCTCGCCGCTCGACCTCGGCCGCGGCGCGTTCCGGGCGCAGTGGCTGCGCTTCATCGACCGGCTGATCGATGCCCGCGCCGAGCAGGCGCCGGCGGAGGGCGGGCCGCGCGACCTGCTGGACATGCTGTCCGCCGCCCGCGACCCAGCGACCGGCGCCGGCTTCGGTCGCGCGCAGTTGCGGGACGAGGTCGCGACGATGATCCTGGCCGGGCACGAGACGACCGCCGTCACGCTGTTCTGGGCCTGCTACGTCGCCGCCTGGCTGCCGGACCAGCAGGAACGCCTGGCCGCCGAAGCCGCCGCCGCCGACCTTTCGGAAGACGGCGCCGCCGACGGGTTGCGCGCGTTGCCCGCGGTCCGCGCCCATGTGGACGAGGCGCTGCGCCTGTACCCGCCGGCGTTCCTGATCGTGCGGGAAGCGCTGGGGCCGGACGTGATCGCCGGACGCCGGGTCGCGGCGGGCACGGTGGTCAGCGTTTCGCCCTGGGTGCTGCACCGGCACCGCAAGCTGTGGGAGGATCCCGACCGCTTCGACGCCGACCGCTTCATGCCGGGCGCGGTCCCGCCGGACCGATACAGCTACATGCCGTTCGGCGCCGGGCCGCGCATCTGCGTCGGCGCGCAGTTCGCGCTGACCGAGGCGGTTTTGGTGCTGGCGCGGCTGCTGCGGCGCTTCCGGATCAGCTTCGCCGGGCGCGGGGCGGTAATGCCGCGCGGCTTCGTCACAACACAGCCGGACCGGCCCGTCCATTTCGTGCTGGAACGGCGACCCTAGGCGGCAGCGGCGGCGAACCCGGCGGCAACGGCTTTGCCCCCGACTCAAGCTGAGTGGTCAGCTCCGCCAGGCGGCGCGCTGAGCCGATAATGCCTTGCAGGGCCGATCCGGTATTGGTGAGCATGTGGTCGGCGCTGCCCAGGATCTCCTGCAGCAGGCCGTTGAACTCCGCCTGGACATCCGGCGACATGTGCGCCCGGCCGAACGTGACCTCGCCCAGCCATGCCGGCAGGCCGTCGGTGATGTCGAGCTGGTTGCCGAGATAATAGCGCAAGCCGCCATCAGTGCCGAACACGGGCGAGATGAACAGCAAGTTCCAGAACGCTCGGCCGTTTCTGCGGTAGTTCACGATCCACTCGATGCAGCCCTCGCCGGCCTGGATGCAGCGGCCGATGCGGGCACGGGTGGCCAAGTCGGTGCCTGCCCCTTGCAGGAAACGGCAGTTGCGGCCGACCAACTCGATTCGAGGGTAGCCCGACAAGGCCTCGAACGCCGAGTTCACGGCGACCATCGGCAGGTCGGGCGACCGCGCGTCGCTGAGCACCATGGGTTCCGTGCTGTTGGCGATCGCCGCCAGCAGCGCCGCCTTCATCCTGTCCTGCTCAGCCATTTGTGCCACCCTCGCTGCGCTTGATACCATCCATGTTTCCGGCGCCAGGGCAATGCTGTTCAGCCGTGGCGGCCCTTCCAGACCTCGGCGGCCTGCCCATCGGCCTGTTCATGTGCCGTGCCCAAGGCGATCAATCCCAGCGCCACTGTGGCAACGGCGGTCGCAGCGCCCGGGCCATCTGCGCCGTGCCAGACCTCGGCGAAACCAGTCTCGCCGTCAGCTTCACGCAACGGAGGCAGGGTGGCCTCGCCTTGGCCCTGCGCGCGGTCGAACCAATGCGCGGTCACGGCCTTGGCCGGGGTGCGTTCGGCCTCGCCGCCGCCCCCCTTGACGACCACCAAGCGGCGGCGCCCCAGCAGGTCCGCGGTCGCAAGGTGCAGCGAGATATAGGCGGGATGGAACACCCCGTCCACGCCGGCCCGGGCGTCGAATGGGTTGAGCAGCCGCGCCGCCGTGTTGAGCGGCGAGCGCAGGCCGAGCAGCCGCCGTAAGTCCAGCAACGCCTTGAGTTCCGGGCTGAACGCCTCAAGCGGCAAATAGGCGAAGCCCGTCTGGTTGAGTTGCGCCACGGCATCCGTGCGGTCGCGGGCCGGGCGCAGCCCGAGTGCCTGCAAGCCGTCCGGAACCGTCGTGCCGCGGGAAAACTCGTTGGTTCCGTGCATCAGAATCCGGTGCCCGGCGCGGGCCAGCGCCAAGGCGGCCAGAAGGAACCAGGGCGCCCCGCGCGTCCGCCCGGCGCCGTATGACGGCCAGTCCAGGTCCACCCCGGCCGCGCCGGCCGGCAGGCTCGCCCCCATTTGCGCCCGGGCGGCATCGACCAGCCCGGCCATCTCCGCCGCGTCCTCGCCCCGGTAGCGCAGCAGCATCAGGAACGCGCCGACCTGGTGCGGGTCGGCCTCGCCTCCCAGCACCATGGACAGCGCGTCCCGCGCCTCCTCCCGCGTCAAGGCGCGCGATCTCCCGGGACCGCGGCCCAGGGTGCGGACGTAGGCGGCGAAGCGGTGCTCTTCCAGCGTCGCCGCCGGGTCAGGCCGCAAGGTCGTCCACGACGGAAGCGGCACCCGCGCCGGCATCCGCCATGGCCACAACCGCGCCGATCAGCACCAAGGTCGGCCCATCCAGCCCGGCAGCGGCGACCGCGTCGGCGATCCCGGCGAGCGTGCCGGGCATCCGGCGCTCATGGGCAAGCGTCGCGTTCTCCACCGCGATGGCCGGCGTGTCGGGCGCCATGCCGGCGGCCAGCAGCCGCGCCGCGAGCAGCGGCAGGGTACGGACGCCCATATACACCGCCAGCGTGCCGCCGGCGCGGGCCAGCGCCGTCCAGTCATGCTCCGGCAGCCGGTCGTCGCTGCCGTGCGCCGTGATCAAATGCAGGCTGCGCGACGCGCCGCGATGGGTCAGCGGGATGCCGAGCCGCGCCGCGGCCGCCAGCGCCGCTGTGATGCCGGGCACGACCTCCGTAGGCACGCCGGCGGCGCGCAGGCTTTCCAGTTCCTCCCCGCCGCGGCCGAACACGAAGGGGTCGCCGCCCTTCAAGCGCACGACATGGCGGCCGGCCTGGGCGTGGCGGACGATCAGGGCGTTGATGGCCGACTGCGCCATCGCGTGCCGTCCGCAGCGCTTGCCGACGTCGATCCGCCGCGCGCCGGGCCGGATCAGCGCCAACACCTCGGGACCGATCAGCTTGTCATACATCACCACGTCGGCGTCCCGGATCGCCTCGACGGCGCGCACTGTCAGCAGGCCCGCGTCGCCCGGCCCGGCGCCGACCAGGACGGCCCGCCCGGTCCTGTGCTGTGCCGCAGGCAACGCGCCCACCATGATGCCCCGCGCCGCCGCCGCGGCCTGGGCCGGACCGGGCGCCGCGACGCACAGCCGCACGCCGTCGAGGTCGCCCGGGCCGAACGCCCGGCGATCCAGCCGCAGCCGGTCCCCCGCCGCCAGGGCCAGCGTGCCCGCGTCGGGCGCCGGGTTGACGACGTGCAACAGCGCGCCCTGGCGCAGCAGGAAATCGGCCGCCGCCAGGTCCCCGCCCACCAGCAGCACGCGCAGGCCGTGCAGGCTGAGCGTGAAGGGCGCCGGGTCAAGCAGCGAGTTCGCGGGCATCAAGCAGTCTCCTCCAGCGCAGGCAACCCGGGCGGCGCGAGGTCCGCAGCCATTGCCCAGGGCATAAATGGGCGTGAAGCCGGCATGGAACAGCCCGCCTGCATCACCTAGAGCAAAGCCCATACCAAATGGAAGGCGGCATCTTTTTTCATCCGTTTCGGCGGGCGACTCGCCGTTGCTCGAGAAAGCGGCAGCCGCTCGGCCAGGTCCGCGGGTGGACACCGGGCGGGACAGCGCGATACAGCACGCGCCATGGCCGCACGAAGCTTGGCATCCCTGCTGGCCGCCTTTTGGCTCACCGGGTGCAGCGTCGCCAATTTCGACGTCCCCGGTGCATCCGGAGACGAGGCCGCCTATGCCGACCGGCACCCCTATTACGCCGAGTACTGCGCGCTGTCGCAGATCAAGAAGAAGCCCGGCTTCGGCGCGGACATCCGGGGGGAGATCGGCGGGCACGCGGTGTTCTACCTCAACGGCGCCTGCCGGGCCGGCGGCCTTCCTTACCCGGTGCTGGAGGTCTGCAACGGGGTGGGAGGCCGGCCGCCGGACGGCGTAGGCCTGAGCATGAACGCGCATTTCCTGAACGCGAAATGGGTGGCAACGCCAGGGCGCGAGTTCTTCTTCCACGGCGGCCTGCGGCCAAACGCGCCGGTGACGCGCGACACGTACGCCCGGGTGCAGCAAGAGGCGAAGCGCCTCGGCATCTACGACGGAGTCGCCTTCCACCCCTGGGTGTTCGCCACCCTGCCGCCCGGCTGGACGCCGGAGGACACCAAGTACGAGGTCTCGGTCGCGACCGACTACGCCATCAGCCTCGGGCGCGGCCGGTACTGCGCCCGCGTGCCGGTCAGCCGGGCGCAGATGGCGGCGATGGTGGCGTTCCTCAACCAGCAGAACGCGCCGTACCGCAGCGGGGCGCAGCAGTTCGAGTGGAGCGTGTTCACCGACAACTGCATCCACCTGGCGCACAACGCGCTCGCCGCCGCCGGGCTTTGGGCGCCGTGGCGCATCCACCGCCCGTTCCTGGTCTCGGTGTTCGACTTCCCTACGCCGAAGAACGAGTTCGTCAACCTGATGCGCCGGGCTAACGACCTGCGCTTGCTGGATTTGGCGGAAGCCTACCGCGACCCGGCAGCCCGCCGTTCGCTGATGGAATACGGCCGCCTGCCCGCCGGGCCGGGCGCCCTGGCCGAGTCGCGCGGGCCGCAGCGGCCTAACGAGGTGTACGACACCGACCTCAAGCTGATCTTCTACGACGCCCCGCCGTTCGGCCCGTACCAAGGCTGGTTCGATTCGATCTTCAGCGATCCCGCGGAGTTGGACCTCCGTCGGAACGCGGCGGCGTTCGCAGCGGCCTACCGGGACGCGGAGGCCGAGCGCCGGCCGCTCGGGTGGTGGCAGGAACGGCAGCCCTACACGGAAGACCCGGCGTTCCCGGCGTTCTATGACAAATTCTACCAGTCCGTGGCGCAGGAACGCATGCGGCTTTGGGGACTGGGGCGGCAGAGGCCCACTGCCACGCTGGACTGACGCCTCCTTCCGTTAATCCTTTACTTCACCCTGGCACGCCAGGATGTTGCGGCAAGCGGCGACACGGCTATGATCGATACAGGAGCGAACGTGAGCGAACTCAAGACCGATCCCGTGCTGAACACCCAAGGCCAGACCGCACCCGAGCGGGCCATGGCCGCGCTGCTGGTCCACACGCTGCAGCTCGAGGTCGCGGCGGACAGCATCGACCCGGACATGCGGCTGTTCGGGGAAGGCTTGGGCCTGGACTCCATCGACGCGCTGGAACTGGCCCTGGCCATCACCCGCGCGTATGGCTTCGACCTGCGGTCGGACGACGAGCGCAACCACCAGATCTTCGCCTCGCTCCGCAGCCTGACCGGCCACATCGAGGCGCACCGGACCCGGTAGGCGTGGCCCGCGTGACGGCAACCGCATCAGGGCCTGACCTCCAGCCGCTGACCGACCGGGCGCCGGGTGCGATCCTGTTTTACCGCCATGGCCGGCCAGTGACCGCCGCCGCCTTCCTGCATGACGCGCTGAGCTTGGCGGAAACGCTGCCGGACGCCGGGTACATGGTCAATCTGTGCCAAGACCGCTACGCCTTTGCCGTCGCCTTCGCCGCAGCACTGCTCCGCCGTCAGCCCTGCTTGCTGACGGGGGACCGGTCGAAGGCCGGGCTGACGGGGTTGGCGGACCGCTTTCCTGACGCCTACGCTGCCGCCGAGGCTCCCGCCAGCCCGCTCCCCGCTTACCCCGTGCGCCCGGGCGGCGAAGCCCCCGCTGCCGCGCCGCCGGTCCCGTTCATTTCCGCACGCCAGCCCGCCGCAATCGTGTTCACCTCCGGCAGCACCGGCGTTCCGGTCCCACATCACAAGCCATGGGGCGCGCTGGTCCACCGCAGCCAAGCTGCCGCCGCCCAGTTCGCGCTCGACACGGCCCACCCGAGCACGATCGTCGGCACCGTGCCGCCGCAGCATATGTATGGCTTCGAGTTGACCGTGCTGCTGCCGCTTCATGCCCCCGCCGCAAGCTGGTGCGGCCCGGCGTTCTTTCCCGGCGACGTGCACGCCGCCCTGTCCGCCGTGCCCGCCCCGCGCATCCTGGTCACGACGCCGCTGCAAACCCGCGCCCTGCTGCACGCCGGCACCGGCCTGCCAACGCTGCAGGCCGCGATCTCCGCCACGGCGCCATTGGACAACGATCTTGCCGCCGAGGCGGAGCGGCGCTGGCAGGCGCCGATGCTGGAGATCTTCGGCGCGACCGAGGTCGGCTCCGTCGCCAGCCGCCGCACCCTGGATGGCGACGCCTGGACCGCCTACCCGGGCGTTTCGCTGGAACAGGACACGGAGGCAACGACGGTTTCAGCGCCCTGGGCCGAACCGGCTGCGCTCGCCGACCACATCGAAACCTTGGACGCGCGGCGCTTCCGGCTGCTGGGACGCCGGACCGACCTGGTGAAGCTGGGCGGACGCCGCGCGTCGCTGTCCGGGCTGAACCGCATCCTGACCGGGCTGGACGGGGTGGCG
>JAABUS010007168.1_pt1 | contig 13004 bp, 11 predicted proteins | sample 5560161 | NCBI WGS metagenome assembly JAABUS01 (sample SAMN10711885, study PRJNA513376) | rock metagenome | isolation source: Antarctica rocks | place: Antarctica: Victoria Land, Trio Nunatak nord | collected 2016-01-04 | reverse complement strand
CTTTCTACCCATGTTCTAAATTCCTGTGCAGTTAGCGGTTTTCCGGGAAATATAAGTGAATTAAATTCAGGTTTATCAATAATGTTGATGAATTGCTTATCCTGAAGTTCCTGAAGAACCTTCAAAGTATATGGTTTTAGCATTGCTTTTACGCTAACCTCATATAATAACCCTTTAATTTTAAGACATTATTGGGTAAGCTAATGTTCCTGATTTGGCATCGTTGCGACGCTCAGTTCAACAGTATTATATCTAATAGAGGTATAAGCAGTAGTGCATAACCTAACTGAATTATTTAGCAGTCACAGTAAAAATTTGGACTTCCCGAAGAATATGCTGGCAAACAACTATGGCAATATATTCTGTCTAACTCTGTCATCAACCATAATAACTCTATATTGACGCTAATGAAGCAAAAGTGTATGAAATTGAATGAGTTAATTGTAGCTCTTAATGCCGCTTCAACACCGGCGAAAAGAAACGAGTCCTATTTCAGTCAAATAAATAACTGTTTAATGAATTTGCATAACGCTAATACCCCTCATTTTGCCACCCTGCCTGGTTGGTAATATTTTGTATTTCCGTTTGAGGAACCGGGTACACTCTTCTGAAAACATTCACTAATGGAAATATAGCAGGCATCTGGCCTGTACGAACAATATCAAACCAGCGATCACATTCTAATGCAAGTTCAAGCCTTCTTTCTTTATAAACGGCAGCGCGGAAACCGGCTTGGTTTGCTAACGTGGCTGTTGTAAGCGCCGTAATGCCGGCGTTTGTTCGAACTGCATTAAGGGCTGCAAATGTAGTTGTATTCGGATAGCTGATTTCATTAAGTGCTTCGGCGTAAATCAGCATGGCTTCAGCGCAACGAACAATTGGTATGTCCATGCTCGTTTCATTGTTCACCTGAGTACCATTGTACTTACCAGGCCTTTCACCACCTGCGCTTGTTGGAGCAACTAATGCTTTTCTGTTATCACCTGGCTCAAATAGTGATGGAGGCATGATCACAGCGTTATTGCCTCCTACATTTCTAAAGCGATTGTTTTGATTGGCCGATTCACCAATGCCACCTAAAAGAAACCTTGCAGAAAAAATAATATCCTTGCTGGTCTTTATCGCATTTGGAAATGTGCCAGGCTGTGGTACCAGGCCAACTATCGTACCTGCATTAACAGCAGTTACCAGTGGCTGTATAGTAGACACTACCAAATCATATTTTTTCTGATACAGATAAACTTTTGACAACAATCCCCTCGCTGCATAGCTGGTGGCCCTGCCGCGCTGTGCATCGGGCCAACTCGCGGGTAAATTATTTAAAGCAAGGGTGAGGTCCGAAATAATCTGGCCATAAATTGCTGTGGTATCTGCCCTTGTATTACTTCTTGCTTCAGCACTCTTTTGTGGTTTAGTAATGAGTGGAAGCTTGCCCCACAATCTTGTTGCATTGAAATAATTGAGTGCCCGAAGAAATGATGCTTCTCCTATGATTTGATTCTTTCTTGTAGAATCCATCGGTATCTCGGGCGCTCTGCTTAAGATCACATTGCAGCGATAAATAGCCTTGAAATGGGCGAGCCATGATTCTGTTACCAGCGTATTGTCTGGTCTTTCCGCAAAAGATTCGATCTGGTAACGTACGCCACCCGCAGCACCCTGATCGTTATCTTCCATGTTATCGCTGCGAATCTCGGTAAGAGAAAGCAGGATATTTCCATACAGGCCGTTGTCCTGAAGTGCGTCATAACAACTTGTCAATCCACCCTGTAAACCTTTTTCGTCTACATAAAAATTATCTTCGGTCGGAGAATCAATGGGCTTTAAGTCCAGGAATTTTTTGCATGAGCTGAACGCGATGGCCGAGATTGTAAAAAATAATATATAGAGTTTGTAATTTTTCATTTACCGATGGTTTATAAGGTTACATTAACACCTATGGAAATAGTTTTCGAAGTTGGATAAACGCCATAGTCTTCACCATTCGTAGTAGTAGCAGTACGATTAGATACTTCAGGATTGTAACCTTTATAACTCGTGAAAGTGAATGGATTTTGTATGCTGATATAAAGCCTTGCCTTATTCAATCCTGCAGTTTGCAAAGCATTTCCTTTCAGTGAGTAACCGGCTGTAATATTTCTGATTCTCAGATAACTTCCACTTTCCACATGCCATGAAGATGTAATCCCGTTTTGTCCTTTACCAACTCTGTTAGCCCGGACATTTTCACCGCTGCCTGGATCGGATTCAGATTTCCATCGGTTTGCTGCTCCTGCATAATTGTTCATGTTTCCTTCGTGATTATAAAAATACCGGCGTGCAAGATTGAGAATTTTGTTTCCGTATATCCCTTGCAGGGAAGCAGAAAGGTCAAAGCCCTTCCACGCAAAATCAGTGGCAAAACCATAGGTAAATTTTGGTTGATAGCTTCCGATGATCACGCGGTCTTTGGTGAGATCAATAGTTTTATCACCATCGGCATCGAGAAATTTGAAATCACCAGGTTTTGATGTTGCTAATTCATAGTTGCTTGCTGCATCGGCAAAATGCGGATAGGCATTTACTTCTGCCTGTGTTTTAAATACGCCCAGTTGTTTTGGCAAGAAGTAAGAACCGATTGGCTCACCAACCCTGGTTATAAAGTAAGCGTTGGCAACAGAACCCGTATTAATGATATCGGCGTTGCCGGGCCCAAGCTCGATGACCTTATTTTTGTTTGTAGAAAAGTTCGCCGACGCATTCCAGCTTACACTGCCGAATGTTTGTTGTGTACCAAGGTTCACTTCAAATCCCTGGTTGTTTACTTTTCCTATGTTCACCAATTCTGTACTAAATCCGGTTGAAAGTGGCACAGGAACATTTAGCAGCAGGTCAGTTGTATTACTATTATAATAATCAAATGAGAAGGTCAACCTGTTGACGAACAATCCGCCATCAACCCCTAAATTAACCTGCGCTGTTTTCTCCCAACTCAAATCCGGATTAGGCCGGCTGCTCGGCGCTGCACCATTAATTGAACCGGGGGTGCTTCCACCAAATACATATGCGTAGTACGACAAAGAACCTAAGGCACCATAGTTAGGGATTTTAAAATTACCTGTCAGGCCATAGCTGGCTCTGAGTTTCAGGTCTGAAATAAGATTGGAAGTTTTAAAGAATGGTTCGTCAGACAACCTCCATCCTGCAGATATAGATGGAAAATAGCCCCAGCGATTATTGCTTCCAAACTTGGATGAGCCATCAGCTCTCATCGAGGCAGTTAGCAGGTATCTTCCCATATAATTATACTGAAGCCTGGCGATACCGGATGCTAAAGTCCACTGGCTTTGCAGGGAATTACCAGCCGTAACAATTCCCGCATTCAGCGTTTGGATCTGGTTGCTGATAAATCCTGATGAAGCAAACGCATAGTTGCTTTTTGCATCATCTTTTTGCAGGGACCATCCACCCAGCAATGCGAAACTGTGTTCATTAATTTTTTTGTTATAGCTCAGGGTTTGTTCAACCAGCCAGTTTAGAGAAGTTCCTGTCTCAGACGAACCGGTTGCATTAGCTTCAGGATTACCTGCGGTATTTGATAATGGAATGTTAGATGGCCTGAACTTATCTGTACGAGAGTTAAACAAATCATAGCCAAACGTGATCCGGTATTTAAAATCTTCTGTAAATGCAGCTTCCGCAAAAATATTTCCAAGTATTCTCGTGGAGTTTACATTGAATTTCTGCATCATGGCCAGCGCTACCGGGTTCCAGGCCTGGGTCTGGTTATTTCCACTTACCACTGTGCCATTGGGGAATGTTGTTTTCGCATCACCATTCCAGGAATTTTCAGCAAAGCTATAAGAGCCATTGGGATTATAAACAGGCCAGATAGGAGCATAATGTAAAGCAGATGAAACCACGCCACCTCCATCCGGGCTGGCATAAGTACCATCGCTGTTTACCCTTTTTTCTGTAATGACAGAAGGATTGAAATTTAAACCAAATCTAAAAATGCCCCTGTTACCATCAAGATTAACGCGCGCACCATAGCGTTTGAAATTGCTATTGATGATGATTCCATCCTGGTTCAAATATTCCAAAGAAGTATAGTAACGTAAATTTTCAGACCCGCCCGAAATAGATACCGAATGGTCCTGAATTAATGCTTTCTTAAAAATCGCGTCCTGCCAGTCTGTATTTACAAGTCCGGGTGTTCCTCTTAAATAAGGCAGTACGTCAACCGGAATAATCGTGTTCGTATTATTTGCAGTATTGATAAGCCTTGTGGCATTGTCATCATTAAGCGTAAAATTGACCGGAGCTAATCCCTGCGCCTGCCGCCTCAGGTTATTCGACACCATTTGATCGGAATAAGCATTATTTCTTGCATCCTGCACGAGTGATGCATAACCATAAGCATCAAGCATATCGATTTTATGAGCAACACTTTGTACGCCAACCATTGAGTTCACAGCTACTACGGGTTTTCCTCTTTTACCTTGCTTAGTGGTTATCATCACCACACCGTTCGATCCCCTGGATCCATAAATCGCTGACGATGAGGCATCCTTCAATACTTCTATCGATTCGATATCGTATGTATTCAGCGTATTGAGATTGTTCCCGGAAGTAGGAAGATTATCTATCACATAGAGCGGCTCCGTGCCTGCTGTAATAGTTCCAACACCTCTAACCTTTACGGATAAAGGTGTTCCCGGCTGACCAGTGCCCTGCACAACCTGCACACCTGTCATTTTTCCGACCATGGCTTCCGCGACATTATTGATAGGTTGATTTTCCATATCCTTCGCTTTGATACCCACCACTGCTGTGGTAAGATCGCGTTTTCGCTGGCTGCCATATCCAACAACAGTAATCTGATCCAACGATTGGGATGAATCACTCATGGTTACATTTAAGGTAGTGGTTTCACCAGCCTTAAGGGAGTAACCACCCATGTTCCGGGCTTGTAGTCCAATCATACTGAATGTAAAACTGTAAGGCCCTGCCGGCAGCCTTTGAAAACTGAAAGCTCCCAGGGAATCTGTTTGTGTACCGGAACTTGAATTAGTGGAAGTGTTAACGGCCCGCACACTCGCTCCCACTAGTGGATTTCCTTTATCGTCTTTCACTGCACCTTTTACCGATGTTGCATTTTGCTGTGCATTAATGGTGAGAACTGAGAGCATAAGCAGAAGGAACGTAGTCGGTTTCCTGATCGTCATAAGCATTAGTTTCTAGTGGTTTTTTAAACTACTATTTTCAACACACGAAAATTTGATATCCTGTTTAAGCATGAATTTAAATCATTTTGCTTTTCCCACCGAAATATAAATGGTAAAATACTTCAGGATTGAAATTTTTCTGTTTTCTAAAGAGAAATTCAATTAAGGTTTTTTAATAATATTCCTTCTGTGCAGTGAAGATTTATTAAACTTCACCCAAATTTCAAAATACAGATATCCAAAATAAATGAGGGTTCATGTCAAAATGTTTTATATGAAAACCTGCAAACGGGTCATTAGCTCAAGGATTAACAGCAAAATCAAAATATTCTAACTTACTTTGTTGTATGCATCTTTACATTAAAAATATGGTCTGTTACCGTTGTATACTAGTGTCGTGTCAAGCATATTTTGTCGTATTAATTGCTTTCAGCCGTCAGCTTTCAGCCATTAGCAGATCAAAGCGTACTAGGTTTCCTCCTGATAGCTGACCGCTGACGGCTGATAGCTATAATACTTCAGAAGTGAAAGGAATAACCATTGAAAATTCATCATCAATCATAAAATAAAAAAATAAATGAACTTATCATTTATGATGAGCAAAGCCTTAGTGAGATAGCCTATAAATTAAATTATAGCAGCGTGGCACATCTTTCCAATCAGTTCAAAAAAGTTGGCGGACTAACACCAACTCATTTGAAAATGCTGGGTGAAAACAGAAAACTTTTGGATAAAATCTAAATAATCATAAATGAGAGCAATAGCCTTATTCAGCATCCTACTTTTGCTGGTGTCAATGACTGGTTTACAGAATGTAAAAAAGGACAGTGCGGATCTTATAATAGCAAATGGCCGCCTGCCTAAAATTATTACAGATATACAAGGAAATATATACTTGGCCTATGGAATCGGTGACAGCATCATGTATGTATCCTCATCAAACCAGGGAGCTTCCTTTTCATCACCTCAACTAGTAGCGGTATTACCAAAGCTTTTTGCAAATGCCATGCGCGGCCCACAGATCGCTGCAACATCCAACGGTATCATCATTACTGCTAATACCGAGTACGGGAATATTTATTGTTATCACAGGGATGCCGCCGGAAAATGGTCAAAGGGAATAAAAGTGAATGATGTTGATTCCGTTTCCAGGGAGGCTTTAACCAGCCTTAGCGCAGATGGATCCCACGCTTTTGCGGTTTGGCTCGATGTCCGTGCCAATGGCGGTAAAGGCCAGCGGCTCTACGGTGCCCAGTCTCATGATGGCGGATTGACCTGGAGCAAGAATATCATGATTTATGCTTCCCCTGATAAAACCATATGCGAATGCTGCAAGCCTTCAGTGCTGGTGAAAGGAAATAAAATATACACGATGTTTCGTAACTGGCTTAACGGAAACAGAGACCTCTACCTGGTTAAATCCTCAGATGCTGGAAAAAGCTTTGGTGAAGCTACAAAATTAGGTGTAGGCAACTGGAAGCTCAATGGCTGCCCTATGGATGGCGGAGGGTTGGCTTTAAACGCTAATGGCACCGCTGAAACCGTCTGGCGGCGCGAAGGTAATATTTTTGCCTTCAGTGAAGGGAAACCTGAAACTCTACTCGGGGAAGGGCGCAGCTGCTCCATGGCTTCAGTAAATGGAAAAAACGTCTATACGTGGACAAAGAACGGAGAGGTTTTAGTAATGACTCCAGTGAAAGAAATCAAGATACTAGGCAAGGGAAGTGTACCTGTTATAAACGCAGTTACCAATGAAAAGTTGATCTGTGTCTGGGAAAATGAAAAACAGATACATGCTTCAGTGATCAAATTATAGGAATGCCAAAATCTTGTAAATCTTATCCATAAAAGTATAACAGTGCTTACTTACTATGTGGGTAAATTTACTTTATCTAATACAATTGATATGGCTACAGAAACATCATAAGATTTTGTTATAAAGCCGGGCAGGAATTTTGCGCGGCTTTATTAATCCAATACAACATAACTTTACATGAATTTAGATAGGGCAATAGAATGTAATTTTTTTTCTTTCATCCAGTAAATGAGATCACGCAAGTTCATAAAATTCAAAGCAGCATTCCTGTTAACGGTCTTCACCCTTAACACACTGATCTCTTTCGCCTGCTCTGTAGGAATTGATATGGGTTTCAATCACAACCACCATGCTGATGAAAATAAAAGCCATTCACACAGCGGTAAACATTCAGATAGTAGTCACTCACATGCAACTGCTCACAAGCACTCCCATGATATAGCCAGTGGCGACCAGAGAGATACCGGTCAAAAGGATAACTGTTGCAATGAAAAATCGGTGGAGCTGCAGAAGCTTGATAAAAGTGCAAACCATTCTTCCAATCCAGTGATAAAAGTTCCGGTTCTTGTTGCTTTCCTGGCAACATTATCAGGGCTTGAAATGAAGGCTGAACTTTCCCCTATATTAAACAAGACCTTTATACCGCAGTATTATCCACCACCAGATAAGCGGATCATCATTCAGTCTTTCCAAATATGATTTAATGTTTTTCGATGTTCAAAAAAGCATCGCCGGAATGGCGATCCCATACATTGTATTAAAACATTAAATCATAAAAGATGAATAAGTTATTTTTACTGCTTGCTTTAACAGCAATCACCTTTTCACATAAAACTTTCGCCCAAGACACTGCAAAAGTTTCTTCCACACCACAGCTGCTCTCCCATTATTATGCTTTAAAAGATGCGCTGGTAGCAGGTAATTCAAATCAGGCAGTATCTTATGCTGAAGCGTTTCTAAAAACTGCAAACGGCATTGATTACAAAATCATCAGCGAAGGCAACATCAATATACTGGTAAAAGATGCCGGCAAGATCTCTGAGACGAAAGACCTTAAAAAGCAGCGGGAATATTTTGCCAAATTCTCCACGAACATGGCAACCCTTGCAAAAGTTGTAAAACTCAGTGACCAGCCGGTTTACCAGGCGTACTGCCCTATGAAAAAGACATACTGGCTCACCAATGAGAAGGCCATCAAAAACCCTTATTACGGCAGTAGCATGCTTACCTGCGGTGAGATCACCGAGACCATACAGTAACTCCACTAAGTTCACAATTAAAGACCTAACAATGAAAACGATCCTTTTTGGATTCGCCATAATGGCCATATTGACGGCGTGCAACGAGAATACGCCGCAGACAAAGGAAGCTTTCAGTCAAACTAATGATACAGCTAAAACAATCCCGGCAAAGCAATCGGAAGAAAAGAAAGCGCCAGAAATAAAAGAAGTAATATCAGCCTACCTGCAGATAAAGAATGCCCTCGCCGCTGACAATGCTAAAGATGCTGCGGCTGGAGGGAAGGCCCTTGTAGAAGCCCTCGGAAAAGTAAATGCAGGATCTTTTACCAGTGCCCGGAAGAAAATATTTGATGACGTCAGGAATGATATCAAAGAGAACGCCGAACATATCAGCACCAATGAAGCTAAGATTGCACACCAGCGCGAACATTTCGATATGCTCAGCAAGGATATGTATGACCTGGTAAAGACAGTAAATCCCGTACAGACCTTATACCAGGACCACTGCCCTATGTATAATGATGGCAAAGGAGCCAACTGGTTAAGTGAAGTAAAGGAGATCAAAAACCCCTATCTCGGCAAGAAGATGCCGGACTGTGGTTCCGTAAAGGAAACAATCACGCAATGAGCCGGTTGAAGAAAATATCAATTATCCTGGTAATCATATTGATTGCAATGCAGTTCATCCAGCCCCGGCGCAACAGGCAGGACAAGATAACTGCAAGGACCGATATGCCGGAAAACATAAAGCGCATCCTAAGCCGATCATGCTTTGACTGCCACAGCAATAATACTCGTTATCCCTGGTATTCCAGTATCCAGCCAGTCAGCTGGATACTGGAATACCATATAAAAAAGGGAAAGGCCGACCTGAATTTTGATGAGTTCGCAAACTATTCTGAGCGCCGCCAGTTAAATAAGCTCAGGTCAATCCAGACAAGTATGAAAGAGGGATCAATGCCTGTTTCCTCTTACCTCCTGATCCATCATGATGCGAAGCTTTCAGCAGCAGAAAAAACAATGATCACAGAATGGGCCCAAAGAATGGATGACAGTATCTCTCACAAGAAAACGTAACAATTCACACAACTGGTCCAGCTCCGGAAGCAGGCCGGTCTTAATAAATTATAGAAATGAAGAATTTGTTGTTGCTATTGATGCACATCATGTGGGTTTCAGTAGGGTTAGCACAGCATGAGGGGCACAATATGCCCTCGAAGACCAGGGAAGCTCCGCAGTCACAGGTGATCTATACCTGTGTCATGCATCTCGAAATCAAAATGAACAAGCCGGGCAAATGCCCCAAGTGCGGTATGGCCCTGGTAAAAAGGACGATAAAGGCGCAGGTACCAAAATCTGCTCCGCCAGCTGATACACCAACTCCGCAACAAAACCAGCCAGCCCAAAAGCCAGCAGAAAAAGAAATGAACATGGAAGGTATGCAGATGGACAGTTCACATAGCCAGACCGATAAAAAGATGGAGGAAACAGCCGATGAATTAATCGGAAACAAGATCAACATGCTTCCGGGAAAAATGGTTGTCTATCACCTTTATATTTCCGATACAACCGTAAACTATACCGGAAAGAACGTGCATGCCTATGCGATAAACGGCTCGATCCCTGCTCCAGTGCTTTACTTCACGGAAGGCGATACTGCTGAGATCTACCTGCACAACATGCTGAAGGCCGAAGAAACCTCCCTGCACTGGCATGGAGTGATCCTGCCCAACCGCTTTGACGGTGTGCCTTATCTCACATCAGCACGCATTGGTCCGGGTGAAACCCATCTATACAAGTTCCGCGTGGTCCAGAACGGCACCTACTGGTATCATTCGCACAGCCAGCTTCAGGAACAGGCCGGACTGTACGGTGCACTGGTATTCCAGAAAAAAGAACCTCCTGTTCCTGATGTAACTGTGCATAGTGAAAAATCCCCGGTTAATAATTCGTTATACAACGCTGAATATACAATGGTCTTAAGTGAATGGACAGATGAAAAACCCTACCAGGTACAGCGTCGCCTTCGCTCCGCGAATGACTGGTATGCCATACAAAAGGGCAGCGTTCAAAGCTACTCTGAAGCTATAAGAACCAGGCATGTATCCACCAAACTGCTCAATGAATGGAAGCGCATGAAAGCCATGGATGTCAGCGATGTCTACTATGACCGGTTCCTGATCAACGGCAAACCAATAACAAATGTGCCGCAGTTCAGGGCTGGCGATAAAGTAAGGCTAAGGGTTGTCAATAGCGGCGCTTCATCTTATTTCTGGCTTCAATATGGCGGCGGTAAAATGACCGTTATCGGCAATGATGGTAATGACGTAGTACCTGTCGAGGTAGACCGGTTAATAATCGGCGTATCTGAAACCTATGATATAGTAGTTACCATTCCGGAGAACATGTCCTATGAGCTTCGAGCCACCCCGGAGGATCGAACCAAAACAGCCTCTCTGTGGCTTGGCAGCGGTATGAAAATGCCAGCCCGGGCACTTTCACGCCTTAAGTATTTTGAAGGCATGCAGATGATGAACGGCATGATGAAAACCAATGGCGACATGAAAGAAATGGGCATGAAAATGAGCCTTCAGAAAATGGACATGAACACAGTGATGTATCCCGAGATTACAGGCGAAGCCAATGGCATGGATAACATGGATCATTCACAACCGGGCAAGCCTATCAGCATGGATCACATGATGGATGATATGAAGGACATGAACATGGCCGGCAGTTCTGATATTGTTACACTAAACTATTCCATGCTGCGCTCACTTGAAAAAACAACATTACCCGATGCACCCTATAAGGAATTAGAGTTCACGCTCACCGGAAATATGAACCGGTATGTCTGGTCCATCAATAATAAAACCCTGAGTGAATGGGATAAGATACTAATCAAAAAAGGCCAGAACGTCCGCATCATACTCTTTAACAATTCCATGATGCGACATCCTATGCACCTGCACGGACATGATTTCAGGGTGCTGAACGGGCAGGGTGATTACGCACCTCTAAAAAATGTTCTTGATATAATGCCTATGGAAAGAGATACGATTGAGTTCGCAGCCAACCAGAGCGGCGACTGGTTCTTTCACTGCCATATTCTCTATCACATGATGACGGGCATGGGCAATGTTTTCAGCTATGCCAATTCACCCGTTAACCCGGAACTTCCTGATGCTGCAAAAGCCTGGAAACAGTTCCAGCGCGATAACCGCATGATACACCCCATGGTGAGGACAGGAATAGAAAGCAATGGCAGCGATGGTGAGCTTATGCTTGCAGGAAACAGGTATGCACTGCAGGGCATCTGGCACCTGGGACTAAACAAACATCATGGCTATGAAGGCGAACTGAATTTTGGCCGCTATTTTGGGAAAACCAGTGGCTCTTTCCTTACGTGGGGTTTGATTATCACTATAAAATGGAAGAAGGAGTGGAAAAAACGCTTTTTCAACAGACGAGCAATAAGAATAACCGCAAAACATTGGTGGCCGGGGTTCAGTATACCTTGCCGATGCTGTTAGTGGCAGATGCAAGAATAGACGGTAATGGCAAATTCCGTTTCCAGGTAAGCCGTGAAGACATTCCCGTTACTCCCAGGCTAAGGTTCAGTCTTATGGGAAATTCTGACCGCGAATATATGGCAGGGTTCCGCTATATACTCCGCAAATGGCTTTCCTTATCAACACACTTTGACAGCGATATGGGTCTCGGAGCAGGTATCACACTGACCTATTAAAAAAATAATGGATTGTTTATTTTCTAATCATAAAATCAAATGTTATGAATAACTATCACACGTACAAAACTTGTATCGAAGCATGTGTTAAATGTGCCGCAATATGTAATCATTGCGCATCATCATGTACCCAGGAAGACGACATAAAGATGATGGCAAAATGCATCCAGCTTGATATGGAGTGCGCTGCTTTGTGTTATGTCGCTGCGCAGTTAATGAGCCTGGGAAGCGAAAAGGCAAGAGATATCTGTAAACTATGTGCAGAGATGTGTGAAGCGTGCGGAAAGGAATGTGACCAGCACGATATGGAACATTGCCAGGAATGCGCAGAGGCATGCATGAATTGCGCAGAAGAGTGCCGCAAGATCGCAGCCTGATTCGATAAGAATAGCCAGCTTGGTCTGAAGTTTTCTCTCTAATAAAAAACAATTAATAATCTAAATTCTAACAAAATGAAAAAGCTACTCTTTTTTGCGAGCGGTGTTTTTATCATGTTGCTTACCTTCTGTACCAAGGAAGATAATCTGCAACACTTACAAGCCCATGATGCCAATAAAATGATGACCCTGATGCATCAGATGATGAGCCAGATGGATACAGAACAAAAAACCAATGATCCGGAGATTGATTTTTTAAGGATGATGCGCGTGCATCACCAGGGCGCAATCAACATGGCCAACCTTGAATTAAAGGAGGGCAAAAACGACAGCCTTAAACACACTGCCCAAAAGATCGTCAAGGAGCAACAGGAAGAGATCACACAATTCTCCGCATACCTGGCTACACACAGCGCAAACAACAGTGTCGCGGAATTTACCATGGAACATGAAGAGAGCATGATGAAAATGGCAAAGATCGCTGATATACACAGGGCAAACGCATTATAATTCTTTTGCGGTATTAAGCAATTGGAACACGTAATCATTGTCCCAACCGGCCTTGTGGCGCTTTACTTTCATGCTTCGCCGCTTTTTACTCTTTTCATTTTTAAG
>JAABUS010007167.1_pt1 | contig 13006 bp, 10 predicted proteins | sample 5560161 | NCBI WGS metagenome assembly JAABUS01 (sample SAMN10711885, study PRJNA513376) | rock metagenome | isolation source: Antarctica rocks | place: Antarctica: Victoria Land, Trio Nunatak nord | collected 2016-01-04 | reverse complement strand
ATCGAGCAGCCTGGCGCACTCAACCAACAGCTCGGTCTCCACGTCCGACAGCTCGAAGCCGGCCATTGTGGTGCGCCAGAACTTGCGGCCACGTGCGCCCAGATCAGCCGGCGTGGCCGGTTTCCTCGTCGTCATCGTGTCTCCTTCGGGGTTGGGAAACGAGCGGTTGGCATAGCTCCGGACTGCGAGGCACCTCACCCACGGTCTGACGAAAATGTTCTTCGCATGGGTCACCCGCCTCACCGGGGTGCCCTGCCCGGCGCAGGCAAGGGGGCACTGCGTCGGGCAGGACGTGGGCGCAGGCAGGTCGTCGGGGAATGGAGGTCGTACTCGACCCTCGCTGCCTTCGGTCGCCGTGACGTGCTCACGTGTGGCTCGTCCGGCGTGGCGTTGACGCCCGGTCTGGTGGTCATCGCTCAGCCGGCCAGCTGTCCTGCTTGTGACTTCTGGCCGTCGCCGTAGGTGGCGAGCCATGCCTGGTCACGTTCGGCCTCGGTCGGCAGCCAGACCTCGTGTCCACAGGTGGCCAGCCAGCGCAGCCGGGCCGCCTGACCCTCTGGCCACGGTCGCGCGCCGGCGAACGGCGTTCCGACGCCGGGCCAAACGGCGCGGAGCCCGTCACGGAATTCGCTGAACAGTTCGCTGACGTCGTGCTGGACGCCAGTGGCCAGTACCCGCCGGGCCTCGCGAATGGCCGCGTACCGCACGGCCAGCTCCTCGAGGGTGCGCCAGGCGGCGACGTTCGCGGCGTCTCCGTGCAAGAGGGTTTCCCGGTCGCCGTCGCCCTCGGCGTGGCGCGCTGCCTCGGCTGCCTCGGCCATGACTTCTGTGACGGCCGGGGCCAGGTGCGCCGTGATGATGGCATCGGCGTTGGACCGGATGGACGACACGAGCCGGTCCTCAGCCATGGTGAGGGAGGTCAGCAGAACCTCCCGCGCCGCGGTGGCTGCTGCTGCTGCGGCGCGGGTCTTGAGCAAGGTCGCCGGTGGTGGGAGTGGCTTGCCATCTGCTGCTGCGGCGAGGGTGGCGTCTACGAGCTGGTAGAAGGCGGCGGTGGCGTCCGGGATGGTGACCTCGACGTCTTGCAGGTTCCGCAGTGTGGTCTCGGCGCTGACCGCCTCGGCGGGCAGGGTCGCCCCCGAGGTGGCGGCGACAATGGCGAATCTTGCGGCGGACGAACTCACCGTGGAGCTGAGCAACGACACCGATGCCGTCGGTGAATTCGCCGTGCAGCGCTTGGCAGAAGCTCCGGCCACTCTGGTTCCGACCTCGGAGGGCGGTTACCTCACGATCGTTGTCGGCTTGCTCGCCGGCGCGGGCCTCGGCATCGTGGCCACACTGGCCGCGGTAACCATGTCAAAGCGGCCAAGCGGGACACAGTAGAAGGGTCGAGTCCGCGCTGCATGGAGACCAAGCGACAGACGTAGCCGGCTTCCAAACAAACAAGGACTGGTCAACCCCCTCGTCAAATATGCCACCGTGCCGCGCGCGTCAGCGCGGCCAGAGTGGCGCCCGTCGAAGCGGCTAAGACGGCCCCGGTGTGACGTAGGTCGTGCCAGCGTAGGTCGGGGCGCCCCAGCGGCCTCACGCGCCCTGTAGAAGCTGTGTCCGGCCCTCGTCGCGGTTGGCGCCTTGCCGTACAGCGCCGAGGGTGTGAGGTTGCCGCCTGTGGTCGCCGAGAACAGCAGCCCGTCTCGGCCGTACTGCGCGTGCTCGCTGATGTGTGCCTTGAGAGCGGGCAGCAGGTGCGTTGGGATCGCCACGTCGCGGGTGCCGACGTCGCTCTTGGGCGACGAGACGATGGTCTGTCCGTCGACCCGCACGATTGCGCGGCGGACGCGGAGGACACCGTTCTTCGTGTCGACGTCGCTGCGGAGAAGAGGACTACGATCACGTACCTACTGATTATGAATCCCCCTTCCCGTGAGACGTACGAGAGGGTCAGCCCGGTGCTGGACCTGGAAGGCAAGCCGCCTCCGGGATTGTTGGTGCATGCGGCCTTGGAGACCGAGGACGCCATGACGGTGGTCAACGTGTGGGAATCTCGGGAGACGGCTGAGTTCGAACGGACTCGGCTGCTCCCTGCTTTGGAGTCCGCCGGTGTGGACACTCAGGCGGGGCCACCCCGGTCGCAGGAGCTGGACCCCTTCCACGTGTGGATCAGGAACAACTAGCAGCAAGGTGCAGCGCAGGGTGCCCGCGAGCCTGGGCATCTCAGCCGGTCGCTGCAGAGGATCAGCACCACGGTCAGTTGCTCCTGTTGCCCCGGGCCGAATCGTTGTCTACGTCTTCGTCGTGCTGGTGGCATTCGTGCGCGATGTCGCCGTCGGGCTCTTTGGCGAGCAGAAACGAGCCGACGGTCCACACCAGGGCGCCGATCAAGGCGAGGTAGATGCCGATGTCGGCGTGGGCGCCGCTCTCGATGAGCCCCGGTGCGTCCATGAGATAAGAAAGCGCCAGGCCGGTGGCGGCGACGCCGGCGGCCATCGAGGCCAAAGACAGTCCGCGGTGCTGACGACGGGTCTCCCGCCTCCCTGCATAGTGCAGCGCGGCGGCGAGACCAAGGCCGAGGTAGGCAGTGAAGGGGATCAGACTGTCGAGCTCGTAACCGCTAAAAGCGTCGTTGTCATCGCTGAGCCAGTCCACGAACGTGGCGATGAAGAAGAGGACGGCACCGCTGGTCATCAGGTGGCCGCGCGTGGGGTTGGCCCGACGAGGTTCACCTTCGACGACGACGCGTCTGCTCGGCTGGTTTGCGGATGACGTCATGCGTCCTAAGTATCCAGAGACAAAAAAACGTGCGCAACTTGCGACCCACCGGGGCACGAGCCGGTGCTATCTCGCTTTTGGCGGTGCGACGCCGACCTGTTCGGCGTCGCACCTCGCCAGCTGTTGCGGTTGCCGTCCCCTTACGGGGTCGGGTCGGCGTATGTCCCACCGTAGATGCTGCTGTTGCCGAAGGACTTGGTGGCGCCCTGGCGGCAGTCCTGGTTGGGCCCCGGTCGCAGGGCGGTGGAGTGAGAGTTCGGCACCTCGTTCGCGCTGGACCGGTCCTCTGCTTCGTCGCCCACGATGGAGGCGGCTGTTCCGTTCAGCACGTCTGTGACAAAGGCCTGTCGGTAGCGGTTGATGGCACCGCAGACCGCGGCGGTGCGGACGTCATTCCAGACGGCCGAGCCAGCGTCTCGGGTTGCCACGGCGTAGTTGTAGTCACCGAGGAACTCCGATGTCAAACCGTTGCTGCTCGAGCCGCGGGCGTCACCGATCACGCCCCGGTGCAGCGACATCCAGGTGCCGTTGAGCTGGACGTAGTTCACGACTCCGAGCATGCGTCGCGTTGCCGTCGTGTTGTCCCGCCATGGGTCGAGGTAGGCGTTGTAGACGACGTAGACATCACCGCCGTCGGGGGCGATTGCCACCGCCGGCTGGTTCGCCCGGTCACCGGGAGCCGAAACCACGACCGGGGCGGTGTAGCTGGCGCCCTGGTTCGTCGACCGGATCAGGTACGCCTTCTCGTTGTTGGTGCCGGCGCGGTCATCCGACCAGGTAATGACGACTTCGTCAGTGGCGTCGCTGCCGCTAGGAGCACCGTTGGCGATGTCAATGCTCGGGAATGTGTCGGTGCGCGCTCCGGCGATGCCGTCGATCGTGAAGCGGCCCTGTGCCGGGTCGAACTGGCCAATCCCGGCAACCGTCTGGATGACTCGCGGACGCTCGAAGTTGACACCCCCGTCGAAGGAGCGTGTCTGGTAAAAGACGCCGGAGTTCAACTTCCGGCTGAAGCCGCTGAAAACGACGTAGACGACGCCCTCGGAGTCTGTGCGGACCGCGCAACCCTGACGACCTCCGGTCTGTGCGTTGTTGGTGGCTGCGGTGAGCTGGCGCTGCCTCCACGTGTCACCACCGTCGGTCGAGCGGTTGAACAAGACCGGCTCGGAGCCGGCTGCTCCGCGGAAACCAACGTTGCAGACGTAGGCGTTGCCGAAGTACGGGCTGGATTGGGCGTTGTCGGCCCAGATCTGCTCCTTGTCGCTGAACAGTGCCGAGTTCTGCTTGGACACGATGACCGGCTGCATCCAGGCCTCGTCGCTCCCGGCTGCCGCGGCCTGCACGTGGTCTGTGCGGGAAACCGCGATGGCACCTTCACCCCTGAAGCCTTGCCGACCCGGGAAGTTCGTGGCGATGTTGGCGTAGTAGAGCCTTTGGCCGTTGTCCCAGGAGAAGTTGCCTTGGGCGTCGGGTACCGGCCCGAACGCGAGCTCTGGGTCGCCGTTCGAGACCAGGTTGTTTTCGAAGTAGTGCGGCAGCGTGCCGATCGGGCCCACCGTCGGCACGCAGACGGCGTCGTCGGGGGTGTCAGTGCGGCAGCTTTTGTTCCGGGCCGTGTAGCCGGTGTACGTCGGCTGAATCCAGGTCTGTCCGCCGTTGAGCGAGAACTGCACACCGGACACGCCGACCCCCGGGGTAAACGGACAGGTGGTGTCTGGACCGGCGTAGCAACGCTCCAAGTCGATGTTGTCGTTCGCCCCCGCTGCGAGCACCTGCGGATGAACAGGGTTCACCGCCAATCCGGGCTCATTCTGCTTGTTGTGCGAGAAGTAGCGGTCATCGCTGCCGACCGTAACCTCCGAGTCGGCTGTCGATGCGACCACTGCAACGGCTTGCGCGCCGAAGCACGCCACCACCACCGCAGCCGCCGCGACGGTCTTTCGACGAAGCTGCATTGCTGTCTCCTTTGACATGGCGAATGGCCGCCTTCCAGGCGCTCCGAACTATCGCTCGGCCGCGGGAACAATCTGGCCCTAAAAGGGAAGGAACGCAAGACTAATCAGAATCTATGACATTCCGTGCACGTGAGGTGGCGGAGCGTGGTGACGCCAGATCGTCAGCAGGAACGACCTGATTTCACGCTGTTCGGGCCCGGGCGTGCCGGGGCCGCGCTCCCTCAGCTGGCCCGTTTGTCGGTTGACTCGTCGTAGTACCAGTCACGGGCAGCGACCGCCGTGTCGGTGTAGTCGGTGAACACCCCGTCGATGCCGAGGTCGAAGAATGTCTCGTACTCGCTGAACGCGTCACCCTTGGCGTTGGGGTCGGTCCCGATGCGGAAGTCGGCTGGGAGGAACTGGTTCTCGTCGCGGAACGTGAACACGTGCACCAGCAGCCCGAAGTGGTGCGCACGAGACACCACTGGGGACGGGTCGAGCAGGAACCCGTTCTGGTTGCGCGGGATCACGATGTCCTTGTTCGGCCCGATGCCGTCGGCGTACGTCGCGATCTCTCGCAGCCCGTCCGGGGTGACCAGGTCCGCGTAGGTGCGGGGGTCACCGGCCGACTTGAGGTCGTATGGCGCCCCCTTGGAGTCGATCAGCTGGATCAGAGGGAGCCCCGTCAGGTGGTTGAGGCGACGCAGGTTGCGGGTCTCGAACGACTGGATGAAGACTCTGCGAGGCGCGTAGGCGAGGCCGGCCTGGCGCAGGTCGCGGAGCATCCGCCGCTCCAGCCTCAACCCGATCGAGCGGAAGTACGTCGGGTGCTTGGTCTCCGGGTACACCCCGATCTTGCGGCCCTGGCTGACCGACTGCTGTTTGACCAGCTCGAGAATCTCATCGAAGGTGGGGATCTCGAAGCGACCGTCGTAGCGGGTGTTGTCGGGACGGACGTCGGGGAGCCGCTCCACTGCGCGCAGGGTCTTCAGCTCGGCCAAGGTGAAGTCCTCGGTGAACCAGCCGGTCAAGGGCACACCATCGATGATCTTGGTCGTACGCCGGTCCGCGAACTCGGGGTGTTCGCTCACGTCGGTCGTGCCACTGATCTCGTTCTCATGCCGGCTCACCAGGACACCGTCCTTGGTCGAGACGAGGTCGGGTTCGATGAAGTCGGCGCCCAGCTGGATCGCCAGCTTGTACGACGCCAACGTGTGCTCGGGTCGATACCCCGGAGCACCGCGGTGACCGATCACGATGGGCGACCTGCCCGCCAGGGTTGAACCAACGGCCGGGTCATGATCGTCCGCCGTGCTGACGGTCAGCGTGACGGGGGCTTCGCCGGCGTGAGCCGCGGTGGAGGCGGCGACCGGGCTGAGCGCGGTGACGCCCGAGACGATCCCGATACCGAGGGCGGCCAACCGGCGCCGCGGGCGACTGAGTCTACGTGGGTGCATGAGGGGGCTGCCTTCCATGGGCGCTGGGCGAGGTCACAGTAGCGTGCCTGCCACGGCTCACGGAAGGTGCGGACGATCGCTCGGTGACCAGACGGCCGCTTCGCCCGACTGGCGTGGGTGGCTGCGCCGCGTCGACCGGCCCGGGCTAGGGTTTCGAGGCGCATTTCCCCACGACATAGGAGCCTCATGGAGGTCTGGCCAGGCGGCCCCTACCCGCTCGGTGCGACGTACGACGGTGCTGGCACCAACTTCACCCTCTTCTCAGAGATCGCGGAGAAGGTCGAGCTCTGTCTCTTCGACCAGGACGGCAACCAGACCCGAGTCGACATGCGCGAGCGGCGCGCGCTCGTCTGGCACACGTATCTCCCCCGCATCATGCCTGGACAGCGTTACGGCTACCGCGTCCACGGCCCCTACGAGCCTCACCGGGGGCAGCGGTGCGACCCCAACAAGCTGCTCATCGACCCGTACGCCAAAGCGCTCGAAGGTGAGATCGACTGGGCTCCCGCCTGCTTCTCGTACCGCTTCGACGACGGGAGCAACCGCAACACCGAGGACTCCGCTGCCCACACGATGAAGTCGGTCGTCGTGAACCCGTTCTTCGACTGGCAGGACGACCGCCCGCCGCGGCACCCCTACCAGGAGTCGGTCATCTACGAGGCGCACGTGAAGGGTCTGACACAGACACACCCTGGCATTCCAGACGAGATTCGCGGGACGTACGCCGGCCTTGCCCACCCGGCAATGATCGAGCACCTCACCAGTCTGGGAGTGACCGCAATCGAGCTGATGCCGGTGCATCAGTTCATCAACGACTCGGGCCTCGTCGAGCGAGGTCTGTCGAACTACTGGGGTTACAACACCATAGGCTTTTTGGCCCCGCACAACGCCTACAGCTCTACCGGGCAGCTGGGCGAACAGGTGCTGGAGTTCAAGGCGATGGTCCGCGACCTGCATCGAGCCGACATCGAGGTCATCCTCGACGTGGTCTACAACCACACCGCAGAGGGCAACCACTTCGGCCCGACACTCGGGTTCCGTGGTATCGACAATGCTGCGTACTACCGGCTGGCCGATGAGAACAAGGCTTTCTACTACGACACCACCGGGACCGGCAACACCCTGCTCATGCGCCACCCGCACGTGCTCCAGATCATCATGGACTCACTTCGTTACTGGGTGACCGAGATGCACGTCGACGGTTTCCGCTTCGACCTGGCGGCGAGCCTGGCCCGCCAGTTCCATGAAGTCGACCGGCTCAGCGCGTTCTTCGACCTCGTGCACCAGGACCCGGTGGTGTCGCAGGTCAAGCTCATCGCCGAGCCGTGGGACGTCGGTCCCGGTGGCTACCAGGTCGGCAACTTCCCCCCGAGCTGGACCGAGTGGAACGGCAAGTACCGCGACACCGTTCGTGACTACTGGCGGGCCGAGCCGGGATCCCTCGCGGAGTTTGCGAATCGGCTGTCCGGGTCGAGCGACCTCTACGAGAGCGACGGCCGGGCGCCGTACGCCTCGATCAACTTCGTAACTGCACACGACGGGTTCACTCTCCGCGACCTCGTCTCCTACAACGAGAAGCACAATCAGGCCAACGGCGAGAACGACAACGACGGCGAGAGCCACAACCGATCCTGGAACGGCGGCGTCGAGGGACCGACCGACGATCCGGGGGTGCTGAAGATTCGTGCCCGCCAGCAGCGCAACCTCCTCACCACCATGCTGCTCAGCCAGGGCGTCCCCATGCTGCTGCACGGCGACGAGATCGGCCGCACCCAGCAGGGAAACAACAACGTGTACTGCCAGGACAATGAGCTCTCATGGATCGACTGGGACCAGGTCGACGAAGAGCTGCTCGCGTTCACCCGCTCGGTGATGGAGCTGCGCGCTGATCATCCGGTGTTCCGCCGGCGTCGCTTCTTCACCGGCGACGCGGCGGGCAACGGCGTTCCCGACATCGCCTGGTTGCGTCACGACGGGACCGCGATGGACGGCGACGACTGGCAGCACAACTTCTTGCGTCCGCTCGCCGTCTTCCTCAACGGGGAGGCCATCACCGAACCCGGTAAGCGCGGTGAAGAGATCTCCGACGACTCGTTCCTGCTGCTGTTCAACCCCACCCACGAGGACGCCGAGATGACGATGCCTGGCGGTCCCTTCGGGGACAACTGGCAGCTCATCCTCGACACGTCGGCTACGGGGGCCCTGCACGAAAAGGCGCCGCAACCGTCGGGCTCGTTGTGCACGGTCATCTCCCGTTCTGTCGTCGTGATGCGCCGTGGGTGAGCGACCCCTCTCCTCGACGTACCGACTGCAGCTGCACGCAGGCTTCGCGTTCGCCGACGCCGAGAACGTCGTGCCCCACCTGGCAGAGCTCGGCGTCTCACACCTCTACCTCTCACCGATTCTGCAGGCGGCGCCCGGGTCCATGCACGGCTACGACGTCGTCGACCACGGCCGGATCTCCGACGACCTCGGTGGTGAGCCAGCGCTTCTGTCGCTGGCCAGCACGGCCCACGCACATGACGTCGGCATCGTCTGTGACGTGGTGCCCAACCACATGTGCATCCCCGAGCCTGAACACCTCAACCACCAGCTGTGGGACGTCTTGCGCAACGGTCGCGGGGCCGCTTCGGCGGCGTGGTTCGACATCGACTGGGAGCTCGGCGGCGGTCGCCTAGGTTTGCCGGTTCTGGGGGCAAGCCTCGCCGAGGTCATCGACGCCGGTGAGCTTGCGCTCGACCAGGTGCAGACGCGTGACGGCAACGAGGCCGTGTTGCGCTACCACGGCCACGTCTTCCCCGTCGCCGACGGAACCGGCCGCGGCAACGTCGCCTCGGTCGCCCGGCGGCAGCACTACCTGCTCGGTAGCTGGCGGGAGAAGCGGTCGCTGCTCAGCCACCGCCGGTTCTTCGACGTCGACACCTTGATCGCGCTTCGGGTCGAAGATCCCGAGGTGTTCGACAGGACGCACGCGCTGCTCCTGGACCTGCATGGCCGCGGCGTGCTCGATGGCTTCCGGATCGACCACCCCGACGGCCTCGCCAACCCGGAGGCCTACCTCGCCCGGCTGGCCGAAGCCACCGACGGCGCCTGGGTGGTGGTCGAAAAGATTCTCGAGGGCGATGAACGCCTCCCGACGTCTTGGGCCACTGCCGGCAGCACCGGGTACGACGCGATCAACGTCATCCAGGCTGCACTCGCGCCCCGCACGAGCGGACAGCTGGACTGCCTTTGGCAGACGGTCGGCGGCAAGGAGTCGCTGCCCGAGGTGGAGCTGGGCGCCAAACGGCTGGTGCTCTCCGACCTGCTCGAGCCGGAGGTCGAGCGACTCCTGCGGCTGGTCCGACACGCCGCCGACGATGCTGGTGTCAAGGCGGGGACCGACGGCGACCTGCGGACGGCACTCAGCGAGCTGCTGACCCGGGTGAAGGTGTATCGGGCCTACCTGCGTCCCGGACCGCCAGCCGACCCGGGCGCGCTGGACCGCTTCGCCCGCTTGGTGCAGGAGGCACAGGACGCCTGCCCGGACCTGAGCGCCGCGCTTGACCTGCTGCACCGGCTGTTGACCGACGTCGATTCGCCGAGCGCGGCGGGGCGCGAACTCGTGATCCGCTTCCAGCAGGTCTGCGGGTCGGTGATGGCCAAGGGTGTCGAGGACACCGCGTTCTACCGATACAACCGGTTGGTCGCGCTGAACGAGGTCGGCGGCGACCCGAGCGCCCTGGACTTCCCTGGCCCCCAGCGGCTGCACGACTGGGCGTCGTACCAGCAACAACAGTTCCCGTTGGGGATGACGACGCTCTCAACCCACGACACCAAGCGCAGCGAAGACGTCCGCGCCCGGCTGCTCGCGGTCGCCGGTGACCCAGACGCCTGGACGGCACTGTGGGACGCCGTGCAACGACACGCCAGCTCCTGCCACGTCGACGGTCCGACGGCTTACCTCGTGTTCCAGACCCTGCTCGGCGCTTGGCCGATCGACGCCGACCGGCTGCAGCCATACGTCGAAAAGGCCATCCGCGAGGCCAAGCAGCACACCACCTGGCAGGACCCGGAGGCCGCCTACGAGCAACTCGTGCACACCTTCGTTGCTGCGTGTCTAAACGACGGTGCCCTGTCCGCACGACTCACAGCGACGGTGGATGAGCACGCGGCCGCTGTCGGGGAGCAGACTCTCGCGGCGAAGCTGCTCCAGCTGACCCTGCCGGGTGTGCCCGACGTCTACCAGGGCTGTGAGGCGGTGGCCTTGTCGCTCGTCGATCCCGACAACCGGCGCCCCGTCGACTTCGACGCTCTGAGGGCGCGGCTGAGGCGGCTGGACCAGCGTGGTGCGGCCGGCTGGTCCGTCGGCTGCCCTGCCGGCTGGGCTGCTGCGGACCTAGACGACGCCAAGCTGTGGGTGACACGTCAGGCGCTGCGGCTACGACGACAGCAGCCGGACCTTTTTGGCGCCGACGCGGCGTACGCAGCGCTCCCCTCGTCCGACGAGGTGGTGGCGTTCGTGCGAAGCCACGGCGACCGGCGGGTCGTGACGGCGGTGCGCGTCCACCACGGTGAAGCGACGCTCGCGCTCCCCGATGCCACCTGGCGCGACGTCTTGACGGACGCCGTGCGCACCCAGGGCGCCGATGTCTTCGCCACTCTGCCGGTCGCGCTGCTGCTGCAGGAGGACCGATGAAGTTCAGCGTCTGGGCGCCGAACGCGGAGCGCTCGGTCGAGCTGCTGATCGAGGGCGAACGCCTCGCGATGACGCCGGCCAACTCGGCATCTGCCTCGACGTCGTCCACAACCACTTCGGACCCAGCGGCTACTGCCTCAGCGAGTTCGGTCCGCACTTCACCGGCCGCTACGGCACGCTCTGGGGCAAAGCGTTGAACCTCGACGACGGCCTACCGGCGTAGAGCTACGCACCGGTCGGGTCTGTGCGCGGATCCGCGGACTCTCCGCGCAGGCCTACGCAGTCGTGGCGCCAGAACGCGTCGGCGTAAACGAGGGTTCCGGTCATCCACGGCTGGTAGGACGGTTGCCTGATCACCTGGAAGGCAGCCTCCGGGACCCGCAGCGACGGCCTCCGAAATCCCAGCGGGCCACCCGGCTCGAAGCCGAAGCGCGGGTAGTACGACGGCGACCCCTCCAGGAACACCACCGGCTCCGGGCGGTCGCGGATCCGGTCGAGCCCGTAACGGACGAGTGCGCTGCCGATGCCGCGGCCCTGGTAGGCCGGAAGAACGGCAAGCGGGCTGAGCACCAGCACGTCGACGAGCCGGCGCGGCGCGTCGAGCAGGCTGCGGGTGAAGAGCACGTGTCCGACGACGGTGCCGTCGACCTCTGCGAGGAAGGACAAGCCGTCGACCCAGGCGTCCGACACCCGCAGGCCGTCGACCAGCCGACCGACCGTGGGTTTACGGAAGGCCTCGGTCACGATGTGGTGGACCTCCGCAGCCTCCCCCGTAGCTTCCCGGCGGAGAGAAACGTCGGCCGGCCGGGCGCTCGTCATCGGCGGGACTGGCGGTTCTGCTTGGTGACCGCTTTCCACTTCTTGAGCTGCTCTTTACGCAGCCGGGCGTCGGTGCGCGACGCCATCCAGACCATCTCGCGACGAAGCCGCTGCCAGCTGTCCAGCCGGCGCTCCGCCAGCGTGCCGTCGGCGATAGCTGCCTGCACAGAGCAACCCGGCTCTCCCTGGTGGCTGCAGTCGTTGAAACGGCACTGTTCGACCAGCGCTTCGATGTCGGGAAAGGTGGACGCCAACCCTTCCGCCGCCTCCTGCAGGCCGACACCGCGCAGGCCGGGCGTGTCGATGACCGCGCCACCACCGGGCAGGGCCACCAGCTCGCGGCGCACCGTGGTGTGTCGACCCTTGCCGTCGTCACGGATCTCCTTCGTGGTCAGCACCTCGGCTCCCACTAGGGCGTTGGTGAGTGATGACTTGCCATGGCCGGATGCCCCGAGCAGGCCGAGGGTGAGGTTGCCGTCGACCAGAGCGCGCACGTCCTCGATCCCGTCGCCGGTCACAGTGCTGCAGACGATGACGTCGACACTCGGCGCCGCCACCCGCACGTCCTCGGCGAGCATCTCAGCGTCCCCAGCAAGGTCGGCCTTGGTGAGCACGACCACCGGGCGACCACCGCTTTCCCAGGCCAGCGTCACCAGCCGCTCGATGCGGGACAGGTTGGGCTCGGGGTGCAGGGCCACCACGACGGCGAGCACGTCGACGTTGGCGACCAGCACCTGCCCCGCCGAGGTGCCGGACGAGGCCGCTCGGACCACCGCCGTGCGTCGCTCGAGAACCACCTCGACCGTGGTCGGGCCGTCCGGCCAGTGCCGCACCACGCACCAGTCACCGGTGCACGGAGCGGATCGAACGTCGATGGCGACGGCGTCGAGCAGCGCCCCGCCGTAGCTCGCACGGACCGGGCCCGACGCGGTCACCACGGTGCAGAGCGTCTTGTCGACGCGGATCACCCGCCCGACCTCGCCAGGGTGAGGGTAAGCCGACGCCAGCTCGCGCCAGGAGTCGTCCCAGCCGAGTTCGACGAGGTCGAGCATCGGTGCCGTCACACCGCGAAGCGTAGGTGGGTCCGTCCGTCACCGCACCGTATTATTCGCCCGCGGGGACGGTACGACGCCGTAGCCGGCGAAGGATCTCGAGCCGTGCGCTCGCGGTCGACGTCTCCGGCCACTCCCGGTCGAAGGCCGCGTTGAGGGCGGCGCCGATCAGCACCGCGAGCGCGGTCAGGTACAGCCAGATCAGCACCGCGATGGGTGCCGCCAATGGCCCGAAGATGGAAGTTGTCGCGACCTGCAAGGTGATCCGCAAGAGGTAGCTGCCCAGCACCCACATCG
>JAABUS010007166.1_pt1 | contig 13007 bp, 8 predicted proteins | sample 5560161 | NCBI WGS metagenome assembly JAABUS01 (sample SAMN10711885, study PRJNA513376) | rock metagenome | isolation source: Antarctica rocks | place: Antarctica: Victoria Land, Trio Nunatak nord | collected 2016-01-04 | reverse complement strand
CGGGAAGTCCGGCCAGGCTTTCGATCCCTCAATCATATCAATCGTCAGTCAGTTGAATGAGACGTACCCGGAGCTGCCGATCAGCGTCGACGGCGGTGTGTCTGATCGGACGGCCGCAGCGATCGTGGCGGCCGGAGCCGCTCGGCTGGTTTCGACCTCGTACCTGTTCACGGCCGATGACCTCCTGACCGCGATGGACCGCCTGCGTGATCTGCGTGGAGGTGAAAATGGCTAACCAACCCGAGCAGCTGGCGGCCCTCAGCCGCGCCATCCGTCACCGTATCCTGACGATGACCTCCGAGGCCGAATCCGGCCACCCGACTTCGTCGCTATCTGCCACGGACCTGCTGGTGGCCCTTCTCTTTGGCGGGACGTTCCGCGCGGATTTGGATGAGTATGCCCATCCGGCCAACGACCGCTTGATCTTTTCCAAAGGCCACGCGTCCCCCCTCTTTTACGCGCTGTACGCGACGGCCGGGGTAATCAGTGATGATGAACTGTTGACCTACCGCCAAGCCGGCAGCCGCTTAGAGGGCCATCCGCGGCCGGTGTTCGAGTGGGCCGAGGCGGCGACGGGCTCACTGGGGCAGGGGCTGTCCGTCGGCTGCGGCATGCAGCTGGCGGCGCGCCTGGACGGCCTGCCCTACCGCACTTTCGTGCTCCTGGGCGATTCGGAAATGGCCGAAGGTTCGAACTGGGAAGCGATCATGGCGGCGGGCGTCGCCAAGCTCGGCGGCCTGGTCGGCCTGCTTGACTTGAATCGGCTTGGTCAGCGCGGCGAGACGATGTTCGGCCGGGACGTCGATGCCTACGCTGCCCGCCTCCGAGCCTTCGGCTGGCAGGTCGTCTCCGTCGACGGCCACGACCAGGCGGCGCTGCAACAGGCACTGGCTGAGGCGACGGCGACGACGGAGGCACCGGTGATGATCATCGCCAGCACCGTCAAGGGTAAGGGCGTGCCGTTCTGGGAAGATCAGGAGGGCTGGCACGGCAAGCCGTTGCCGGCCGATCGGTTGTCGGCGGCCCTGGCCGGTCTCGGCGAGGTCGACCTGGGGTTGCGTGGCCAGACCGCCGCCCCGCCGCAGGTGGGGGAGCGAGTCGTCAAACCGGCCGCCCCGGCCGCACCCCGGACTTACCCGATTGGGGAGGAAATCGCTACCCGGACCGCTTTCGGTAATGCCCTCAAGCGACTTGGTGACGCCGATCCGGCGTTGGTGGTGCTCGACCCAGAGGTCGGTAATTCGACAATGACAGAGATGTTCAGGGAGGCCCATCCCGATCGCTACATCGAGACCTACATCGCCGAGCAGCACACCGTCGGGGCCTCACTCGGCCTCAGCCGCCGCGGTAAAAAACCAGTCGCGGCGACCTTCGCCGCGTTTTGGACACGCGCTCACGACCAGATTCGGATGAGCCGGTACTCGGACGGCAACATCACCTTCGTCGGCTCGCACGCCGGTGCCTCGATCGGGCCGGATGGCCCTTCTCAGATGGGGTTGGAGGACATCGCCCTCTTCCGGAGCGTACCCGGGGCGGTCGTCCTCTATCCTGGTGACGCCATCAGCGCCGAAGCCTTGACCGAGCTCGCGGTGGCCCATCACGGGATTAGCTATCTGAGGACGACGCGCGGCAAGACGCCGGTGCTCTACGAACCAAACACGAAATTTATGATCGGTGGTTCGGAGACGCTGCGTATCAGCCCGGCCGACGCGGTGACGGTTATTTCCGCCGGCATCACCTTGCACGAGGTGTTGCGGGCGGCCGATGAGCTAAAGGCGCAGGGGACGGCCGTACGCGTGATCGATGCCTACTCCATCGCCCCGATCGATCAGGCGACTTTGCGGAAGGCCGCCGACGAGACCAAAGCAATCATTACGGTGGAGGACCATTACGCCGTCGGGGGTCTGGGAGACGCTGTCCGGACGGCCCTGGCCGATCATCCGACGATTGTCCGTTCCCTGGCCGTCCCGGACGTACCCGGCAGCGGTGCGCCGGAGGCGCTACTGGAACGGGCTGAGATCGACACGTCAGCGATCATTAAAACCGTGAAGGAGTTTCTATGAGACCAGCTAATTTACGCACTCGCCTTTTCTTGGATGGCGGCAACCAGGCCGAAACGAAAGAAATCAAAGAAAAACTTGGTTTTCTCGACGGCCAGACGACCAATCCCAGTTTGATCGTCCATCATCCTGAGGCGGCGGCGAAACTGGCGAGCGGGGAGAAGCTGACCGGAGACGAGCTCCTCATCTTCTACCGGCACATCGTCAGCGATATCGCGGTTCTCCTGCCGGACGGGTCGGTTTCGATCGAGGTTTACGCGGATGACCGGACGACTACCGAGCAAATGATCGTCCAGGCGCGCGAGATGAACACCTGGATTCCCAACGCGCACATCAAGTTTCCGACGACCTTTGCCGGACTCGGTGCCGCCGAGCTGGCGATCGCGGAGGGGATGCGCGTCAACCTGACCCTCTGTTTTTCACAAGAGCAAGCGGCCGCCGTCTATGCTGCGACGCGTGGCGCGAAACGCGGGGACGTCTTCGTCTCGCCGTTCGTCGGACGCCTCGACGACCGCGGAGAAAACGGCATGCAGCTGATTGAAAACATCCAAAAAATGTTCGCCGCCGGCGATGGTCACGTCGAAGTACTGACCGCGTCGGTACGCGGCCTGCCTCATCTCGAGGACGCTCTGGCCGTCAAATCGGATATCATCACCACGCCCGGGAAGGTCCTGGCGGCCTGGGCCGAAGCCGGACGACCGGTGCCGGAAACGTTCGACTATGATGCCCGCGGTCTCTCCCCGATGCCGTATCAGGAGGTCGCGCTCGACCGGCCTTGGCAGGACTACGATCTTGACCACGAACTGACCGCGTCAGGCATCGCCCGCTTCGCCGCCGACTGGAACAGCTTACTCGGATAAAGGGCGACACCTTTCAAAGGTGCCGCCTCACATTAGGCATAGCTTACGGTCGTGATTTTCGGTAGGCTAGAGAGGTAATGGGGAACTGGACGAAAAACCAAAATCTGCTTTCGACGCGAGAGGATCGCTGGTGTGGCGAGCGTCGGACACAACGACGCTCGAGCAACGTGTTATTTCAAGGCGTTCGGGGTGAGGTGCGGGCTGCCAGCGGACACCGTAGCAGAAATGAGGTTTTGGGATGAGTCAGAATAGCCTGCCTAACGAACTTGATTCGGTCCGGGCGCACGTCCGGGCAGCGAATTATCTTTCGGCGGCCCAAATTTATCTCCAGGATAACTACCTGCTGAGCGAGCCTCTGACGCCGGAGCACATCAAGCCGCGTCTCCTCGGCCACTGGGGGACCTGTCCGGGCATCAACTTCACGTACGCTCACTTGAACCGTTTGATCAACGCGCATGATGCCGAGATGATGTTCGTGCTCGGCCCTGGCCACGGCTTTCCGGCACTCCAAGCCAACCTTTTCATCGAAGGCACGCTGGCCAAGTACTATCCGCAGGCGACCCAGGATGCCCAAGGGTTGGCCTACATCGTCCATAACTTCTCCTGGCCGTACGGCTTCCCGAGCCATTCCAACCCGGGGACGCCGGGGGTAATCCTGGAAGGTGGGGAGCTTGGGTATGCGCTGGCGACCGCCTATGGCGCGGTGCTCGACAACCCGGGCCTGATCGTCGCCGCCCTGATCGGCGACGGCGAGGCGGAAACCGGTCCGACCGCGACGGCCTGGCACGCCAACAAGCTCGTTGACTCGCGCACCAACGGCACCGTCTTGCCGATCCTCCACCTGAACGGCTACAAGATTTCCGGCCCCACCCTGTTCGGCCGGATGACCAACCACGAACTGCGCGATCTCTTTTCCGGCTATGGGTATGAACCGCACATCGTCGAAGGGCCGGACGACGAGATCTACGAGGCGATGAATACCAAGCTCGAACTGGCGTATGAAACGATCCGGGCCGTGCAGAGCGGCCCCTTGGGCGACTCGCCGGAAGAGGCCGTCCCTTTGCCGATGATTATCCTTCGCACCCCGAAAGGCTGGACCGGCATCAAGGAGCTGCACGGCGATAAGATTGAAGGGAACTACCTTTCACACCAAGTCGTCGCGCCGCACGCCAAGAAGGACCAGACGGAACTCGCCAAACTCGAGGCCTGGCTGCGCTCCTACGACTTCCGTGAGCTATTCGATGAGAAAAGCGGCTTTTGCGACCCGGTTCGCCTGAACACCCCCAAACCGGAACGGCGGATGGGCGACAGCGCGCACGCCAAAGGTGGTGCGCCGGCCTACCAGCCGCTGAAGCTTCCTGACCCGGCGGAGTTCGCCGAAGAAGTTCCGGAGCCGGGCGCCAAGTCGTCTTCGGCGATGCGCCGGATCGCGCTCTACCTGAACGATGTCTTCAAGCTGAACGCGGAGGCGGACAACTTCCGCTTACTGAGTCCCGACGAGACGACCTCCAACAAGCTCGATGCCGTCTACGACTCCACCGGCCGCGCCTTCGTGCGCCCTCAGGCGCCGTGGGACCGTCACTTGGACCCGGCGGGCCGGGTGATGGAAATGCTCTCCGAACACACCCTCCAAGGGCTGATGCAGGGCTACGCGCTGACCGGCCGTCACAGCGTCTTCGCGTCCTACGAGGCCTTCCTGCAGATCATCTCCTCGATGGTCGACCAGTATGCCAAGTTCTTGCGCGTGAAGCGGGAGACACCGTGGCGGGGCGACACCCCGTCCTTGAACTACATCCTGACCTCGTCGGGCTGGCGACAAGAGCACAACGGTTACTCCCACCAGAACCCCGGCTTCATCGACGACCTGATGCTGCGCCAAGCCCCCTTCGTCAACGTCTATTTCCCGGCCGGCGCCACCGGCGCCCTGGTCTGTCTCCGGCACATGCTGGCCAGCAAGAACGAAATCAACGTCCTGATCGCCGGCAAGACCCTGGAGCCCCGCTGGCAGACGGTGGAGGAAGCCGAGGAAGAATTCAAGACCGGGCTCCGCATCTGGGAGTTTGCCTCCGACCCGGATCCGGACCTGGTGATCGCCGCGGCAGGGGAGTACCCGACCAAGGAGGCGATGGCGGCGGTCGAGATCATCAAGACCGAGACCCCACGCGCGAAAGTGCGTTACGTCAGCATCATGTCACTCAGTCCGCTCGGCATCAACGAGGTCGATGAACAGCGGATGACGAACGAGGAGTTCGCCGTCTTCTTCACCGACGACAAGCCGGTAATCATCAACTTCCACGGTTATCCGCAGACGATGAAACAGGTCCTGTTCGACTATGAGAGCGATAACACGCGCTTCACCGTGCGCGGCTACGAGGAGCAGGGTTCGACCACCACTACCTTCGACATGCACCTGCGGAACCGTACCAGCCGTTATCACCTGGCGATTGAGGCTTTCCGACGTTTAGGGGAGACGGGGGTGGTCGAGCCGGCCAAAGCCAAGAAGCTTATGAAGAAGTACGAAGATAAGATCACCCACCACCAGGCCTACGTCAAAGAGCACGGTATCGACACGCCGGAAATTGAGGGGTGGACGTGGCGGCGGCCCAGAAAATAGCGGTCACGGGCCGGGGCCACTCCGCTGAAGATACACCCGGTCCGATCCTAATCATCAATCCGGGTTCCGCCTCGCGGAAGTACGCGCTGGCCGACGGGCCGCGGATTGTCTTGCGCGGTCATTTCGAGCGGACGCCGGAGGGTGCCGAAGTGACGTTCTTCGACGCCGATGGGGGTGAGGAAAAGCGGTCGCTTGGTTCCGCGAGCTCTGCCCATACGACCGACCACTTCGTCGAGGAAGCCGTCGCCCGGGGTCTTATCACCCAAGCGCGGCCGATCGCGGCAGTCGGCTTGCGGATCGTCGCGCCAGGCAGGTACTTCCAAGAGCATAAGCTGATCGATGCCGATTACGCGGAGCGTCTCGAAGCCGCGATGAAGGAGGCGCCGCTGCACATCAAGCCGGAACTGACCGAACTCGCCCACCTGCGCGAAATCATCAGTCGCGTCCCGGTCTATGGGATTTCCGACTCGGCTTTTCATGCCGGGCTGCCGGAGGTGGCGCGGCGGTATGCGATCGATGCCCGCGACGCGGAGCGCTTCGGTATCCAGCGCTTCGGCTTCCACGGCATTTCCTTGGCCTCGATCGTTACCAAGCTGCCTTCGGTGTTGGGCACGGTGCCGCCGCGCGTCGTGATTTGCCACCTCGGCTCCGGAGCCTCGGTGACGGCCGTGCGCGACGGTAAAAGTCTCGATACCTCGATGGGGTACTCGCCGCTCGAAGGCCTGGTGATGGCGACCCGTGGCGGCGACATCGACCCGGGTGCCCTGATTCATCTGGCCAAGTCGAAAGGACTATCGTACTCCCGGCTCGAGACGTACCTCAACACGCAGTCGGGCCTGTTGGGCCTGACCGGCGGTCGGACCGGTGATATGCGCGAGGTGATGGAAGCCGCTGAGACCGATGAGACCTGGGGTCGCGAGGCGCTTGAGAGCTTTCTTTACCGGCTCGTCAAATATATCGGTGCCTACACGGTCGTCCTGGGCGGACTCGACGCCCTCGTCTTCACGGCGACGATCGCCGAGCGTTCGAACACGATCCGGGCCCGGGTGTGTGAAAACCTCAGCGGTCTCGGTGTCGAGCTGGACGCTGCTGCCAACGAGCGCCTGTCCGGCCAGGACGGCGTCATCACGATGCCGTCTTCACGGGTGACCGCGGCGGTCGTCGCGACCGACGAGCTCGCGGAAATCGCCCGACAGACGACCCACCTGATGAAATAATGTGGGCGCAGATTCGGACCCATGGTAGAACACTAAAATCTAACGAGGGTTTGTTTCGGCATGCGCCGCGAGCAGCTCACTCTGCTGTCGCAGACGCTCGGCTTCCCGCAAGTCCATGTCGGGAATCCTCTGCAGCGTCCCTTGACGCACACACTCTTCCAGGACTATCTGCAGGGCTCGTCGTTCGCTTCGGTCCAAGGGATAGCTACCCGGTGCCGAGGATCGGGTTCCCTCTTCTGCTATGCGGGCTTGGATTCTCTGTCCAAGGTTTGCGATCGTCCCTAACTCTAAAGATTCTTGTTCCATGATGAATGGTTATAGGGTGTCAGCCCAGCACATTATTCTACACCCAGAGGGACTTCGCGTCCACGGAGCCTGACATCGTCCTATTTCCGCCGTTTCTTCTTCCCCGAGCCGGTCCAGTCGTTGGTGACACCGGCCAGTTGGCCGACGACGTCGAAGACATCGCCGACGACCGAGCCGTAGGCGGTCGGCCGACGTGCTTTCGGCTTCGGCTTTCGCCGCTCACGTGCCTCCGCCATTTTCTCCGACCATGATTTATGGCGCGTGCTCATCCGGCTGAGTATCCGTTCGCACCGTCCGGTAATCAATAGTCAGATCTACCAAATCGCCTGAACTGGAAACCGCCACCTTGGCAAAAGGGTCGGGAGGTGGCTTACTGGTAGCATGGCGAAGCGCAAGCGCTTGGGTTTGATGATGTCCGGGGTGATCGGCTTGATCGCCGGTTCGGCGGCGCTAGTCGGCATCCTGACCCAGGGGTCCCCGGAACGCCCGAGTATCACACCCTCCCCATCCGCCACTGGGAAGCCCACTGCCACACCAATTCCGACTCCATTCCCGATCAGTAAGCCCGGCGACGTGACGATTCCAGCCTTGCGCGCCCAGCAGTACCCCGGTGGTCCGCTCCAAGTGGAACGCGTCGTGGCCGATACGCCGCAATTTACCAAATATGCCGTGCGGTACCCCAGCAACGGCCTGAGCATTACCGCCCTGCTCGCGGTGCCGAAGGGGCCGGGACCCTTTCCGGCCGTGATCTTGAACCACGGCTACTATCTGCCGAGCGTCTATCGGCCAGGTGACGGCACCGATCGCGAGATGGACTGGCTTTCCGGTCGCGGGTTTTTAACCCTGGCGCCGGATTATCGCAACCACGCCGGCTCGACGAAGACAGAGGGAGACCTCTTGGACCGTTTGGAATATCCGGTCGATGTCTTGAATGCGGCGGCCTCGCTCAGGGCCGATGCTCGCGTGCGGCCCGATCGGATCGGCATCTGGGGCCATTCGATGGGCGGGGAAGTGACCCAGCGGTCAGTGACGGTGCGACCCGAATGGTTCAGGTCGGTCGTGCTCTACGGCTCGATGCACGGGGACGAAGGTCAGAATATCGAACGGATTCGCTTCTGGCGCGCCCAGACGGTGACTGACTTTGAAAAGCGGTTCGGTGCGGTGGCCAGCCAGCCCCAGTTAATCGCCGAGCTTTCCGCGCGCTCTTACGATGCCTCGCTGACGATGCCGCTGCAGATCCATCATGCGACGACGGACGAGCAGGTGCCGTACGGCTGGGCGGAGGAGCGACGAGGGCAGCTTACGGCCGCCGGTCATCCACCTCAGTTCTTCGCTTATCCGGGCGCCCCGCACATCTTGCAGGGCGCGGCCTGGCAGGATTTCGTCAACCGCGTGACGGATCTCTTTACGCAAACTCTGAAGTCGTAGCTTGACGACTGAGACTTTACCCAATTCACGAGAGCCTGAGCACACCGGTACCCTGCGTGTTATATCGCAGGTGTTTTATCGCGATGTTGTTTTGTCATTCCCGCCCTCTCGCGCCCACCCCGCGCCCACCTCGTCATTCCCGCGCAGGCGGGAATCCCATACACTAGGAGTATTCGGGGATCGTCTAGTGGTAGGACGCCAGGTTTTGGTCCTGGAAACCGGGGTTCGAATCCCTGTCCCCGAGCATGAAACACGAGTTGCCATCCTTCCCGATTACCGTTTGCCATAGGGCAATACGCAAAGTTACCAACCGTCCCGAGTGCCGTTTATGAGCGAACCGTGGCTTGATGGTGTTCGTGGCGAGCAAGTAAAACCACTTATTACGAGCGATGAGAGGTTTATACGGACTGAGGCTGGGCCAGGGACCGGAAAGACTTTTGGCTTGGTCCGTCGTGTGCAAAGAATTTTGCATCCAGACGGCTTAGGAGTTAGTGGCAAAAAAGTCCTCGTCGTTGCGTTTAACCGTGTTATTGCTAAGCAGCTTGAGGAAGACATTACGAAGTGTCTCGAGAAAGCAAACTTTCAAGGCGATTCCCCGATTATCCGAACCATCCACGGACTTTGTGTTGAGGTGGCCAATGTTACAAGACTCCTGCTCCCGCACGAGGAAGAGGCTATGGTCTACGACGTTTTAGAAGCTAATCCGGCTCTTAGGCAACAATATAGCAGGCACGATAAGGCACAGCATGCTCTTTGGGAGCATGAAGCTAAGCACGCGCAGCATCCGGGCTTGTGGTCAGCGTGTCGGGGCTGGCTTACACGACATAAGGCAAACCTCATTAATGACCTGCCAAGCTTACTAGTTGACCGCTTGAAAGCAGGTGACCTTCCGGATTATAGGTACAAGCACATCATCGTTGATGAGTTTCAAGATCTAACCCCAGGTGAGCAACAGCTTGTGTTTAGGCTTTTAGAATCGGATGGATCACTGGTTGCTCTCGGAGATCCGCGCCAAAGTATTTATCACTTTAGAGGTAATGACCTGCAAGGTCTTAGCAAACTCGAAGAGCTTGTGGGCGAGGCGATTTTCGACGTTCCGATGAGGGAATGTCAGCGATGCCCTAAATCTATCGTGGAAGCTGCAAATCGACTTATGGTGAATCACTCAGCCGCTCCTATGACTCCTTTGAAAATGGAAGAAGCCAACATTCACGTTGTGGTATGGCACACGTTGAAAAAGGAAATTGAAGGAATGGCGAACGCGATTACGGAACATGTTGCAAACCACCCAAATGATAAGCATCTTGTTATGGTCACGCGACGCGCTTACGGGTACCAACTCCGGGAAAAGTTGATGGAAATTAATCCTAAAATTGATATACAACTTAGCTTTTCAGAAAGCCCCCTGGAGACCTGGCCGGCTCGTGAAGCATTTCTGCTTTTCTCTCTACTGTGCGATTCAGATCCCGCCACGTGGCGCGCTTGGTTTAGCTACTGTTCAGGCGATAGTTTCAAGGCTCCTAGTCGCAATGCACCTGCATATCTGGCATTACTAGAGGCATCCGGCGACTCCATCTCGGAAGAGACTCTGGAACAGCTGCGCGATGGATTACTTGCTATCCGCGGCAATGGCGTAGGGAATATCAGAGAGCGAACTGAGAGGTACTTCGAACTAAAGAGTCAACATCAAGCAGAAGACGACCCTTCAAATCTCATTGACGCTCTTTTTGACTCAAACAAGTGGATAGCCAATGAGAACGGTAATTCCAATGTGGCGCGGACAGACTTGGAGCTTTTACGCCAAGCAGCTCAGCAGGCACTTGAGGAATATTCTACTGAGTCGCAAGATCATCAGGAGTCTGAAGATTTACTCAGGAAAGTTGCAAGGAGGCTTCGGGGTCAAATTGCTACTCGAGAGCCCCTTAGCACAGAATCTATGACCCATTTGGAGGTTGCGACTCTTTGGAGTGCTAAAGGTGTGACTGCGGATCATGTTTATGTTTTGGGTGTAAACGATGAAATGATTCCGGGTACGCGGAGACTCGATTACCCCGGGACAGACCTTGAATATTTAAATGAGCAGCAGCGGCTCTTTTATGTGACGATTACCAGATCTAAAGATACTCTCGTTTTATCTCGATCACACAAAATAAAGCAGGGTGATGCCGGGCCACTGGGAGTAACCGTTAAGAATCCAACTAACAGATGGCCAGAGCTTGAAATGTCCACCTTTGTGAGGGAGATAACGGAACATTTACCAGACGCATCGCAAGGCGATGACTGGCGGGGTGCGAACTCTTAAATATACTCGCAAGCTTTTTAAGATAATCTGGCCTTTGAGGCACCCGAGTAATTCCCGTCGCTTTTCTTTTGATCCCTCTTGTCGCTGGCTCAAGGTGAGATTTTGACGTCGATGAACTACGCTGCCCACACTCTGTGAGCTAAGATGGATGTATGCTCGTAATTAAGCTGGAAAATTAGAGTGAACCTCACCGATCAGGAGCGACAGGAGGTCAGGCGCTACCTGGACGAAGGTAAGCCCCTTCCCGAGAAGTATCGATTCTTATTGTTCGAAGAAAAGCAGCAAGTTGAACTTGTTTGGAACGGAAAGACTAACGAGGTTACCAATACCGTTCTGCCATTCCAAACAATTGAACACGTTGATGAACCACGGGCCGAGCAGGATACAAGTGCCCAAACCTCCCTCTTTGATATCGACGATCGAGGTCGGCAACTTCATGGCTGGACAAACAAGCTCATTTGGGGCGACAACAAATTAATATTGTCTAGCCTAAAGAATGGTCCCCTGCGAGACGAGATAGAGGCACAAGGCGGCATTAAGCTAATTTATATCGATCCACCGTTTGACGTGGGCGCAGATTTTTCCGTGGATATTGAAATAGGCGATGATACTTTCGAAAAAGAACCGTCAGTTTTTGAAGAATTCGCATATAGAGATACTTGGGGGAAGGGTGCGGATAGTTTTAACGCGATGATTTACGAGCGTCTACTGCTAATGAAAGATCTTCTATCCCCCGACGGGAGCATCTTCGTTCATTGCGACCATCGAGTTAACTCGTATATACGGCTAATTCTCCAAGAGTTACTCGGTGCAGAGAATTTTCATAACGAAATAACCTGGTTACGTAGTTCCAGCGGAAAGACTATTTCCAGAAATTTGTCCCGCGACACAGACACGATCTATTGGTTTTCGAAGAGTGATGGTTATACATTGCATCCGGTTTTCAAACCTTTATCGGCTGCAACCGTCGCTATGTACAACATCGACGACAATGATGGGCGGGGGAAGTACCGATTATACCCGCTTCAAAAAACAGGAGGTCCTGGTCCAGAGACCACCTACGATTACGAGGATAATGAAGGACGCGTTTGGAAGTGCCCTAAAAAAGGCTGGCGTATGAGGAAAGAGAAGCTGAAGGCTCTTGAGAATGATAACCGCCTCGTAAAGACCGGCAACACATTACAGGAAAAGGCATACTGGGACGAACGAGAAAATGAAGGAAAGTTGGCCAATAACCTGTGGGATGATATTCCAAATTTGCAGGGTACTTCGGGGGAAATGCTGGGCTACGCCACGCAAAAACCGGAAAAACTCATTGAAAGAATCCTACAGCTTGCCTCGAATGAAGGTGACTTAGTAGCCGACTTCTTTGTTGGGTCCGGAACGACTTTGGCGGTCGCAGAGAAAGTTGGTCGCAAGTGGATCGGCTCCGACTTAGGCAAGTTCTCGATTCACACCTCAAGAAAAAGAATGATAGATGTTCAGAGAAAATTAAAGAAAGACGGGAAGGACTATAGAGCATTTGAAATTCTTAACTTAGGGAAGTATGAGCGCCAACATTACGTTGGGGTCAACCACGAGCTTCGGGACGAGGAGCGACGGAAGCAACTCCAGGAAAAAGAACGTCAATTCGTCGAACTGATTCTTCATGCGTACAAGGCGGCTAGCGTTGAGGGATTCCGCACTTTTAACGGCCAGAGAGCGAGTCGACTTGTATCTATAGGGCCGGTAGATCTTCCCGTAACCCGACTTTACGTTGAGGAAGTAATTACAGAGTCGCTAGAGAAGAAGGTTACAAAAGTAGACATTTTGGCATTTGAATTCGAGATGGGACTCTTTCCGCACATGCAAGAGGAAGCGAAGAGCAAGGGCGTTGATCTTGCCTTGAAACAGATCCCGCGGGAAGTATTCGACAAAAGAGCAGTGGAGCGGGGGCAGGTAGTCTTTCATGATGTGGCCTACATAGAAGTGAAGCCGCACGTTTCAGGTAATTCTGTTTCCATCGAACTGATTGATTTCGGTGTCTACTACAATCAGGACTCAATCGCATCTGCCGAGGCAGAACTCAAGAATGGTGGAAGTAAGATTGTGGTTGATTCCGGCCAGATCATTAAGGTCACCAAAGACAAGAACGGTATCACAAAGCGGGAAGTGCTAACCAGCTCCTGGACTGATTGGATCGATTACTGGAGTGTCGACTTCAACTTCGAGAACAAGAAA
>JAABUS010007165.1_pt1 | contig 13007 bp, 13 predicted proteins | sample 5560161 | NCBI WGS metagenome assembly JAABUS01 (sample SAMN10711885, study PRJNA513376) | rock metagenome | isolation source: Antarctica rocks | place: Antarctica: Victoria Land, Trio Nunatak nord | collected 2016-01-04 | reverse complement strand
TACTGGACCGGGTCCCAACTCGCCGGCCGGCCGGCTGCCGGGTCGCGAACCGCGTCTGGATGCCGAGCCACCCACCGACGCTAGCGGATCGGCCAAAGCATTGAAGCCTCGGATGGCCGACCTTCCCGGTTGCGATCGTCGGAAGTAGTGCGAATTCGACCCGCCTTCTGCTGTGCCAGGATGTGGGATGAATCGGGCTAGCTCGATTCCCATCCGTCAACGCGGACGGCGGCCCGGGAGAGCATTCCCACCCGGAATGCGGCCCACCTGCTGTCCGTCGCTGTCGAGCAGCCGGCGATCCCGGCGGCAGGCACGAACACCGAGGAGATGTGCATGGCTCCGGAGCAATGGGTCGAACGGCCATCGGACACCCAGGACGTTGCGCGGGGAGCGGGTGGCGCCCAGACGCCGTCACCGGATCAGGTGGCTCGTGGTCTGCGGGCCACATCAGAGGGGGCGGACCTGATCCAGCTGCTCTCGCCGGAGGGCATCCTCACCCCGCATCCCGACTTTCCGCTCGACGTGACGCCCGAGATGATGCAGGGGCTGTACCGGGACATGGTGCTGGTCAGGCGCTTCGATCGGGAAGGCAACTCGCTGCAGCGGCAGGGCCAGCTGTCGATCTGGGTGCCGTTGCTGGGCCAGGAGGCTGCCCAGATCGGCGCGGGCAGAGCCATGCGGCCGCAGGACTTCGCCTTCCCGAGCTATCGCGAGCACGGCGTTGCCTGGTGCCGCGGAATCGATCCCACCGAGCTGCTTGGCATCTTCCGCGGCACCGACCAGTCGGGCTGGAACCCGAAGGACAAGCGCTTCCACGACTACACGATCGTCATCGGCAACCAGGCGCTGAACGCCGCCGGCTACGCGATGGGTCAGGTCTTCGACGGCAAGGTCGGCGGGTCCCTCGACGAATCCGAGGCCACCATCTGCTTTTTCGGTGACGGAGCGACCGCCCAGGGCGACATCCACGAGGGCATGGTTTTCGCCACCGCGTTCGACTCACCCGTCGTCTTCTACTGCCAGAACAATCAGTGGGCGATCTCCGAGCCGGTCGAGAAGATGGCCAGGTTGCCGCTCTACCGACGTGCGGAGGGCTACGGGATGCCCGGATTCAGGGTGGACGGCAACGACGTGGTGGCCTGCCTCGCGGTGACCAGATGGGCGTTGGACGAGTGCCGCTCGGGTAACGGACCGGTGATGATCGAGGCGTTCACCTACCGGATGGATGCCCACACCACCTCCGACGACCCGACGCGCTACCGGCTGGCCGACGAAACGCAGGCCTGGAAGCTGCTGGATCCGATCGAACGGGTGCGGGTTCACCTGGTCCGGGAAGGGTTGGCCGATCAGGCTTTCTTCGATTCTGTCCAGGCGGAGGCCGACGAACTGGCGGAGCGGTTCCGGGCCCACGCGGTGGCCATGGAGGTGCCGGGGGTGGATCGGATGTTCTCCCACGTCTACACCGCGCCGCACGCCGGCGTGCAGGAGCAGCAGAGCGAATATCACGCCTACCTCGACGGTTTCGACGACGCCGGCGCCGGAGATGCCGTCGCCCACCCTGCGCGGGGCCACTGATGAATGCCGAGAACAGTGACACGGCAACCACTTCGGTGACATTGGCCAAGGCGCTGAACATGGGTCTTCGGGCGGCGATGGAAGCCGACGGCACGGTGCTGATGATGGGGGAGGACGTCGGAAAACTCGGCGGTGTCTTCCGGATCACCGACGGGCTGCAGAAGGACTTCGGTGAGCATCGGGTACTGGACACCCCGCTGGCCGAGTCCGGGATCATCGGCACCGCAGTGGGTCTGGCCATGCGTGGTTACCGGCCGGTCTGTGAGATCCAGTTCGACGGGTTCGTGTTCCCCGGTTTCGATCAGATCATCTCGCAGGTGGCGAAGGTGACCTACCGATCGATGGGTGCCTGGTCGATGCCGATCACCATCCGGATCCCCTACGGCGGGGGCATCGGTGCGGTCGAGCACCATGCGGAGTCGCCGGAGGCATTCTTCTGTCACATCGCCGGCATCAGGGTGGTGGCGTGTTCGAACGCGGGCGATGCGTACTGGATGCTGCAGGAGGCGATCGCCTGCCCGGACCCGGTGGTGTTCTTCGAACCGAAGCGACGGTACTGGGAGAAGGGCGAGCTGGACACCTCGACCGTCCGCGCCACCACCTTCTCCTCGGTGGTGCGACGGCCGGGTGACGACGTCACCCTGATCGGATACGGCGCGACCATGCCGGTCGTCCTGGCGACCGCGGATGCAGCTGCGGCCGAGGGGATCCGGGCGGAGGTGATCGATCTCCGGACGCTGTCTCCCCTGGACATGGATCCGATCCTGGAGTCGGTGCGGCACACCGGCCGGGCAGTAGTGGTCGCCGAGGCTCCGCGAGAGACGTCGCTGTCCAGCGAGGTCGCAGCCAGGATCACCGAAGGCGCTTTCCATTCGCTGTCTGCTCCCGTGGCGCGGGTGACCGGATTCGACACTCCGTACCCGCCCAGCAAGCTCGAGGAGGAGTACCTGCCGGATCTGGACAAGGTGCTGCATGCAGTCGACCGCGTGATGAACCACTGAAAGGCGGTATGACGCACCATGAATCCGCAAGTCACACAATCCAGGCTACGCAGCTTTCCGATGCCCGACGTCGGTGAGGGACTGACAGAGGCCGAGATCCTGGAATGGAAGGTCGCTCCCGGCGACCCGGTGACGGTGAACCAGATCATCGTCGAGATCGAAACGGCCAAGGCCGCAGTCGAACTTCCCTGCCCATGGGCCGGCCAGGTGCATGCCCTGCTCGCCGAGCCGGGCGTGACCATCGCCGTCGGCACCCCGATCATCGCCATCGACACCGACCCCGGGGCGGGTCCGCTGCCCGACGACCCCTCGGCGACCGCGCCCGGCGACACCCAGGTCGCGCCGCCCATGGGCGGCGGTGCTGCTGACGAGAAGGGCTCGAAGATCGGCGAGGTGACCGCCGACGGCCGCATCGCCACTCTGGTCGGATACATCCCGGCCCCCGGATCGTCGGCGCGCCGGCCGCGTAAGAGCGCGACCCAGCCGGCGCCGGTGCCGCGCGGCGCGACGGCCGCCGCCCAGCTGGCCGCTGGTGGGGAGCCCGCCCCCGCCAGTACCGAGCTGACGTCCGCCGCGGCCCAGGCCCAACCGGGCCACGATCTGGCCGCAGCCGAGGCCGTTGGACCCACCAGCGGCCGGCGCAGCCGGGTGCCGCTTTCCACCCCGCCGGTCCGCAAGCTGGCCAAGGATCTCGGTATCGACCTCTCGGCCATACTCCCGTCCCGCGCCGACGGTGTGATCATCCGAGCCGACGTAGAGGCCGCCGCCCGTCCGGGAGCCATCGAAGCACCCGAAGCTGTCGCCGCGCCGCCGGTATCGAGACCCGCCTACGACCCCGCTACCAGGGAACAGCGGGTACCGATCAAGGGTGTCCGGAAGATGACGGCACAGGCGATGGTCTCCAGCGCGTTCACCGCACCGCACGTCACCGAGTTTCTCAGCGTGGACGTCACGCCGATGATGCAGCTGCGCGAGAGGTTGAAGGCGCGTGCGGAGTTCGCCGCGGTCCGCGTCACCCCGTTGGCCTTCGCCGCCCGAGCCGTGTGCATCGCGGCCAAGCGGACTCCGGAGATCAACTCGGTGTGGGACGAGGCGGCGGGCGAGATCATCTTCAAGGATTACCTGCACCTCGGCATCGCCGCCGCCACCCCGAGGGGCCTGGTGGTGCCGAACATCAAGGACGCCGATCGAAAGTCGATGCTCGAGCTGGCCCAGGCGCTGTCCGAACTGACCGACATTGCCCGGCAGGGCAGGACCTCGCCCGCGGCCATGACCGGGGGGACCTTCACCATCACCAACGTCGGCGTGCTGGGCGTCGACAGCGGCACTCCGATCATCAACCCCGGCCAGTCGGCGATCCTCGCCCTGGGCTCGATAAAGGACGCGCCATGGGTGCTGGACGGGGAGCTTGCGGTGCGGAAGGTCTGCCGGCTCGCGCTGTCGTTCGACCATCGGGTGATCGACGGCCAGCAGGGGAGCCAATTCCTGGCGGACGTCGGAGCGCTGCTGGCCGATCCGGGACTGGCTATGGCCTTTTGAGCCATACCCGATGATTCTTCGGGGTGTGACGGGAACGCCCCCGATGAATCGAGGGTCTGTGACAGGGTTCACCGGACGATGCGGAACAGAATCGGTACCGTGGACGTCATACAACGTGACGGATCCGACCGACAGGCACCCACAGCGGGACCACCGGAACGTCACCAGTGACAGAAGGACGGGAACGCCATGAGCACCCTCGCGAAGGCCATCCGCAGCCGCCGTGAGTCCCACCGCAACCACCGAGAACTTGCTCGCGCCCTTGAAGGGGCTTCCCCCTCGATGCGCGACGAACTGCTGGTCATCGCCCAGCGGCAGCACATCTCGCGCTGATTTCCGCATGAGCTCTCCACATCGCATGTAACGAATCGGACCCCGGCGCCGATATACACACCGACCCCGGATCGCTACCGGACCCCGACCTGGTAGCGGTCCGGGGTCTTCCATGTCTTGACCGTCCCCGCCCCGCAGTCCTCGGGCGCTGGGCCGTTCGATAACGTTGCCGGCAGCCGAATGACGCCTACCTTTCGGCACCCCGGGAGGGACCCATGACGTTCTCCGTTCAGCTCTACTCGGTCAGGGAAGCGTTCGCCGCCGACCCCGGCGGCACCCTGGGCCGGCTCGCCGAGATCGGGTTTCAGCGGGTCGAGCTGTTCGATTTCGTCTCTCCTGTCCGCACCTTCGGCGGCAGCGCCGGTCCGGACCGGACCGCCGACACCTTCGACGCGTCGTCACGGGTCGGCATCCTGGAAGCCGGGCTGGCCGTGGCCGGGCTGCAGGCGCCGTCCGGCCACGCTCCGCTGATCACCGGTGACGTGCAGGTCGTCCTGGATGCCGCCGAGCAACTCGGGGTGCACTACGTGATCGATCCGTTTCTGCCGGCCGAGCACTGGCAGGACCTGGACAGCATCAAGCGCACGGCCGATGCGCTCAACGCCGCCGCGCAGGCGGCGGAACCGCGCGGCATCGCGGTCGGCTACCACAACCACGCCTGGGAGGCGGCGCCGATGCCCGACGGCGTCACCGGCCTGGAGCACCTGGCCGCCCTGCTGGAACCCGAGGTGGTGCTGGAGGTCGACACCTTCTGGGCGGCCGTCGGCGGCCAGGATCCGGCCGCCCTACTGCAGCGGTTGGCGGATCGGGTCCAGCTCATCCACCTCAAGGATGGTCCGATCTCCACCGACGTGCTGACGCAGCTTCCGGTCGGCAGCGGCGCAATGGACATCCCGGCCGTCCTGCGGGCCGCCGCTACGGTGCAGATACCGGTCGTGGAGTTCGACGCGTATGCCGGCGACATCTTCGAAGGCCTCGCCCAGTCACTTGGCTACCTGAACGGCACCGCGGCAGTGAACGGCACCGCGGCAGTGAACGGGACCGCGGCAGTGAACGGCACCGAGGCATCGTGACCCCGACCGGGCCGGTCGGCGTCGGGATCATCGGCGCCGGCGTCATCAGCGGCGCCTACCTGACCAACCTCGTTCGGTGCCCGGACGTCCTGGTACACGTAGTCGGCGACCTGTACCCGGACATCGCCCGGGCGAAGGCCGCCGAATACGAGGTGCCGGCGGCCGGCAGCGCGGCCGACGTGCTGGCCCATCCGGACGTCGAGATCGTGGTGAACCTGACCCTCCCGGTGTCACATGTAGACGTCGGCCTGGCCGCGGTGGCCGCCGGCAAGCACGTGTACTCGGAGAAGCCGCTGGCTCTCGACCTGGCGAGCGGGCGAGAACTCCTTGTCGCCGCGGACGCAGCCGGCCTGCGGGTCGGCTGTGCGCCGGACACCGTCCTGGGCGCCGGCATCCAGACTGCACGACGGGTGATCGAACGGGGCGACATCGGTACTCCGCTCGGCGGGCTGACGATCTTCCAGACGCCGGGCCCGGAATCCTGGCACCCGAGTCCGGCGTTCCTGTTCGCCCGCGGCGCGGGCCCCCTGTTCGACATGGGCCCGTACTACCTGTCGACGCTGAACCAGCTGCTCGGACCGATGACGAAGGTGGCGGCGGTCGGGTCCCAGGCGCACCCGACCAGGACGATCGGTTCGGGTCCGCGGGCCGGCGAGGTGTTCGACGTGCAGGTGCCCACCCAGGTCTCGATGCTCACCCAGTTCGACGTCGGGGCGACGGCGCAGAGCATCTTCAGCTTCGATTCGCCGGCCACCAGGGTGGGCTTCGTCGAGATCACCGGCACCGAAGCGACCCTGGCGGTGCCCGATCCCAACACCTTCGATGGCGTACTCCGGATCCGCAGGGCTGCCGACGACGACTGGCAACCCGTCGAGTCGGCGGGCTCGACGATGGGCCGGGGGATGGGCGTGATCGACATGGCCAGGGCTCTGCGGGCCGGCGAGCCGCATCGACTCGACGGCACCACCGCGCTGCATGTCCTGGATGCGATGATCGCCGCCGCCGACTCGATCCGCAGCGGCGCGTTCGTCGAAGTCGTCAGCCGGCCAGTTGCCTCGCCTGCCCTGCCCGCCGACTGGGACCCGCAGGCCGCGACGCTCTGAACCCGAAGGCGCCGGACCCGCTCGGGGTCAAGCCTCAGTCTCTGGATCAAGTTCGGTCTCTGGATCAAGTTCAGTCGCTGGATCAACTTCAGCCTCTGGACAACTTCAGTGGAACCGGTCGAGCAGTTCGCCTGCCCGGCCGAACTCGGCAACCACCTCGGCTGCCGAGCGCGACGTCTCGACCAGACCGGCGGATTGGCCCGCGTACACCGGAGCGAATCCGGCATCCCCGGCGGCTTGCGCGGACCTGATCTGGTCGCCGAGGGCGACCACCCCAGGGCCGCCGCGTTCCAGCTCGGATTCCCGCCCCAACCAGCGGCGGGTCACCTCGTTGGACAACGACCGGCCGCCGTACTCGGGTGGCCAACCCAGGCCGAGCGCCAGGTCGAAGACCCGCGAGTAGACGGTGTCCCCGGTGCCGGCCTCCAGCACGGCATGCCGCGCCTCGGCCGGGGTATCGGCCTCCGGGCAGGTCATGAACGCGGTGCCGATCCATCCGCCGTCGGCGCCCGCCGCCAGCACCGCTGCCAACCCGCGTCGGGTGCCGATGCCGCCGGCCCCGAGGACCGGCGTGTCCACCGCGTCCAGCACCTCCTGCAACAGTGGAAGGGTGGCGATCTGGTTGCGGCCGTGCCCACCGCCCTCACCGCCCCTGGCCACAATCAGGTCGACTCCCACCGCGTCGGCGGCCAGCGCCTCGTCGAGGTTGCCGGCCTGCATTGCCACCACGATCCCCGCATCGTGCAGTGGCGCAACATGTTCGGTGACATCACCGAAACTGATCGACACCAGCGCCGGGCGCGCCGCGATCACCTGGGCGAGCAGCGGATCGCCCTGCTCGTCGACGCCCCAGCCGATCAATCCGATGCCGTACGCCCGACCCGACGCCGCCGCCAGGTCGATCTGCTCGGCCAGCCAACGCAGCGTCGAACCCGGCCGGACGCCGATCATGCCCAGTCCGCCGGCCGCGCTGACGGCGGCGGCCAGCGCACCGCCGGACACGCCGGCCATCGGCGCGCAGACCACCGGAACGCTCAGCCCGAACTGGTCGGTGAGCCAGGTGTGCATGCCCAGATTGTGCCCCCGGTAGGTTTGGTCCCTGTGAACCGGCTCGGGGTGGACATCGGCGGCACCAAGATCGCCGCAGGTGTGGTCGACGACGACGGACTGATACACGCCCGGTTCCGGCGCGTCACTCCGCGTACCGGCGACGGCGCGGACGTGATGGCCGCGGTCGTCGATCTGATCCTGGAGGCAACCACCAGCGGCCACCAGATCACCGCCGTGGGGCTGGGCGCCAAGGGGGTCATCGACACCCAGCACGGAGTGGTCCTGCAGGACGGGCAGACTCTGCCCGGCTGGGGCGGCACCGATGTCGCGGGTCCGGTCCGCGCGGCCACCGGCCTGCCGGTGGCGATCGACAACGACGTGCGGGTGACGGCCCTCGGCGAGGCCAGCCACGGCGCCGGCGCCGGTATCGATCGGCTGCTGGTCGCGGCGATCGGCACCGGGGTGGGGGGCGGCCTGGTGTTCGGCGGCCGGATCGTCCGCGGAGCGCACGGCACCACCGGCGAGATAGCCCATCTGTTGGTCCCCGGTCCGGGGGCACTGCCCTGCGGATGTGGCCGGTTCGATCACCTGGAAGCGGTGGCCGCCGGGCCGGCGATCGCGGCGGAGTTCACCCGACGCACCGGCCGGACCGGGGTGCGGTTGCAGGAGGTCGCCGACCTGATGCGGGCCGGTGACGACATCGCCGCACGCACCATTGGCGATGCCGGCCGGGTGCTGGGGGCGGCGTTGGCCGGACTGGCGACCGCGCTGGATGTCGACGGGGTGGTGATCGGCGGCGGGGTGGCCCAGATCGGACCCGGCTTCTTCGATCCGGCCCGGTCGATGTTCGCCGACGCGGTACTGGAACCGTTGCGGGACATACCTGTTCGGCCGGCCGCCCTTGGCACCGACGCGCCGCTGGTCGGAGCCGCGGAACTGGTTCGCCACTACCACGTCTGCTAGCGAGCCCGGCAGCGGTCAGAATGCCGCTTCCGGCACCTGCATCAGTGACGTGTCGGCGGCCTCGATGATCGCCCGCCGGGCGCTCAGCTCCGGGAGCACGTTCCGCGAGAACCAGCTGGCCACAGCCAGTTTGCCGGTGTAGAAGTCGCGGTCGCTACCGGGCATCGGTGCCTCACCGGAATCCAGCGCTGCCTGGGCCACGACGGCCTGCCGGAGCAGAAGGTAGCCGATCAGCAGGTCGCCGACGCTCATCAGCAACGAGACGGCGTGCTCGCCCACCTTGTACACGCTGCCCGGATCGGTGGCTGAGGCCACCGTGTACCCGACGAGCACACCCACCATCGCCTGGACATCACCCAGAGCCGTTGCCAGCAGGGCGATCTCGTTCTTCAGCCGGCCGTCGGACGCCGGAGGGCCGGCCTTGTCTACCAAGCTCGAGATCTCACCGCAGACAGCGGCCAGCGCCGTGCCATCGTCCCTGACGATCTTGCGGAAGAAGAAGTCCTGGGCCTGGATCGCGGTGGTTCCCTCGTAGAGTGTGTCGATCTTGGCGTCCCGGATGTACTGCTCGATGGGGTAGTCCTGGGTGTAGCCCGAGCCACCCAGAGTCTGCAGCGACAGGGCCAGGTTCTCGTAGGCCCGCTCCGACCCGACACCCTTGACCACCGGCAGCAGCAGATCGTTGACCTTGCGGGCCAACAGCGTCTGCGCTGAGTCGACGTCATCGGCTGCCCCCACCTCGATCAGCTCCTGCTGCTCGGCGGCGTAGAAATAGACCGCACGCAAACCTTCGGCATAAGCCTTCTGCCGCATGAGGATCCGTCGGACATCGGGGTGGTGGATGATCGTCACCCGGGCAGCGGTCTTGTCGGTATTGCGAGTCAGGTCCGCGCCCTGTACCCGCTGCTTCGCGTATTCCAATGCGTTCAGGTAGCCGGTCGACAGCGTGGCGATCGCCTTGGTCCCGACCATCATCCTGGCGTACTCGATGACATGGAACATCTGGGCGATCCCGTTGTGCACGTTGCCCACCAGGGTCCCGACCGCGGGAATGCCGTTCTGTCCGAAGGACAACTCACAGGTGGTGGAAACCTTCAGCCCCATCTTGTGTTCCAGGCCGGTGACGAACGCGCCGTTGCGTTCGCCCAGCTCGCCGGTGGCCATGTCGACATGGAACTTGGGGACGGCGAACAGGCTCAGACCCTTGGTGCCGGGATGGTTCTCGATCCCCTCCCCCTGCGGACGGGCCAGCACCAGGTGCACGATGTTGTCCGCCATGTCGTGCTCGGCCGAGGTGATGAACCGCTTGACGCCGTCCAGGTGCCAGCTGCCGTCCGGCTGCTGGATCGCCCTGGTGCGCCCGGCACCGACATCGGACCCGGCGTCCGGCTCGGTCAGCACCATGGTTGAACCCCAGCGCTTGTCGATCATGAACCTGGCCAGTGCCTTCTGCTCGTCGGTGCCGAGCTGGTACAGGATGTTGCCGAAGTTCGGCCCGCCGGCGTACATGAACAGCGCCGGGTTGGCGCCCAGGATGAGCTCGGCAGCTGCCCATCGCAGCGACGGCGAGGCGCCGAAGCCGCCGATCTCCTTCGGGAGCTCCATCCGCCACCATTCGCCGTCCATCATGGCGGCATAGGAGGCCTTGAACGATTCGGGCATGCTCACGCTGTGCGTCTGCGGGTCGTAGACCGGGGGATTGCGGTCCGCGTCGGCGAAGGAGGCGGCGATCGGGCCGGTGGCCATCGCCGACAAGTCGGCGAGCACGCCCCTGGCCGTGTCCGGGTCCATGTCGCTGAACGGCCCTGTGCCCAGCCGCTTTCCCGCATCGAACACCTCGAACAGGTTGAACTCCAGGTCCCGGACGTTGGGACGGTAGTGGGACATGCCTGCCTCCTCGGCGCCGGATAAGTTACTGGCCAGTAGGGAGAGGTTATTACTCGCCGGTAACCTTCGCAACCACGCCCTCGATCAGGTGTAATCGGTGCAAGGGCCGATTGCCGACGGTTCCGGGACGGATGGGGGCCGAGTGCAGTTCGAAGAGTTCCTGGCCGCCGAGCTGACTGCCCTCGGCCGGTTCGCGGCGGTGCTCACCGGCGACCGGCAACTCGCCCACGATGTACTGACCGATGCGCTGATGCTCGCCTCGGCGCGCTGGTCACGGATCGCCGACATGGAGTACCCGGCGGCATACGTGCGACGGATCGTCGTCACCACGTTCCTGACCGATCGGCGCCGGGCGGCGCGCCGCCGTACCGAGCCGACGGACGATGCCGGGATCCTCGATGGTGCGTGTCCGGACCCAGTCAGGCGGGTCGACGACCGTGACGAGATCCATCGGCTGCTCCAGCAGTTGCCCGCCCGGCAGCGGGCGGCGGTGGTGCTGAGGTACTACCTGGGCCTGGACGATTCGGCGATAGGTGCCGAGCTCGGCGCCAGTGTCGGCGCCGTGCGCACGCTGATCTCGCGTGCGCTCGCCGGGCTGCGCACCTCTGCCGTTGTTGCCGGGGCATTGGCGGGCGAGCGATGACAGCGATGTTCGATGACGATGGCCACCGGTCGAATCGCCGCGAGGCGGACGTCAGCCGGGCGCTGCACGAGGACGAGCGGCTGGTCCCCGATCTACCGGCGGTCCGCTCGGCGGTCCTGAAGGCCAGGCACAACCGCCGGCAGCGCCATCGGCTGCTGGCCGGCGGCTTGATGGCGGCCTGCGTGCTGGTGGTCAGCTCAGCGATCACGATGGCCGCCCTCAGGTTGAACGGCGAGCAGGCATCCGGGCCGAGCGCGGTTCACGATTCGATCGTCAGCCTCGATCCGTCAGCGGGCGCGGCCGCGGGCGAGAAATCGACCGCGTCGCTGGTGGCACCGGGGCCGGGCGTCGCCTCCACGAGCTCCAGCCGGTCCCAGCCACCCAGCACCACCCCGCAGCCCCAGCCGGGCTCGTCGGACGTGAGCACGCATTTCGATCTGGCCCCAGGCACCTCGGACAGCGTCGTCGGGCGCAGCGCCGTCCAGGCCCTTCAACACTGCGGCGGCCAGACGATGGCGTGGCCGCTGGCCTACCGCGGCGCCATCGACCCGGTCGCCCTGCGCGGCGCAGTGAACGAGTGCTCGGTCGGCTTCGGCAACGGTCCGCGAGCGCGTGCCCAGTACAGCGTGGTGCCGCTGTCGACGGTCGCGGCGCACACTTCCCTCTACCGGTCCGGACTGTCTGCGGCCGGTGACCCGAACCGGCCGGTGCTGGCCGTCCGGATGGACGGCACCTTCCCGGAGCTGATGGACGGCAGCACCGTGCCGACCGCGGTGCAGATCTACCTGGACACCTACAACAAGTCCTGGTTCGGCATCGAGTTCCGCCATCCGGTCGAGCTCCGTGCATTCGGCACCGCCGTCGCGACGCTGCACTGATGTGAGTCCGGCGCCGACTCTGGTCGGCACTGATCTGGTTGGCCACTGATTCTGGTTGGCCACTGATGGTGAACAGGCTTGTCGGCGCAGGCCGACAGTGTGTGCGGCGCCGACTGCGGCCGGCGGGACCCGGAGCGGGTGAAGCAGCGCAACGGCTACCGGCATCTGGATCTGGACACTCGGGTCGGCACAGTGGATGTGGCGGTCCCCAAGCTCCGGGAGGGCTCGTTCTTCCCGGACTGGCTGCTGCAACGCCGCCGCCGGGCCGAGGCGGCCCTGACGTCGGTGGTCGCGACCTGCTGCCTGCTGGGCGTGTCGACCCGCCGGATGGACAAACTGGTCCAATAGTTGGGCATCACCGGGCTGTCCAAGTCGCAAGTCAGCGAGATGACGAAAGACCTCGACGCCCAGGTGGAGGCGTTCCGCACCCGACCACTTGACGCTGGCCCGTACACGTTCCTGGCCGCTGACGCTCTGACGATGAAGGTCCGCGAGGACGGCCGGGTAGTGAAGATCGCGGTCATGGTCGCCACCGGGGTGAACGCCGACGGCTACCGCGAAATCCTCGGCGTGCAAACATCTTCCGGCGAAACCGGCGCCGGCTGGCTGACTATCCGGGCGGCCGACGCGGCGAGGTCGAGTTGCGGATCACGCGCGGCGGCTTCGACGTGTTTCCCGGTGCGCCGTGGCAGCCCGAGGCGCAGCTGGCCCCTGGGGCGGATGGCCGAGGTGTTTGCGGGCTGACGCCTCCCGAACGGGGTTCACGACCTGTTCACGTCCGGTGCCCCGACCTGTTCACGTCCGGTGCCCCGACAGCGCTCTACAGTGAATGTGGATGCGTCGCAGGGGAAACCGGCGCGTCCGGGAGGATCACCAATGTCTCGTACACGTCAGTTCGCGCTCGTCGCGTCAGCGCTGTCTTTCATCCTCGCAGCCGGGAGCGGGGTCGCAGTCGCCTCGCC
>JAABUS010007164.1_pt1 | contig 13008 bp, 8 predicted proteins | sample 5560161 | NCBI WGS metagenome assembly JAABUS01 (sample SAMN10711885, study PRJNA513376) | rock metagenome | isolation source: Antarctica rocks | place: Antarctica: Victoria Land, Trio Nunatak nord | collected 2016-01-04 | reverse complement strand
CAAACAGACGAAGCTTTTTTACCTTTACTGGCTACCATCCCGCTGCAACTGCTGGCTTATCATATTGCTGTGATGCGTGGCTGTAATGTTGATCAGCCGCGAAACCTGGCAAAATCGGTAACGGTGGAGTGAGGAAGCTGAAGGCTTTCGGCAATCAGCTTTCAGCCCGATGCGAGCTAATATTTGATGGCTGATTGCTGATAGCTAACCGCTGATATCTAAACACGAAAACCTCTTACTAATTTTTATACCCTAAAAGAAGCATTTGATGAAAAAACTGATCCTCATTTCCTGGCTGCTATTTTTACTGTTTGATGGTTTTGCGCAAAGCCTTTCTCCGCGGCAGCAATATCCCGGTTTGTTTGAGGCCGTTCAGTTGAATAGTATTTATGCGGATAATAAAACCTTTGTGGATGCCATTCCAAAGCAAAGCCCGGAAACGATTATTAAAGACTATCAGGCACAAAAAGATCAAACGGGTTTTAACCTGAAAGCTTTTGTTGATGCTCATTTTACCGAACCTTTATCCGGCAGCAGTAATTTTAAAAGCGATATCAACGCAGGTATCCGCGAACATATTGATACGTTGTGGCAAGTACTTTACCGCAGGCATGATACTGTTTCAAAAGGTTCCTTGCTTCTTTTACCGCATGATTTTATTGTTCCGGGCGGCCGTTTCCGTGAAACCTATTACTGGGACAGTTATTTTAGCATGCTGGGTTTGCAGGAAAGCCATAAAACGCAGTTGATCCGGGACATGATGGATAACTTTGCTTACCTGCTGGATCATTTCGGCCATATTCCCAACGGCACGCGCACCTATTATTTAAGCAGGAGCCAACCGCCCTTTTTTTCGATGATGCTGGATTTGCTGGCAAAAGATGAAGGAAATCCGGTTTATACGCGTTACCAGCCGCAGCTTTTGAAAGAATATAATTATTTTATGCAAGGTTCCCGACCGTTGCAAAAGGGTAAAGCTTACAAATTAGCAGTGAAAATGCCGCATGGCGAATTGCTGAACCGCTATTGGGACGACAGCGACCAGCCTCGCGAAGAATCTTATAAAGAAGATGTGGAAGCCGGTAAACTGACAAAGCAAAACCTGCCCGAATTTTACCACAACATCCGTGCTGCTGCAGCTTCCGGCTGGGATTTTAGCAGCCGCTGGTTTGATGGTTCCCAAAAACTGGCCAGTATCCAAACTACACAGATGATTCCTGTTGATTTAAATTGTTTATTATATCATCTGGAAAACTCCATCGCTCTTTCGTACAAATTACAAGGCAATAAAACCAAACAGGATTTTTACCTGCTAAAAGCAGCACAACGCAAAAAAGCAATCTTGAAATATTGCTGGAATGAAAAGTCTGGCTGGTTTTTAGATTATAATTGGAAGCAAAAAAAGCAATCGCCCATAAAAACTTTGGCCGGTGTTTTCCCGCTGAATTTTAATATTGCGACTAAAACCCAAGCTGTACAAGTAGCTAAAAAACTAAAAACAGATTTTTTAAAACCTGGGGGGTTAGTCACCACGCTCAACCGTACCGGCCAGCAATGGGATGCGCCGAATGCTTGGGCACCGTTGGAATATATCGCAATTGATGGTTTAAGCAAATACCATCAAAATAGTCTGGCCAAACTAATTGCAGAACGTTGGATCAATACTAACATCCGTGTGTTTAAGGAAACAGGCAAGTTGATGGAAAAGTATAATGTGATGGATACCAACTTGAAAGCTGGTGGCGGCGAGTATCCGCTTCAGGATGGTTTTGGCTGGACCAATGGTGTATTGCTCAATCTGATGAACCGTTATCCGGCAAAAGAGTAATACTGTTTTTATCGGTTAATTCTTGGTGTGATGCCGAAGAATTAAAACCAAATTTAATAATTATCCTGCCGATGCTTCTTTTACAGGATAATTATTGGGATTGCAATAAGCCTTATTTCTTCATCACCAATTTTGTCACTACCAAATCGCCAACCTTTTTTCCATATTCATGTGCCACGATGCAAGAGTTATGAAAATGCAGGCCGCCGTAAAACCGCGCCCAGTTGTTCTCTTCTGCAGCTGCGCGAAAGTTTTTGAAGGAGCGGCTTTTGATCCCGAACTCCAGCTCAGAAGTATCTTTGTAAGCCAAACGATCTCCATACACACTGGTCAATGCTTCGGCAGCAGCCGATGAAATGGTAGAATGGCCGCAAGTATATTCCGGGAAAGGCGGCGTTTGCAGGTGCGGGCGCCAATCGGCATTAAAAAATTTATTGATCACTGTTTCAGGCCGTGCCGTATTGTAAAAATACTTGGCATCCCAGCATTGGATAAAGGAATCAAACAGAGCAATAGAGGTTTTGGCAAACCCATAAACCGTTGTCGGAAAATCGGCTTTGGACTTCTCGGCAGCAATACCGGCAACACTCATCCAGTGGCCCGGTGGCGAAAATTTTTTGGTGATGTATTGAACATGGCCTAATACATTCAATTTGCCCGGGTTATCATCCCAAAAGTCGGCGATATGCTTTTGTTCCGGGGTAAGGTTGCCGGTAGCATTCATCATAATTTTAACTTCTTTATAATACTTGCTGTTTTTATCACTTACATTATAAGCCGGAGGCGGAGGAACCCTGAACTGGCTGGCACTGTCCATCACCATCGGCCTGATTTCCTGCCAGTGCGGTTCAACAGCTGAGCCGTAAGATGGAGGCGTTGGTATCCACCTGCCCGCTATATTGCTTTTCACCGAATACTTGGAAGCACTTCGGGTTTTTAAATAATTGTCGCCTTTGCTCCATTTAACAACAGCTTCAGTCATGCGTTTTGCATAAGCTTCAGATGCAGTTATCATCTCTTTAGGCATACCATGATCTACAGCAATACGGTGCAAACTGTCGGTATAATATTGCATGCTTCCCTCCGGAAAAGTAACCGTTTGCCCAACGCCACAAAAAGCAAGCAACGCAGCATATTCAAAATCTATTTTTTCTCCTGCTGCGGGTTTTGGTACTTCTTTCAAGCCATTTAATTGGCCGCTTAAAGAAGTATAATGTGCAGGATTTCCAGCAGCAATCACTTCATAAGCGGCAATATTGGCGTAAGCATAGTTTCTGGAAGCAACAACTGGTGTAAAGTTATTGCCCATTACAATGCCGTTCAATTCATATACTGTTCTGCTGTAAAAGGCAGGATCGTGCAGTATTTTTTTATAATCGTTTTTTTGGCAAGAGGATAAAATAACAACGATCCCAGCCATCATAAAAAGAAAGCGTTTCATTCTTGATGAAAATTAGTTAAAACAGTTTTGTAACCTATTATATTAAACAGGAAAACCAACAGCAAAGATATTGACAGATACTTGCTCAACTATTTAACTGTATACGTGGTTTTGTTAATGCCTGCCCCGGTTATTTTCAAGGATTTCCAGGCAACAGGCAGTTTGCTTTTAACCTGCGTTAATCCATTTGGCGTAATGTCCAATCCACCAAAACCCATTAATAAGCTTTGTAAAATACCGCCAGCGCCTGTAGCAAAATATGGATTGGTGCCGCCTTTCGTTTCTGCAATTACGCGAAAAGGCGGAACTAAGTTTGGTTCGTAGGAATCCTTAAAAAAGTGATACGCTTTTTCGCCATCGCCCAAACGCGAATACAATAAGGCAAAAATAGCCTGTGTCATCGCTGGAGTCCCTTCATTGGGGATACGTGTTTCATAATAAGCCAAATCTTTTTTGATCTGCGCCGGATCGGTAATGACTTTCAGCGGATAAGACAGCAGGTTTACATCGCCTTGCTTAATTCCTTCGCCATGATAAGCAGCATGTTCCTGCGTTACGCCATTTGACATTTTTAAGATCGGAATATTTTGTTCCACTAATGCCCAATCTGTATTGGCTTTAATGCCCAGCAATTTGGCCGCTGCTGCGGCATTTTGCAGGTTTACTTTTGCCGCTGCATTGGTAAAAGCATTGTTATCGACATTCTCTGCCCATTCGTCTGCAGCTACTACGTTTTTGATGTCGAAATGCCCAGTACCGTTACGTTCTACTCGACTTGCCCAGAAATCGGCAGCAGCAGAAAGGATTGGCCAGCCACGCTCCTGTAGCCAGGTCTTATCTTGCGTAACACAGTAATAATTCCAGGCCGCATTGGCCACATCGGCAGTAATGTGATGTTCAAACGGTCCGCTTAAAGCCCAAACCGGTGTTTCTTCTACACCAGTTCCGGCACTTTCCCAAGGAAACATGGCACCTTTATAACCATGCGAAAACGCGTTTTTCCGTGCTGCCTCCAATCGCTCAAAACGATACTCAACCAATGATCGACCAATTTCGGGATGCAGAACCAATAAAGCGGGATACATCCAAACTTCTGTGTCCCAAAAAACGTGTCCATTATAACCCAATCCGGAAAGCCCCATGGGTGAAAGTGAAAAAGCTGTTCCTGCTCTTGAAAACGAGTACAAATGGTACAGCATGCTATGAATATCCTGCTGCGCCTGCGCATCTCCTTCAAGCTGGATGTCGCTTTTCCACAGCTCGTCCCAAGCCTGGTTATGAAATTTCAGCAAGCGGTCGTGCCCTTCCAGCCGGGCAAAAATAGTCAGGCGTTCTGCTTCGTTCAGCGGATCATCATGGTGTACGGAAGTAATGGAAGAACCAACTACCGAAAAAGTATAAGTTTCTCCGGCCTTCAAACTTTTGCTGAACTTCATTAGGTGCATGTTGCTGTCCCACATTTCGTGGATCACGGCTGGTTCCTGTCCGTGCGGCTCGTTAAACAAAAAACTGGTAGAAGCGCACAATTGCAGTTTTCCGGTCGGACTTTTTGCGGTAGAAGTAAGCAGCTTTAGTGTTACGTGCGGGCGATCTATTTCATTGTAATAATTCTGCACTTCGCGCAAGGCATCCGGCGCTTCCATTACGCTTGCCGGGGTAATGGTGATGTCTTTTTTAGCGGAGATGGAAACCTCCATTAAAACCGTGAACGGCAATTGACGCAGCGAATAATAAGTGTATTTTACAGTTGCTTCATCACCATAAGAAAAAGTAGTGGTAAAAGAAGCATGCTGCATATCCAGTTGCTGCTGCATGTTGCTGGCCGCTTTGGCATCAAGGCGTTTGCCGTTGATGTCCAGGTTCATGTTCAGCAAGTTAAAACTGTTGAGGAAGTTGCTTACCCGCCCGCGGCCATACTGATCATAAACCCCGGCCAGCACGACGTTCTTCACTTTGAAAGGTTCGGGAGAAGAGACTATACCGATCATACCGTTGGCAACGGTAACACCGTAGTAATTTGCAGGATCAATTTTATCGGCTTTGATCACCCAGGGATTGATATTCTGGGCGAAAAGGTTTTGGAACAGAATGCTTAGAATAAATACAAGCGTAAACGTTTTTCTCATTTAGGTTATTTAAGACAACAAAGAAATAAGCAAGGTTTTGAACTTGATTACTTGATGTTGTTCAGTTTATAGTATAGTTAATTGGCGGCACTAAGTTAGGCAAGGAATGGCATTTATTGCAAACAAATATAACTTTAAATAACGCTTTCTGCAAACGTTTGTTGCTTACAACTGGTTAGGGTTTGATGTATTTTTAAAGATTTGCAGCATGCTTCTTTTATCCTATAAAAAATAGCAATCCTTCTATCCTTTTTATTTATGACTGATTGCTCATGGCTAATGACTGATAGCCCAACACCAATTTTATAGGGCTAAAAGAAGCATTGCCATCTTCATTGCTCTATTATCATTCAGGATGTTTATGTTTATCCTTTAATTTTTGTTTGAGTTTATGTTAAAAAAGATTTTTGCAGGACTGATGATCGTATCAGCCCTTGCTTTAGCTGGAATTTATTTGTTGGTCCCGTCCGATATTTCCATCCAAAACACTGTAATTATTTCCACTACCGATATCCACGTTTTTCAATTTCTGACCAATAAAAAACAATGGTCAAAATGGTGGCCTGGAAAAGCTTATTCTTCTAGTGTCCAATATCAATACAAAAACAATTTATATACGATACAACATTTCAACAATGATGAGGTTGCGTTAGTTATTAGTAACCCTGAACTCACTCTAAATACGCAGATTTTCTTTATTTCTACAGATGCTGGAAATGTAAAAGTTACCTGGGGCGGCGTTAAAACCGTCAGCTTAAATCCTGTTGCCCGGTTGAATACTTATTTACAGGTAAGGCGAACGCTATTTTACAGCATTTTAAGCACTTTTTAGAAGATGATAAAAATGTTTATCAGATTGATGTTAAAATAAGCCAGGTGAAAGATCCTATCATCCTGGCCACTAAAATAGTTCTGCCGCAATATCCAAAAATGACCGAAGTATATCAATTGATCCATACGCTCCGGCAGCAAATACGGCAACAGCATGCAGTAGAAGCAGACCCGCCGATGCTGAATGTTCATCAGACCGATAGCAACAAATTTGAAGTAATGGTGGGCATACCGATAACCAAAACCATAAAGACCAGCGGCAATATGTTTATCAACAAGATGGTTTTAGGCAATATCATGGAAACCCGTGTAAAAGGCGGCATCAACACGGTGCACAATGCTTTTAACCAACTTGAAAACTATAAAAAAGACCATCATTTGATATCCCCGGCCATGCCTTTTGAATCTTTAGTTACAAACCGCTCTGTTGAAACCGATACCACAAAATGGATAACCCGGATATATTATCCTATATTTTAAGAGAGACGTAGATAGTTGATGGTTCATAGTTGCTAGCCCACCAATTTTATAGGGGTAAAAGAAGCATGAATATCATACGTAACATCCGTTTTTAAGTAAAAATGCAGTATTAGTAACTTTTTCAACCTTTTTAGTATATACTTGTCTTACTTAAAATGGAAGCCGCAAACACAATTCATATACAACCACATATAAATGAAGGGATATATTCTACAAAGGATATAGCTGATATTTTGGACATTCCTTATCATCAGGTACGGCAGGTAATGGGAGGTTTTTGGCAAAACTATACATTTGGTGAAAGCAGGGGGAAAGCGGTAAACTTTTTAACCCTCATAGAATTTTACACCTATAATAAACTTAGGGAGTTAGGTATAAAGCCAATAGTAATAAAAAAAGCACATTCCGAGATCGGTAAACATCTTAATACAGAATATCCTTTTGCACGCGATATAATACGTACAGACGGTAAAGGTATTTGGTATGATTTGCTTGAACTGTTAATAAATGCAGACGGTACGCAACAAATTAACATAGCCCCATTAGTAAAACCTTTTCTAAGCAAAATTGAATTTAACAAGGAAAATTTAGCCGAAAGGTACTTCCCTTTAAACAACTCTAAAAGGATTGTGGTTGATCCCAAATATCAGTTTGGGCAACCCGTTATAACAGGAACAAGAATTAAGGCTGAAATTATCAGCGATTTTTATAAAGCAGGAGAAAGCTTAAATCTGATTTGCAGATTGTATGATTTATCAAAAGAACAGGTGAAGGACGCTATAAGTTATTATCAGAAAATAGCATAATGCGTATCTTGTTTGATGAAAATGCTCCTGATAAATTAGTAGAGGGAATACAAGCCTTTACCTTTTTATTTGAAACGATTGTTGAATTAGAAATAACTTCAATTAAATTATTAGGAAAAATATCCGCTTCCGATAGAGGTTTTAAACTTAGTAGGAAAAAATAATATTTTAATTAGTTATGGCAAAGATTTTAAATCACACAAAAAGTTAAAGAATATTATTGCAGAATTTGGTATAGGTGTATTTTGGATACAACAACCTAAACGTCCTGATTTTTTTGAATTAGGAAAATTTTTAATCAATAACTGGGAGGCCATAATGGACAAGGCGATAAACGATAAGAAGCCATTTATTTACCAGGTATTAAAACATTCTATAACAAGGATAAGCTTATAATTATTCCAAGTCTTTCTTACTGATTAACCAACAATAATTTACCCTCATAAGTCATCATTAGCAGGGCTGTTGTACCTTTTGTTTTGATGCTGTGAAGGTATGTTATCTCCTGGAAATTAAATGCCGGATTAACCCAATAAACAGGCGTTGTAAATTGCTTACGCTTTGCGTTATAATTTAAACCGGCCAAACCTAAAGCATCATACTTACCTTCATAAGGCACAACCCCCCAGAAATTACCATTTATTAGTACTTCATGGGTTGCTGTTTGCATGATAGACCGTATTGGCGCCTGTTGATACGGATAAGGCAATTCCCGGTGAGACTTAGCATGTAAAACATCACTGATAAAAATACTTGTAAAAGTATTTGCCGTTAACTTGTGTGTTTCGTCCAGCTTGTCTTTAAATATCTCCTCGGTGGTTTTATCGGCCATTTTTTGATAGCTCAGCCATTCTTTTTTGATGTAAGGCAACTCCTGCTCCAAATCATTTTTCGGCCGGAAAGGATAGTATTTGTCTTTGTAACTGTAAGAAAGTATCAGGTCGTTTTTCCCTTCATTGTCAATGTCGCTGTTATAAGCATAAAGTGGTGTTTCGGCAGTAACATTATATTTATTGTTTAAGCCCCAGTTGCCAAGTAACAAATCTGGTTTGCCATCCTTGTCCAAATCCAAAATGGCAGCCGTTTGCCACCAGCCTTTTAACCCATCTAATACAGGTGATGTGAACCGGGAAAGCCGGTTACCATCATTTAGAAAAATATGTACAGGCTGCCATTCTGCGGTAATTACTAAATCCAGTTTACCGTTGTGGTCAATATCAGTTGCAACAACATCGGTAATATATCGAATGCTGGTAATCTCCCCACACTTATCTTTTGGCGCTGCTGTGAAGTTTCCGTTCCCAGTATTCAGGAGGACCATGTTTCGAGCTGGCGCCGTATAATTATTAAAAGAAATACTTTTTGTTAACAATACATCTTTTAAGCCATCATTGTTAAAATCATACAAAAACATTTTGGTATAATAACCTTGTACCTGCGGCAACGGCTGATATTGAAACTGGTTTTTCCCTTTATTGACATACAAACGCGGCGGTGTGGTTTTATCGGCATCCATAAACGGGTGATTGGCGGTAGATACTATCAAATCTGGCAATCCGTCCCGGTTAACATCAACCCATTGTGCATCCGTATCTGCAAAATCGGGGAACTGGTTAAAGGCTGGTACAATTACCTTTTTAAAGCCGCCGATAGCTGCTCCAACAAGTAAATACTTTTCCTCTCCCGCCGTGCCACCTACGTAAATATCGTCCAAACCGTCCTGGTTAACATCGGCCACTGCTATGGCCGGGGTATGGGGCAGGTAAGCATGCGGCAATAAGTAATAGTAATTAAAATCGGGCGTGTCATAGGTTTTTACATCCGCTATCAATTTTGCTGAGGTCGGTTTATTATCAAACTGCTTAATGGGGTTTAAAAAATCATGAATTAAATCTCCAGTATTGCTTGTGGTTTTTACCTGCTTCGGATCATAAACCAATACTGTTTTTTGATTGGATTTAAACTGGTTGACTACCTGATAGGAGTTATTAGGCCAAATAATTAAAAGTTCGGATGGTTTATCTTTTGGCAGAAAAGTGAACAGCAACTCGGTATTTTGCCCGCTTTCAAAAGCGTTGCTGCTTTGTACTTCCTGGTGGTCAATTGTATGGCCCGATTTGAGAAACAGTTTTGTACCGATGCCATCCAAGTTTGCCTCTTTGTATTTTACAGCAAATTTGATAAATGCCGGTTTCTTTTGCGGATGGTTTTCCATGGTTGTGTTTTGATAAACAGAAGCCGGACTGTCCATATTATTGGTGACAATTTCCAGGTCGCCATCATTATCTAAATCAACAGCAATAGAACCTGTAGATATTGTTGGTTCTTGCATATCGTTACTTTCAGAAATATCTCTAAACTTTAATTCTGCTTCTCCATGATAAAAAATGTTATGTACTGCGCCACTCGGCATTTTGTTGATCTTTTCCCTATCGAAACGCCTGCCTGCTTTAAAATCATTAACAATACCCGGTTCGCCCAAGTATTTCAGGTAGTCCATATCATTGAGCCGTTTTTTAATCCCGTTAGAAAAAAACAGGTCCTTACGGCCGTCCAGATCAAAATCCTGTGCTAAAGGAGACCAGGTCCAGTCGGTAGCCGAAACGCCAGCGTACAAAGCCATATCCATAAACTTTTTACCGTTGGCCACATTGATTTGCAGGCAGTTTTTAGAATACTGGTAATAAAACCCGCTGTTTACTTCCTGGTTATAAATATCTAAAGGCTCGTCGTTAATGGTTGACTTGAGATCTTTCATGTCTTCGGGCAGCATGTCTGTGGTCAATACATCCAACTGGCCATCCTTATTGATATCACTCATCGTATTCCCCATCGAAAACAAACTGGTATGGCCAAACGAACTTTTAAGCTGCTCTTTAAAAGTGCCATTGCGCTGGTTTACATAGTAATAGTCCTGCTCAAAAAAATCGTTGCTTACATAAATATCGTCCCAGCCATCATTGTTCAGGTCGCCCACGCTAACACCGAGGCCGTAACCAATCGGCGAAGCGTAAATACCAGAACCTGAAGTTACATCGGTAAAGTGCCCGTGATCATTTCGGAATAAATGATCACCGGCATTATGGCTGTATTTAAAGCGCTGGGTAGAATCGCCATAAGTATCATTGCTATGCACGGATGAGGTAAGCAGGAACATATCCAGGTCGCCGTCCTTATCATAATCGGTAAAAGCAGCCTGGGTAGAAAAACCGGCAAAATCAAGGCCATATTTAGCAGCACTTTCTGTAAAAGTAAGGTTACCGTTGTTGATATATAACTGGTTTTTACCCTTAAACCCTTTGTAACCCGAAACCACGGAAACATAAATATCTTTATAGCCATCGCCATTTATATCTACGATAGTAACCCCTGTTTTCCAGTTGCCGGTTCCGGCAACGCCTGCTTTTGCGGTTATATCTTCAAATTTTAAATTGCCTTTGTTTAAGTAAAGTTTGTTGGATTCCTGGTTTGATACGAAGTAAAGATCGGGCAGGCCATCGTTGTTAAAATCGGCAGAAGCTACACCCGCACCATTATAGAAATACAAATAATCAAGGATATTAACAGAATCTGTAGCCGTATTTCTATTCACAAAACTGATATTGGTTTTGCTTGCAGATAACAGTTTAAACACTGTTTCGCTGTTATTTTGCTGCTTACAGGCGCAGCAAAAAGCCAGCATGACCAAACCAGTTATCACTAAATATCGCTGCATGTATTGCTATTAATTTTACGGTTTGTTTAAGTTTTATTTAACATGCGATGCTTCTTTTATACCATAAAAATTGGTAAGCATATGGCTGAAAGCTGACTGCTGAAAGCTAATATTCATTCACCAATTTTTATGTGCTAAAAGAAGCATTATTGTAACTCAAAAGCTTTTAACGGTTCATCGTTGATCCCGAAAAAGTAATACTTACCGCCTTTACTGTTTTTAATAACTAAGGATGAACGCACCTGCCCGTTTAGTTTAATACCGCTTTTTGATGGCTCCATATATTTGAACCCATTTTTGGTATATTGATAGAAAAGCCCGTAACTGGCGTCCAACCTGCCGATCTCCGGTTTAAAACCATAAAAGTTGCCGCCCATAAGCATGGTTTTTGTACCATTATTGCTAATGTCATCACATAAAATGGTGTTGATACAAGACAATTGTGCCCGAAAAGGAAACGGCTTACAGCTGAACTTATCTTTACCATTGTTAATAAAAACTGCCGAAGCAAGATCGTTCACTTCATGCACTTCGGCCTGATCCAGCATTTCACCTGTAAACACTTCGTTAAATGGTTTGCCTGCGTAATTTTCGTATCGTAAAAAACGCTTTTTAAATAAAGGCATCTGCCCTACCAAGTCCGGTCGCATGTTAAATGTGTATTCCACATGGTCTGTTTTGTACATTGAAGTAATGCATTCGCGGGTTCCGTTGCGGTCAAAATCTTTGATATAAATTTTCATCGGTTCGGTAAACGAAGCCCTGAACTTGGAGTTTAAGCCCAAATTTCCGGCTATAATATCCAAATTGCCATCGCCATCAACATCTGCAACTTCCAAACTGCCCCATAAACCTTTGTAATTTTCCAGTTGTTTATCTTGTGTAAACTTTCCCTTGTTGTTCATGAACTTTTTAATGCCCATCCAATTGCCGGTAACAATCAGGTCAGGGAAACCATTTTTATCAATATCCACCCACTTTGCGGCCGTAACCATGCCCAGTTGTGTATTCTTTCCCAATACCAAATTAGAAACATCTTTAAAATGCCCGGTGCCGTCATTTTGAAAAACATAAGATTTTGGTGAGGAACCATAAACGCCGGGCACACTCCTGCCACCAATAAACAAATCCAAATCGCCGTCTTTGTCGTAATCGCAGGCAACTACTACGGAAGCATTTACGGCAGCCGGAATAGTTTTTTTTGTGTTCCGGTGAAGGTTCCCTTTGCCATCATTCTCGAAAAAGCGCGGAAAATAAATTGGCGTGCCTGCTTCATCCGCATTTCCGCCAATGCCGATGATCAAATCCTCGTCGCCGTCGCCATCAAAATCACCAAACGCAGCTCCTGCTGATTCTAAATACGATTGCTTTTCAAAATCCGGTGGAACATATTGCTTAAACTTCCCGCTTTTTTGCTGCACATAAATTGCTGCTGCCGTTCCTTTTGAACTACCGAAATAAAAATCCTGTAAACCATCTTTGTTGATATCGCCAGCAGCCATAAACGGGTTTTCCATAGAAAGCCTTTGCTGCATTAGCTTTTCGTTGTCAAAATCGTTAAAATCGTCTTCGGTGTGTTTCGGGATGCTGGCGAACAAACTTTTGGTGGTTTCTTTAAATACTGTTTTTACAGGTGTTTTTTTAAAGTTATAAGTAGCCAAAGCATTTTTGCCATAAAAAGTATAGCACTTATTGGCTTTTAGATTTTTAACCGTTTCGTATTTACCGCCGGGCCAGATGATCTGTACTGAATCAACAAAAGTATTCTTACCTAAACCCAC